>Ga0102962_1001286_pt1 | contig 10140 bp, 21 predicted proteins | sample SalPonF2_C_D2_MG_FD_84519 | JGI IMG/M metagenome (GOLD analysis project Ga0102962, IMG submission 84519) | Salt pond soil microbial communities from South San Francisco under conditions of wetland restoration - Salt Pond MetaG SF2_C_D2_MG ... | reverse complement strand
GGCTCCGTGAATGGGCATGGCGATGGCCTTTGCGCATATACGGGTCCAGTGCGAACGGATTGCGTCGCTTAATTGATTTCTTCTTTCGGGATTGATCCGAACTCATAATTGTACTTCATGTGTTGTTTTACATAAGGAACGAGCAGGTTATCGATAGGAACGCCGGTGAGCTTTTCCACACGTTCACTGAATAGCTCAATGCATTCAGTGAGGGTATCGAAGCCGGTCATGGCCGCTTCCGGACGTTCCTTTTCCGGGGCGTCTTGAACGCACAAGGCCATTCCGAATGTCACTACATTCATGGCATCAAGCCAGTTCAGATCAAGTTTCTTGATCGCTTCACTGACCATCCCTCCAAGTTCATTAAGCCGCTTTTCTTTCTCTGAGTCGCTCATTGCCATTAGGTCTATCTCCATTATTGCATACGCGGGGGTTGACGCTCTTCTTCCTCTGCCGCGAGCACCTTTTCGATGATGCTCTTGTAAGAGGCTCCTAGAAGCTTCGTTCCTCGCTGTATGAACGTCTGTGTGGCCTCTTCCAGCATCGAGACACCGTAGAGGAAGGTACGTTCACGGGTAGCCGTTTTTTCGGCCTTCATTTCATCAAGACATTCTACCATGCCCACAATGGCGATGCGCACGATATCCGTCCAGCTCAAATCCTCTTCTTGGAGCAGCCGATCCAGTTCCTTCTTGACCTTCCGCGCTGATTCCAGATAATCCTTGTCAGTGTCCATATAGCTTCCTCTCGCGTTCAATTTCTTCCTTGCGATCTGCTACGTTGTTCCATGTGATCCAGCCGAAGACGCGAATATGCGTGACAGGGATTTCCGTCTTCTTGCAGATATCACACGTTCCCGTTTCCCACGTTACCCAGAATAGGTTATCGGGGAGCGAGCGCACCCGATAGCGATAGCCATAGGTGCGCCCGCAGTTTTCGCAGACAGTCTCCGGTCCTAATGTGCGTTTCTCTTCCATGTATTACCCCTGTGTGATCCTAGGACGGCCATACTCGCCGCGCTTGCGCCGGTCAAATTCATAGTTTGTCACCAGTGATGTAAGGGGACGATTGGCCGGTACATGAGTGACGCATCCCCACACCATCCGATTGGTGTCCATATCATAGAAACGATACAGCACCGAATGGGTGCTGTCACCCCGCGTACAGGCAAAGCATTTACGCGGCAGCGTATCGTTGGCAGGCGCGGGTAAACGCGAGATTCCTGCCGGTCGATGATCCATCCATGAGCGCCCTCCATTGTCATAGGAGGGGTAAAAGTCGCTTCCCGGGTTATACGGCTTATAACTGCGCGGGGAAGCCGAGGAAGTTGCCGGGCGCAATTCGGTCGGGCTGTTCCATGCGTACGTGTTGCTGAACCAGCAGCCTTTCCAATATACCCCGTCCGTTTCCGGAGTGACCCAGAAAACCTCTTTGTCGTTCATTAGGAGAACGCGCTGGTTGTCCAGTACCCCGAACTGATCCAAGAAGTCCCACAGCTTATCACTGAGCATGTCTCCATTGACGCGCAGACGCCGTGCCATCTTGGACAGGTGGCGTCCAAAGGCGGCAGTGTCCGATTCGCCCTTTCCTCGCACTACACGGGAGAAGGTGCCATTGTGCATCAGCCACCAACGGCCCCATTCACGCGGAAGGCGCAACTGATATGGATGCACATTATCCAGTATGCTATCTCCTTTCGTGGTCTTGCGAAAATGAAAGACGGCTTCGCGTTCCGTGCATCCTTTCGATACCACGAACTGGTTGAGTAGCTTTTCCGCTTCATTGGTGCGCATGGTGCGATACACCTTGGAGAAACGTTCGTTGCCACGATGGGTCCATACCCCAAAGCCGTTGGCGTTACGCGCCAGTGCTGAGGTGAGAATTTCTGCCGGGAACTCCACCCCGGCGGGTTTGTGTACGATCAAGCACATTATTCAGCTCTCCTTGTATCTTCATCAAAAATGGATTCTGTTCTCCTGTTCCGTGCCCGTAGTCTTTGCAGGAAGGTCAATTGATTTCGGCTGCGGGTACGGAAACATTGAACGCAGGTACACCGCTGTTGTCCTCCCCATACATCCCTCTCTGCGGCCCCCCTGAGGGGAACTTCTTGAGGCACAAAAGCTATCTCGTCCAAGATTTCCTGCATAGTTTCTTCGGACGTGTGGCGTATGTCCACTATTTCATCATTGTGGGTCACATAACACAGGTATTGCATGTTGGAGGGAACAGTTAATACCCATGCAGCAGAGTTCGGACGGCTTTCCTGCGCATAATTGCGAAAGAGGAAATAACTTTCCACATTATCGATCCCCTTTTCAATGGCATCGAGCGCCCAACGCGCTTCCAATCGAGAGGGGTAGAAGATTCTATCGAGACCCACTGATTGGGGTTCACTTTTTACCATCGCTGCAATTTTGTGGTGTATTGTGCCATAGTCATCGTCCCCCTGTGCAACGAGGAAAAAGATACGGTCCTGTTCCGTACTCTCATAAGCCACATTGGGCCAGCGACGAATTACCGGGAAGGCATGTTCGAATGTAACCCCTCCGGTAGCGGCACGGAATTTTTCACGTACTGCATCAAATGGGATTCGGTTAAGCATAGGGTTCCCCCCGGCGCGGGTGGGTACCTCCAAAGTTGAGCCAGTGTTCCCGGGGCTGAACTGCCCCTTTATTGAATGAATCTACAGCCCATCGCGCCTCAGTGCGCGAAGGGTAATTTAACGTGCCAAGCTGCACAACAATTCCGTTGCTAGTTTCGTAAAGTCTGCCAAGGCGGTAAAAGACACGCCCCGGTCGCCGTCCGTCCATCCAGACCCACCAATAGTGACCCGTGTCGGCGTTGAAATAGGCCGTGCGCGGCCAGCCCGCATTATTGGCCCGTGGGTCGAAGATAGAGTTCCGGAATGGGATGTGGTGACGGAAAACGTCTACAACCTCTTGAAATTCCACTTTTTCCATGAATCTCCCCGGTTGTGAGTGAATGTGCTTACTACTATACAAAATTACTGGCCCCTCTGCAAGCCGCTATTTCCGGGGGGTTGCGGGGGACCGATTTTTTAGGTATAGTTTCTCGCAAGCTCATTTCATCCACCGGACAGGAGAGGTAAAGTGGCAATCAGAGGGTATTCGCATCGGGTGACTTCCCCGAACTACGAGGTTCTTTATCGGGACCAGAAAGAAGGCAAGATCGAGCCAAATGCCGTGATTTATGGCATGGAGCTGGAGCTTGCGGCACGGACCGAGGACGGCTGGAGATACCTTCACCATCAGGGTGAAGGGGCTAATCCGGTAGCTTGTCGTGATGGTTCCCTTGGTGACATGAGTGCGGAGTTGAAATTCCGCCCCGCTGTTTTTCATGAGCAGTTGCGTTCCTTGATGATGTGGAATCGTCGGGTAGCTCGTTTTCTTCGTGGCCCGGTGGAGGAACATCTGTATATTCCTGCGCGCAGCGCGTATGGTCTTCATGTTCATGCCAGCAAGTCGGTTTTGTCACAGGCTATCATTCATCGTTTGGCCGCGTTGCACAATGGCCCGAACTACGTGTACGATTTGTTTCTCCGCCCGTGGACGGAACGCACAGTAAATAGCTACTGCGCTCCTAACTTGTCGTTGCAGAATTTGTTGCAGCAGACGTTGAACCAGCCGGGGCTACACAGTTACGCGCCGTTTTCAGGTGATCGTACTAATCCCATCTGGGCACGGTACTTTGACAGTGCCCGTCGAGGCCATCATGCCATTCTCTCCGATTCAGGGGCAGCTCCTACTGTTGAGTTTCGGGCGTATCTTGCGTCATCCAATATCCATCACGTGATTGCGAAGCTGGCGCACGTGGTGGGTCTCATTGAGTATTGCCGCGAGCATGCCCGGAGTGAAGCGCCGTTTTTCACCCTTTTTGATCCTCAGCGGTTTCTCACGTGCATGGAGACACAAGGGTTCAAACCTTATCTTTCGGCCTTGAGTTGGCCGGAACGAGAAGCGGAAATATTGCATTCTTATCCTGAGCATCTGCGCTTGATGCTTCGATCCACTGAAACGGCAGCGGCGTAAGGAGGGCCGACATATGTGTTTGATTGTTCATAAGCCGGAAGGGGTAGAGTTCCCCATTAAGGTGATCGAGTCGGGGATGCGCAAGAACCCGGATGGTCTGGGTTTCTGGATTCGTGATGGGGAGAAGCCTGCGCGAGTGTACCGCTATAGTTCCGGGGTGGTTACTACTACGTCATTGGAGGAGTGGCTGTCGCGCCCACGGGTGAAGGAGTTGGAAGTAGTTGTGCATTTTCGCAAGTCCACCCGTGGAGCAGTCGATCAGCTTAACGTGCATCCCCTCCCTCTGGGAGTTCCGAGGAAATGGGGAAAGTGGTGGATCATGCACAATGGCACCTTCTCGTCGGTGGAACCCTTCAATGATGAAATGTCCGATACGGCCACCGTGGCTGATATCGTTTCTGACTTGGCACAGTCCCTGTGTCTGAATGGACGTGTGGACTCTGGCAAGATGTGGGACCTGCTACACGCCTTTGGTCTGTTTGATCGGCAGCGGTTCCTGTTGCTCAATGAGAAGGAGGTGTTTTTCAAGGCTGGTCGCAAGGATGGGAAGGAATGGCGTGATTGTTGGTTCAGTAACACGTACGCGTGGGATTATTGGAGTGTGACACACCCTAATGGTTATCGCTCGTCTTATCCGGCGGTGAAGCCCGGGCGTGTGCAGACGACCCTCCCCGCACCTTCCAAGAAGGAGGGTAAGCCCAAGGCTGATAAGTGGGCCAAGAGCACCCCTCCCGCCAGAGCGGCTTCCCCTCGCTCTAGTGTGATTGGTATGGCCAATGAGTATCCTCATGACTATGCCAATTGGTGGGCTGAGAACTTCAAGCAAGCGGAGGGAAAGCTTGAGGCCGCCTTGGCCGCACGGGGAGAAGCCGCCCAGAGGATGATGCGTCAGAAAAACACCCGAAAGCTATTGCATAAGCTCGGGTTTACCTTCAAGGAGGAAGAAAAAGCTTGATTTTATCAAGATGGTGTATAATTTCTGTCACAGGGAGTACGCACATCTTTGGAGAGCTTATGACATGCCTGATTTTCAGATAGAACGAGGGGTTCCGTTGCAGCCGCGCTCCTATGGAGGGTCACGGCAAGGCTCCCGTCCGAAATACCCGTTTGCCGATATGGAAATTGGGGATTCGTTCTTCGTGGGGCTGGATGAAGTAGCGGAACATAAAATTCGTGCTGCTGCGGCAGCGTTTAGGAAGAAGCACCCGGAGTACAAATTCGCGGTGTATCAAGTGGAAGAACCCCTCTCCGCAGAGTCCGGGCATGAGACCCGGAAGGGGGTTCGCGTCTGGAGGATCGATCCCGATTAAATAAAGGGGTTGACTTTTACTATCGGTTCTGAGTTATACTAGTACGGCCCTCACAGAGAGGGATTTTCTCACCCCATTCACCAAAGGAGGAAAAAATGGGACTCAAGCTGTTCAAGCCTGCAGGGAATACTCCGCAGTATTTCGTTCATCTGGTGCCTTCGAAGGAGGTTTCCGGGGAAGCGGATGTGGTGGCAGTGGACGAGAAGGGGAAGGCGGTCACGCGCCTCTTGCACGTTTCGTCCAGTGGTATCTATCGGTACCCCAACGTGAATCCGGCGGTTGCCAAGGCATTGGACCTTCCGCTGCTTCCGCGCACGGGACGTATCGCGCTCTGCGCAAGCACGAAGCACCTAGTCTTCGGCTGCTGAACTCACTCACTTTTACCCAAGAAGGAGGAAATCATGGGACTTAGTATTCACAAGGCACATTCTCCGGCTCCGACCGCTTTTCTGAAGATGGAAGAGAAGGACGGTGGCATCCTCTGTTTTGCAGCCGATGTTGAGGGCGAGCCTTGCGTTGCCGGGAAGCTGTTCATGCTGTGGCCCGGTATGGGTCTGGCGCTCGCATCCGGCATCGATCCCCGCACGGCTGAGGCTGTGGGGGTTCGCTTGGAGTCACGCGCCCATCGACTGTTTCTGCAGCCCAAGTGCCGCGCTCTCGGCGGAAGCCGTAGTTCTAGCATGGTGCAGTAGGACTCCTACTGGCTGAGTGCTTCACGCCCCGGCAATCCCCTGTGGTTGTCGGGGCTTTTTACATGAGGGACATATGATACTTCAGGAGGTTATCATGGCAACTTTTATCTGGTTGATGGGTGCGGTGCTGGTGGCTTTTGCCGCCGATATCTACTATCACCGTAGCGGATGGGGGTGGTTTTTCCTTTCCCTGCTTATCTCCCCCATTCTGGGGGCACTTTTCCTGATCGCGGCTGGTCAGCGGCGTGACAGCTTGCATTAAAAATCAGGATCGGGTATATTTAATGGGTCGGGACCACAAGGGTGTCCCTTAGCTGACAGGGGAGTGTTATGCCAAACGCTATGTTGAAGGGGCACGGGTTTTCACCACTTCCGCTCGGATATGAGGAACAGTATCGGAAGATGCTCACGCGCTATCCTCGGAGACAGCCCATTTATGGGTTTGAGTTGGAGATTGGCGCTGCCAATCAGGAGAGTTTCAACAAAGCAGTCGAGCTTTGTGGGTACGCTGGTATGCGACGGGATACTTCGGGCACGGCCAAGCTCTCACAGGGACCTGTCCGCAACCCCGCCGCCTGTTCCGATCCTACTACGGGGCGTCTAGGAATTGAGTTTAAGTGGTGGCCTGCTGTTCTTCCAACTCACCGGCGCAAGCTCTACGCCTTTGCACAGCATTTTGGCGGCAAGGAGGGCTTTGCCGAAGCATTCACTAAGGACGGGGAGGGACTGACCAATTCCCTTGGTTTGCATGTGCATGTGTCGCGCAGTGTGCTTACACGTGGACAGCGAAGAGCTTTGGTTTGTTTGTGGCACTGGTTCGCCCGGGAGAGGGATTTTACTAGATTGGTGGGTCGCGGGCCTAACATGTGGTGTTCGGCTCTTGCAAATATCAAGCTCACGTCCCCTTCCCATTATTTTAACGCGCGGAATGCGGCTTGCATTTCACATACCAAGCCTACGGTGGAAGTTCGGCTCCCGGCTTCTTCACGTCACCTTGATGTGATCTTGGGGCGTTTGGAACTGGTGGAAGCCACAACCGCGTATGTGTGCAAGTATGTGAAAGAGGGTCCCGTGAGTGTTTCCCGCCTTCAGGACTTTGAGCAATTCTGCAAGTTTGTGGGGAGTCGCAAACATCATTGGCCGATGTTGACGCACCTGTGGGAGCAGAGGGTGAGGGAGAATACTCACATGCGCCTATTTGCGGATGCCCGCCGATCCAACGCTCGTCTTTTTACTTAAATCAGGAGGAATCAATCTATGTGTTTGTTAGTGCAGAAGCCCCGTGGAGTACGATGGCCCAAGTCCTATCATTGGAACGCCACGGCTTCCAATCCGGATGGTGTGGGGCTGGCATGGGTGGAAAAGGGAAAGGTGCAGGTGCGCCGTTTTCTCGATCCTTCCTTGCCCGAAGACGATGAAATCTATGCTTTGATCGCTTCGCTCACGGACAAGGATGTGATGCTTCATTATCGGTGGGCTACCCACGGTACCCGCGATCTAATGAACACGCACCCTCTGGAAATCGTGCCCGGGGTGTACTTGGCCCATAACGGGGTTATGTCTTCCATTTCCCCGTATTCGCGTTTTACGAGTATGTCCTATACGAAGGCTACGGAGAGTGAGCCTTCCGATACGGCTATCCTTGCTGATTCCTTGCGGATCATGCATGAGGCCGGGTATGACATTCTGGACCCTAATGGTCCGGTGTGGGGAATGCTGGATCGTCTCAATATCACTACCAACCAGAAGTTGATGGTGGTGTCTTCCAAGGGTGTGGTGAACATCCACCCGAAGTTGGGTACGTGGGCAGCGGAAGGTTTCTGGGCCTCAAATATGGGTTATCGTAGCCGGTATGGGGGCTATGATGATTACGATTTTGCCCGGAGGTCACAAAAAAGCACGTGGTCACAGGCTCGCAAAGACGCCGAAGCGGCGTTCGCTCCGAAAGACGGGGAAACGCCGGTAATGGATCGTGGGACAGACATATCACCAATCATTCCCGGTAAGTCTCTGGTTCAGCGGATGCGCACTTTTTATATTCTGCAGGAGGATGTGCCGGGTGATGAACGGTTGTCTGCAGGAATGATCCTGTGTGCTCAGTGTGCAACCTCGGATGAGAAGGCGGAATCCCTGAAGGTACGAGGCAACGAGGCTGAGTCTTTGGTGTGTGATCGTTGTGAGGGGGTCGTAGGATGAGTCTATCAGCAGACGTACAGCGCAAGGTGGTGTACACCGTCCAGAATTACCTGCACCAGCAGTTGCAGGCGATCATGGATGACTCGATGGAAAAGCATCCGGACCCCCTCATCCGTGAGTTTATGCGTACGTTGCAGATAAAGGTGCTGGTCAACGGTTATGGGGCGAACACTCAGTTTATCCCCAAGCCGCCCAAGAAGAGTCCCCTAAAACCCTCTGATCCTAAAGGGGCAGCATGAACTTCCTGCATCGTCTTTTCTGTCAGCAACAGTTTAGCCTTCGCAGTTTCCATGTGCGGGAAGTGCAGAATATACGCATGGTCTGCGTCAAGTGTGGGCATGTGGGTAAAGGCTACTGTGGGCTTGCCATCCTTGGGAAATACCCATTCAAGAAGGTAGGCTTTACTCATACTTCGGTGCCTGTTCATTTGCTTCCACGTGACTACAGCATGGATAAACTGCGGTGGGAATGGCTTTATGCTCTTCGCCGGTGAGGGTCATGGTGATGGTCATGGTGATGGTCATGGTGATGGTCCGCTTACTGATATGGAGGTGTCACAATGAACGAGTGGGTTGAGTGGATAGTCATGTGGGCGTCCGTGTGCATATGGGGGATTTCCGCGTACGTGGTCTACGTGTACCTGTGTCGTTATGAGATTCCCCATGATTTGGAATTGCGCACAGTTACTGCTTGCATGTGGCCTCTGAGCATTGCACTGATTCTTTTTTACATGGCGGCATTTCGAGTGCTTGATTGGGTATTTTTCTGTGGTCCCTTTATTGCACGGCTCCTTCCTCACCTACCGGGTGAAAAGAAGCCTCATGCCTGCCAGTCTCACACCCGCGTGTACGATTGAGCGCCCACGCGTCCGTGTGCTCGCGCGTCCGTATGTGCGTGAAGTGTATGAGTGTTCTAGTGTAGTACAACACTTCACACACTTCGGGGGTTGACTTTTTCTCGGCAGGGGTTCAAACTATCCGCAACTGGTCGCAACGGCCAGCCCGAACGGCTAATGAACGGAGGGTTTATGTCACAGCGATTTTCACAGTGGTTTTCCAAGTACCGGCGTACGCGTCAAGTTGCGCGTACCCGCCGGTATTTTGGTATGGGCAAGCCGACGCGTTCCCTGCGGCATCTTGTCGCGGTTGAGCGTCGGATCAATTCTCACGGCTAATGAACGGAGGTATCAACATGCCACGCATTTATTCTGGAATCAGCGACCCGATTGACTTTTGTCGTGACTGTTTCCCCTCGTATGAGGAAGCAGTCGAACAGTATGATCACAAGGTGTGTGATTGCAGCGATATCGAGGACGAAACCCCTCATTCGCATTTTGACTACGACTGCGCACACCCCCCGTATTCCGAAACCGATTATGAATGTGAGGAATGTGGGGAACTTCTCACCGATGATGATGAATAACTTTACGGGTGGGGCTTCGGCCCCACCTTTCTCACGGCTAATGAACGGAGGTATCAAGATGAGTGAACGAATTACCCGCCGCATGGTGGAAGATTTGGTCCAGCGGCTTAACATGGTATCTGATTCCCCCCTTGACGCGGTGGATTGGGTAGTCGAAGACAATCAGACTCGCCATCCTTATTGGAATGTCAATCACTTCATGCGTGACACCAACATGACGGGTTCCGCGCTGGTGCGCGTGGTGAGTGAGGATGGAGGCATTGTCCACGTGACGGGTTATCTTACCTTGCGGGAATTGATGCATCACCTACAGGGAACGATTGCTACCTATGAGCGTATGCGCAAAGAAAGGGGGACCAAGTAATGAGGCATGCTTATGTTTACAAGGCTGACTTGTGGTGTGAGGATTGCGGCGAGACGATCCGTAAGTATCTACAGATTATGATGCGCACACCCCTCACGCCGAATCTG
>Ga0102962_1001285_pt1 | contig 10142 bp, 8 predicted proteins | sample SalPonF2_C_D2_MG_FD_84519 | JGI IMG/M metagenome (GOLD analysis project Ga0102962, IMG submission 84519) | Salt pond soil microbial communities from South San Francisco under conditions of wetland restoration - Salt Pond MetaG SF2_C_D2_MG ... | reverse complement strand
TCTGCTCGTCGGACAGGGTGGCGAAGGTGGCGGTCGCCAGCGGCACGAAAAACATGCCCAGACCGAAGCCCTGGACGATCACGGGCCATATGAACCACCACTCATTGGTCTGAAGGCTGTATTGCGTCATCACGTAGGACGACGAGACCGTGATAATGATCCCCGCCAGCATCAGGGGCCGCGCGCCGGTTCGGTTGATCAGATGGCCGGCAAGGAACATCGCCAGCATCGATCCCGCGCCGCGCGGCGCCTGAACCAGCCCGGTCGTAAAGGTCGGATATCCGAAGATCGTCTCCAGCATTTGCGGCTGCAGCGCCAGCATGCCGTACATGCAGAACATGAAGGTGGAGAGCAGCAGCGCCGCGCCGGCGAAATTTCGGTCCTTGAAGATCCTGAGATCGAAGATGGCGTCCTTGCCCATCTCGAGGTTACGCAGGATCAGGCAGATGAAGCCGAAGACGCTGAGCCCGGCCGCGATCTGGATCGTGTGGGACGAGAACCAACCCATTTGCTGGCCGCGATCGAACACGAATTGCATCGCGGAAATGGCGACGACCAGAAAGGCGAAGCCGATCCAGTCGGCCCGGCGTTCCTTCTTTTCGGTTTCCGGCACCAGCGCCCAGACGCCGATCAGCGCCAGAACGCCGACCGGCAGATTGATGAAGAAGGTCCAGCGCCAGCTCAGGATCTGAGTCAGATAGCCGCCGAGCGTTGGGCCCATGATCGGACCCACCATCGCGCCGACGCCGAAAATGGCCATGGCCTTGCCGCGTTCCTCGCGCGGATAAAGATTGATCAGGATCGCCTGGGCCGTCGGCAGGAGACCGGCGCCGGCGACGCCCTGCGCGAGCCGGAACAGCACGATCTGGTCGAGATTGGCGGCGAGACCGCACAGCATCGATGCGATCGTGAAGCCGATAATGCTCCAGACCAGATACGTCCGCTGTCCGAAGCGGTCCGTCATGAAGCCGGTGAGCGGCATGAAAATGCCGGCGGAAATCAGGTAGCTGGTGAGGACCCAGGAGATTTCGGTGGCATTGGTGCCCAGTTGACCCTGCATGTGGGGCAGGGCGACCGTAACGATCGTCGTGTCCAGAATCTGCATGATGGCGGCGCACATGACCGCCGCCGTTATGAGATACCGGGTCCCTTTGTCCTGTACGACCGTGCTCGCCATTCGCTCACCGGCAGCCTCTCTGCCGGAGACCGCAATAACCTCTCGTATCTGGTTTTTCTGTTAGACCTCTGCGCCACAGGAACGTCGGCGGGAGATGTTTGTTTCACGGTGAAGGAGGACACAGGCCCCATCGCCTGCCTAGAACCAGCGGCGGACCTTGGCGGCGTATTCTTCATATGATTTTCCGAAGATCGCCCGGAGCCGGCGCTCTTCGAACGGGATCACGATGGAATTCATGATGAAGAACGGGATCAACAGCAGGATCAGGGGCCAAAGCGCAAGCTGCCAGATCGCCGCGCCCGCATAGATCAGCACCAGCGAGAGATACATCGGATTCCGCGAGATCAGGAACGGCCCCATATCGACCAGATGCATGGGGTGACCATGCGGAAGCAGCGTCGTGCCGCGATGGATGAACATCACGAAGCTGGCGATGGCGATCAGAAAGCCGACCACGACCAGGAAGCCGCCGAGGATCGCGGCTCCTAGGCCGATACCGGACGGAACGACGTCGAGCGGCACTTCGTGCCCGATGACCAGACCGATGAAATAGACGACGACAAAAAGAAAAGGCGGGGGAAATTTGGCGAAAATCGGCGCCCTTTCGCTCGGCTGGGAGGGTTCTTGTGGATCCTGATTTTGTGTCGTCATGGTCGGTGGCTCCGTCCTGCGGGGGTGGCTGCGTTAGAGCAACGCGTAATAGCGGATGCGGTTTCCGCCCTCGGCTCGTACATGGTCGATGAACCGGGAAATACGGACGATATGTCGGTCACCCTGCGCCCCTCTGTTCTGGTGAAAACGGCGGTCTTCTGCGAGTAAACGTCGTTCCAGAGACCGTAACACAACTTACCGGAAGGCCTAAATCCTTAACACTACCGAAACCATTCAATGCTGTTATGACGTCTTTGGGGCTTAAAACTTTCGATCTTGATGAGTAACAGCAAAATACTGATCGTCGACGCGGAGACGGATGATCGCAGTCAACTTGCGCGCAATTTCGAGCGCAAAGGCTATAAGGTCGTCTGTACTCATCAAGCCGAAGAGGCGCTGACGCTTCTCGCGCCGGGCGACGTCGATCTGGCGCTGATCGGGCTCAAGATTCCCGGCGTGAACGGCACCGAACTGGTGCGCAAGATACGCGCCGTGCCGGAACTGGCCGATCTGTCCATCCTGCTGATGGCGGAGTCCAAAAGTCGCCGCGCGTTGTTGCAGGCGCTCAAGGGCGACGTTCAGGACTATATTTCCAAGCCTGTCGACTTCCAGATCGCGCTGATCCGCGTCGGCCAGCAGATAGACCGCCGGGCGACCCTGCGCAAGCTGATGCACAGCGAGGATCGCTTCGCGCTCGCCGCGGCGGGATCGAACGACGGTTTGTGGGACTACGATCTCGCGGCCGGGACGCTGTTCGTCTCGGATCGCTGGCTGGATTTGCTCGGCCTGACCGGGCATCCCAACGAACAGGATCCGCAGACCTGGTTCGAGCGGATCCACGACGACGACCAGTCGGATTTTCAGACCAAGCTCCGGGCGCTGATGATCGGGGCCGAGCCGGAACTGGTCGCCGACTTCCGGATGCGTCACAACGACGGCGGCTTTCGCTGGGTCCGGGCGCGCGGCGTGGCGCGCCGTAGCGAAGACGGCGACGCGTTGCGGGTGGCCGGCTCTCTGGCCGACATCACTCGCGAGCGGATGACCGATTCCCTGACGCGTCTGCCCAACCGCCCCGCCACGGTCGAACTGTTCGAGCGCATTTTGGCGCGCGCGGCGCGGACCAAGGCGACTCATCTGGTCGCGACCCTCACGATCGACCAGCTTCGCCAGGTCCAGGAAGGGCTCGGCCAGGCCAAGGCGCAGGAACTCAGCCGTATCACGGCCGACCGTCTCGCCCGGGCGGTTCGTCCGACCGATATCATCGGCAGCTTCGGCGGCACCGAATTCTATGTGATGCTGACCAACGTCATGAGCATCGCGGATGGTCTGCGCGGCATGCAGCGCATCACCGATGCGATCTCCGAGCCGGTCATGCTCGCGGACATCACGCTGGTTCCCACCGTTTCGGCCGGTGTCGTGCTCACCTCGTCCAACACGCCGGCCGCTGAGCAGGTCCTGCAGCAATGCCATGCGGCGCTCAGCCAGGCGGGCTCCGGAGCGGGCGATCATATCCGGATCTATAACGCCACCATGGAAGTCCATGCGCGCGACAGCCTTGCCCGCGAAGCGGATATCCGGGAAGCGGTCAAGACGCACTCCTTCCTGTTCCATTATCAGCCGGTCGTCGATGCCGTGTCGGGCGGCATTCTGGCTTTCGAGAGCCTGCTGCGTCTAAAGAAGCCCGATGGAAGTCTGGCCTCGCCGCTGACCTTCGTGGAATATCTCGAACGTTCCGGCCTGATCCAGCCCGTGACGCTCGAATTGATGCACGGCGCTCTGGAATTTTCGAAAGAGCTGACGAAGAGACTTCCCGGACGCGGCCCTGTTCCCCTGTCGGTCAATATCAGCCCGGTACAGCTTCGCAGCCCGACGCTCGTGTCCGATATCAGCGCCTGTCTGCAGGACGCCAGCGTGCCGCCGAAGTCCTTGAAGATCGAAATCACCGAAAACGCGATGATCGCCGATTTCGAGACGATCAAGGGACGGCTCGACGCGCTTTCGAATCTCGGGCTCAAGCTGTCGATCGACGATTTCGGTACCGGGTATTCCTCGCTCGCCTATCTCGCGCAGCTTCCCTTCGACGAGTTGAAGATCGACCGGTCTTTCGTGTCGAGCATCCACAACGACCCGCATAAGAAGAAGCTTTTCGAAGTGATCATGTCGCTGTCCAAGCGTCTCGGTCTCTCGACGGTCGTCGAGGGCGTCGAAGATCGCGAGGAACTCGACGAGGTCATGCGGATGGGCGCGCGCTATGTGCAGGGCTATTTCTACTCCAAGCCGCTGCCACCCGAGGAAATCCTGGCCAATCTGGATCGCGATCCGAACTGGCTCGGCGAGCCGGCCAATCCACTGGCCGAACAGCCTCTTCGGTTGGCGCGGTGACCGCCGTCTGGCGGTCCGCATCCTGTCCCTTTTGTCGCACCCCGTTTGACTCCGTAGCCAATCCGTCTTCTTCTATCGACACCAGCGGTCGACTTGACGAGCAGATCGGGCCGCGCTCTCCCCAGATTCCGAGCATGCGGGGCCGGATGACATGATTCCAGAGACGAGCGCCGCATCGCAGCGACGCCGGCGGAACAGCCTTCTGCTGATCCCGTGCCTGGCCATCGCGGCCACCGCTTTGCTCGGCGCCTGCTCGGATTCCCGCACGGCCAAGCTCATCTCGCTCTGTAAGGAGGACAGCCGGCGGTCCACCGCCGAATGCCGGTGCCAGGCCAGGGTGATGCAGTCGTCCCTGAGCAATGACGATCTCGACATGTTGCTGCGGATGGGAAGCGTCAAGACGGCCGAGGAACGCATGTCGATCATGCGGGAGGCCGGCCGGAACGAACAGCAGTTCATGGCGTGGGGCAAGGCGTTCCAGAAAGCGGTCGCCAAGGCCACCAAAGAGTGTCGTTTCTGAAACGGGCTTCTCTCGCGAACGCCTGAGATCGCTCACGGCCGGGTCTGGACATGAGGGCGGAATTTCCCCATATCCTTGTATGCCGTGCATGGTCCGCGCGGCGCTTGGATGAGGATAGGGGACATGGCGACAGCGACATTTGCAGCCGGTTGTTTCTGGGGCGTCGAGGCCACCTTCGGTCAGATCGACGGCGTGACCCGCACCGAGGTCGGCTATACCGGGGGTGCGACGGAGGATCCGACCTATCGGCAGGTCTGCAGCGACCGGACCGGTCATGCCGAGGCCGTACAAGTCGAATACGACCCTGAAAAAGTGTCATATGAGCAGTTGTTGGACGTTTTCTGGGCCAATCACGACCCGACGACGCTGAACCGCCAGGGACCGGATGTCGGCTCCCAGTATCGCTCGGCGATCTTCTATCACACGCCGGAGCAGGAACAGGCTGCGCGCAAATCCATGGAATCACTGGATAAATCCGGGCGATTTGGCGGTCCTATCGTCACCCAGATCGTTGCGGCCGCCACGTTTTATCCGGCCGAGGACTATCATCAGAAATATCTCGAAAAACGCGGCGTGGCGGCCTGCCATTTCTGAGGTCTGATTGCTGGCCCAGTCGGCACTGCCTTCAAACAGCAACAAATCCGTAATTCTCCGGCCACACGGCTCGGGCAGATAGGACGCAACCGGATGCGGGCTTTCCGCACGGATTGCGACTGTCTGGCGCGGCCATTGGCCGGAGGAGGATGACATTACCGAACCGTCGCACGCGCATCTCCAGGTGCGCCTGGCCAATTCGACCAGCGAGGTCGAGGCGGCCCAAGCTCTCCGTTACAAGGTATTCTATGAAGAGATGGGCGCCCGCCCGACTCCGCAGATGGAGACGTTACGGCGCGACTTCGACCATATCGACGAGCGGAGCGATCATCTGATCGTCCACGATCCGCTCCATCAGGATCCGGGCGGCTCGATCGTCGGCACGTATCGCCTGATCCGGGGCGACAAGATCAGGCAAATGGAAGAATTCTATTCCTCGGCCGAATACGACCTGAGCCCGATCATGCGGTTTTCCGGTCCGGTGCTCGAATTGGGCCGCTCTTGCGTGGCGCCGGCTTATCGCTGCCGGTCCGTCATGCAGCTTCTGTGGCGCGGCGTCGCGGAATATGTCTCGGCCAACGGCATCGGGCTGATGTTCGGCTGCGGCAGTCTGCCGGGCGCCGATCTGGAGCGTCATGCCGAAACGCTCTCCTATCTCCACGCCAAACACATGGCGCCGGAGACGCTTCGGGTGCGGGCCCGCGCCGACCGCTATGAGCCCATGACGCTTCGCGATCCGGCAATGCTGGACATCACGGCCGCGCGGGCCGGGCTGCCGCCGCTCATCAAGGGCTATTTGAGGCTCGGCGGTGTCGTCGGCGACGGCGCGGTGCTGGACCGGGAATTCAATACGACGGACATATGTATCATAGTCGAAACCTCGCGGATCACGGACAAATACGCCCGGAAGTTTATCCGGACGTCGCCGACGTCATCCGTGCTCCGGCCGGCTCTGGCCGCCTAGTTCCGGCGGGCGGCTCGTCGACGTCCATCCAGCCCCGGAAACGGCGTAGTCCGGCTCGCGCGATTCTGCGGATCGGGCTGGCGGCGCTTCTCACCATGGCCCTGATCGGACCTTACGCGCTGGCCGGACTGTTCGGCCGGTCGCGGGCCCGGCCTATCGCCTGGCTGTGGCATGCGGCCATGCTGAGGATCGTGGGGCTCAAGCTCCGCGTGGTCGGCGCGCCGCGCCGGCGGGGCACGACATTGTTCGTCGCCAATCACGTGTCCTATCTCGATATTCTGGCGCTCGGCCGCCGTCTCGATGGTCTGTTCGTCGCCAAGTCAGAGATCTCCGGTTGGCCCGGTATCGGCGGTCTCGCCCGCCTGGGCGGTACGATCTTCATTCGCCGGGAGATGGAAGCGGTTGGCAAGCAATGCGAGCAGCTCACGGCCGTGCTGAACAACGGGACCGACGTCATCCTGTTTCCGGAAGGCACCAGCGGACTCGGCGACGGAGTTCTGCCGTTCAAGACCAGCTTGTTCGAAGTTTCCTACATGGTGCGGCCGGAGACCGATCTGATGGTCCAGCCGGTGGCCATCGCCTATCTCCAGGCCGATGGCCAACGGTGCGACAATCGCCGCGTCCGGTCGCTCGTGGCGTGGTATGGCCGGACCACCCTCGTGCCCCATCTCTGGCGCTTTCTCGGCGGCCGGGGCGCGGTCGTGGAGTTGCGCTTCCTCGATCCCGTGAAAGCGAGCGACTTCGCGTGGCGGCGGCCCCTGGCGAAGGCCTGCGAAGCGTCGATAGAGAGCAGTCTGACGGCGTAACCCTCTTGGGTCGCGTCCCGAGGGATGCTAGCTTCTTCCCGGTTGGTGCGGCACCGCGCATCGCTTGTGGGGAGATCGGGATCGCCATGTTTTCCGGGCGAGGGAAGCTGTTACGGATAGCGCTGTTGTTCGTTGCGCTGGTCATTCTGGGCGTCGTCCAGTGGGAGACCCAGAAGGCCAAGCGGGCGGGCCCGCTTTCCGGCGCCGTGCGCGTGCTCGTCGTGCCTGGGACCACCGAAACCAAGACCTGCGACGACTGGCGGGTCGACGTTTATCTCGAAAACAGCACGAATTACGAACTCAAACTGAACGGATTCACCGTCCACACCGCGTTCGACGGGAAGGACGAGGAGACGGCCAAGCGCGGCACCTTGTCCACTAAATCCAACAAGCCGATCTGGAAGCTCTCCAAAGCGAAGCAGACCCGGATCTGGCATGCCGATAATGGGTGCAGCCAGTGGGCGGGCCACGGCAACTGGAAGACTCAGCCGACCCAGGTACGCTACCGGGTCACGGCCTATACCAGCGACGGCATCTTTTCCTCGACGGCCGATACCACAGTCGCCATCGCAAACCGGCCCTGACCGCCCCGGCCAAACATGCCGAGCGGCGCCATTAACGAAATCCTTATCTTAACGATCTGTTGAAGATCAGTACGTAAAGATTAGGTTTAATGGACATCCCTGGGTTGCGACTCCGGGGGCGCAACGTGGTATTTCCCAGAGGCTTGGATGGCGAAAAAGAGGAAAAGAGGACGCGTGCTCGATTTCCTCGGCAATCTGCCGCTATGGTCGAGTCAGGGAGAATCCGAGGAAACCGATAAGCTGGAGGAGGAGCGGCGGAAGCTCGCGCTGATGCAAGGGCGGCTTCTGGAGATCCTGAATACCGAGCCGTTGATCAGCGCCGGCCGGGTTCAGATCATCGGCCTGGAAGACCTGAAGAAGGATCTCGGGGCGAAATGGGAAAGCCATCGCGATTCCATTCACGCATCCCTCAAAACGATCCTTCGGCGCAAACTCGGATCCGCCGACGTCTATTTTCAGCACGGACAGGACGACTACATCATCGTCTTTGCGACATTGACGCTGGCCGCGGCCAAGCTCGTTTGCGCCAGCATCATGAAAGAACTCAACACCCTGCTTCTCGGCGACGACAACAACCGGACCGTCACCGTGCGAACCGCCGTTGGCGTCGCCGATGGCCGGCTGCTGATGGAAGAGAGCAATGTCGACGAGGTATTGAAGGGGCTGTCCGCCGTTTCCGAGGAAGATGGGGCGCCGGAAGAATATGCGGCCGAGGAGGGGCCTGTTCGCGCCTTGTCCCCCCAAGCCGGCGATCGCCCGCACACGAGCGTCGGTTGGGAGCGCATAGATTTCGAGGGCACGCTCGGCCGGCCTTCCGAACGGGTATGGTCGCCAATCAATGACGATGCGCTCGACGAAGACGTCGATCTGAACAACTTCCGGCTGATCTACCGGCCGATGTGGAGCCCGGCCAACGAGACCATTACCACCTATACCGCGAGTTTCGTGGGCGAGGGGCCGGACGGCCAATTAAAGAACGCCTATTCCTTCGTCCGGGGATCCAAGCTTGTTCGCCAGATGGACGCCAGTGTCCTGGCGCGAGCCAGCCGCAAGATCGTCGAATCGTTCAAGGCGGACCGTCGCTTCGTGATGGCCGTGCCGCACCATTACGAGTCGGTCACCAACTGGTCGCGGCTTCGCGAATACTCGGAATACTGCAAGGCCATTCCGGAGGAAATCCGGCAGTATCTGGCGTTGAGTTGCGACGACTTCCCGCCGGGCACGCCGACGTCGAAGCTGCTGACGATCGGCAACGCGTTGAGTCCCTACTGCCGCGTTCTTGCGGCGAATGTGATGTGGACCATTCGCGATCTCTCGCCCTATCGGGACGCCGGCTTCAAACTGGTCGGCATGTTCGTCCCGCGGGATGTCTCGCTGCCTCTCATTCGAGCGCGAATAGAGGATTTCGCCGAATTCGGCCGCCGGAACGGTTTGAGCACCGCAATTCCGAATGTCCACAGCCCCGAACTTGCCGCGATCGTCCGGGATGCGGGGATCGGGTTCATCATGGGACGTTTTATCGGTGACTATCAGGACGAGCCGGCCTCGATGACCAGGATTTCCTGGGACGAGTTGCTGGCCGCCGATTTCGCCCGGACCTGACGCCAAAGAACTGGTTATGACAGCGCCCGGTTCAGTCGCTGACTGACCGGGCGCTGGCTCGTCTCAGACGGGGCTCGATCGAGCCCGCCGCATTCTAGAACAGGCCGAAAATCTCGCCCTTCTTGTCGACGCCGATACTGGCTGCCGCCGGAACGCGGGGCAGGCCCGGCATGGTCATGATCGAGCCGCAGACCACCACCAGGAATTCGGCGCCGGCCGAAAGCCTGACCTCGCGGACCGGCAGGGTATGGTTCGTCGGCGCGCCCTTCAGGCTGGGATCGCTCGTGAAGCTGTACTGGGTCTTGGCGATACAGACCGGATACTTGCCGTAACCCGCCGCCTCGTAATCCTCGAATTGCTTGCGGATCTTGGCGTCGACCACGATGTCATCGGCGCGGTAAAGCTTCTGGGCGATGGTGCGCACCTTGTCGATGAGCTTCATGTTGTCGGGATAGAGCGGCTTGAACTTGGCCTTGCCGCTCTCGACCATCTCGACGACTTTCTTGGCCAGCTTGGTCGTGCCCTTGCTGCCGTCGGCCCAGTGGGTGCACTCGATCGCCTCGGTGCCGAGCTCGGCGCAGGCCTTGCCGATGGCCTTCATTTCGGCGTCGGTGTCGGTGATGAAGCGGTTGATCGCCACGACGGCCGGAACGCCGAACTGGGCGACGTTCTCGATATGCCGCTGGAGATTGGCGAAGCCTTTCTCGACCGCCTTCACGTTCTCCTTGCCGAGATCTTCCTTCTTGGTCACGCCGCCATGGGACTTGAGCGCCCGGACGGTGGCCACGATCACGACAGCTTCCGGCTTCAACCCGGCCTTGCGGCACTTGATGTCGAAGAACTTCTCGGCCCCGAGATCGGC
>Ga0102962_1001283_pt1 | contig 10146 bp, 4 predicted proteins | sample SalPonF2_C_D2_MG_FD_84519 | JGI IMG/M metagenome (GOLD analysis project Ga0102962, IMG submission 84519) | Salt pond soil microbial communities from South San Francisco under conditions of wetland restoration - Salt Pond MetaG SF2_C_D2_MG ... | reverse complement strand
GTTGCCAGAGAAAAAGAGCCGAATCTTCCCATATATCGGTGATCCGGTTGTTGGAAAGACTGTATTTCTCCCCGGGCACCGCTTTATATATCTTGAATTCATAGCCATCATACCGGTTAAGCCCGTTCATGGTGCCAAACCATAGAAATCCCCTGTGATCGCAAAAGGCACTCAGCACCGAATTCTGGCTCAGGCCATCCTTGGTATTCAGATGCTCAAACCGTTCAATATCGACGGCACCCGTGGTAAAAACGGCGGCATTGAACCACACCACGGTAAACAATATTTTCCATCTCTTACCTGGCATAGAGGAATACACAGAATTAATAAATGGATTGAAATATAATAAATTATGTTGACTCTTCCATTACCCGGTTTATGTTGGATAATAGCAGGTCCAACAATTTGCCCCCCTATTTCAACCAATTTTTCACCCGCTTCTCTCACCGTGAAATATTAATTTTCACATTAAATCAAAAGCCCATGAAATACGTGTTGTATACATCGCTTATTCTTCTCATTTCCTGTTCATCGGGTTCTGTTCCCAGGGACGGCAAAGCAGACCTCTGGAGTATCAAAACCGCCAATTCGGTTATGGCACATAACGACAGCCTGATGTTTTACAACGGCGTGAAAAAAATCAAGTGGCAGTACGACATCGCCATGCTTGGGATGGCCATTGACAAACTCGGGGGATACGACCGCAAGTACAGCCGTTACATGGAAGATTACATCAACTATTTTATCCGGGATGACGGTACCATATTAAAATACAAGATGAGCGATTACAACCTGGATAATATCAACCCGGCAAAAAACCTCATCACCTTATATAAAAGGACGGGCAATGAAAAGTACAACCATGCGATCGAAGTCTTCATTGACCAGCTGATCAATCAGCCTACCACCCCCCAGGGAGGTTTCTGGCATAAAAAAATCTATCCCGACCAGATGTGGCTTGACGGTATTTATATGTCGTCGCCCTATATGGCCCAGTTTGCAGCCGAATTTAACCAGCCTGAATGGTTCGATACGCTGAGTTACCAGATCAGACTGATCTATTCCAAAACACGGGATCCTGAAACCGGCCTGCTTTACCATGCCTGGGATGAAAGCAAAACCGAGAAATGGTGTAACCCGGAGACCGGCCAGTCGACCCAGTTCTGGGGACGGGGCATGGGTTGGTTCCTGATGGCCCTGGCTGATGACCTTGATTATTTACCGGAAGATCATCCCGACCGTGACACGCTGCTACAAATTCTCAGGAACACCGCGGATGCTGTTCTGAAAGTCAGAGACCCCGAGACAAAATTATGGTACCAGGTGCTGGACCAGGGCGGCCGGGAAGGCAATTATCTGGAAGCCTCCGCTTCGGCTATGTTCGTGTATGCCATGGCCAGGGCCGCCAATAAAAATTACCTCGGAAAGAAATATGGACAAATAGCCCGCGAAAGCTTCCGGGCAATCGTCGATAACTTCATCCAACAGAGCCAGGATGGTGTCATCATGACCCATATCTGCGGTCCATGCGGATTGGGCGGAAAGCCATACCGAAACGGCAGTTACGATTATTATGTGAATGTGGAACAGGTAAATAACGACCCTAAAGGTGTCGCTCCTTTTATCATGGCAGCTATCGAATTAAGACTATAATTATATCACACTACTACGAACCAAAATTCAGTACTATGAAAAAGTTTTACATCTTAGTGATTGTCTTTTCCGGAATATTCATCACTGCCGGTGCCCAAAACTGGCAGATATATGACGGAAGCGTCCTTCCTTCTGAAACCGGGACCGGAGACATGCTCGACATCTCGAGTTACAGCGATGACTCTCCCGGGGCAGATATGATCTCGGAAATTGTCCTTGACCCGGTCATTCCGGGCAATAAACTGTTTAAATACTTCCAGCCCGACGGGAAAAGGACGTTCAGGCACGATATGACTGCCGGTTGGACCGGAACCGATTTTACCATCGTGGCCAGGCTCAAGGGTAACAATGACCCGGCTTACGACAGGGTGATGGATATCCGCTGGGATAACGGGAATTCAGGCACCAGGGATGAACTCCGTATTTATTACAACGGCCGCCTGAAACTGGAAAAAGCCAGCGTGGATGTTTATCCTGAAATTGATTATAATGACTGGCATATATACCGCATCAAGGTGACCGGTGACAGCGCCACTGTTTATATCGATGAAGTCCCGACCCCGGTCCTCGCGGGAAGGACAACATCGTCCAGCACAGATAACCGCGTCAGGTTTGGCGATGGATCGGGAGATGCCATCGGCGGATATGTCGACTGGTTCATCCTCGATACCCTCAGCGCTTCTTCACCGGATGAAGTTGCCCTCCCGGCTGAACTGACCGGACAGGGAAACGATGAAACGGTCGACTGGCATATATATACCGGGAGTGTCCTTCCTAATGAAAATATCCCGGCATTCGAAGAAAGCAATGTCAACGGCGACACCTATATTAATAACATTGTCGACGATCCCGACATCCCGGGTAATAAAATGCTGGAACTGGTCAGTTCACCGGCCTCGACAAACTTCATGTGGAAATACAATTTCCCCGATGATCCGACAACCATTCTCACAATGGTGGCCCGGGTAAAAGCCGTTTCCGACACCGTTGACCGACCGATTGAATTCGACCTCAGGCACGGCGGTTTCAGGGAAAGGCTGTTCATAAATACCGACGGCACTTACGAACTTAAATATGCCGGTGTGAAGGAAGCCCTGCCCGATACCGTCGATCCGCTGGCATGGCATACCTACCGCCTGACCAAAATGGACGATACCGTCGTGTTTTACCTGGATGAGAATCCCATGGCTATTGCCGGGGTTAAAACGGCAGAGACCACCACCGACAACTACTTCCGCTTCGGTGACGGGAATGGCAGCTATGAGATCGGTGGCTATGTCGACTGGGTGTCATGGACAACCTCAGGAGTATATGCCCCCGGCACCGTCGGACTTCCTGATGTATATATGAAATCGGGCGACGCTACCCTGGCTGCACTCGAACCTTCACTGGGTACCCTCGATCCCGCATTTTCACCCGACAACACAAACTATACACTGCTTTTACCAGCCGGCACGGAATCGGTCAGTTTCACAGCTGCCCCGAATTATGCCGCGTCAACCGTTTCCGGCGACGGCGATCTGACACCCCTGCCCGGCACTGCTACCATAACAGTAACTGCTGAAAACGGGGTAACCATGGACTACACCGTCGAAGTGACCCTCGATGTTCAGCTTTCCGATGATGCCTCCCTTTCAGCCTTGTCAACCAACATTGGCACGCTCGATCCGGGCTTTAACAGCGGGACGTTTACCTACGACCTGGTTCTGCCCGCCGGTTCGACAGCCGTCACCTTTACCGCCACCGCTAACGACGCCAATGCCGCCGTGGCCGGCGACGGGGAATTTACCGACATCCCGGGAACGGCTGTCATTACGGTAACTGCGCAGGACGGGTCCACGCAGGATTATACCTTCAACGTGACACTCGACGCTACCGGGGTGAAAGATCACACCTCCGGAACACTCGCACTCTATCCGAATCCGGCAGGCGACTTCGTGATACTGAAGGCCCAAAAAGGCGCCACAATAGCAGTTTACAATGCCCTCGGCGTGGTGGTGCTGAAAACAACCCTCCGGACCGACCACGTCAACATGGATCTGTCACCGCTGCGGTCGGGTATATATTTCGTTGGTGTCACCCTTAATTCTGAAACTTTCTTTAAAAAACTGGTTAAGAAGTAAATGCTGATCAATCCGGCGACGCGTTCCCGTTGCCGGATTGATTATTTACAACATACCCTGAAAATACCCGATATCAGGTAAATATTGTAAATTATTGCATGTACATAATTAGTCCTTATGCACTGTCCTTTTGAGGAGGTTAAAAACATGAACAGGTTAACAACTTTCTATTTCCTGGCACTTTTTGTTATCCTGGCCCTGGCCACGGGCTTCAGCGTTGAGCCGGTTGAAATCCGGGCCTTTCCCGGTGCCGAAGGTTTCGGCGCCTGGTCACAGGGCGGACGGGACGGCGAAGTGATCTATGTAACAAACCTGGAAGATTATGCCCATGGCGAAAAACCCATACCGGGATCACTCAGGTATGCCGTCTGTCAAAAATCTCCAAGGTATGTTCTTTTCCGCATTTCTGGCATCATCAATTTAAAGGACGAACTAAAAATAACCAACCCCTCTATCACTATTGCCGGCCAGACGGCACCGGGAGACGGCATTTGTCTCAAAACCCATGGACTACGCATCCGGACCCATGATGTCATTATCCGTTACATCAGGGTCAGGCCCGGCGATACATACGGGAAGCATGGACATCCGGGCTGGTCTACCGACGCGATTTCTGTTAGTTCCCCTTCCTCCAATGTCATCATCGATCACTGCTCGACAAGCTGGGCCAACGATGAAGTCCTGTCGGTGTCGGGAGAAAAAACCGACAGCGTCAGTATCCAGTGGTGTATCATCTCCGAATCACTCAACCACAGCACCCATGCCAAGGGTGAACACGGTTACGCTTCCCTCCTTCGTACCGGCGGAAGCGTGAGCTACCATCACAATATTCTGGCCGATCACCTGTCCCGGACTCCCCGTACGGGAACTTACGGCAACCGTGCCGGACGGGTCGATTTCTACAGCAACCTCGTGTATAATACGGTCCGTTCAGGATACACGGCCCGCGATTCGTCATTGCTTAATTATGTCGGAAATTATATTAAACAGGGTCCGGACAGCCAAAAAGACTTTGCCTTTGAAACCGGTGGAAACACCACTGAAATTTATGCTGCCGGGAATCATCTTTACAATATCCATAACGAACTGATTTCAAGCGACCAGGATCAGATTATACGGATTCTCGACGGGGCCAGAATGCTCGACAAACCATTGCCTGGGCCTCCCATGGAAACCGAAGCACCCGATCGTTTATATGATACCCTCCCTGAAGCATGCGGGGCTGTCCTCCCCGCAAGAGACCCGGTAGATACCAGGATCACCCGGCAGATAAGGGAAGGAAAGGGTGGGATCATCGATTCACAGGAGTCAGTGAACGGCTGGCCCGATTATAAATCAATCGCCCCGCCCGTGGATACAGACCTCGACGGGATGCCGGATGCATGGGAATCGGATCACGGGCTCAATCCAGACTATCCCGGCGATTATAAACTGAAAACTCTGGACAGGAACTACAATAATCTTGAAGTATACCTGAACTCCATAAAACAAACTACTAAACTCAAATAAAAGCGTGATGAGAAAAAGACTACTTTTCCTGATACTGTTACCCTTTGTGGTGATCAGCCTTTATGCGCAGAGGACCGTTACCGGGAAGGTCACCGACGAATCAGGACAGCCTTTACCCGGGGTCAACGTCATCGTTGAACAGACAAGGGAAGGAACCATAACTGATACCGGGGGAAAATACAGCATAGACGTGCCCGGCCCGGAAGCGTCACTCAGCTTTTCTTTTGTGGGATACGAGACGTTTGTGACGAAAGCCGGGAATAAATCAACCATTGATGTCCGGTTAAATCCATCGACGGAACAGCTCGACGAGATCGTCGTTGTCGGATACGGGACGATGAAGAAAAAAGACCTCACCGGATCGGTGGCCTCGGTCAGCGCTTCACAGCTCAAAGATATACCGGTTACTTCAACAGCACAGGCCATCACCGGACGACTTGCCGGTGTGCAGATCACGACCTCCGAAGGGTCACCGGATGCAGAAGTAAAAATACGTATCAGGGGCGGCGGATCGATTACGCAGGACAACTCTCCCCTGTATATCATAGACGGCTTCCCTGCCGATAACCTGAATGCAGTCTCTCCTTCCGATATCGAAACCATCGATGTCCTTAAAGATGCCTCATCAACAGCTATATACGGTGCACGCGGAGCAAACGGCGTAGTCATCATCACCACCAAAAGCGGTGTCGAAGGTAAGCCGACCATCTCTTACAATATGTATTACGGCATCAAGCAGCTGACGAAAGAACTGGATGTTCTCGATGCTTACGAATACGTGATTGCGCAGTATGAACGTAACCAGGGAAGTTTCCAGGACCGTCGGGGTTTTGAACAACGGTACGGCACCTGGGATATGCTCGACAGCCTTTACTACGGGTATAAAGGCACCGACTGGCAGGAACGCGTGTTCGGAAGAGATGCACCCACCGTTTACCATAACCTGAGCTTTGAAGGAGGTTCGGAAAAGACAAGGTATAACCTGAGTCTGACCCATAACAAGGATGTCGGCATCATGATCGAATCGGGCTTCACCCGTAACAATGTAAATTTCCGGTTTGACCACAAACTGACGGATAAGCTGACCATGAATTTTGACGTGAAAATTGCCAATACCGTTGTGACAGGCGCAGGCACGTCGGATCCCGGGAGTTCTACGACCAACCGACTGAAGCATAGCGTCATTTTCAGGCCGACCAATGGCCTGAGTGATTTCGGATATGCACCCGAACTGGCCTTCCAGGACGATGAGTATTATGAATTGTCAGGCCTTACCGACCCTGTTACCCTGGCACGGGATGAATACAGGCATAACCGGCGGGGAAATTATAACTTTAACGGCGCACTGACATATACCATTATCAAGGGTCTTGACTTCAGAACCGAGCTCGGTTACCGGTCAAGGCAGGAAAAGCGACAGGAATTCGACGGACTGACCACACCAAATGCAAGAAAGTACGGGGACAAACCCATCGCCCAGATTGAAGACAGGTTCTATGACACCTACCGGATTGCCAATACACTCACATTCCGCCGTGACTTAAACGCCAACAGTTTCACCTTCCTGGCCGGCCAGGAATTGATCATCGACCAGGAAGATTTTATGACCGTACTGTCGCGGGGATTCCCGGTTGGCATCACCCATGACCTGGCCCTGGGATCAATGGGCCTCGGTGAAGATTACCAGGCACCGACTACAGAAATTAACGAGTCCCGGCTGTTGTCTTTCTTTGGCCGGATCAACTACCAGTTCGAGAATAAGTACCTGGCATCTGCCACATTCAGGGCCGACGGCTCTTCCAAATTCGGACCAAGTAACAGGTGGGCCACCTTCCCTTCTTTCTCGGCAGGATGGCGCGTGTCGGAGGAAGAATTTATGAATAATGTATCGGAACCCTCCTACCTCAAACTGAGGGCAAGCTACGGACTAGCCGGAAACGACAGGATCGACGACCTGCTCTGGCGAAATATTTACGAAGTCATGACCGATAAAGCCTATTACCTGAATGAAACACCACTCCCCTTCTTTACCCCTCTAGGGGACAACCTTCCAAACCCTGCCCTTAAGTGGGAAACAACCGTTTCCAGGAACGTGGGGATCGATATTGGCTTCTTCAAAAACAGGCTTATGGCCAACATCGATATCTACCAGAATACCGGCAAGAACCTGCTGCTTAATTCCAGGGTCCCCCCGGAAACCGGTTATTCGAGAATGGTTACCAATATCGGCCAGACGACCAATAAAGGCCTTGAAGTGGTACTCAATGCCAGTCTGGTACAGAAGAATGATTTCCAGCTGACGGCAAATTTCAATATCTCGTTCAACAAGAGCCGCATCGATGACCTGGGTGATGTCAACAGCTTCCTCCAGTCGTCGGAGTGGAACTCTGATGTGGGAGCCGATTACCTTGTAGAAGTGGGCCAGCCGGTCGGCATTATATGGGGCTTTGCGACCGACGGATTTTACGCAGTCGACGATTTCAACTACGACCCGGTTACCGGGGAATACACCCTTAAGGAGGGCGTACCGGATAATTCTTCGATCACCTTCGCCGGTTTCGGCCCGGGCGCATTGAAGTTTAAAAACCTGGCCGACCCGGTGGACGAGGACGGCGTGCCTGTCCCCGACGGTAACCAGGTTACCTTCGATGCCGACAGGACGATCATTGGCAACGCCAACCCGAAACACATCGGCGGATTCAACCTTTCGATGTATTACAAACATTTCGATGCCAGCATCTTCCTCAACTGGGTCTATGGAAACGATATTTACAATGCCAACAAGATCGAATTCACCAGCGAGTACAGGAAATATACCAATATGCTCGGGGTAATGTCCATGGATGACCGCTGGCGTACCATCGATGAAAACGGCGTTGTGGTGACCGATCCCGATCAGCTGGCAGCCTTAAATGCCAGTGCCACCATCTGGGCCCCGCCACAGGGGAGATACCTGTTGCATTCATGGGCCATTGAAGACGGGTCGTTCCTGAGGATCAACAATGTGACCGTTGGTTACAGTCTACCTGAAAAATTCCTCAGGAAGACCTTCATAAAAAGCCTCCGGATTTATGCCACGGGCAATAATCTGTTCACTTTTACGAAATATTCGGGCTACGACCCGGAAGTGAACACCCGGACAAGCACTTTCCTGACTCCCGGCGTCGATTACTCAGCTTATCCGAGGAGCAGGATGTATTTAGCCGGTCTTAACGTAAAATTCTAAAATGATCCAAGCTATGAATAAAAGATCTCTTCATACCCCCCGTTTAAGGCCGATACTGTTAATGGCGTTCCTTTTTTTAACCATGCCGTCATGTGACGATTATTTCGATATTAAGCCGGTATCGGTTTACTCAACCGAGAGCGTATTTGAAACAGTCGATTTTGCCAGGCAGGCTATCCTTGGCGTTTACCAGATCATGACGGAAGATCCTGGCTATTCGAAACGGCTGAACATGTATTATACCGTGGACACCGATCTTGAACGATGCAGCGGCGATTATCTGGATAACGGGAGAAGGGACATCGCCAGGTATGCTGCCAATTCCGGGAATTCCGAACTCGATAAACCCTGGATCAACCTGTACGTCGGGATCAACAACGCCAATATCTGCATAAAGCATATCCCGGAGAGCCCTGTCTACCAGAGCGGAAACGAAAATGACATCAGGGCTATGGACCGCATGCTGGGTGAAGCCCGTACCCTTCGCGCACTGTACTACTTTGAACTTATAAGGAACTGGGGTGATGTGCCTTTCAGGACCGAACCGACCGGTGCCGATGAAAACCTCTTCCTGCCCAAAACCGACCGGGATGAAATCTACGATTTCCTGATCAACGACCTGCTGGAAGCCCAGGACCTTGTGCCCTGGCGGTCGGAAGTTCCGTCGGATGAACGCATCACCAGGGGTGCTGTAAAAGGGCTGATTGCCCGGATGGCCCTCTTCCGTGGCGGCTATTCCCTGAGGAAAGACGGCGGAAACCAGCGCAGGGACGATTACCTGAAATACTACCAGATAGCCAGGGACCAGTGCCTCGAAATAATGCAAAGCGGTGAACACATGCTGAATACTTCCTTTGAAGATATTTTCAGGACGCATTGCAAACGGGAACTCGACACCAAATACGGTGAAAGTATGTGGGAAGTCGGACTCGGTATTTACCGCAGCGGCGAGGTCGGTTATTACGTCGGAAACCGCAGTGATGCCAACTCCCGTTATGGCAAAGCCGACGCCGGCATTAATGCATTGCCCACCTATTACCTGTCGTTCGACAGTCTCGACACGCGGCGGGATGTAACCGTTGCCCTTTACCAGATCGATGATCAAAACCTCAGGCTAATCCGTGCCTTTGCCGACATTAACATTGCCAAATGGCGGCGCGAATGGATCGAACCAATCTTCCCCGGAAGTGATAAATACAACGGGGTGAACTGGGTTCTACTGCGATATTCCGATATCCTGCTAATGTTCGCAGAAGCTGAAAATGAACTCAATAACGGGCCTACACCTGAAGCCATCGAAGCATTTTCGAAAGTAAGAACCCGCGCTTTTGCCGGTAATAGCGACAAAATGCCGCCAATCCCTGCCGATTACCAGGGCTTCTTCAATGAACTCGTACAGGAAAGAGCCTGGGAATTCGGGGGGGAAGGTATCCGGAAATACGACCTTATCAGGTGGAACCTCCTGGGGCCGGCCCTTGAAAAGATGCGTGAAGATCTCGGCAAACTGATGAACGGTGAACCCCCATACGATAATGTACCCCGGAAACTTGTGTGGCGAAATCAGGATGAAGAATACCAGGTTCTGAATATGAACTACATCATGGATTCAGTCCAGATCGCCCGGCGCGATTCGAT
>Ga0102962_1001282_pt1 | contig 10175 bp, 7 predicted proteins | sample SalPonF2_C_D2_MG_FD_84519 | JGI IMG/M metagenome (GOLD analysis project Ga0102962, IMG submission 84519) | Salt pond soil microbial communities from South San Francisco under conditions of wetland restoration - Salt Pond MetaG SF2_C_D2_MG ... | reverse complement strand
TCCGTTTCTCAGTCCTTCCAATCATCAAGCGATGATGGGGAAGATGAATAGTAACAGAGTGAGTTTGATATTTTCTCAACTCACCTGGCCTGATGGGAAATACGCACCTGCAGACGAAGCCTTTAATTTTTCAGTAAAACATCTACCGTTGCTAAAGGTAGATGTTGATCTTGAACATCGTTCCGTGGTGGAGGTGGAAAAGACTCCCAAACGAAATTTTTGGGGACGAATGCCGATGCCTCCGTTTTGACCAATGCAGAGAAACGCAAGTTTATGAAATCAAAAAAATTCCTTTATAAATAGCCTTCCTTGCCATATGCTCTGCTCCATCTTTTGAAAACTGTTCCTCTTCTATTAAAAGTTCATCCATTAATTACCAATATGAATAAAGGTCTATTTTGAGAGCCCTGATATTATACCTGGATTTTATCAATTTGTTTCTGATCATGCAGGTTCCGGGCGATATTGTCGATTACCGTTCTCTGCCACTGATAATGAAATCCGTGGGATTCGGTGATTAAAACAAAGTTCATGTCCACCAGATCGGCTTTTGATATGCAGGTTCTTACGAAGGAACGAAACCGCAACTGAAGAATTTCTCGAATCTGTTCATGAAGGGTATCGAATATGGCATCGTCCACATCGGTAACATCGAAAAAATCAGCGATCTTTCGAATAATTTTCCGTCGGCTGTCTGGCGGGTCATTCTGTTTTTCAAAAGCATCCAGCAAATAACCGGACGACACTGCGATACTGTGAAGAGCCGCATATCGGAACCGACGCAACTGTTCCTCCGGCCAGAATATCCGATTGCGGTCCATGCTCAGCGTACACTTGTCCGCCCCGATCAGATTGATTCGGCCGACAACATATTTTCTGGCTGTTTGCGGCAGGAGGTATTCCACCTGGGTAACGAAGATGCCGTCCTGGAAGATTGACAGACCGCCGACTGAGGATTCCAGATCCCAAATAATGCCCTGGTTCCCTCGGGTCCGCAGAAGTAAATATCCTTCTGAATTCGGCAATCGGATGCGTGCGGGAAAATTGCGCATCGAAGGACTCGGATCAAAAAAATCCAGCGGCTCACGCGCTATAGTGACAGAATTGCCTTTCTCATCGGTGAAATAAATCGGGATGGGTACGAAACGAAGATTGGTTTTCAGATAGCCGAGATATTCCATCTCTCGCCAGGCTTTGTTCCGAGGCGATTTCAGTGTCAGGATAACTTCCGTTCCCACGGGGAAGTCTTCTTCTAACGGCCGGATATCGAAGTAATCTCTAAAATCAGCAATGGTGATCTCTAGCCCCTTGTCAGAGGGTTTTCGTGTCCGGATGCGTATCTGATCTGCCACCATGAAAGTGGACAAAAATCCGATCCCGAAGGTGCTGATAAAGCTGAACCGAAGGTCGGACGAACTTACGGAATCACTAAATTCATCTGACCGATAAAAGGAAATGCCGATGTTCATGAAATATTTTTTAAGCCACTGCTGATCCATTCCGATTCCGTTGTCCCTTATGATGATTCTGTTCTCGGACCCATTAAATGATATATTGATGGCCGGTGAGACGTGGGGATCGAAGAGTTTTCTAAGATTGCAGGCGTCGACGGCATTTTGAACCAGTTCACGTAAAAACACACGTTTGTCGCTGTACAGTATATTACCAGTGAACAACTCCAGGGCTGCGGATGTATCCACAACAAATTTCAGGTCAATGGGTTCATAACCGCTGGGGGCGATCTCAATGATTACCTTGACATACAAAAAGCGAGGCCGAACAGACTTGTTAAGATGGTCAAGATATCGATTCAAGGCAATTTCGTAATGTTTCAGTGACCGGTGGACTTCTGCGTCCCGACACTTACATTGAATGCGTATGGTTGCAGGAAGATCGGGGTGAGGCCCTATGCTTTCAATGGAAAAAAGCACGGGTAACTGTAACCGGGCGTCGGCAGACGGTCTGAGAATATGCTGATGGATTTTTTCCAGGGTCTTTCGATGCAGGAGATCCAGCCGTTCAGCAAGTGCAATTACGGCGGCAAGCAAATCGATGCGAACCTCCCCATATGCTTCGAAACAGCAAGACTCATGAGTATCGGCGCCTTTTGTCGAAATACGGTCTACGGTATGGATTATTTCGTTGATGATCGATACCTGGCGATTGTCCGTGATGCCCGGCAAGCATCGATATTCTTTAACCCTTTTGATATCTTTGAGGTACACCGATGCATACAGGAAGAACGTATTCCAGGAATTACGTAAAAGAGCAGTCCTTTGCTCTTTGTCTATCAGCCAGCTTTCAATCATCATGATAATTCGTTCAGCGTTATCAATGGAACTGCCTGAATACTTCCCTGTTGCAGGCATTTTTTCGGCGGCAGATCGGATGCGGTCGATTTGGGTGCACTGCTTTGAATTGAGCCGGGAACAAAATGAGAATGGTTTGAAGTTCATGACGACCTCGGATGATCGATTTTATTGATTCAATAATGAGTATCGATTCCAGAGATTCTATCCGATTAAATTTGAGCAACAATTAAGGTAATGTTATCTGTCCCTCCCATCTCAAGAGCTCTTGTGACCAGCTGCCTACATTTTTCATTGAGTACGGAATTGCTTAAAAGAACATCCTTGATCTCCTTATCACGCACCATATTGTAAAGCCCGTCACTGCAGAGCAAAAAAGTATCACCCGTCTTAACTTCTTCTATACTGTTATAAATAAATTCAATTTCATGTCCGACAGCTTGTGTTAAAACGTGGTGAAACGGGTGGGTTTGGGCTGAATGGGGGGAAATGGTGTTCAAATCAATTAATATCTGAGCCATTGTATGGTCCTGGGTCATTTGTTCCAAAGAATTCCGGCGTAATCTGTAGATTCTGCTGTCTCCAACGTGTGCAATCAGTGCCCTGTTTTTTATGAGAACCAAGACCGACAAGGTGGTCCCAAGGTTCACATATTCACTATTCTCCTTTCCATATTTATGGATCCTGTCATGAATGCCATATATAATTGTTTTCAACTGAAGAAGTCTGGCCTTGTGAAAACCTTTGGTTTCCTCATCAGCAAATTTATTGAAGTTGTAATATTCAACCAGTCCTTGGCACGCCATTTCGCTGGCAATTTTACCTCCTGAATGTCCCCCCAAACCATCGGCTATCGCATACATCCTTCCATAGTATTGAATGTCAACATCTTTGGCTCTATGGTCAACAATTAAATAAGTGTCTTCGTTTTCTTCTCTTGTCAGTCCAATGTCTGATTTCACACATACTTGTATGGTTTCGGCAATATCCATTTTTATTGGTTTCCTTTTATCCAATTATGCAAAAAACCAGCTTCGGCTGATCGTCCTCGTCTCTTTCCAGTACGTATTCACTGGGTGTGCTTCCGCATGAACACAAATTCTTTCTAAGGATACTATCCGGACAGATCTTTCTTCTTGCTTTCAAACTCTTCTTTATCGATCTCGCCTTTGGCATAGCGTTCTTTCAGGATTTCAAGGGAACGGTCACCACTGCTTCCAGATGTTTTATCACGACCGGTAGACTGAATCAGCCACTTGATAAGAAATACCAGCCCAACAATAATAAGAATCCAGAATACAACCATTAATATGCCTCCAAACCATCCCATGCCGTATCCACCCATCATTCCAGGGCCCATTCCCCATCCGCCATATCCTCCATAGCCTCCATATTGTCCTGTCTGGGCGTTAGCCTGAGTCCCGATTAATGGAATTGATAGAAACACCACGAATAGCATCATATATAACGATAGAGTTCTTATAGGTTTCATCTTACACCTCCGGATAGAATTTCTTCAAAGTTAACCTCTTCAAAAAAATAGCGTCGATACTTTTATGATATAATGGCACAGCAATCTTTGTGCCAATTACTCCTAAACTTCAATCCTATGATAAAATCATGTTCAACCGACTTTAATATATACATGAATGTCAAGGACGTCGAGTTCTGTCTTCTTTGTTGTCATGTAACAAATGGATATTTTTTATCCATCTGATTCGATATTACCTGCCGAGCTGGTTATTTTCTACCCACTATGGTTTTGACCTATTTTCATAGATGTCATTTCCCCTTGATGATAATTTTATTGTTGATATTTATTTTAATTTATTCAAACGATTATCTGTCTATCGATTTTCACACTAGGGTATTGGCATATGAATTGCTTTTAAAAATGAACAGACCAATGTTATAAATCTATGGAATGATCATTAATTAAACGATAAACGTCACAGGAAGTACAAAAATGGCACTTGATAAAGGATCGATTGCACTTCTCTATCGGAAACGCGCCAAACGCTATGACTTCAGCGCAAATGCCTACTATTTGCTTGGAATTCGGGAATTCGCATATCGTAAGATAGGGGTAGAAGCCCTGAAATTAAAGAAAGGCGATACCGTTATTGAGATCGGGTGCGGCACGGGACTCAATTTTAGCCTCTTAAGAAAAAAAGTCGGACCGGACGGCAATATTATCGGCGTCGATCTGACGCCGGAGATGCTTGAAAAGGCAGACAAACGTATCAGGCGCAATGGTTGGAAAAATGTTACATTGGTTCAAAGCGATGCTGCCGAGTACCTGTTCCCGGAGTACATAGACGGAATTATCTCGACTTTTGCCATAACTTTGGTTCCGGAGTACGACAGGGTAATCCAAAAAGGCGCAGCCGCATTATCAGCCAATGCACGATTTGTGATTGTGGATTTTAAAAAGCCGGACAGATGGTCCATGTGGATGATAAAGTTATTTGTGATCCTTACACGCCCTTTTGGAATTTCGTTAGATATTGCCGACCGCCACCCTTGGAAGTCTGTGGCTCGATATATGATCCTTGTCGGGTTTAGAGAATTGTACTTTGGAGCGCTTTATCTGTGTGTTGGTGAAGCGTTATATGCTGGAAATGGATCATTTAAAGACTGTGCAAGCCGCCGACTATAGTGTTATCGAAAGCAAAGAGGAAATGAATAATAAATTCGACTTCAGAGAAAAAAAAGACAAGCTTTTTGCTAAATTGCTGACAAAATATCCGTCGCTGTTTAGAAGATGGGTTCATCGCTCAAAATTCGTAGAATTCTCTGATTCTCCATGGACCCCATTTAGAAGTGATATTTCAAAATGCCGCTTGGCGCTGATTACCACCGGCGGTGTGCATTTAAAGTCACAAAAACCCTTTGATATGAAGGATCCTGCAGGCGATCCGACATTCAGGGAAATTTCGGCTGACACGCAACCCGCAGATTTAACAATTACCCATAATTACTATGATCATGCTGATGCCGATAAAGATGTCAATATTGTCTTCCCCATAGAGCGAGTTCAGGAACTAAAGCAATCCAATGAAATCGGTGACGTAAATTATCGACATTTTTCTTTCATGGGACACATCATGCATCATCACATCAATACCCTTATGAAAGAAACGGCGCCACGCGTTGCAGCGGCTTTAAAATCGGATAACGTCGATATCGTTGTTTTAACGCCTGCCTGAGGAATTTGCAATCAGTCCGTGGGGCTGATCCAGCGAACTATAGAGGCAGCGGGGATTGCTACCATTTCCATCAGCCTCTCCAAAGATATCAGCCAAATAGTTTTACCCCCGCGAGCCGTTTACCCCGGCTTTCCTCTCGGACATCCGATCGCTTTTCCCGGGCAAACCTTTCGTCAAATACAGATTCTGCGCCTGTTGTTAAAATATCTGAAAACAATCAATTCACCAGGCACCATTATAAAACTTGATTTGACCGAAAGCGACGTTCACTCTGTTACCTGTGACACCTGTGCGTTGGATTAATGGAAAGGAATATTTATGCTCAAACCTTTGCCTGATATACCCTTTTCCCTTGACGTTATTAGCAGCAATATAGCAAAATACGACAATAAAGGTGATTTCACCAAAACCGGCAAAAAATTGGAAAACCGGAATGAATTTGGGAGACCTTCTTATGCCATGAGTAACCAAACGAAAAGTATATTCCAAATCGGCTATGTCCTCAACGACAAATGGGTGATCATTGAATTTGTCGGCAAAGGCGCCATGGGTGAGGTTTATCGCGCTCATCAGCTGAACCTTAAACGGGATGTGGCCATTAAGGTCATCTCGCTGGAAATGCTCGCTTCTTTGGAAGACGATCCAAAAGAGATTGAAACCGCCATACAAAGATTCCGGCGCGAAGTTCAGGCCATGGCAAGGGTTCGGCATCACAATGTCCTGCAAATTTTCGACTATGGCTCAGAAACAATCCATAAAGATGACCGTGATGTTGCGGTGGAATATATCGCCATGGAATACATTCCAGGGGCCACGCTTCGCTTTACCATGCCTGAAGAAGGGTTCTATCCTGAACAGGATTTGATTTCGGTCTGGCTGGCCGATTACTATCTTCCATTATTAAAAGGCGTCGAAGCCATCCATGCCAAGGATATTTCCCACCGTGATTTGAAACCTGAAAACGTTCTTATGGACGGTACAACCCCCAAAATCGCCGACTTCGGACTGGCCTGTTCTATCTGCATGCAGCCTGTAACGCAATCTTTAGATGTCAAAGGGACCCCGGCATATATGTCACCGGAGCATTTTTTTGATTTTAAAAATGCGGACCAACAGAGCGATATTTATTCTCTGGGCAAGATTCTTTATGAAGCCGTTGACGGCAAAATCTCCTCAAAGGTCCTTCCGTTTAAGGGTGCCGCCCTTTCAAATCCGGATACGCCTTTTCTTCAAAAACTAAACCAAATAATTAAAGACGCCACTGCCGATAAGAAGAAAGATCGATTGAAATCAGTGGGTGATCTTCGAATTGTCATTATGGAAGCGTTAAATATCCTGAAAACCGAAAGCATTCCGGACAGGCCGACAACTCCAAAACCCCTCCCCTTGTTATATCAGCCCCGGTTTATCTGGGCAGGTATTGTCATTGCCGTTTTGTCCGTTGCAGCCATGGGTTTTTGGCACCTGCTGGGTAAACCCGAAGGTAAGAATATGCTTTTGAAGAAACCGGAAACAATCCGGATGAAGTTGCCGCCACCCGATTCCGCGGAGTCTTTAACCTCCAAGACTGCAACACCCAAAACCCCTGAACCCATTATCCTGGGTAAAGACGGCATCACCTTGCATCTTATTCCCGGTGGAGAACTTATGACTGCAAGTAAAGACACAAAGGATGCAGGGCAAGGCGTTCAAATTCCGCCTTTCTATATGGATGAAAAAATGGTGACAAACCATCACTTTGCCGATTTTTTAAATGAAATGAAGAACACGCTGGTGGTTGAAAACGGAATTGTAAAACATAACAATGAAATCTGGCTCTATCTGGGAGAAGGCGCCGAAGCCGTCCAACAGATTATTTTTAAACATGATCGATTCCACTTGCGGGATGCCGGATACGCAGCAGACCCGGTTACCCGTGTGACATGGTATGGCGCATCCGCCTATGCCCGCCACTACGGCAAACGACTCTTGACGGAATCCGAGTGGGAGTATGTGGTCTCAAATCACATGATTTCAAGTAAACAGCCTTCGGAGAATGAAGCGGATAACCCTCAAATTAATAGCGGCAAAGCGTTAACCGGCAGCCAAATGCACACCCATATGATGGATATGGACGCCACAGTCGACGCCGACAAGAGTCAGTCAAAGACACCCGCACCCAAGAAACTCGGAAAAATTTTCAAGGAATGGGTCATACAGAATGATAAGTGGCAAGAAAGCATCTATGAAGATGAATCTAAAGAGAACATATTCTATCCAAGCCTAACGGTGGCAACGTCCCAATATCCCGCTCAACCATTTAAAAACTTCCGGTATCCATGGGAAGCTTTTGCAGATGTCGGCTTTCGATGTGCCGTAAGTATCGGGAACGAAAACTGATACGTTTTTGTATTTTTCCCACGGCTCGCTCATCTAACGTCGTCGTTATATTATTATTTTTAAGCTCGGACTTGACAAGCGACTATAAAGTACCACTTTGTGACAGAAAAATAATCAGAAATCAGTTTCGATGAAACATTATTAAAAACTGATCGTTTCTAATGTTCTAAGGGTAAACTTAAGGTCTTGGTAAATCAAACAAAGGCCCTTTTTAGGCTTTGTTTTTAGGGAAGGATAAAATAGTATCATGAAAAAATTATTAACGCTGATTATTATTTTCGTGTGTTGTATCGCCGGACAGGCTTGGGGGTATAATGCCGAACAATTTTATAGCCTCGGTCTGGAAAGCACCATGTCGAACACAAAGATCAACTATTTCACCAGGGCTATTGAATTGAATCCCGCGTTGTCTGGCGCCTATGAACAACGGGGAATGCTCTACTATTTTCAGGAACACTACACTAAAATGATTCGTGATTTTCTGAAAGTTACCAAGTTGAGCCCTGACAATGCAAATGGCTACACCATGCTGGGAGTGGCTTATTTTAATAAGAACGATTATGATTCAGCGGTGTCCAACTTGACTCGAGCCATTGAATTAAAACCCAAACTCGCAGAGGCTTATGGCTATCGAGCTGAAGCGTACCGTTTAAAAGGGATGTTGGACCTTGCCGTTCAGGATGCCACCCGGGCCATCGAAATCGGTGGCAACAAACGGACCATCGGCAAGGCTTATTCCACACGGAGCAAGGCATACAAAGACTTGGGAGAGACTGAACAGGCCGACGCAGACTTTAAAAAGGCAGTGAATTTAGATCCCGCATATGATATCTATAAATTCTTTACCACCACTGAGTTCCTTGCAGATTCAGCCGGCCGATACGGAAGTATAAAAGGCATCGGCAGAATGGGAGTAGCTATGATGGCTGCCATTTTTTTGGTGCTGATTTTTAAACTGACTCTGCCTGCACCAAAGAAAAAGAAATGGCCTGATTGGTGGAAACGCAATAAATGATCTTGGTGAATAAGCGGAGGGTATAAATTTCATGTCGGAACAAACCATAACTTTGCCGGTAACCGGGATGACCTGTGCCAACTGTGCGGCAAACATTGAAAGAGGTTTAAAAAAACTTGAAGGAATTCAAAACACCAATGTCAATTTTGCAGCCGAACAGGCGGTCATTGCTTTTGATCCAAAACAGCTTCACGTAAAAGAGGTTGTCAATAACATTGAGAGATCCGGCTACAAGGTAGTCTCAGAAAAAATAGAACTTCCGGTGACCGGGATGACCTGCGCCAACTGCGCGGCAAACATCGAAAGAGCGTTAAACAAAAAAGTCCCCGGCGTTGTACAAGCTGCCGTGAATTTTGCCACGGAACGGGTGTCGGTGGAATATATCCCCGGTGTTTCCGGAATCGACGATATCGTATCGGCCATTGAAAAGGCCGGTTACGGTGCCATACTCCCGGACGATGCCATGGAAGCGGAAGATGCGGAACAGGCGGCACGCCGGGCTGAAATCAAGGATCAAACCCGTAAGTTTGTCATCGGCGTAGTGTTTTCCTTACCCTTGTTTATCATGAGCATGATGCGGGATTTCAAACTCATCGGTCTTTGGAGTCACGCACCTTGGGTAAACTGGTTTTTTCTGGTTCTTGCCACGCCGGTTCAGTTCTATACCGGATGGGATTTCTACATAAACGGATACAAAAGCCTTAGAAATAAAAGCGCAAACATGGATGTTCTTGTGGCCATGGGATCATCCATTGCCTATGTTTACTCGATATCGGTTCTCCTTTTTCCAATGTTGGGTCAACATGTTTATTTTGAAACCTCGGCAGTTATCATTACCCTGATCAAATTGGGCAAGATGATAGAATCCCGAACCAAGGGCAAAACCGGCGGCGCCATCCGAAAGCTGATCGGTCTTCAACCCAAAACCGCAACAATTGTGGAGAACGGCAAAGAAAATGAGGTCCCTTTAACCCGGGTCAGGGCAGGTAATGTGGTAATTGTCAGGCCGGGTGAGCGGATTCCTGTAGACGGCACGATTCTAGAGGGAGAATCCTCAGTGGACGAATCGATGCTCAGCGGCGAGCCGATTCCGGTGGACAAGCATGTAAATGACTTTGTGGTGGGCGGAACCATCAACGGAGAAGGGCTGCTAAAATTTGAAGCCACCCGTGTGGGGAAAGAGACCGCCCTTGCACAAATCATCAAACTGGTCCAGGAGGCCCAGGGAAGCAAGGCCCCTATCCAGGCCATTGCAGACCGGGT
>Ga0102962_1001279_pt1 | contig 10190 bp, 11 predicted proteins | sample SalPonF2_C_D2_MG_FD_84519 | JGI IMG/M metagenome (GOLD analysis project Ga0102962, IMG submission 84519) | Salt pond soil microbial communities from South San Francisco under conditions of wetland restoration - Salt Pond MetaG SF2_C_D2_MG ... | reverse complement strand
TTCGCCCACGGCGAGAAGGACGCGCCGGTGTTGGCGGAAGTGGAGCGTTTCCTCGCTCTGTTGCCCGATCTGGACGCGCCCCTCTATTGCGTCTCCAACGAGGTGGGGCAGGGGATCGTGCCGGAGAACCGACTGGCCCGGCGGTTTCGCGATCTGGCGGGCGAGGTCAATCAGCGCCTGGCCGCGGCCGCGGGGGAGGTCTGGCTGGTGGTTTCGGGCATCCCGGTGAAAATCAAGTAGGTTTAGGGCCGTGACGCGTGATGCGTCGCGAGGCACACGGTATGTTCGGAATACTCTCCGAGGCTTTCAATGCAAGTTTTGCAATACACCAACAAGCGAGGATCCTGCCATGCCCCAATTCGATCTTGAAACGACCCTGAAGCGCATCCTTGCGGTGGATGCCGACCGTATGAACGCCATCCAGGCCCATCTGGACCAGCAGACCAAGCCCAAAGGGTCGCTGGGCCGCCTGGAGGAATTCGCCCGGCGTTACACCGCCATCACCGGCCGCCGGGATATCCGCAAAAAAGCGATCTTCACCTTCGCCGGCGACCACGGAGTGGCCGAGGAGGGGGTGAGCGCCTTTCCCAGCGAGGTCACGGCGCAGATGGTCTTCAACTTCGTCTACGGGGGAGCGGGGATCAACGCCCTGGCCCGCCATGCGGGAGCCGACGTCATCGTCGTCGACATGGGGGTGGATTTCGACTTTCCCCCGCTTCCCGGCCTGCTGGTGAAAAAGGTCGGGCGGGGAACCCGCAACTTTACCCAGGGCCCCGCCATGAGTCGGGAAGCGGCCGTTCGCTGTCTGGAGGCGGGCATCGAACTGGCCCGTTTCTGCAAGGAGTCGCGCTTCGATCTGGTCGGTACCGGGGATATGGGCATCGCCAACACCACGTCGTCGTCGGCGATCGCCGCGGCGGTCACCGGGCTGCCGGTCGATTCGGTCACCCACCGGGGAACGGGCATCGACGATGCCACTCTGGCCAACAAGATCCGGGTCATCGAGGCCGGTCTGAAGCGCAACGCTCCCGATCCGAAGGACCCCGTCGACATTCTGGCCAAGGTGGGCGGATTCGAGATCGGCGGCATCGCCGGCCTGGTGCTCGGCTGCGCCGCCGAGGGGATTCCCGTGGTGGTGGACGGTTTTATCTCGACCGCCGGAGCCCTCATCGCTTCGGAGTTGAATCCTCACGTACGGGACTATCTCTTTGCCGCCCATCAGTCGGTGGAGATCGGCCATGCCCGGATACTCGAGCGCCTCGGCGAGCGTCCCATGCTCAATCTGGAGATGCGCCTCGGCGAGGGGACCGGCGGAGCTCTCGCCATGAGCCTGATCGAGGCGGCCCTGCGGATGCTGCGTGAAGTGAAGACATTTGCGGAAGCGGGAGTGAGCGAAGGAGACTGAACGATGAAACGGGAGTGGGAGGATTTCCGCATCGCCGGGGCTTTCTTGACCGTCTTTCCTGTGGGGCGGGGAGTGGCGATGGAGCCGGAGCGGCTGGCCCACAGCATGGGTCTCTTTCCGGCGGTGGGGCTGGCCCTGGGGGGCGGTCTGGTGATTTTGAACTGGGTCCTCTCCCCGCTGATCCCCCGGGCGGTGCTGGATTGTCTGCTGATTCTTATCCTGATCGCCGCCACCGGCGGTCTGCACCTCGATGGCATCGCCGATCTGATCGACGGGCTGGCCGGCGGCAAGGACCGCGAGGGGGTGCTGCGCATCATGAAGGACAGCCGGGTGGGGGCGATGGGCGTCGTCGGGCTGGTCATGATCCTGCTCCTCAAGTACCTCTCCCTGTACAACGTTCCCCTGCCGATGAAATGGGCCGCCCTCATCTTCATGCCCGCGACCGGGCGTTGGATTCAGGTGGTGCTGGCCGCCTCCTGTCGGTACGTTCGCGCCGAAGGGGGGACCGGCGGGGCGTTCGTCGAGCACGTCGGCGAGCGCGAGCTGCTGGTTGCCACAGCCACCCTGGTTGTTGCAGCCGTGGTGCTTTTCAGGATGAAAGGCTTCTTTCTTCTGCTGATGCTCGGCTTGGCGGCCATGGGCCTGATCCGCTATTTCAATTTTCGCCTCGGCGGGGTGACCGGCGATATCCTGGGGGCGGCGACCGAGATGATGGAAGTTCTGACTCTGGTGCTGATCCTTGCGGTCTACTGAAAGGCGCAGGAGAACCGCCCGCCGGGTCAGGCCCAACAACCGAGAAGGAGGCGACATGACCCCGACCCGCATTTACCTGGTGCGCCACGGCCAGGTCGAAGGATATGAGCAGAAGCGTTACAACGGCCAGCGGGAGGTGCGGCTGACTGCGGAGGGCGAGGCCCAGTTCGGCGTGCTGCAGCTGCGGCTGCAAAAGAAAAGCATCCGTGCCGTTTACAGCAGCGATCTCTCCCGCTGCTGGCAGGGGGCGAACCTGCTGGCCCGGCCCTTCGGTCTGGAGCCCGTTTCGCAACCGGCCCTGCGCGAGCTCAACATCGGCAAGTGGGAAGGGAAAACCTGGACGGAGCTGAAGGAGCGTTATCCCGAAGAATGGCAGGCGCGCCTCGACGACCTCGTCAACTATCGGGTCCCCGGCGGGGAGAGCCTTCTCGATATGGCCGATCGGGTGCGTCCCGCCATCCGCGAGATCCTGGCAGCCCATCCGGGGGAGGAGGTGCTGGTGGTCGGCCATGGCGGGGTGAATCGCCTCATCCTGCTCGATGCCATCGGCGCCCCCCTTGAGCGCCTGTTTCACCTCGAGCAGAACTATGGCTGCCTGAACGTTATCGAGTATTTCGCCGACGGGGGGGTGGTGGTGAAACTGCTGAACGGATAGAAAGCGGGGACCAGATTCCAGCAGATTGGAAAAAGGTTCCTTTAACGCGGCGTGGAGACGCGGAGGTGCTCCTTTCACCGATTTTTTTGCGCTTTTTTCTTCGCGCCTCGGCGTCTTGAGAGAGCAAAGCCAACGGGCGTTAAAACAAGAATAGATTCGATTTTGGTTCCATAAACCGATTCATAAGGGTGCCCCCATGCGTCCTCTGATCATCGCCGCCCCGGCCAGCGGATGCGGCAAAACCACGGTCACTCTCGGAGTGCTGGCCGCCCTGCGGCGCCGGGGGCTGCGGGTGGCGCCTTTCAAAGTCGGTCCCGATTTCATCGACCCCGGCCATCACGCCCGGGCGGCCGGCCGGGTTTCCCGGAACCTGGACGGCTGGATGTGCGGCGAAGCCGGGGTGCGAAGGATTTTCGCCCGAGGTGTCCGGGGGACGGATCTGGCGGTCGTTGAAGGGGTGATGGGGCTTTTCGACGGGGCGGCCGGGGCCAGCGAGGAGGGGAGCACCGCGGAGATTGCTCGCTGGTTGCGGGGCCGAATTCTGCTGGTGGTGAACGCCGGGGCCCAGGCCCGCAGCGCCGCCGCCCTGGTGCAGGGCTTCTGCCGCTTTGATGCGCGGCTGGAATTCGCCGGCATCCTGTTCAACCAGGTCGCCGGCCCTCGGCACGAGGAGCTTCTGCGGCAGGCGGTTTGCTCGGTTCCCGGTCTGCCGCCGGTGCTGGGTTGCCTGCCCCGGCGCGAGGATCTGCAGGTTCCGGAGCGCCATCTGGGTTTGGTGACCGCCGGAGAGAACCCGGGCGGCCCAGGCTATTTCGACCGCCTGGCCGAGTGGGTGGAAGCCCATGCCGACCTGGATCTTTTACTGGCCGCCGATCGGGAAACGCTCGACGTCTTTGACCGTACGGCCCCGGAACCGCCTCCGACTCCGGCCCGGGGAAGGGGCGCGCCGCCGGTGAGAATCGGCGTGGCCCGCGATGAGGCGTTCTGTTTTTATTATCCCGAGAATCTGGAAGCGTTGGAGTCGGCAGGCGCCGAGCTGGCCTTTTTTTCTCCGCTGGAGGATCGAAGTCTGCCCGAAGGGGTGGGCGGCCTGTATCTGGGGGGCGGCTATCCCGAGCTTTACGCCGAGCGGCTGGCGAGCAATAAGGAGTTGTTGGGGCAGATCCGCCAGGTTGCCGCGGGGGGACTGCCCATCTACGCCGAGTGCGGCGGGTTCATGCTGCTCGCCGAGAGCATCGAGGGCGCTCCCATGGCCGGGGTCTTCCCGGCGGCGGCCCGCATGCTCAAGGGGCGAAAGGCCCTCGGCTATCGGGAGGTGACCCAGAGCGCCGCCACGCCTCTCGGCCCCGCCGCGACGGTGATGCGCGGCCACGAGTTCCATTACTCGCAGATGGATTTGCCCCCTGCCATCGCCCGCTGCTACCGCCTGGCGCGCAGCGGCGGCGAGGAGCTGGAGGCGGAAGGGTGCCGGGTGGGCAACGTGCTCGGTTCCTACATCCACCTGCATTTCGGCAGCAACCCGCTGGTTGCCCGAAATTTCGTCGATTTCTGCCGCAGGGTGAAGGGCAGTTGACCCATCCTGAGGCGCGGCAGACAGCGCCCCTGCAATTCCCAAAGGTTTCGCAGGCACAGGAAGGGGAGTTCGATTCTCCCGCTGATCCGCCGCTGTGAGGGGAGATCTTTTTTGATGGCGTCGCAAAAACTCACCAACTGCTGCGTTGCTGCGATTGCTCTCGCTGCTTCGACGTACGTAAGTACGCCTCATTGCTCGACAATCGCGCGCCTTGCATTTGGCGCTTTTTCTTAGCCATCCCTCAATTTGCTTTCTTGCGAAAGCATCTTTTTTCACCCAGAGGAGTTCTGAGAAGATGACGACGGCCGTTCTTTTGATGGGGCACGGATCGCGGATTCCCGAAGCCAACCGGGCCCTTCATGTCATCGCCGAGATGGTCCGGGTGCAGCTCGGTTATGAGATCGTGGAAGTCTCCTTCCGCGAGCAGCATGCCCCCGATATCCAGGCGGGGATCGACCGGTGCGTCGCCCGGGGGGCGGGACGCATCCTGCTCTACCCCTATTTTCTCTTTGCCGGAGCCCATGTGCTGGAAGACCTGCCCGCCGAGATGGAGGAGGCCCGCCGCCGTCATCCCGGCCTGGAAATGATCCTGGGCCAACCGCTCGGGGTCCATCCCAAACTGGGTGAGATCGTGTGCGAGCGGATCGGCGAAGCCCTGGCCGAAGGGGGCTGGGACGTCCCGGGAAAGGCCGCCTCGAAATGAGAGATATGTTATAATGAAACCTTCGAACGGACCCAGGGACCCGCGGCAGATCGAGGCCGAAAGCTTTGCCATTATCGACCGGGAGGTGGGCCGACACGATTTCGACGAGGGGCAGTGGCCGGTGGTCAGGCGGATCATCCACACCACCGCGGATTTCGAGTTTGCCCGCAGCACCTGCTTTTCCGCCGGAGCGATCGCGGCCGGGATCGGCGCTTTACGGCGGGGAGAATCGGTGTTCTGCGACACCAGCATGGCGATGTCGGGGGTGAACAAGCTTCGCCTGGCCTCCTTCGGCAGCGAAATTCGTTGCCATATCGCCGACGAGGATGTGGCCCGCGAGGCCCGGCGAGAGGGCGTGACCCGGGCCACCCTGGCCCTTCGCAAGGGGGCGGCCGCAGGGTGCGGCATCTACCTGATCGGCAACGCTCCCACCGCCCTGTTCGAACTGTTGCATCTGGCGGAGCAGGGAAAGGCGGCTCCGTCGCTGGTGATCGGGGTGCCGGTGGGCTTCGTCGGGGCCGAGGAATCGAAAGAAGAGCTTTTCGCCTCCCGATTGCCTTTTATCACCTGTCGCGGCCGCAAGGGAGGATCCGCCATTGCCGCCGCCGTTCTCAACGCGCTGATGATTCAGGCCGAGGAGTCTTGACATGAAGCGAATCTCCTCCCGGTGGCCCTTCGCCGCCGCTCTTTTCCTGGCCGTCCTGGCGGCGCCGAGCGCCGCCCTCGCCATGCATATTTCCGAAGGCATTCTGCCCGCGGGGTGGTGTATTTTCTGGTTTGCCCTCGCCCTGCCGGTTGTCGCCTGGGGAGTCGTCCGGATCAACCGGCGTAAAAAGGCCGATCCGGCCTACATCCCTCTGGTCGGCATCTTCGGCGCCGCGGTTTTCGTTTTCAGCTGCTTTCCCATCCCCGTGCCGATCGCCGGCACCTGTTCCCATCCCGCCGGCACGGGGCTGAGCGCCATCTTCCTCGGCCCCTTCGCCAGCGTCGTGGTCGCCTTCGTCTCTCTGCTGCTCCAGGCTCTCTTTCTCGCCCACGGCGGCCTGACTACCCTGGGCGCCAACACCTTCTCCATGGGGGTTCTCGGCTCCTTCAGTGGGTTCGCTGCCTTCTGGATCGCCCGGCGGTTGGGGTTTCGACTCTTCTGGTGCGGCGCCCTCGCGGGGATCGCCGCCGACCTCATGACCTACCTGGCCACCTCCACCGAGCTCGCCCTGGCGCTGCACGGTGACCATACCGTCCTTTCGGTGCTGGGCCAGATCTATCTCGCCTTCATGCCGACCCAGATCCCCCTCTCCATTCTGGAAGGGGCGGTGACGGGAGGAATTCTGGTCTATGTGCGCAACCACCGTCCCGACCTTCTGCACAAGGTCGCTCTGACCCGGGAGGGGGCAAAATGAGACGCCGGCTGCTCCTGCTCTTCACCGTCCTGCTGCTGCTTCCCCTCCCGGTCCGGGCGCAGGCGAAGACGTCCGAGTGGCAGGGAGTGGACAAGACGGTGGTGGAGAAATACGCCAAGGAACTCGGCCGCACCCCGCACAAGCCCTTCATTGACCTTCAGGGAGACATGCTCCTCTTTGCGTTCACCCTCTCCGGATGCGTCGGAGGTTTCGTCATGGGCTACTTCTGGCACAAGGTGTTCGTGGCCGGCAAGAGAAAAGAGGACTGATGGGGGGCGCTCACCATTTTATCGATGCACAGGGAGAGACGCGGCGGCTGATCCCGGCTCTTGACGGTCGGGTCAAGCTCGGGCTGCTGGCGACGGCCCTGGCGGTCAACCTGACCTCCGTCGGCGTCGAGGTGCCCCTTCTGCTGCTGGGGGTCGCCTTTGGGCTGGTCCTGGCGGCCGGCCTGCCGGCGGCGGGTTTCGGCAAGCGCATGGCGGTGCCGGCGACCCTCGCCCTGGTGGCCTTTCTGACCCAGTTGATCTGGGTCCGACAGGGGGCGGTCGTCACCACCGTCGGGCTCCATTTCTTCACCCTCGTCATCCATCAGGGAGGGCTCCAGCGGGGACTCGAACTGGCCGCCCGCATCCTGGGCGGCATGGGGGTATTGCTCTTCTTCTCCCTGACCACTCCGCTGCCCGAGCTGATGCGGGCGGCCCGCTTTTTTCGCTGTCCGCCGGTGCTGGTGGAACTGGCCCTGATCATGTACCGCTACATTTTCCTGCTGCTCGAAGAGGCCGGCCGCATCCGCACCGCCCAGAAGTCGCGCCTCGGCTTCACCGGCTTTCGAACCGGCGTGCGCTCCTCCGCCATTCTCGGGGGGATGCTGGTGCTGCGCACCTACGACCGGGCCGAGCGCAGTTTCGCCGCCATGCGCTGCCGCGGGTATCGGGGAGTCCTCACCACGGTGCCGCCCGGGCCGCTGGGGGGGAAGGACTGGATGGCGCTGGGGGTGGGAGTGGTCGTTCTGGCGGGGTTGTTTTTGATCCGGTGGGTTTAAATGAGTGAATTGATATGCTGAAAATCGAAAACCTCCATTTTACGTACGAAGACGGGACCCCGGCGCTGAACGGGATCGATCTGGAAATTGCCCGGGGAGAGTTTCTCGCCATTCTGGGATCCAACGGCAGCGGCAAGACGACCCTGATCAAGCATCTCAACGGGCTGTTGCACCCCTCGCTGGGGCGGGTGCTGCTCGAAGGCCGGCCGATCGAAGGGGTCGAGGATAAGGAGGTCTTCAGCCGCATCGGCATTGTCTTTCAGGATCCCAACGACCAGCTGTTCGCCTCCACGGTGGAGGAAGACGTCGCCTTCGGACCGACCAACATGGGGCTGACGCCGGAGGAGGTCAAGGAGCGGGTACACCGGGCCCTGCACCAGGTAGGGATGGAGGACTTCGGCCGCAAGGGGATTCACGCCCTCTCCCACGGCCAGAAGAAGCGGGTCTGCGTGGCGGGCATCCTGGCCATGGAGCCCCGGGTGATTATTCTCGACGAGCCGACCGCCGGCCTCGATCCGATGGGGGTGCACTCCCTGATGCACCTGCTCGAAGATTTGAACAAAAAGGAGGGGATCACCATGATCATGGCAACCCATGTCGTCGACCTGGTTCCCCTCTTCATGAGCAAGATCGCCATTCTCAGCAAGGGGAAGGTTTTGCGATACGGCTCCCCCGACGAGGTGTTCGGCGACCCGGAAGCGATCGAACGGGCCAAGCTCAACCTGCCCCTGGTGGCGGAACTGATGCACCTGCTCAAGACCCGCGATAACGTCAAGCTTCACCACATGCCCCTGACCGTCGGCGAAGCGCGGCGGGAAATTTTGAGACTGCTGTCGGTTCAGGACATGGTGTCAAGAGTCTGAGCGGACGGGACCGATGAAAACCACGAAAACCCTTCGAACCGGTTTCACCACCGGCGCCTGCGCCGCGGCCGCGGCCCTCGGGGCGGCCCGGATGCTCCGGGAGCAGAAGCGGGTGGCCGCCGTCGAGCTTTGGCTTCCGGCGGGCTTCAGCGCGGCCTTTCCTCTCCACGGACAGGCGTTCGACCAACACAGCGCCCGTTGTTTCGTGATCAAGGACGCCGGGGACGATCCCGATGTTACCAACGGCGTGGAGGTGCAGGCCGAGGTCGCCCTGGTAGAGGCAGACCCCCGCGTCTGCCCTTCGGCCGACGAAGGACCGGTCCAATCGGGACGGATCAAGGGATTTGGCCCCCCGGAGGTCGTGATCGAAGGCGGTCTCGGCATCGGCCGGGTGACCAAAAAGGGACTTGCTGTGCCTGTCGGGGAGTGGGCCATCAACCCCGTTCCCCGGAGGATGATCGCCGAGGCGGTCCTCGGGGTTTTCCCCCCTCACGCCTCGCCTCTGACGCCTCACGTGGTTATCTCCATTCCCGATGGCGTCGAGCGGGCGCAGCGAACCCTCAATGCCCGGCTCGGCATCCTCGGCGGGCTCTCGATCCTGGGTACGACCGGCGTGGTGACGCCGATCTCCCATCGGGCCTGGACCGACACCCTCGAGGTCGCCCTCGATGTCGCCTTGGCGGCCGGTCTCGATACGGTGGTTTTTTCCACCGGGCGAACCAGCGAGGCGGCGGCGCAGAGGGCGCTGCCCCTTCCTGAGGAGGCGTTTGTCATGATGGGGGACCATGTCCGTTACGCCCTGGAGGCCTGCCGTCGGCGCGGGATGAAAAACGTCATCCTCGCGGTCCAGTTTGCCAAACTGGTCAAGATCGCCTGCGGCCACGACTATACCCATGCTGCCGCCTCGCCCCTCGATCTCCAGCGGTTGGCCGCCTGGGCCCGCGCCTGCGACCTTGACGATGACACGATAAAAACGATAGAGTGGGCCGGCACCGCCCGGGAAATCTTCAATGAGGCGTCCCCTTGCGCGGCGATCGTGGCCGAACGGGCGCTGACGGTCGCGCGCCGGCGGATCCCGGCGGCGGCGGTGGCGGTTCTTCTGGTTGGATACGATGGCGCACCGCCGCTCCGGTTCGGCGAATGGCCAGGCTGAGGAGGGAAGGGAAAACCATGAAAAAAATTCATGTGATCGGCGTCGGGGTGGAGGGTCAGGAAGGCTTCAGCCCCCGCGTTCTGGAGCTCATTGGGCAGGCGGAACTGTTGCTGGGAGGCGCCCGCCAGCTGGCGCTTTTCCCCGAGTTTCCCGGCGAGAAGGTCGAGATTGACAGCCGATTGGCCGATCTGGTCGATCGCCTGAAAAAAACCGAGCGCCGGGCGGTGGTCCTCGCTTCCGGAGATCCCCTTTTCTTCGGGATCGGTCGCACCCTGCTGCGCAACCTGCCGGAAGAGGAGCTGGAATTCGTTCCCAACGTCAGCTCGGTCCAGTACGCGTTTGCCAAGATCAAAGAGCCGTGGGACGATGCCGTTTTCGTCTCGGCCCATGGTCGGGGCCTCAAGGGGTCGGTGGACCGGATCGTGGCCAATGACAAGGCAGCCGTGCTCACCGATGAGGTCAACACCCCCGCAGCCATCGCCGCCGAACTCATCGATCGCGGCCGGGACGGCTACGCCGCCCGGCTGTGCGAGAACCTCGGCACCGCCGAAGAGCGCATCGTCGCCACCGACGTCAAGGGCCTGCTCGAGATCGATGCGGCGCCGCTCAACGTGCTGATCCTGATCAAGGAGTACGAAGC
>Ga0102962_1001278_pt1 | contig 10194 bp, 8 predicted proteins | sample SalPonF2_C_D2_MG_FD_84519 | JGI IMG/M metagenome (GOLD analysis project Ga0102962, IMG submission 84519) | Salt pond soil microbial communities from South San Francisco under conditions of wetland restoration - Salt Pond MetaG SF2_C_D2_MG ... | reverse complement strand
GACTTATTTTGTTTCCTATCCACGCTTGGAAGATCTCTCACCCAAAAAGCGGGTTCGAGATGACGCCATTGAGTGATCTTTGTTAACCATCAACAACCTCTTCACCCATTCGCGTCATTTCGACCGGAGGCAGAAATCATCAGAGGATTAAGTATTAACTGAGTTTCATTATCACCCAAAATACTTATCCAATGTCTTTCGAACGGTTCCCTTACCGGCGAGGAGTTCGTAGAACATACTTTCGATCTTCTCTCCGAGTCCGACTTCGTACAAATTGACACCAAAGATGGTTTCGTTGGATATGATTTTGGATACGTCCGAGGTTTTATCTCCCAAAGAAACACCTTTGAGGATGGCTTGCAACGAATCTCCCAGGGGATCGGGACTGATATCAAACGGATCTCCATTGTCATCAATCCCAAGCAGATAACGGCACCATACGGCTATGGCAAGGGGAATAGCTGTTAAATTGGCCGGTTCCAGATCTTCCCTTTTAGCATATTTCTTGATCGTTTCACCAAAACGGATACCGACTTTTTGAGAAGTATCGGTTGCTATTCTTGCCGGTGTATCAGGAATGTATGGGTTCGGGAACCGCTCAGTCACTACTTCATCCAGGAAAGCTTTCGGACTGATAATGCCCGGATCAACGACTACTTTCAGTCCTTCTTTATATCCGATTGTCTCAATAAATTTTTCCATTGTCGGATCTTTGACTTCTTCAGAAATGGATTCAAATCCTAATACACATCCTGATACGGCTAACGCGGTGTGTAATGGATTCAGACAAGTTGTCACTTTCATGGTCTCAACTTTATTGACGGTTTCCCGATCGGTAAATATGATCCCGGATTCTTCTAATGGTGGTCTTCCATTCGTAAATTTATCCTCGATCACCAGATATTCCACAACTTCGGAATTCACGAAAGGTGCTACATATGAACTTTTAGAAGTGATAACCGGGTCCATATCTTCAATCCCAAGATCAACTAAAACATCTCTGACCGTTTCTGAAGGTCTGGGCGTGATCTTATCGATCATTGTTAAGGGAAACGTGATTTTTTGTTCATCTTCCAGATAATCAACAAATCCTTGTTCTACAAATCCCCGATTCTGCCATTCTTCAGCTACCGTTATCACCCCATTTTTTAATTTATCTCCATTGTGTGAACAATTATCCATACTCACAAATGTCAGTGGATACTGCCCCTTCTTATACCGGCGATAGGCTAATGATGCGATAATACTCATGGTGTGGATCGGGTTATTGATACCGTTTTCAATATCTTTTTTTATTACCCTGAGATAATTACCGGATTCATCGGTTAGTGCATAACCTTTTTCCGTTATCGTAAAACTGACCATCTGCAAACTCGGGTTTTCAAAAATCTCAACTAAACGACTGTGATCTTTGGGTCTTTTTGCATCCGTTGTTATTCCTTCTGCAATACTTCCAATGACTGATTTGTCAAATTTCCCGTTGGTATTCATGAGCACCAATAGAGAGAGATTGTCATATGGAGTATACATCTTATCCATAACCTCAAAGTCAAAAGATTCTACAGCTATGATACCGGTATCATATTTTCCCAAATTTAATAAGTTTTGATGCAGATTAGCGATGAATGCCCGGAATATATTTCCGGAACCAAAATGAACCCACTCTGGTTTTTCTTTGGTATTTTGAGCAATCTGATCGATATCAAATTGCGGTAATGTAATACCTGCTTTTTTCCAGGTTTCCGCTTCCTGCTTAATACTTTTCTTGTTCAAACGCATAAACTACTTCCCTTCTTTTCGTTTTTCAAGACTATCCCAAATTCCTAACATGTACATAATTCCTAAAGCCCGGTCATATAAACCATATCCCGGACGACAACTTTTTTCCTCACCCCATAAATGGCGACCGTGATCGGGACGTACATATCCATCAAAACCATTATCATGATATGCTTTAATCACTTCATAAACATCCACACTACCATCTTGTCCGCGGTGAGAAACTTCAATAAAATCACCGTTTTCGAAAACCTTAACATTTCGGATATGAGCGAAATGTATACGATCATGAAATTCACGTATCATTGCCGGTAAATCATTTTCCGGATTAGAACCCAGAGAACCTGTACAGAATGTTAATCCATTATACGGACTATCCACCAAATTTAGAAATCTTTTAATGTGATCTCTGCTGCGAATAATACGAGGTAATCCAAAAATGGGCCAGGACGGATCATCGGGATGAATCGCCATTTTTACATCATATTCTTCACATACCGGGATAATCCGTTCCAGAAAATATTGTAAATTTTCAAAAAGAATATCTTCGGTAATACCATCATATGCTTCAAACAATTGATCCAACTGATCCATTCGTTCCGGCTCCCATCCCGGCATGGTGAAGTCTCCGGCTCCTTCTAATATACTCTCTGCCATTTCTTTTGGATCATCTATGATCGCATCCTTTTCATAAAATAAGGCATTGGAACCGTCGGGTAATTCCTTATGTAGATCGGTTCGGGTCCAATCGAAAACAGGCATGAAATTGTAGCAGATCACCTCAACGCCAACATTTGATAATTTTTTTATAGTGTCGATATAATTGTCTATATATTTATCGCGGCTGGGTAATCCTAATTTAATGTCGTCGTGTACATTTACACTTTCTACAACGGCCGGACTAAATCCTTTGCTGGTGATTTGATCGACGACTTCCTGTATCCGATCCATTTCCCAAATTTCGCCGGCCACTTTGTCGTGAAGCGACCAGACCACCCCCATTACTCCTGGTATCTGACGAATATGATCGAGGGTAATGGAGTCATTCCCTTTACCATACCATCTCCATGTCATCTTCATAATAAACTTCCTCTTTTTGATTATAATCTGTAACAATATAGATATATTGATTTAGCACTTTAAATATAATAAAAGTATTAAGCCGACCAACAACTTGATCCTTTTACAGCAGATGAATTGTAAAAATTACGGTACCACTTTATCCAGAAATCATCTTAAAAAGGCTATACAACCAGGGATTTTGTTCAATATCAAAGCCTGAGCTACTTCGGAACCGCAGCATCCTGAATGCTTTCGGGATTCGGGGATTTAGAAGTCGTGAAAATGCAGGTATTGAACAAAAGAATGGTTTTGCGTCCCCTCTAAGACATTCCCTCTCAATAAAACCTTATTTTCACTCTCTCTTCTATTCAAAATTTCATCATATTTTAAATATGAAATGATGTTATCCTTTTAGACGATTCATCATCAAAAAGGATTCTTATGATAGCCAACAAAATATATTTATCATGGAAGTGAATCAGTTGCCATATTACGATATGAAGGATAATCCCACGGGCTGTTGTCCTCGATTTCACCCGGAAGGTTGGAACGAACAGGAATTGCATTTTGACCATAAACTTTTTGTAAAGGCTGTTACACGCAGTCTTTTTCATATCCCATTAAATATGGGAAGGATATTTTCAAAAACATTTAAAGCAATTGAAAAAGCGGGAGCTACAAAAGAAGACGAATTTCTGGTTCTTACCGACGATGTTTCACCGTGGAAAAGTGAACATTATTTTTCCGTTACCAAAAATGTTCCGGGTGAAGAAATGATTTACTTAAATGGGGACTATCTGATGAGGGTTTTCGAAGGTCCTTACAAAAATGCCCGGCTTTGGTACAAAGAAATGGAAGATTATGTCCGGCAAAAAGGTAAGCAACCGGAGAAAATCTACTTTTATTATACCACATGTCCCAAATGCGCGAAATATTATAGGAAAAATTATGTGGTTGGTATAGCACAGATTAGCTGATTTAAACATAATTTTTTCCATAAATTATGTTTGTCCTTTTATCAAACATTACAAATCCATTAAAGATGAAACAAAACTGTATATTTCGTTTTATGCGTTTTATCTTAACGTACAAATAAGTAATGTTACAAAATATACGCATTTAATGGATTTCGAGATTCCTATACTCTACGAAGATAATCATCTTTTAGTCATCGATAAGCCACAAAATATGCCTGCCCAGCCTGATATTTCAGGCGATAAGGATGCGCTCTCATTATTAAAAAGATATCTGAAAAAAAAGTATGATAAGCCGGGTAATGTATTTTTAGGTTTGGTTCATCGTTTGGACCGGCCGGCTGGTGGAGTTATGGTCTTTGCTCGTACTTCTAAAGCGGCCTCACGACTCACTGATCAGATGCGTCATCGCTTTATCAAAAAAACATATCTTGCTGTTGTTCGCGGTAAAACTCCGGTTTCCGGAACACTGACACATTATTTATTAAAAAACCATGATTTAAATATTGTTAAATCAGTTTCTCCGGAAACAAAAAAAGCAAAAAAAGCGGTATTGCATTATACAACATTGGAAACGGTCGGATCTTTGAGTTTGGTTTCCGTACAATTGGAAACAGGCCGATCCCATCAGATCCGGGTTCAATTCAGTAAAGAGGGACATCCTTTGTGGGGTGATTACAAATATGGAAATAATCAGGTAAATGATCACCAAAATCTGGCCCTATATTCTCATAAACTTATCCTGACTCACCCTACTCAAAAACAGAGCATGATCTTTGAAGCGGTTCCTCCTATGCAGTATCCATGGACGGAATTCACATATTTGCAAAAATTGAAGGTTGAGAATGATTCCTGATTTTTATTTTAAAAAAATTCTAAAATCGTAACCTTCTTTTCTCAGTTCCTGAATATCATTTTTGAAAAAGTATTTGATTCTATTTACCGATATCGCATGCGTTATGCCATATTCTATCTGTGAACGATGCTCAATATAGATAGGATCAGTGTATGGTGTATATTCATCATATTTGTCGACTACACTGATATCCGGTTTTAGAAAATATTCATATTTTGCTGTAGCCGAATTGGCCATTCCCACCCATTCAAAATTGGGAACCCCTCCTTTTATAGCCAACACTAATCCGCCGCTAAAACCTTTATTAAACAAAGCATCCATAATAAAGGAATCGTGAACGTCCCGATCAGGTTCGCTCACCAATGCTCGCGTAATCATTTTATAACCTTGCGGATATCCCAGTACATATACAAAAGATGCCCATTCTAATTTCGATGGATCCCCAATCGGTATATCCAAAACGGGAATATTAATATTGCTAAATTGATCGACTCTTGCTCCAAGCAAAGCAATATCTGCTTTTTGATCCATTGCCAGAATCTTAAAATATCCTAAATCCGGTAAAGCAAGCAGAAGATTGACCTGTCTGCGTTTTATCGAAATTGACCTGACATATTGCATATCTGATACATATCCTCTTTTATAATAGGTAACAACGGTATCCGGAAAAGTTAGAATATGGGCGCAAGTTAACAGAGCGATGTTGTTTTTATCTTTATAAATGATTGTTGCTGTTCCACTTGTCGATTGATTTGTATTAACAACCTTGTCGGCATACTTACGAATATTAATTTTATCAATTTTATCTGAAGTAAGTCGTTTATCCTGACTATACACATAAGTACTGTAATAAACCGTACTGTTAACTCTTTTTACGGATTTCATGATACGGACTAACGCCTTGGAATCATTTTTACCGGGAAAAGCAGAATCATATTGATTGGCAGTGACTTTTTTCCGAATCGTTTCTGTAGGCTTAGGTGTGCAAGCCATGCCGGAAGCGAGTAATGTTATCGAAATAAACAGAAATATGACTTTGTAAATTCGCATATATTTTGTCTCTCAAACATGATACTATTTACGTCTTCCGATAATGAACATTTAGAAGTATTTCAAAGTCGTTTATAATCACCTATCTATCATTAACTTAAGCATTTATTTTCTAATATATACGAATTTAAAGCCTAAAAGTTTGATTTTAATGAAAGATAATACGGTCCAATAGATAAATACGATTTTGAGCTAAAAGAGTAAGCAATTAATAAATTATTTGGTAAAATTAAAACTGCATTAAATTATATAACAAGTCTTATTAACTGGTTTTATTGACTTTATACTTATTAAAGGAGGTATTCTTATACGCTCCCGATCCGACAAAATCCAGGAGCTTTGTGAAAATATCCGGTGGCATGTAGCCCGGTTGCTGGGCTATTGGTTTGCCATTCGAATTAATAAAAATGATAGTTGGTAATTTTTTTATACCAAAAGCATTAGATAGGGACTTTTTGGTATAGGTTTTACCATCAAATGTTATTTTTTGATTGGATTCTGTATTAATCCTAACCGGATGAAAATATTTATTTAAGGCCTCTCTGACTTCTTTTTTGGGATAAACATTTCTATCCATTTTTTTACAATACGTGCACCAATCAGCATAAAAATCGACTAAAACCATTTTATGATCTGTTTTGGCTTTTGATAATGCCGTATCAAATGGCTGCCATAAAGTATCATGGTCGACGATTTGCTGTTTTTGATGGATTACCTTATTAGATTTTGAGGGTCGAACATCCGGACCACCGATAAGGCCCATTATTGCTACCAATATGAAAGTGAGAAAACCGGAATAAAATTTAGTCATCAAATACGGTACACCTCTTGTTTTTATTTCCACTCATTTATATAAACGAGAGAAGATGCGTTTTATTGATGATCAATTCTTTAAACGAAAGAAACCATTGCTATCATTATACAAAAAAGAAATGCCTTGATTAGTTTTAGTCAAATCAAGGCATTTTTTTTAAAAACGTGAATTCGAAATAAATTTCTATTTATTTTGTTTCCTATCCACGCTTGTAAGATCTCTCACCCAAAAAGCGGGTTCGAGATGACGCATTTGAGTGATATTTGGTAACCATCTACATCATCTCTCTCCATTTGCGTCATTTCGAACGGAGAGAGAAATCTTCAAAGTAACTTATTCATTCCAAAACGCTGTTTTAAAGAGAGTTTTATCTCGAACTCACGTTAAATAATAGATTTCAAGCTTTATGACATTCGATTAGAAATCCAATTAGCTAAATACTTCTGTTTTGGCACCGGAAGCTTTAACAGATTTTTCATAAGCGATGAGGAATCCTCGTTCACTGAGCGTTCCTATTGGCCGGTTATCCGAACCATTAGCTAATACCGGAATTTCAGGTTCCCCGGATTCAATAAAAAAGTCAAAGGCTTTTCCAAGTGAATCGTTCAAGTGCAGGACATACAAAGTATCCATAATATCAGCTGCAATGATTAATGGAGAACTTTCCTCATCTTTCAACAGATTGCGAACAGCATACAGAGAAATTAATCCAACTAATGCATTCGCATCATTTTTCACAGGAAGGACTAACGCCTCAGATGATGTGAAAGCATCGAGAATATCGTGAATGGGCGTCCGAACATCGATTACAGGCATTTCCGGTACCGGACGGTAAGCGGACCTCACTTTCACACTTTCAAGAACCTCGTGCATGAATTCATCGCGGTGAGAAATACTGTCAACACGCGATTCGAGCTGTTCGACATAAATACTCCAGCTTTGGGCTCCGATATATGAAATGGCACTGGCAAAAATCAGGGGTAATAAGAGTTCATAACTACCACTCATTTCCGTGATCAGAATGGTACTGGCAATGGGTACATTACCGACGGCACTGAAGAAAGCGGCCATTCCCACTAATACATAACCATTCGGATCGGATACAATTGATGGGAAATAATGGAACACAAAGATTCCAAAAGCTCCACCCAAAACACCACCGATCACCAGAGATGGGGCAAAGTCACCACCGGTACCACCCGATTGCAGGGTGAAAGTCGTGGCAAATATCTTCAAAATTCCTAAGATCAGTAAAAATCCAATTCCGAGATTTCCGAATAAGGCTTGTTGTAAGTATCCATAACTTGATCCCATAACAGCCGGAAAAAAGAACGCGATAATACCGACTAATAAACCGCCAATGGCCGGCTTCACTGCAGGATGGACATTTAACTTATCCATGATCTTGCTCTTGAAGCCGATGAACACGCGGACATAAAAAATGCCCACTACGGTTAGTAGTAAGGCAAGTATGATATAAAGCGGTAGTTCAACGGGCGTTTCGAAATGGACAGCTTTGAAGGTGAATATCTCGCTCCATCCATTAAATGATGCATAAACCGAATAGGCGATGATGGAGGAAATAATCGAGGGCATTAACCCTTCACTTTCCATATCTTTCCGGTATAGCACTTCAGCTGAGAAAATCGCTCCACCCAATGGCGCACGGAATATTGAACCGATACCGGCTCCCATTCCCGCCATTAACAATATCTTTCGTTCATTCTCGCTGAGTTTAAGCTTTTGCCCCAAAAATGATCCGAATCCCGCACCAAATTGTCCCATCGGGCCCTCACGTCCGGCACTGCCACCAAATCCCATGGTCAGAACCGAAGCAATTAAACGAATAACGGGAACTAAAGGTTTGATGATCCCTTTATCCATGTGATAGGCTTCAATAACGGAATCAATCCCTTGCGTTTCACTTGGCGGGGTCGTCAGATAGACCAGCAAGCCGGATAACAGACCGCCAACCATCGGAATTAATAAAATAACCCAACGACGAGAGACGTCTAAAACTTCATTGAGGGAAAATGCCTTGGCACCAACACCACCCTCGCCAACCGGCAACGGGTGATTATATCCGCCAAGAACAACCATTGTGAAATGTTGGACATGTTCGAGTGCATAAGCAAAAACCAGCGAACCGAGTCCGGCTACAACTCCTACCAGGACGGTGAGCAAAATCCATCGACCGGTAGAGATTACATTCACGGCTTTATTGAAGCCGTGTAACTTTGTATTGATATAACGTGTATTAAATCTTGGCAACTCTTTTTCTTCCTTAATTTAGGGTTGCAAATATAATAATTTTTTATGAATTAAACAGCCGTGTATATTAAATTTTAGTATGAACAATAACAAGCGATTTAGTTACACGGCTACATTTATAATTATCAAACTTTTCGGCTTAAGCAGGGATCCTCAGTTCACTCCATTGGTCGATAAAAAAGCCTCAGAATATTATGAAAAAGTTATTTCACAGCTTCCATCTCCATTATTTTTCTTTAAAACCTTACTCAAAAATCCCTGGTTGAGACATTTTTCAATTTTTATGGAAGATCTTGTTCTACCCGGTGACCTCATGCATCTTCTGATGAGAAAAGTGTACATAAAGGACGCCATTTTCCAAGCTCTTAACGATGGGTACGAACAAGTTGTTGTTCTCGGATCTGGTTTAGATTTTTCCGCCATCCGAACATCACAATTACAATATAACTCCTTTGAATTAGACTCCCCTAATACCATTCGCTTAAAATATGATCTTTTGGAAAAGCTTAATTATCACAACCCTTTTCTTCATTTCGTATCTTCGCAAATTAAAGAAAAGGGTATTGTTACGACTCTAAAATCCCATTCTGATTTTCGAACGGATGTACCAACGTTATTCATTGCCGAAGGTTTTCTTGATTATCAGGAATTAGATACCATTCATCGCATCCTGGATGATATGAATGCATTAACGGATCACAAAAGCCGGTTTCTTTTCACTCTTTTTGATTTTGAGGAAATGGAACCTGTCGACGCACAAATCATTCGTGATAGTGTTGAGTTTGTCGGTGAATATTTGAAATATAACATTGGTCGGGATCATATTGAAGAATTATTACATACCCACGATTTTTCCCTTCGCTGGGTGGTTGATCCCGAGACGATGAATAAAGAAAAACTGAAACCTCTGGATATCGAAAATCCATTATTTAAAGGATTTTATATTATGATGGCCGAATCAAGCCCTTAGGTTTAAGTGTGGCTTTCGGCATTCAGCTATCAGCTCTCAGAATTTCTATTTTTTGACGACGGACAACGGAGGCTGTGAAAAAATAACTTTACTTTGCAATATAGAGATTACCTTAATTTTTTAGGTGTTTTTCTATTATTTATAATAGTCTGTTACATATCAAATTTTCTCTTCTTGATATCTAAGCTAAAAACAAATTATGTACGCTTATTAAGTCGATAAGCAAATGTCCTCCCTATTGTTAAGGATAGCTTGTCCCGCAAACTTTCGGGAATTAAGGGTGGTAAGAAAATGTGATTTCGCGAAGTACCTAAATTATTTCCGGGTAGAGCGGTTCGTTGCCTCCCCGCTCCCCCACAGATCCGTACGAGCAGATTTCCCGCATACGGTTCCTCTGCTTATGGTTTCGCTACCTGTT
>Ga0102962_1001277_pt1 | contig 10196 bp, 9 predicted proteins | sample SalPonF2_C_D2_MG_FD_84519 | JGI IMG/M metagenome (GOLD analysis project Ga0102962, IMG submission 84519) | Salt pond soil microbial communities from South San Francisco under conditions of wetland restoration - Salt Pond MetaG SF2_C_D2_MG ... | reverse complement strand
CTTCACCACATATATATGCCCCGCTGCCCAGACGAAAATGAATATGAAAATTATGTCCAAGCTCCTTGAGAAGGCTGTGGAACAAATCCAGTTCCTCCTTAAGCTTGGGAAGGAGAAATTTATATTCACCCCTGAGATAGATGTATCCTGTTGTAGAGCCTATGGCCTTACTGGCTATAGCCATGCCCGCAAAAACCTTCCTTGGAACTTCATCAAGTATCTGCCGGTCTTTAAATGTTCCGGGTTCGCCTTCATCTGCATTACAGACGATAAATTTTTGAGGATCCTTTTCCGCGGCTGTGAATTTCCATTTCAGACCGGTGGGGAAACCTGCCCCGCCGCGGCCACGAAGTCCGGAATCAAGAATCTCCTTTATTATCTGCTCAGGCTTCATCTTAAAAGCTTTTTCAAGGATCTCCTTGGTATTGCATTTTTCGAATATGAGATCAACGCGTTTTAATGTTGCTGTTTTCATTCCCTTTAATTTTGAGGGTTGACCGGAGTGTGCCTTTGGGCGCAACAGGAAGAAAAACTATTCTTCCGGCAGGTGTCTCCGCATTATCAACCATGATTCATTCGTTACTTTTTAAGATATTCCTGTAATATGTTCGTTACCTTTGCCGGCGTAAGTTCAGTGTAAGGTGTGTCGTTTATCAACATCGCCGGGGCTTTGTGACACCATCCTATACAATTGGTCTCAAGTAAACTGAACTTTTTGTCCGACGTGGTTTCGCCAACCTTAATTTTCAGAGTGTCCTGGATGGTTTGAAGAACATCAATTTTCCCTTTCATGGCGCAACTGATTGTTTTGCATACCCTGATGATGTACTCCCCTCTTTCCTCGGTATCTAAAAAAGAATAAAAAGAGGCCGTCCCGTAAACTTCTGCGGCAGCAATATCCAATTCCCGGGCAACCTCCACCATTGAGGCTTCATCCAGAAAATGGTTTTCGTCGACAAGTTCCTGGAGAATCGGAAGAAGGCTTTCCCTGGACCTTCCGTATTTATCCGCAAGTTCTTGTACAAGATTTTCCTTTACCGGCATAACTAATTAATTTTTACGTGGTTAAAACTTTGTTTTTGTCGTGTTGTTATATTTATAACAACACCATGCTGTAAAGATATTGGTTTATTGTGATTACAATAACAATCTATTAACTATTTTATCGGCTACCAGTAAATTCATATTTGATCTAAATAAGATGTCGGCTTTAATTACTAGATAACAGGCGTTCACAAACGTGATGATCATTCCGTTCTAAATAATACAGCCGTATATAGGGTGATTTTCAAGGGTGCTTCAGAGTTGTTCCGGCATCCTTCCTCAATAAAGCAGCAAAGGATCCAGTAGCAGACCAAAGAGCAGATTTCTTATAAGTCCATAACCCGACAACTCCATAACCCGACAACTTCTTCACTCCCCCACTTTAACAAGAAAAAATTGACTACAACAAAGAATGCATGTATTTTTACATGAAAAGCCCGTGTATGATCCTTTCACATATTGTAGCCGTATCCAGGAATTTTATAATTGGAAAGAATAACAAGCTGCCATGGCGGATGCCGTCTGATGCCAGGTATTTTGACGATGTTACCTACGGACACGCTGTCATTATGGGCAGAAAAAACTACCTGGCCAATAAAAAGGCCCTCCCGGGCCGGACAAATATTGTGATCACCCACGACAAATCATTCAGTCTTCCGGATGCAACCGTTGTACATTCAATAGACGACGCTGTTTCCATGGCCCGTGAGATGGGCGAGGAGGAAACGTTCATTGTGGGCGGAGGAGAAATTTACAGACAAACTCTCGGTATTGTTGACCGTATCTATATTACCGTCATTGAAACAGAAGCCGAAGGAGACACATTTTATCCGAAAATAGATTTCAATGATTTCAACGTGATTTCCGAATCAAAACATAAAGCCGATAAGTGGAATCCATTCGACTGGACCTATTTCCTTTTGGGCAGAATGTGATGGATAGTGGGTTACCCGGGAGAGAGTTGTAAAGGTATGGCGTGAGTCTGCACCATTTTGCGCATCTATGAGATAAGGGCAACAGCTTATAACACGTTGGGGAACCTTCCCGTTATTCGACCTCAGCACTGGACAAAACCAGTCTGATTCAATTATTTTTTTTTGTTTTTACAATTACCTAAGCTTTTAGTTGACAAACTAACTTTTTAGTTATACATTTGTCATAAATAAAGTATCAAATGAAAGAGCTGACCAAAGCAGAAGAACAGATCATGCAAATCCTGTGGAGCATAGAACGTGGATTTGTGAAGGACATCATCGGTGAAATAGCAGAACCAAAACCGGCTTACAATACGGTATCAACCATCGTCAGGATACTGGAAACAAAAGGTTTTGTGGCGCATGAAGAATTCGGAAAATCACACCGTTATTATCCGCTGGTCAGCAAAAAAGAGTATACCAGGTTCAAAATGAACGACATGGTTGAGAACTATTTTGGCAATTCAGCGCGGCAGCTGGTTTCATTTTTCACCTCTAATCATAAGATCAATATTAAGGAGGCCGATGATATCATCAAAATGCTTGAGAATCTTAAAAAGGAACAACAATGAATGATTTCTTGCTATACACGTTAAAATCGGCGTTGGCTTTAGTACTGTTTGCCCTGGCCTATCGGCTGGTATTACTCAATGATGTCAATTTCAGGATCAGGCGGATCTATCTGCTCATAGCTCTTTCAGCTTCTTTCATCCTTCCCTTCGCAGACATGAATATTGCCAGCCAGTCCGTCAGGCTGCCGTCCATTGTGAGTGATGAGCTTACCGTTTACAGCAACGGATTCCGGCTTATCCGCGATGGTACGACATTTTCAATTATTCCGGTCCTGCTTCTGACTTACTTCATGGTGGCTGGCTTTCTTGCAATACGCATCCTTTATCAGGTCATCACAGTCGAAATAACAGCCCGGAATCTCAGGTCACAGGTCCTTGACGGGCTTACGATATACCATCTTTCTGATCATAATGTCAGTTTTTCATTTTTTAAAGACATTTTCATCGGTATGACAAACAGCAGGGAAGACAGGGAAAAAATAATTGCCCACGAAAAAATCCATGCCCGGCAGTTGCACACTATCGATGTTATTTTCATCGAGATCATCACCTGTGTTTTCTGGTTTAATCCCCTGGTATGGTGGTATCGGACTGAAACCAGGAACGTGCATGAATACCTGGCCGATGAAGGGGCCCTGGCAAAAGGATTTGATCTCAAACGTTACCAGATCACCCTCCTGGAACATCTTATAGGAAGCGCTTCACTCTCAATAACCAATCATTTCAATTATTCACTTATTAAAAACCGAATAGCCATGATGAATAAAGATAAAAATGTCAGCAGAAACAACTGGAAAATTTTGCTTCTGATCCCGTTAAGCCTTTTACTGGTCCTGGCCTTTTCATGCACCGAGAAGGATAACAGCAACCTAAGCCAACAGGATACACAGGCCATGGATGAAAAAGTTTACACTATGGTTGATGAAATGCCAACATTTAATGGAGGCGATGCCGCTGTTGAATTCCGGAAATACCTTGCCGGGAATCTTCATTATCCACAAAGCGCCATTGATAGTAGCATCACTGGCAAAGTAATGGTGCAGTTTGCCATCGATTCCAAAGGAAAGGTTGTGGACGTCAAAGCTGTCAAAGGTGTCGACCCGGCTCTAGATGCAGAAGCCCTCCGCGTCATAAGCTCCAGTCCCGACTGGGAACCGGGTAAACAAGACGGCAAACCTGTCAAGGTTCAGTATATCTTCCCGATCAATTTTGCTCTCGATAAAAAAAAGTAACCAGAACAGGGGTAACCCGGAAAACCAGGAGGGTGTTTCAATAGTATAATCTGCAATTACGGTCCTTTAGAAAATGGCTTAGCAATTATACTAGTGAGACATCCTCTTTTTGTGATTATATGTTCATACGGATTGTTTGCTTATTGGTGATATTTCGCTAAAAAAAACAGTATTGGGCCAGGACATCTTCTTTCATACAGTTGTTCTCTGTATCTTTGCAAAAAAAGATAAAATGGGTGATTCGGCAGCAGGGCTTATTCAAATTATGCTGGCACCGGGCTTAATGATCTCGGCTTGCGGTCTCTTACTACTGGGCATGAACAACAAATACTCGCTTATCGTCAACCGTATCAGGTTGCTCAACGAGGAAAGAAGAACATTTAAATACGAAAAAGAACACCTGCAAGGCCTGAATAAAAGACATCTTAGCATTGATCTTCAGATAGAGAAACTTTCGTCCAGAATAGTCCTGGTTAGAAATGCCGTCTTCTCCTACTCACTGGCCGTTGCCTTCTTCATTGTGTCATCACTGATGATCGGGTTCAACAAGGTGTCGGACCCTTCTAATCTGAACTGGCTGGTCATTATTATTTTTCTTATCGGCATGATTTTCGTCTTCGCCGGAATCATTTTTGCCGCCATTGAAGTCTGGAGGGGTTACCAGATCGTGAAAATCGAGGTCGAAGATCAAAGCTGATTCTTTAGCGAAGACTCGGTTACGCATTTCCAAATTAGGGTAGTCGCATGAATTATGTTAAATAACTGATAGTCAGCACGAGACAACAAGACCTCCCGGATTGAATACGAAAAGAAACGGATCATCTCTATTATGATTTGCCGGTAAATATCCCAAATTCACTATTTTCAAATGATATTTGTGCCACATATCCAGCCATATTTAATCAAAAGGCCATTAATGCACCTATTGTGTAAATAATACACACCGTATGTGTAATATTTATACACATCTTTGTTTTTCAAAACAGAAGCCAGCCCCAGTATTATACTCGTTCAGCCCTTTTCCATAACCTTATGGATGAAGATTTGGTAACCCCGTGATATACGCTCGTTAAAATTATCGCCTGATTGGTAAAAGAATTATTCCCGGCAGCTTTCAATATCATTTATCTTCCGTTTCTTTGCAATCATTATGATGAAAATACCAGTCAACATACCCTTCAACCCAAGACGGTCCCCGGTTTTCTACGGCTGGATTATCCTGTTTGCAGGCATTATCGGGGTCATTATGAGTATTCCCGGGCAGACCATGGGCGTGTCTGTATTCACAGATCATCTTATCCGCGACCTGTCGATGAGCAGGGTCAGTCTTAGTACAGCATACCTGCTTGGCACAGCGGCCAGTGGTTTCATTATTACACATGCTGGCACGCTATACGACAGGATGGGTGCACGGATAATCGCCATCTTTGCCGGGTTCTTCCTTGGCGTGATGTTGATTTACCTGACCCAGGTGGATGTTATTGCCTCATTCCTTGTCAGAATCTTTCCCGGATTTAACAGTGGTGTGGTGATTTTCGTGTTGATGGTCCTTGGTTTCTTTGGTATTCGTTTTTTCGGCCAGGGTGTCCTCACAATGACCTCGCGCAACATGGTCATGAAATGGTTTGATCAGCGGCGGGGTTTTGCCAATTCGTTCCTGGGAATTTTTACTGCTTTTGGATTCTCTTACTCACCGCGAATTATTCAAAAGATGATCGATTTTTCAGGCTGGCGTCATGCCTGGATTTACATGGCTGTGATTAGCGGTGTGGTTTTTGTCATTTTTGCTTTTACTTTTTTCAGGGACAATCCCGAGGATGCCGGCCTGATTCCCGACGGGCGGCAAAAAAAATTCACGGCCAAAAAGAAATTTAAATCCACTCCTGATAAAGATTACACTCTGAGTGAGGCGGTCAGGACGTTCTCGTTCTGGGTTTTTAACCTGACTCTCACGATGAACGCCCTTTACCTCACGGCATATACCTTCCAGGTTGAGTCCATCTTTGCACACTATGGTTTCGATGCCGAGAAGGCTGTTTCCATCTTCCTTCCGACGGCATTCGTAGCTGTTCCATTCACCTTTTTCAGCAGCTGGGCCAGTGATTATATGCGGTTGAAATATCTTCTCACCCTCAACCTGGTTGGCCTGTTACTTTCAATGGCCGGCATGATAACCCTGGGTTCCCCGGTGGGAATTCCCCTAATTATAGCCGGGAACGGCATCTCCAATGGCATGTTCGGTATTCTGATGGCCATTACCTGGCCACGCTTTTTCGGTGTGAAACATCTTGGACAAATTTCAGGCTTCGCCATGAGCTGGACGGTTATTGGTAGTGCGCTCGGACCATTTCTTTTCAGTGTTTCAAACCGCATGACCAATAGCTATAATCCCTCTGTTTTTATTCTGGCTGCTGTTACTTTTGTTCTTTTTCTGCTCTCTTTCAGGGCTAACAATATTAGCGACACGAGGGAGTCCTGATTAAACGCGGCAGGGAACAGCCCTGACCCCTTCTTAACCGGATTATGATGAAGTGTGAATATCCGGCATGGTGGAAAATTGACAACATTTTATTAGTTTTACAAAAAAGAACACATAACAATGAAAACGTATCATAAATACTACAAGATAAAAGCCACCCCTGAAGAAGTTTACAACGCACTGGTCAAACCGTTTGCCATTGCGTTGTGGACCGGGGCCAAAGTCCAGATGGAAGAGAAGGCCGGTACTGAATTTTCATTGTTCGATGGTGACATTACCGGTACCAACCTGGAATTTGTTCCGAATGAAAAAATTGTCCAGGAATGGTTTTTTGGCGATCAGGAAGAAAAATCAATCGTCACCATCAAGTTACGTGAGAACAAGATCTACACCGACGTTGAACTGACACAGATAAACATCCCCGATGATGCTTTCGACGACATGAAGAGCGGGTGGGATCAATACTATTTCGGCGGTCTCGAAGAATTCTTCCATTAGCAGGCCCTTCCGCCCACCCGGCACTTGACCCCATTTTTATTGCGTATCTATTATCTGTCCAATGGACTATACCAATTGACCTGGCCGTTACGTTGATGTATTTTGCCTGACCAACATTCTGATGCCGGCTTCATGTTTTGAATACCCTCATGGTCGGGACTGAGATATGTCCGCCCTTCGTCAACACTGTTTTTTGTTCCTGTGCCGGGCTTCTGAAAGCCAAAGAAAGCTTCTTATATCATAAGCCTTTCAGATGACATTCACCAACGACAGCCATCAAAATACAGGTTGCAATAAACCATTGATGGCAAGTCCATACAGCATTCAATGGTTATTGAACCGATACATCTGTCTTAACGAATTTTTTTCCAAGTTCTTCACTTCGTTTCATGGGTGAGGCGCCGCCAGCCACGAGAGTATATTTTCCCGGCAGGAGAATGGCATTCCCGGCTTCGTCATAAATTCTGAAATCGTCGGAAGCAAGTTCAATTTCGAGTACCTTTTCCTCGCCGGCATTAATATCCACTTTCCGGAAAGCGATAAGGGAAGAATGAGGGGCCTTTTTGACGGCATCGGGGTAGGTCAAGTAAAGCTGTACGACTTCGTTGCCGTCGCGTTTGCCCGTGTTTTTAAGCTTGACGGTTACCAGCACTTTATCTCCACTGGTAATATCCGGATTTCCAACGACAACCGATTCATAATCGAACGTAGTATAACTCATTCCGAATCCGAAAGGATAAGCCGGTTCACCGTTCATATACCTGTAGGTCCGGTTTTCCATTGAGTAATTGTCGTATGGTGGCAGCTGATCGAACGATTCAGGAAAGGTTATGGGTAGTCGTCCGCTCGGGTTGTAGTCGCCGAACAGAACGTCAGCCAGGGCATTCCCTCCTTGTTCCCCGGGGTACCAGGCATAAATGACAGCATCGACAAGAGGTGCGACCTCTGCCACATCCAGCGGACTTCCAGCCGTTAGGACCAGGATAAGCGGTTTATCACCTACTTTGGAAATCTTTTTAATATATTCAACCTGGTTATCGGGTAAACCATAATCAAACCGGTCGCCATAATGATGCGAGGCGATAGCTTCGCCCTCCTCCCCTTCAATCAGACCTGAAATACCGGCAACGATCACTGTAGCGTCGGCGTCGGCAGCGCCCCCGGTAGACCAGTCGATAGGGTTCGGCTTTTCACTGTCGAGAAGGAATCCCTGTTTGTATTCTACTGTTGTTCCGGCGCTTGCCTTCGCGACAAGGCCTTCCAGGAATGTAACCATTTCGCCACTCACACCATAGTAATTCCCAAGGAGAGGTTCAATGTCTGCGGCATTCGGACCTACCACATACAATGACCTTATGCTGTCATTTAAAGGAAGAACACCGTCATTTTTAAGCATCACCATCGATTCGCAGGCTGCTTTGCGAGCCAGTGCCCGATGGCTTTTTGAATTGATAACCGAATCGGGAATAGAATCGTAAGGGTTCATGCCCTCAGGGTCAAACAAGCCGAGCTTAAACCGGGTTTTTAAAAGTATCCGTAGCGAAGAATCTATATCCGTCTCTTTAACGAGGCCTTGTTTTACAGCATCGCGCAGGTAGGGATCAAACACGTTTCCACAGTTCAGGTTAACCCCACTATTAAAAGCTTCTGCAGCGGCTTCAACTGCTGTAGGCGCTGTCTTATGCCCTTCAAAAATATCTCTGAGGGCCCAACAGTCGGATGTAATGTAGCCTTTGAACCCCCATTCTTCGCGCAGCACGTCGGTAAGGAGTTCCGGGCTTGCACAGCAGGGCTCGCCGTTGGTCCGGTTATAAGCACACATAAATCCTTCAACGCCGGCATTGGCCAGGGCCTTAAAAGCCGGGAAATATGTTTCATTCATATCTTTGGGTGAAGCGACTGCATTGAATTCATGACGCAGTCTTTCGGGTCCGCTGTGAACAACAAAATGTTTAGCACAACCAGCAGCTTTAAGGTAACGGTCATCAGCACCCTGAAGTCCCTTTACGAAGGCCGAGCCCATTGTAGCGCTAAGATACGGATCTTCGCCATAGGTTTCCTGGCCCCTGCCCCATCGTGGATCTCTGAAAATATTTACATTCGGTGTCCAGAAGGTCAGTCCGGCGTACTGACCGCGGTTTCCGATACCGGTGGAAATTCTGAATTTTGCCCTGGCTTCATCACCAATGGCTGATGAAATGGCACTTATCAGGCTATCGTCAAATGTGGCGGCCATTCCAATGGCTTGCGGGAAAACGGTAGCCCGGCCGTTCCTGGCCACACCATGTAGACATTCATTCCACCAGTTGTAGGCCGGCACTCCGAGCCGCTCTACTGCCGGAGCCGTATACATCATTTGTCCCACTTTTTCTTCCAGAGTGAGACGGGAAACAAGATCATTTACCCGGTCTTCGAGCGGGAGACGGTAATCCAGAAAAGGATATTCGGGACTGAAGGTCTGCTTGGGTGCCGGCTGAGGAGTCTGACATGAAGAGCCAAACAGGATAAAGATAAATAGGGGTATACATTTTTTCATTGGTAATAGTTTAAAATTTGAGACTGCTGGGTAAATGTAAAAATATGAATTTTTGTCCGTATTACCATTGTCCGCCTGCTATTCCTCCGGAAAACAGATCGATGAGCAGGTCTCCCGGGCTCCGGGGCGGTGATTAAAATCTCTGTTATCGTCTTGTTCATTAAACATAATGATTATTTTTGAACCTAATTGCAGGAAGCCCTCCAAACACTCAACTGGTGCAGATCCTCATTAACCGGACTGTTCACTTTGTTTATAGCGTTGGGGTGGGGCTTACGTTATTTCAGCCGATTATGGCTGCGCCGGCATCTGCATATAACATGTAATTCAAAAAAGCTAAAACATACAGCTCCATGAAAAAGACTGTAATGCTAAATCTGGTTCTTTTTATTTCATTATTGGGCATGCTCGTGTCCTGCCAGGGAACCACAACAACGAGAAACATTGCTATTTCTGTCCCACGGCTCCAGGACTTCAAAGCCGACGGCAGCCTCACCGAATGGTCGAAAATCGGGGCCACCAGGTTGTATTCGAATGCTCTGGGTGAATACCCCCAACCCGGCGACTTGCAGGCAAGCCTCAGGACAGCCTGGAATGACGAAGGTCTGCTCGTTGCCCTCGATGTTACCGATAATAGAACGGTTATTGATACCACCGCACCATGGACGGCCGATGCTATTGAACTCTTCCTTTCTCCTTTTCGTGGGTCAAGTGATATTTTGCAGCTGAGTTTTATTGCCCGGAAAGGAAATGACGGACAACCGGTTGTGAGGATCAACGATTTCCGTGAGACACCCGCACTCCTTGCAATTAAGCCTGTCATTCATTCGGCCTTCGTTCAAAACGGCGGCCACACCACCT
>Ga0102962_1001276_pt1 | contig 10199 bp, 6 predicted proteins | sample SalPonF2_C_D2_MG_FD_84519 | JGI IMG/M metagenome (GOLD analysis project Ga0102962, IMG submission 84519) | Salt pond soil microbial communities from South San Francisco under conditions of wetland restoration - Salt Pond MetaG SF2_C_D2_MG ... | reverse complement strand
GCTTCCCGTACTGGATTTACGGCGGGCAGCAGGACTCGGGCACCGTGGCGATCAAAAGCCGCGGGCCCGACGGCGTCATCGGCCTGCGCCAGTGGCATCCGGTGGGCGGCGACGAGCGTGATTACGACGTGCCCAAGCCGGGCGACCCGGACATGGTCTTCGGCAGCGGCCTCGGGGGCTACGTATCGCGCTGGAACGCCGCCACGCACCAGGTCACCGACGTTTCGCCGTGGCCGGTCTCGAGCTATGGCGCCGACCCGCGCACCGTGAAATACCGCTACACCTGGATCGACCCGCTCGCCTTCGGCAGCGGCAAGCATCCGGCCCTGTACTTCGGCTCACAGGTATTGTTCCGCTCCACCGATAACGGCAACCACTGGCAGCTCGCAAGCGGCGACCTCTCGGGCAGCAACCCGCACGCCAGGGATTGCTCGGAGGCGCAGAACTCGCTGGCGGGCGCCAAGGCCTGCGGGTTCGGCGTGATCTTCACCATCGATCCGTCGCGCACCGATCCGGACACGATCTGGGTGGGCACGGACGACGGCCAGATCCAGGTAACCCGCGACGGCGGCAAGCACTGGGACAACGTGACCCCAGAGGCGATGCCGCTGTGGGCCCGCATCGATGCGATCTCGACCTCGCCCCGCCATCCGGACACGACCTACGTTGCGGTAGATACGCACCGCCTCGGCACTTTCCGCCCGCTGCTGTTCCGCACGACCGACGGCGGCCGGCACTGGAGCAGGATCACCCGGGGCATTCCCGCGGACCAGTACACCACCAGCATCACGACCGACCCCGAACAGACGGGACTCGTCTACGCCGGCACGAACCACGGTGTATTCGTCTCCTACGACCGGGGTACGCTATGGCATCCGCTCGGGCACGGCCTGCCGACCACTTCGGTGCGCGGCCTCACCGTGCACGGCAACAACCTGATCGCAGCCACCATGGGCCGCGGCTTCTGGTCGCTCTACGACGTGACGCCCCTGCGCCAGGCGGCGGCCGTCTCCGGGCACGCGCCGGCGCACCTGTTCAAGCCGGCCGTGGCGATCCGCATGCGCAATGACCACAATCGCGACACCCCGCCGCAGCCCTCGGTTCCGCTCGCGCATAACCCGCCGACCGGTGCCGTGATCGACTACTGGCTGCGCAAGCCGGCAAGCGGCCCGGTAGTCGTCACGGTGCGCGATGCCCACGGCAATGTCATACGCCGGTTCGCCAGCAACGCCAAGGCGGAAAACCTCCCCGCCGATCGTTACTTCGAGGCCGTATGGTCGGACAAGGAAGCGCCGAAACCTGCCACGGGCGCCGGCATGCACCGCCTGGTGTGGAACCTGCGCGAAGCACGACCGGCGGCGATCACCTACCACTACTCGATCTCGGCGGTGTTCCCGGGCGACACCCCGCTGGTGCCCCAGGGCGAGCTCGCCCTGCCCGGGCACTACACCGTATCGATTTCCGTCGACGGCAAAACCTACACGGCGCCTCTGACCGTGAAGATGGACCCGCGCGTGGCCTACACCAGGAAAGACCTCGAAGCCAACATGGCGATGCACCGCGATTTGGCCGCCGACCTGGACAAGGCGGTCGCCGCCTACCATGCCGGCGGCGACTACATTGCGAAGTTGCGTCACGAGGGCAGCCACGCCGCAAAGGTGAAACGGCTGGACAAGTGGCACGGCAAGCTCGACTCAGTGACCGGAGAACTGGATACCCTCGCCGCCAAGCTCGAGATGACCGACGCCGCGCCGACCCAGGGGCAACGGGAAGTCTTTACGGAATATGGCAAGAAACTCGATGCCCTGCTGGCGAAGTGGCAAAAGGAAAGAACCATGCACTGAGCCCGCCATACTGCTGCTGCAAGTAAAAACGGCCGCCTCGATACGAGGCGGCCGTTTTGTTCGAGCGGTAGAAAACCGATCAGCCGACGGAAGCGGCCGGTGGCTCCGTGGAATCGCGGCTTTCTTCCTGCGTTGAGAAAAAGGCGACGGCCTGGATGATTTCACCGACCCAGATTACAAGCGCACCGAGTCCGAAGACAATGATGGTAATCGAACCAATAAAGATCAGAAGACCGCCCGTTTTGTAGGTGTCTACACCCGTCCCATCGGTGAGCGCCTGCGAAGCCTTGTACCAATACCAGCTTCCGATAATGGTGAGAACCCAACCAATCAGGCCTGCCAGAATCGTGCCGGCCCCAAAAGCGGCCGCAGCCCCCGTATCCATGTCGCCGGTATGACGCATGTGCAGAACCAGTGCCGCAACGGCAGCGCCCACAATAAAGACGAACAACACATAGGCAACGATGTTCAGCACAATGGCAATGACGATGTCGCGTTTGACACTGGGCAGGTTGAGCTCGTTGCCCGCCCTGAAAAATGCAATCAGGACACAGACCATGCCCGCCAGCGTGACGAACCCGGAAAACGGGCCCAGCATGAATCCGAGGAACCCGCCGACGATTAACGCTATGTATCCCCAGCCCCCAAGCAGCTTGGTGGTCTTCTCCATAATCGTTTACCCCTTTCAGATATTGGTATCCATGGAGAATTGACTATACACAAGTTTTTCGGGGGCCGGCGAATCACATCACCGGCAAACGTCTGATCAATCCTCGTCGGAAACCCACAAGGTCTTGATGTTCATGAACTCGTGGATGCCGACCTCGGAAAGCTCGCGCCCGTAGCCGGAATGCTTGACGCCGCCGAAGGGCAGGCGCGGGTCGCTCTTCGTCATGCCGTTGACGAACACCCCACCCGTAACCATGCCGCGGGCAAAACGCTCGCCGCGTTCCCGGTCGCGCGACCAGACGCTGCCGCCGAGGCCATACGGCGTGGCATTGGCCAGCTCCAGCGCATGCGCCTCATCCTTCGCGCGCAGTACCGAGGCCACGGGACCGAACATCTCCTCGTCCGCCGCGGGCATGCCGGCGACCACGTCGGCCAGGACGGTCGGCTCGTAATAGAAACCCTTCCCGCTGCCTTTCTTGCCGCCGGTCAACACCCGTGCCCCCGCGCTTACGCTGGCTTCGACCTGTTTCGCAATGCCGTCACGCAGGTCTTCACGGGCCATCGGCCCGATATCGTTGCCTTCGTCAAAGGGGTCGCCCATCTTGAAGGCGGCCACCCGCTCGCTGAAGCGCTTGCAGAACTCGTCGTGAAGCGGCTCCTCGACGATGAACCGTTTCGCCGCAATGCAGCTCTGGCCATTGTTCTGGTAACGCGCCTTGAGCCCCACCTCGATCGCCTTGTCCAGGTCCGCATCGGCGAGGATCACGTAGGCATCGGAACCGCCCAGCTCGAGCACACACTTTTTCAGGTGCTTGCCGGCCGTGGCCGCAACCGAGCGCCCGGCTCGCTCCGATCCCGTCAACGTGACGGCGGCAATCCGTTCATCGCCGATCACGTCCGCAGCCTGGTCGGTATCGATGACCAGGGTCTGGAACACGCCCTCGGGCACCCCGGCCTCGCGAAGCAGGTCCGCGAAGGCCAGGCCGCTGCCGGTTGAATTCGGGGCATGCTTGAGGATCCCGGCGTTCCCCGCGGCGAGCGCGGGCGCGGCGAACCGGGCAACCTGCCAGAACGGGTAATTCCAGGGCATGATGGCGAACACCGTGCCCAGCGGCTGGTAAATGAAGCCGCTATGCTGCGTATCGCTCGGAATCGACACGTCGGACAGGAAACGCGGCGCGTTTTCCGCATAGTAGCGAAAGGCCCAGCCGCATTTGGCGGCCTCGGCCCGCGCCTGGGCAACGGGCTTGCCCATCTCGCGCGTCATCAATTCGGCCAGAGAGTCCTGCTTGTTTTCGAACAGCTCGGCGATGCGCCCAAGCACCTTGAGGCGCTTGTCCAGATCAGTCCGGGCCCATTGGTGCTGTGCCTCACGGGATCGGGAAAGCACCCGGTCCACTTCGTCGTTCGTAGCCAGCGGATAACTGTCCAGCACCTCTTCCGTGGCCGGATTGATCGTGTCAAAGGCTTTCCTTTCCATGGGTCCTCCTGTATGTGCGAACCATCAAGAACAGCGTGGCCAGTACCACCAGCACCGGCCAGGGCAGGCTGCCGCCGCCTCCGCCGCTTGTACCGCCGTTAATCGATACACGGAACGACTGCGTTGCCGTAAGGCCGCTGGGGTCCGTTGCGGTTACCGTGACAACCGAACCCGCGCCCTTGTTGTTCCCCGCCGTCAGGGTCAGCGTGCAGCTCAACGTGGTTGTCCCGCAACCCGGGCTGACAACCGCCGAGGCCGGGTCAACGACAGTCTTGTTGGAACTGGTGACATTCACTGAAAAAGGCGTGGATCCGGTCAGCGTGAAACTGAACGGTCCGAGCGTGGTGCCCGCATCGACCTGTTGATCACTGAAGCGGGTCATGCCGGGGTGAACCAGGATCGTGGTGGTTATGGGGCGCGAGACGGGCGCCGTCGGCGAACCGGTGCCGCCCCCCGCCTTGGCCTCCCAGACCATGGTCTGGATACCCGAATAGGTCGAGGAAGGCGGCGTATAGGTGTAATCGCCGGTGCTCTGGGTGAAATTCAAGGTGCCCCGAGAAGGCTGGCTGATGACGTCGTAGGACAAAACCCGGTTTTGGTAATCGTTGCCGGCAACGTGGTAACTCAACTGCTGGCCCACATTCGTGTTGGCCGTCGAGTTATCCGCCCAGATATCCCCGGGGCCCACGAAATTGCCGACCGCGGCCGGGCTCGTGCCGAAAGCGACGGAGGTGGCAACCTGGTCGGTACCGGTGTCGATCACGGTGAGCCCTCCCGAGCGTGGCGCATACAACCGGGTTCCATCGGGCGACAACGCCAACCCCGTAGGGGTCGCGCTCAGCGTGATCGTCGTCGGGCTGCCTGCCGCCGCCGGATAGGCGTATATATCCGGATTCGAAAGGCTTGCCACATACAAAACCCCGGCACGCGGCGAATACGCCATGGCACCCACGCCACCGCTCACCGCGGTCGTGGACTGCGACCCGTTGCCCAGGTCATAGGTGTCGAAGCCTTGCGCGGTAGCAATCCAGAGCTTATTGCCGTCGCTGCTGAAAAGCAGCGATTCGGGCTGTGATGAAAGGGTGACGTCCTTGTAGGAGCCGTTGGTCAGATCGTAGATACGGACGGTGAACGAGGAACCGCTTCCACTCGCCAGCGCCAATGCGCGGCCGGAGGGAGCCAGGGCCATGGCGGTCAGTCCGCTGGATGCGGCAGCATAAGGCCCCTGGTAGGTACTGGCGGCCATATCGATGCCGATGGCCTGGTCCTTCGCGGCATCAGCCACGTAAAGCTCTTTCCCCTTTGGCCCCACGGCGAGCGAGATGACATTACCAAGCCCGTCGTAGTGCCCGATTATGGGGTTCTGGTTGGTATTCGATATCAGCGTCGTATCGAACACCGTAACGGTGCCAGCCGTCCCATTGGATATGTAAGCGCGGCTTCCGTCCGGGTTCACCGCTACGCTCAAGGCATTGCTCACGTTGGGAATCGTGCGCACTATCGTGTTCGTCTGGGCATCGAGTACGGTCACCTTCCCGGCGCCGGCCTCGGGAACATAGACATAAGGATAGGCAGATGCCATGCCGGACCAGAGAATAGCCGCCAGGGCCGCCACACCGGTCAGTGCCTTGAACATGATGGTGTCTCCTCTTCTTGCAACAACGGGGAATGGATTGAGTATAGACCCAAAGAAAGCCGTAACGTTTGCAGGAAAGTTACCCCTGCACCGCTTCACGCAAGCTGTCCGCCAGCGCAACCGCGCTTTGCGATAACGTCGCACGGGCGTCTGCGAAGGCGCGGCCCAGAGCGAACAAACTCCTTGCATCGCGCGGCCGCAACAGCAACCGGGCGGGAATCTCCAGCGGCAACAGCCGATCAGTCCGCGCCGCAAGCACGACCGAGGGCAATGGAAGCTCGAGTGGATCCGCCACGGCGCGGATTACGGCACAGGGGACACCATGGCGGGCCGCGACCCTGGCGACTGCCGCGGTCTCCATATCCACCGCCACTGCACCGCTCTCGCGGGCCAGGATACGCTTCGCCTCAAGCGTCGCGACCGGCCGCGCCACGCTGACCAGCGGCGCCTCGACCACCGGTATTTCGACGGGCAGGCGGGCAGCAAGACTGTGCCGCCAGGCGGCGTCGAGGCCATATCGCTCCCCGTCCGGCGACTTTACGCTCTCCGGTAAAAGCAGGCTCCCGGGCCGCAGATACTCCTTGAGGCCACCGGCGGTTCCCCAGACCAGGAGCCGTTCCGCACCGGCTTCGAGCAACGCCTCGGCCGCCCGTTCCGCGCGGGCGAGCCCCACGCCGCCATGGAGGACCCGGCAGCCCGCCCGCCCGAGAATCCGGGCCGTGCGGTATTCCGCGGCCATTGGCGCGATCACGCCGATCATCGGGCGGCTTTTAGTCCGTCGCTCCGCCCAGGGAGCGGTAACGGGCCAACGCCCAGAGCGGGAAATAGGCACTGTATCCGTGGTAACGCAAATAGAACACCCGCGGGAAACCGGGGGCATTGAACAATTCCGTATGCCACAGGCCATCGTCGCCCTGGTGTTTCAGCAACCAGCCGATTCCCTTGGCGACCGCATCGCTGCCGGCTTCTCCAGCCGCCATCAGGCCAAGGAGCGCCCAGGCCGTCTGCTCCGGGGTCGCATCGCCCTGTCCCGCCAGCGACGGATCGAAGTAGGTATCGTTGGTTTCGCCGAATCCGCCGTCCTCGTGCTGGATCGACTTCAGCCAATCCACGGCGCGGCGTATCCGCACGTCTTCACGAGAAATACCCGCCTGCTCGAAGGCCATCAGCACCGACCAGGTGCCATAGATGTAATTGGTGCCCCAGCGGCCCCACCACGCGCCATTGGCCTGTTGCGTCCTCGTCAGGTATCGGATGGCCCGCTCGCAGGTCCGCCCATACGGCGAGGCCAGGCGCGAGAACAAGGCGACACAGCGCGCCGTCACGTCCTCGGTCGGCGGATCGAGCATGGCCCCATGGTCCGCGAACGGTATCTCGTTCAGGGCATAGTGGGTATTGTTGGCATCGAACGCGGCAAACCCCCCGTTCCTGGACTGCATGCCCGCAAGCCACTCGGCGGCCCGTGAGATGCTTTCGCCGTAGGCTTCCGGATCCGCCTGATGCATGGCCCACGCGACCACGCTGGTGTCGTCGAGATCCGGGTAATAGTCATTGCGATATTGGAAAGCCCAACCGCCACCGCGCAATCGGGGGCGGTATTCGCGCCAGTCGGCGGGCTCGTCCAACAATTGCCGCTCCAGTAACCAACTCAGCGCCTTCCGCACTTCTGCATCGGCGCCGCCGGCTTCCTGCAATGCGAGCACCGCGAGCCCCGTATCCCAGACCGGCGATACGCAAGGCTGGCAATAGGCCATGTCGCCGCGCTCGATCAGCAGCAATTGAAGCGCTTTTTTCGCGGTTTTGCGCAGCGGATGATTCGGACCGTAGCCCAGCGCATCCAGGGCCTCGTAGGCATTGACCATCGCCGGGAAAATCGCCCCCAGTCCGCCTTCGCCGTTAAGCCGCGCGATCATCCAGCGTTCGCAGCGCCGGAACGCCCAGCGCCTGATTCCCCAGGGGATGATGACCTCGAAGTTGTGCGCGGCCCGCTCCAGGTACAGCAGAATACCCGCGCGCAGCGACAGGATCTTGAACCACTTGCGTTCCTTGTCCGGCGGCGTGACGAACAGCTCCTGGACATCGACCTCGCGCGGATTGCGTGCATGGCGGTGCAGCGATACCAGGATCAACAGGGGCACCATGACGGTGCGCGACCAGTACGACACCTTGAGGAAGTGGAAAGGGAACCAGCGTGGCAGGAGAATCAACTCGACCGGCATGAAGGGCACACCCCGCCACGGGATCTGGCGGAACTGCGCGAGCATGATGCGCGTAAACACATTGGCGCGCGCCGCACCGCCCGCCTCGCGGATGACTTCGCGGGCGCGGCGCATGTGATCGGCGTCCGGGTCGTCGCCGATCAACTTGAGCGCGTAGTAACACTTCACCGTGCAGGACACGTCCATGTCACCGCCGGGATACAGAGGCCAGCCGCCGCCGGGCATCTGATGCGCACGCAGGTAAAGGGCGAGGCGCCGCTCGAGGTCGCTGTCGATCTCGTCCATGTAGTGCATCATCAGCACGTATTCGGCGGGAATGGTGCAATCGGCCTCGAATTCGAAGCACCAGTGTCCGTCGTCTTCCCGTTGCTTCAGCAGTCCCTCGCGGGCCCGGGCAATTGCGGCCTGCAGCCTGGAGACTTCGCGTTGGCCCCCATCGTCGCGCTTCATGCGTAAGCTCCATGGCCCGGGGTCCGGGATTCAGGCGGCGTCCAGTCACCGGGTGCGGGATCGGGCAATCCCCGGGTCAACCAGGCGAAACTCGCCTTCAATGCCATGTCCGAGCGGGCCGTCAACCGGCACCAGGCCACCACCGCACGCACGGAACGGCGCTTGATTTTCACGTCCGTGCCACTGGCAAAAGCCGGATTACGGAGTATCTTGCGGTGCCCCAGCACGGCCATATACAGGGCCCACAGGCAGAAGTTGCGCAGTCCCGATTCCCGCGCCGGCAGTGCCAGCGTGTATTTCAACGCGGCCTCCGCATGCGCATGCGCAAGCCCGATCAGGCGCCGGTAGCCGCGGGCGAAACGCGGATCGCCCGGCGTCACGTCCGCCAGGTCCAGGCCTTCTTCCAGAAACACGTCGCGCGGCAGCCAGCAGGCTCCGTTTTCGCGATCCTCCCAGAAATCCTTGAGTATGTTTGTCATTTGCAGGCACTGTCCGAAAGACAAGGCGAGTGTCATTAGTTCATCGCGGCGCGGTTTGAGTTCCGGCAGTTTTTCGACAAACAGGCGGGTCAGCATCTCGCCGACGCAGCCGGCGACCACATAACAGTAATCGGCATGTTCGCGCAGGTTGGCCAGCCCGGCGATACTCTTCTTGCGCTGGAAAGCCACCATGCCGCGCATCATCACGGTCACGCAATCGGTAAGCGCGGCACGTTCCTCATTGTCGAAACTCGCAGTGATGGCGAGCACGCGCGGCGTGCATTCGATCAGCCACTTTTCATCCGCGCTGGCATGCTCGGCCAGGCAGGGCAGGAATTCGCGTACGAACTCCTCGGCATCGCCTTGGCCGGCGACTACGGCGATAAACCGCTCGCCGTGCCGTTCCATATTATCCGGGTCGATAGCGGTCGCGTCCTCGATCGTGTCGGCAATGCGGCACAACAGGTAAGCATTGCCCACTACGCGCTCCAAAGAGGAGGGCAATGCCGGGATGGTCAGGGCAAAGGTTCGCGAGACCTTGGATAACAAATCCCTTTGCAGCCGCTCATCCTGAGGGCCGGGGTCAACTTGGGTCATGAATCACGCCTGATGATTAGGATGCGAACTATTACAGTGTATCCCTTCGTCGGGCAAAGACAAGCCGCGATATTCGCCGAACCATTTCAGGGCGTCGATAAAAGCCTCGGTGGCGGGACGATGCTTGTAACCCAGTTCACGCTCCGCCTTGCGCGAATCGAAATACATGACATAGCGAGCCATGGCGAGTTCGTCGCGGGTGAAAAACGGACGTGTCCCGGTCATTCGCGCCCAGGTTTCCGCCGCCCACGCCACGGGCAACAGCGGACCCGGCGACAACCGGATCAACGGCGGCCTGCGTCCCATCAAGCGTGCAATCTGCGTAAGTATTTCGCGAAGCGCAAGGTTGTCGCCGCCAAGGATGTAACGTTCCCCGGTACGCCCGTTGCGGTAGGCGGCCAGATGCCCCGCCGCTGCATCATCGACATGGACGATGTTCAAGCCGGTGTCCAGATATGCCGGCATGCGCCCTCGAGCGGCATCCAATACCATCCGCCCCGTCGGCGTAGGACGAACGTCGCGCGGGCCCACCGGCGCGGAGGGATTGACGATCACCGCGGGCAGGCCCTCTTGCTCGACCTGGCGCCTGACCTCGGCTTCGGCCAGGAACTTCGAACGCTTGTAATGGCCGATCATATCCTCGAGCCGGCTGGGAGTGGTCTCGTCGGCGGGAGCGCCATCGGCGCGGTGCCCGAGCACGGCGACACTGGACGTGTAGACAATGCGGCCCACGCCCGCCTTTCGCGCCGCGCGCATCAGCGCCGCAGTGCCGTCGACGTTCGCCCGGTACATGGGTCCGGGGTCCGGTACGAACAGGCGGTAATC
>Ga0102962_1001275_pt1 | contig 10199 bp, 11 predicted proteins | sample SalPonF2_C_D2_MG_FD_84519 | JGI IMG/M metagenome (GOLD analysis project Ga0102962, IMG submission 84519) | Salt pond soil microbial communities from South San Francisco under conditions of wetland restoration - Salt Pond MetaG SF2_C_D2_MG ... | reverse complement strand
GTCGGCGCCGACGACGTCGCCGTAGAGGGTGTGGGGTGTGGCGTGCGTGACCCTCACGCGGTGCAGCCCCATGCGCTGCACCTGCTCGCGCGGCACCAGCACCGTGTGGTTCTGGTCGGAGTGCCCCACCCCGTAGGCGCCGTCGCGACCCAGATCCTTGACCAGCACGCGCACCTCGCGGCCCTCGAAGGCGCGGTTGGAGCGCAGCGACCAGTGCTTCTGGCGCTCGATCAGGCGCTGCAGGCGCTCCACCTTCACGGGCTTCGGGAGGTCCTCGAAGCGCTCCGCCGAAGGCGTGCCGGGGCGCGCGCTGTAGACGAACATGTAGGCGTGGTCGAAGCGGACCTCGTCGTAGAGCGACAGCGTCGCCTCGAAGTCCTCCTCGGTCTCGCCCGGGAAGCCGGCGATCAGGTCGGTGCTGAGCACCACGCCCTCCACCTTCGCGCGGATCTCGCGGACGATGCCGAGGTAGCGCTCGCGGCGGTACTCGCGCGCCATGCGCCGCAGCACCCGGTCGCTGCCGCTCTGGGCGGGCAGGTGGATGTAGTTGCAGACGTTGGGCTCCTCGGCGATGGCGTCGATGATGTCGGACGTGAAATTCATGGGGTGGCTGGTCGTGAACTTCACGCGCGGGATGCCCACGCCGGCCACCCGGCGCAGCAGCTCCGCGAACGAGGGCAGGGTGGGGTCGCCCAGACCGTAGGAGTTGACGTTCTGGCCGAGCAGCACGACCTCCTGCACGCCGGCGTCGCGCATGGCCTCGGCCTCCCGTACGATCAGCTCGGGCGGCCTCGAGACCTCCGGACCTCGGGTGGTGGGGACGATGCAGTAGGTGCAGTGGTGGTTGCAGCCCCGCATGATGGTCAGGAAGCCGGTGAGGGCGTCGGGAGCCGGGGGCAGGACGCGGTCGAGGTCGTCGCGGAAACGCAGGCTGCGGTAGCCGCCCTCGCCGCGCTCCACCGCCTCGATGGCGGGCACGATGTCGCCGATGGCGCCGGGACCGATCAGCAGGTCGACCTCGAACTTGTCGGCGATGGCCTGCCCCTCCTCGAGCTGGGCCAGGCATCCCATCAGCCCGACGGCCAGGCGGCGGCCGCGTTGCTTCTCCTTGCGCAGCTCGCCGAGGAGCGAGACCACTTTCTGAACCGGCTTGCCGCGCACGGCGCAGGTGTTGAGCAGCACCAGGTCGGCGTCGGCGGGGTGTTCGACCAGTTGATGGCCGCCGGCCACCAGCTCCGACTGGATGACATGGGTGTCGTACTCGTTCATCTGGCACCCGTAGGTGATGACGTGCGCGCGAATGGTCCCGTCCCTCCCGGCGCGGGCCGCCCTCGAGCTTCGAGGGGCCGCGCCGCCGTGCTGCGGCGGCCATTCTAGCAGGCTATCCGGCGCATGGCCCGCGCCGCGCCGACGGCCTCAACCCAGCAGCAAAGCGCCGGCGAGCACCAGGAACACGCTCACCACCGAGAGCAGGAAGCCCGCCAGGTAGAGCCGTGGGAAGCGCCGCGACAGCGCCGGCACGGGCGACGCCACCACCATCACGATTCCGACCAGGAACAGGTAGGCGGCGATACGGACGAGGAACGACAGCGTGCTGGACACCGGGGCGAGGATACCCTCAGCGTGCCCGGCCGGCCAGCAGGCGGGGGACCTTCGCGCCGGGATCGAGGTGGAAGCGGTGGAGGATGTTCACCTCGCCGCCGCTGCCTTCCAGTCCGACCGACAGCGTGATGGGGCCGAGCGAGTCGGGGAGGAAGAGCGCGAAGCGGCCCGGCGCTACGCGGGCGGCCGGTTGGTGGGCGCCCTGCAGGAACAGGGCAAGCTGCCCGTCACCCGGCGGCGCGTAGCGCAGATCGAGCTGCGCTCCACGCTCGTTCTCGGAGCGCACGCCGACGCCCAGCACGCTGACGGTCGTGCGGGGCTCGCCGGGATCCGGGAGGTAGCGTCCGCTCGCGAGATCGATGGTGCCGCCGTCGTCGACGACGTAGTGGTTGCCCTGCAGCGGCACGCCGGCGTAGAGGCTCGGGCTGCCCGTGGCATCGGTGGTGAGCGTCACCGTCGAGGTGCCGGCGGGAAGGTCGCGCGTCTCGGGCGCTGCGTCGCCGAGGTGGAACAGCGCCCGCGTCGCGACCCGGGAGCGGACCCGAACGCTCACCCGCTGCGCCGTGCGGGAGGCGTGGACGACGCTGGCGTCCAGCAGGTCGATGGGCTCGGCCCCGAAGTCCTGCACCACGAAGAGCTCGCCCTGCGCGTTGCGGGCGGCCCCGAACCCGACGCGGTCGTAGCTTGCGTCGAGCAGGTTCTTGCGGTGCGGTGGCGAGTGCAACCAGTCGTCCACCGCCTGGCGTCCCGCGTTCTGGGCGTCGCCGGGTCGGGCCAGCATGACGATGTTCTCGGCGACCTCCACCAGCGGGCTGCCGGCCAGCGCCAGGCGCTTCTGCAGCGAGTCGTGCGCGGGAACGGGGGAGCCGTGCGAGAAGTAGTCGAGCTGCGCCATCTCGGCGGCGTGCGCGCGCGCCGCGCGCGCCAGGCCCTCGTCCTGGGCCACGCTCGCCAGGCCGTGTGCCGCGCGGGCGTCGTTGGTGGCGCGCAGCAGGGCCGCCTCGACGGCGGGGTCGGCCGGCGGGATCGGCTCCTGCGCCGGCAGGGGGAGGGTGCCGGCAAGGGCGGCCGACTGGGCGAGGGCAAGGGCGAGCAGGACCGGCAGGACGACGATCCGTGTCCCGGCGCGTCGAGAGCGGAGGCGAGCACGGTGCATGGCGCAGTCTACGGCGCCGCTTCGCGTCGCGGCGGGGGAAGCGATGAACGTGCCGTCACCGCCGTCTTCGCGCGAAACACGCGACGCTCACGCGCTAGCATGGGGCATGGACCCGTTCCGGAGTGCGGTGCTGCGCGTGGTGCGCGCCGTTCCCGAAGGGCGCGTGGTGAGTTACGGGCAGGTGGCCCTGCTGGCCGGTCGGCCCGGTGCCGCGCGGGCCGTCGGTGCCGTGCTGCGTGGCCTGGGGGAGGCCGACGGCGACGTTCCCTGGCAACGCGTGGTCAACGCCCGCGGGGGCATCTCGACGTACAAGGTGGGTCACGGGGAGCTGCAGACGGCGCTGCTCGAGTCCGAAGGGGTGGAGCTTCGGGGCGAGCGCGTGGACATGGCGCGCTACACCTGGTGGCCCGACGACGAGCTGGCGCGGCGCATGTCGGGCGTCTGCGCTCAGCCGACGTAGAGGTCGGCGCCGACGAAGTAGGTGATCACGCGCCGCTTGAAGGTGCGACGCAGCCAGCCGACGCGCACGGTGGCGCTCACGAAGTAGCCGCCGTGTTGCCGCAGGTTGCGCGCCGTGAAGCCCAGCCCGGGGACCACCCACCCCAGCACGCCCAGCAGCGACGCCAGCGCCTCGGCGACGAGGTCGGTGTGGCGCGTCGATGGGAAGGGCGCGGGGAACAGGGCCTTGAGCACGTGCGTGTGCCGCCCGCTGAGCGGTTCGCCGAACATCGCGACCTGCCGGTCCAGGCGGCGCGTGCGCGTTTGCACGCTTCCGTCGCTGGCGCGCGCGTAGAAGTTGTCGACGAGTGCGAAACTCACGTGCACCGGCGCGACGCGGTCGTAGGGCACCAGGGTGAGGGTGGCCTCGAAAGGCTCGCCGCTCCTCGCGGTCTCGGGCGTCTCCAGGCGCATCTCGTTGAACGAGCGCTGCCACAGCGCGTCGGCCAGCGACGACCAGGCCGCGCCCGCCGCCGACGCCAGACCCAGCGCTACGAACACCGGGCCCAGACCGAGCGCGGCGCGCCAACCCGGTGCCAACAGCAGCGCGACGGCGAGAAGCGACACGGCCGTCCAGAGCAGCCCGCCGTAGAAGCCGGGGAGCGCCGTGAGCCGCGGCGGGAACGGGAGGTCGAGCGGTGGGTCGTCGAGGTAGCGCTTCGCGACCCCGCACGCCGCGCACACCACCCCGGCGGCGTTGTGGTGGCCGCAGGCGGCGCAGTCCCAGGCGAGCTGCGTCATGACCGGAGGATAGCCGACGCAGCGCCGGGCGGCGATGGGAAAGTTCGTATGATGCCAGGCATGGATTCCGACGCCCTGGTGACGCTCGCCTCCGACCTGATCCGCGCTCCCAGCCCTTCCGGCCGCGAGGGGCCGGCGGCCGAAGTGCTGCTGCGCGCCTTCCGCGAGCTCGGCTTCGACGAGGTGCGGCGCGACGAGGCCGGCAACGTGCTCGGCGTGTTCCGGCGCGGCGACGGGCCGGTGGTGATGTTCAACGGGCACCTCGACACGGTGCCGGTGGGCGACGCCTCGCTGTGGCCCCAGCCGCCGCTGTCCGGCGCGGTGGTGGACGGGCGGCTGTGGGGGCGCGGCGCGTGCGACATGAAGGGCGCCCTGGCGTGCATGACGCTGGCGGCGGCCGACGCCGCGCGCTCGGGCTTCGCCGGCACGCTGGTCGTCGCGGGTGTGGTGCAGGAGGAGGTCGGCGGGCTGGGCGCCCGCTTCCTGGGCGAGACCCTGCCCGCCGACATCATCGTCCTGGGCGAGCCGAGCAAGCTGGACCTGATGCTGGGGCATCGGGGCCGCATCGAGCTCGAGGTGCGCTTCCCCGGGCGCATCGCGCACGCTGCGAAGGCGGAGCTGGGGGAGAACGCGCTGCTGAACGCCGCGCACTTCCTCGAACGGCTCGAACGCGTCGAGCTTCCCTCCGGCGGCCCGCTGAACGCCTCCAGCGCGACGCCCACACAGCTCCTGACCTTCCCGGAGGGCGGCGTCAACGTCGTGCCGGGCGCGGCGGTGCTGACCGTCGACTACCGCACCATCGCCGGCGACGACGAGGCGAGCGTGGTGCGTCGCCTCCACGCCGTCGCCGACGATCCGCGCGTCCAGATCACCGTCCCCACCGAGTACGCACAGAGCGAGGACGGGGCGTTGCGCCGAGAGTTCCCCCGCTCGGTCGACGCCTACCTGGCGCCCGGCGAGAGCCCCGTCATCGAGACCGCCCGCGGTGCCCTGCGCGCCGCCATGGCAGAAGCGGGCCGGACCCTGGGGGAGCGCACCTGGTGGTTCGCGACCGACGCCCCGCACCTGGTGCGTTCGGGCGGGGTGGTGATCGGTTTCGGTCCGGGCGAGGAGGAGCTCGCCCACACCACCGACGAGAGCGTGGAGGTCGAGGGCCTGCACGCTGCCCGCGCCGGCTATCGCGCCCTGGCGCACGCGTTTCTCGGCCAGGAGGTGAAGTGACGTGAAGGGTACGACCGTCGTGATCAACGGAGACCGTTGGACCGTCGTCGACGTGGCGCCGGCCCAGGCGCTGGCGGAGATGGTGGCGGCGCTCCTCGAAGAGGAGGGGATGGTCGCCATGGTGCGCGGCTCCGACCTCCTCACCGACGTGTTCTCCAACCTGGGCGCCAGCGGTGTCGGCTCGGCGGTGGTGCTCGTCCCGGAGGCCGACGCAGGGCGCGCCCTGGAGCTGATCGAGGAGACCGTCACGGACTTCGAGGGCGAGGAGTTGGAGGCCATCATGGGCGCCATCGCGGCCGGCGCCGACCCGGAGGAGGTGCTCGGCAGCGCCGGCGGTCTCGCCGCGGACGAAGGCGCCTCCCCGGCCGACGACGCCCCCGACGAGGACGAGACGGCGTGAACCCCGGGGCTGGCGCTGGCGGCGCCGTGCGGCGGCGTGCGGCACGCGTCAGCCTCGTCGGAGCCGTCGTCATCCTCGTCCTGAAGTTCGGGGCCTACGCACTCACCGGCTCGATCGGCTTCCTGTCGGACGCCGCCGAGTCGCTGGTGAACCTGGTGGCGGCGGTCGCGCTGATGATCGCCCTGTCGGTGGCGGGGACGCCGCCCGACTACCGTCACCCCTACGGCCACTCCAAGGCCGAGTACCTCTCTAGCGTGCTCGAGGCCACGCTGATCGTCGTGGCGGCGGTCGTCATCCTGGTCACGGCCGTGCAGCGACTGTTGCACCCGCAGGGGCTCGAGCACGTCGTGTTCGGCAGCGTGATCGCGGCGCTGGCCGCGGCGGTCAACGGTGGCCTGGCGGCCTTCCTCTTCCGGACGGGGCGCCGCGAGCGCTCGGCGGCCTTGGAAGCCAACGCCCGGCACCTCCTCACCGACGTCTGGACGTCGATCGGCGTGGTGCTGGCCGTGGCGCTCGTGGCCATCACGGGCTGGGACCCGCTCGACCCCATCATCGCCATCCTGGTGGCGTTCAATATCGTGGCCGTGGGCGTGCGCGTGCTCCGCCGCTCGGTCTCGGAGCTGCTGGACGAGCGGCTCCCCGAGGACGAGGAGCGCATCATCCTACGGGTGCTCGACGACGCGCCCGAGGTCAGGGGCTACCACCGTCTACGGACCCGCGGGGCCGGACGCTCGCGCTTCGCCGAGGTCGACGTCTTCGTCGATCCGGAGTTGAGCGTGCGCGAAGCCCACCGGTTGGTGGCGAGACTCGAAGACCGCATGCATGCCGAGCTCTCGGACCTGGTCACGACGGTGCACGTCGAGCCCTTCGAGGCGGGGGTGCGCGACACCAGCCTGACGCCGCGCGAGGAGTTCCCGCAGCGGCGATGACGCTGGCCGCCGTGCGCGCCGAGAACCGCGCTCTCGGCGTCTCAGCGTGCCAGGGGGCGCGAGAGGTGGGTCGAGGCGGCGTCGACGAACCGCAGCGGTGCGTCCGCCCACGTGCCGGCGTAGTCGACGCCGATGCGACGGTCCACGCCCACGTCGGCCGGAGGGTCGCCCGGCAGGATGGAGATCGGCGGCTCGGACAGGTCGATGCCGTTGTGCGTCAGATCGATGCCCAGCGCGCGGGTAAGGCGGCCGGGCCCGTCGGTGCGGGCCGGTAGCTCCGAGAGCGGCTCGACGGCGCGGACGAGCACCGCGTGCGGCTCGCCCTCGGCCAGCGCCACCACGTTGAACAGATGATGCAGCCCGTAGATCAGGTAGACGTAGGCGGTGCCGGGAGGACCGTAGAGGGTGCGGGTGCGGGGGGTGAGGCCGCGCGAGGCGTGACAGGCGAGATCCTCCACGCCCAGGTACGCCTCGGTTTCGACGATGCGCGCGAGCGAGCGACGCCCGCCCTGCTCGACGCACAGGCGCTGCCCCAGCAGGGCGCGTGCGACCTGGTCCGCCGGGCGCGCATAGAACGCGCGGGGCAGGGGGACCGCGCACGTCGGCGCCGGGCCCGCGCTCATCGCAGGTGCCCCGCCAGCGGGATCACGTCGATCGCCTCGCCGGGAGCGATGTCGCGCCCCGCCGGCACCACGGCGAGCGCGTCCGCCTCGCTCATCGAGCGCAGCACGCCCGACGACTGGTTCGTCAGCGCCGCTGCGACGAGTCCCTGCTCGCCGTACGTCAACCGGGCGCGCGGCAGGCCCTCCTTGAGCGCCGCTCCGCGGAAGGGCGTGCCCGCGCGGGCCGGCCGGCGGTCGAGGTAGGGGGGCGGGTCGGTGCGGCCGAGGGCGGCATCGAGGAAAGCTCGGGCGAGCACCAGGAAGACCACCATGCTCGATACCGGGTTCCCGGGCAGGCCCAGCACCGGCAGCTCGCCGAGCCGGCCGTAGAGGGCGGGCCCGCCGGGTTTCATGGCGACCTTCCAGAAGCGCACCGCTCCCTGGCCGAACAGCAGGTCGCGCACCCGGTCGTAGCGGCCCATCGACACGCCGCCGGAGGTGAGCAGCAGGTCTACGGAGCCGGCCTGCTCGAGGGCGCGGTCGAGCGCCGCAGCGTCGTCGCCGACGCGGGGCAGCAGGAGCATGGCGGCCCCCGCCGCCTGCCCCAGCGCCATGAGGGATGCCGCGTTGCTGTCGTAGACCTGTCCGGGCTGCAGAGGCCGGCCGGGGTCCACCACCTCGTCGCCGGTGGTCAGGAGCGCCACCCGCGGCCGGCGCGCCACGGGCACGCTGGCGTGCCCCATGCCCCCTGCGAGCCCGATGGCGGCGGCGTCGAGGCGCCGCCCGCGATGCAGATAGACCTGTCCATCCGCCAGATCTTGCGCGCGCCGGCGGACGTCCGCGGCGCGCGCGGGCTGCAGCAGCTCGACCCGGCCGCCCTCACGCTCGCGGCTCGCCTCGACCGGGACGATGCCGTCGGCGCCGTCCGGCACGGCGGCGCCCGTGAAGATGCGGACCGCCTCCCCGGGCCCGACCCGACCGGCGTACGGGCGGCCCGCCGGCGCTTCGCCCACGAGCCGCAGCCTGGCGGGCGCCGCCTCCCGTGCGCCGGCCGTGTCCGCGACCCGGCAGGCGTAACCGTCGAGCGCCGAGTTGTCGACGCCGGGGTGGTCGCACAGGCTGGCGAGGTCGTCCGCCAGGACCCGCCCCAGCGCGTCGACCAGCTCTACGCGCTCGCTGCCGAGGTTGGGGGCGTCCTGCTGCAAGATGCCGAGCGCATCGAGCGGTGCGAGAGCGCGGGGTGCGTCCATGGCGGCATGCTATCAGGCCGCCGCGGCGGCGCCGGCGAGAGCCGGCGGGCGCGGCTCAGGCCGGCTGCATGCCACGACCGTCCCAGCCCGCGTAGTTGTAGAACGTGCCGGGACGCTGACCCTGCAGGTAGGCCACCAGCGGGTCGCGCAGCGGCGGGATGGGGATGATGCTCTTGATGTCCTCGGCGGGGAAGAAACGCGCCTCGACGATGAAGCCGTCGGGATCGCGCGGGTTCAGGAGCCCGTCGTAACGGGCGTGGAAGGCGAAGGATACTGCACGGTCGTTGCGCCGGCGATCCTCGACATGTACGGCGTACGCCAGGTGGGTGATCTCGGTGAGGTCGAGCCCCGTCTCCTCGCGGACCTCGCGGCGCAAGGCGTCCAGCGTGGACTCGCCGCGTTCGACCACCCCTCCCGGGAGCGTATAGCGGACGTTGCCGTACCCTTGCCAGTCGTTGCCTACGAGCAGGACGCGCCCCTGAGCGTCCAGGAGGATCGCCGCGGCAACGACGAACTCACGCCGTGCCACCGGCCGCCGCGGTCTCGCCGCCCGAGGGGTTTGCCGCCATCGCCTCCAGCCGGCGCCCCTGCTCGGCCTCCGCCAGCGCCGCCGTCAACTCGTGCAGGCCGCCGAGCAGCACCCCCTGAAGGTCGCGCGTGGTGTAGCCGATGCGGTGATCGGTCACGCGTGACTGCGGGAAGTTGTAGGTGCGCACCTTCTCGCTCCGCTCGCCGGTGCCGATCTGCACCAGGCGCGCCTCGCGCGCCTCGACGAGCGCGCGCTCGCGCTCGCGCTCGAGCAGCCGCGCCCGCAACACCGCCAGCGCCTTCTCCTTGTTCTTGATCTGCGACTTGCCGTCCTGGCACGTCACCACGATCTCGTCCGCGCTGCCCGGCCTGTACGTGACCCGCACCGCCGAGTCGGTGGTGTTCACCGACTGGCCGCCGGGACCGCTGGAGCGGTAGACGTCGACGCGGTAGTCCGAAGGGGAGAGATCGACGTCGACGTCCTCGGCCTCGGGCAGGACCGCCACCGTCACCGTGCTGGTGTGGATGCGCCCCTGCGCCTCGGTGGCGGGCACGCGTTGCACCCGGTGCACGCCCGACTCGAACTTGAACCGGCTGTACGCGCCGCGCCCGTGGATCTCGAACGAGACCTTGGACAGGCCGCCGACGTCGGTCGGGTGGGAATCGAGCAGCTCGGTGCCGTAGCCGAGGGCCTCGGCGTAGCGGAGGTACATGTCGAGCACTTCGCGTGCGAAGAGGGAGGCCTCGTCGCCTCCCGCGGCCGCCCGCACCTCGACGATGACGTCCTTGGCGTCGAAGGGGTCGGTCGGGAGGAGCAGGCGCTCCAGGGAGCGCTCGAGCTCTTCGACGCGCGGCTCCAACCGCTCCGTCTCGGCTCGCGCCTCGTCTCCGAGCTCGGCGTCGGACTCGAGCTCGCGGGCCTCGTCGAGTTGCCGGCTGGCCTCGCGGTACTCCCTGAAGACCTCGACGATCCCTTTGAGCTCGCTGTAGCGCTGCATGGCCTCGCGGTAGCGACCGGTGTCGGCGATCAACGCCGGGTCCGCGAGACTTCGTTCGAGCGCTTCGAACTCGTCCGTGAGGGTGTTCAGCTTCTCGATCATTGCCGCCAGTGTACCGCGGGCGCGTTCCGGTCCCGGTCGTCGCCCCCGCGCTCCGGACCGGCGCGAGGGCGCGCCCGCCCCGGCCGTCCGGAGGCCGGGGCGCCGCCACCCGTCCCCTAGGGCGCCGCCACCAGCCGGCCTCCCCGCACCACCGCGATCGCCAGCCCCGCCG
>Ga0102962_1001273_pt1 | contig 10218 bp, 8 predicted proteins | sample SalPonF2_C_D2_MG_FD_84519 | JGI IMG/M metagenome (GOLD analysis project Ga0102962, IMG submission 84519) | Salt pond soil microbial communities from South San Francisco under conditions of wetland restoration - Salt Pond MetaG SF2_C_D2_MG ... | reverse complement strand
TCGGCAATCCCTACTTCAACCATCTCTTCGGGAAACTTTTCACCATAAGGCCCTAGTTTGCCAGATCCGCGTGAATCGCGGGTCACCGCCAGGATAACCGGATCTTTTTCGGCCAATTCCATTAATGTAGCCGCAAATTCTTCAAGGTTCGCTCTTCCTGTTGTCAGGGTTTGTAGTGTCATTTCAGTTTAATATTAATTGGTTCTCCAGGGCTTTCTCCTGTTCATCCAGTTCTTCCATGGCTTGTTTGTACTGTTCGTCTGAAGGTACACCATGGTGCCATTTCATCTCATCTTCCATGAAGCTGATACCTTTCCCCTTCACGGTGTTGGCGATGACCAGTGTTGGTTTGTCTTTTTCTGCCGGCACTTCATGCAGGACTTTGCGGAGTTCAGGAATACTGTTCCCGTTCACGGAAACAACACGCCATCCGAATGCTTTAAACTTTTCATCAATAGGGTAGGGGCTGCATACATCACGGTTGCGGCCACTAATTTGCAGTGTATTATGATCGAGGATGGCAACCAGGTTGTCCAGTTTATAGTGCGAAGCCATCATGGCAGCCTCGTAGTTGGAACCTTCGGCCAGTTCACCGTCGCCCAGCAACGTAAACACCTTGTGATCCGTCCTGTCCTTTTTGGCAGCCAGGGCAAGACCGGCACATATCGGCAAACCGTGTCCCAGCGCACCGGTGTTAAATTCGATGCCGTTTACTTTCCGGGTGGGGTGCCCTGCATACCTGGTTTTGTAACGGCCCAGGGTTTCAAGGTCGCTTTCAGGGAAAAACCCCTGATCGGCAAGCAATACATACAATGCTTCCACAGAGTGACCTTTACTTTGGACATAACGGTTGCGGTGCCTTTCTTTAAAATTTTCAGGCGTTATGCCCAGTACATCGTTGTAAAGAACGTTCAGTATATCGGTACAGGAAAGACTGCCACCGGTATGCCCGGCGTTCGCCAACTTGATGTATTTCAGCAGGGCCTTCCTGTATTTGACCGATTTCAGCTGAAGTTCCAGGTCAGTATTGTGACTCATAGTTCATTTGGTTTTGTCTGAACAAGCCCGATAATGGGCGTTCATTCATGATAGTAAATTGTCATTGCAGACAGCGTGAAACATGCTTCATCATCTACGTTTAAAACCATCTTCTCATTCCCGACCCGAACAGGTCTGTCTTCTCATCAACCTGCTGCATGACATGGATTGGTTATGGCTATAGGGCCGTGTTTCATCGTATTTATCGGGATTGCCCGGGGATATTTTTATGTTGTTCTTTCACTTTTTCAGCATGTCATATTCGAATTGCTATCTGCGAACGGTTATTCATGTCTGTAAATTTCCCAGCCCAGGTAATTGCCAATGGCTTCTTCCAGTATTTCACCAACAAAGCCGCGCACCATAGCCACATGGTGTTCGAATCCGTTTTTTACCATGTGATTCATCAGATTTTGGAGGTTCGGGATTTCACACACGGCGATACCTCCATCCATACCATAAGGATCGTCGGTTATTCGTCCTTCGCCCAGGTAGGTTTTGATGATTCCTTTAGTATCATCCGTTGAAATGCGGAAATACGTCATATCACCGGCTGCCACCTTTCCTTTTACGGCACCAAAAGTATCTTCCTGTCCCAGGACTGTTCCCAGCACATCGAGGCTGCCAATTTCGATTTCGCTTTGAAAGAAGGACTTCGGATAGTTACTGCAATGCGTGGCTACTACTTTGTTACGGTCGGTCCCGAAATTATTGTTCCAGTCGAGGATGGCCGACGGCGTTTGGGCTGCCAGTACCAATGCGTACATTGAGACAGAGCCGGCTACATCCACCTCGCAGGCAGAGGGCATCAGTTTTTCACCCATCATGCTCATTGTGACACAAGCGGCACACCCGTAATTTTTCTCGATTGACTCCCAGCATTGCAGGGCTGAAATATCAATGTCATTATCGTTGATCCAGTTTTCAACAGCCAGTCCAAAGCGTGCCTGGTGTGCAATTTTCCCTTTCCCGGTAATTCCGCACGCACCATACGTCTGGATAGCATCTACTTTCTCTTTGACGGCCGGATCATTTTTATCGATTTTATTTGCGGCTGCAATGATTTCAGACATATCAACAGGAACGACGGTAATGCCATATTTCTGTAACAATTTTTCGCTGTAGCGCATGGTCTGGAAACCAATCGGACGTGCGCCGATAGCCCCGACACGCAGGTTGCTCATCCCTTTCACCACACGGCAGATGCCGGCAAACTTAGACAGGTCTCTGGTGAATTCATCGCTATCCAGACTATAGGTATGATAAATGGTGTTGGTGAATTTAATGCCATATTGATAAAAGTTATTGCAGACTGATAATTTACCGCAAAAAGCATCACGCCGGCTACTGACGTCTACCTTGTTGTTATCGTCATCGCAGGCTTGCACCAGTACAGGTACATTCAGACCCGATAATTTGATAGAGTTTACCACACCTAATTCATCGCCAAAATTGGGCAGAACCACGAGGATCCCATCGATGATGTCGCTGTTCTTTTTGAACAGTGCTCCACATTTTACGGCATCGGCATATCCTTCAATGTTTCCGGTTGGCGTTTCTTCTTCCGGCAGGATGACATATCCAAAACCCATATTGTCCAGCTTTTCTAAAACTTTATGCCGGGCCTCCACTGCCAGCCTGAAGTTGAAAATGTTCCTGGTGGCGATAATTACACCGAATGTTTGTTTCTTATATTTCATATTTGTTAAATAAATTTTCAGCTTTCACTTTTCTTGTCTCACAATTCGAAGGGCAATGTATGGTTTTTGAGGAAGTTCGATCATGCTTATCCCGGAATAATAATCTTTTAAGGGGGTAATCGTCATGTTCCACGTGTCAATAACCTCAACTTTATAGTCTCCCTTTTCGGGAAGATTAAGTACCACAATACGGGGCTGATCGTCATTGAAATAGATTAAAAAATAGTCTTCCTTATAGCGCAGAGCGGAATAAGGCATCCATGAAGCCACCAAATGAGTCTCTTTTAGTGGAAATGGAGCCGACTCCATTATCCCGCGCAGAAATTTTATTCGTTCAGGACTTTCACCACGGAGAACGCCACCTTTCGACCACCACATTACAGCATTGGATTTGCCGGGTAATTTTAACTTTTTTGCGACCAGGTACGTTTCACTATGTCCGACATGTGCACCATTCATAAATCCTCTCCAGAATTTTTCCGTCAATCGTTCGGCCGTCAGATTTCCCCATGACCAGGGTATATTACCTTCATACCGGCACTCATCAAATACGATTGGTTTATGGTATTTTTTCTGGTATTCCCTTCCTATATACGTGTTTTCACTTTGGATACTGGCATGGGTAATCAGGGGATTCGTATGGTCGTACCATCTTCCGCCATTATGGATACCACGTAAATGATGATACGGATCAAGTCTGGCAAACATTTCAATGTAATGGTCCCAATCATCCATGTTTTTGGCTCTCATAAAATCAAACTCATTGGCCATGCTCCACCAGACATTTTTGTATGCGGAAAATCTGGCAATGATGTATTTGATGTACCGGTCATCGGTCTGACGGTCCATGGTGCTGAAGCCCCATCTGTCATAAGGATGGAATACAATCAGATCCGCTTCAATCCCCAAATCATCAAGCTGTTGGATCCTTTTTTCGATATTTTGAAAGAATACGGGGTTGAATCTGGTGTAATCCCAGTCTTTGAGAGGTTTACCTTCAAAAGGATAGTATAGAGGTTCATTATGGTTCCAGTCATAACTTTTCGGGAAAATACACATCCTGAGTTTGTTGAAATATCCGCCTTCCAATGTTTTAAGCGTCATTTCTGCAAGACTGTCTCCCTGATGGACCCAACCATAACAAGTTGTTCCGAAGGAATAGTAAGGTTTCCCGTCGGTGTAAACAAGCTCAGTTGTATCCTGAACTATGACAGGACCATGGTTATTTGCCTGGGGAGGCGTACAATTAAAACCTCCCTTTTTGTTATTGAGCCTTTTGTTCGTGCTGTGGGTCACATATTTCCATTCACCTTCCTTTTCGGGCATAAACCTGAGTTTATACATCTTTTCCCCGTCATAAAACCCCGGGACCCTGACCGTATCGGTTTGGTGAATAAAATCAGCCGATAAGTCAACGTCCAGGAACGGGTTTCCGGAATCCGGGCCGGTAAGGCTGACTTCAAATACCCGCCATTTCTCGACGTGCTTTTGGGCTGAGAGAAGTGAATAATTAAAAAGCAGAATAACGGCAATGAATAACTTTGTTTTCATACGTATTTTTGTTACATGGTTTTTACTGTTGAAAAATTTATGTTAAAAGCGACCTTTTAACGGCCATTTTCCACCCGTCATAAAGTCTTTCGACATCCTTGTCAGACATGCGGGGTTCAAATTTTTTATCGGTTTGGCGTAATGCCTGAATTTCAGCCATGCTATTCCAGAAACCGACGGCCAGTCCGGCCATGAAAGTGGCTCCCAGGGCTGAAATTTCTTCAAGGCTATTGCGGACGACTACGTTGCGGAGTATGTCGGACTGGAACTGCATCAGGAAATTGTTGCGTGTTGGCCCCCCGTCAACGCGCAGCTCGCAAAACGGGACACTTGAATTTCCGGTCATCAGGTCGATAAGGTCTTTTACCTGGTAGGCAATGCCTTCCAAAGCTGCCCGAACGATGTGTGCTTTTTTTGTATTTCGGGCCATTCCTGAAATGCAAGCCCGGGCCTGGTTATTCCAGTAAGGAGCCCCCAGCCCTACGAAGGAAGGGACGAAATAAACCTGGTTGCTGTCTTCTACGGAATTAGCCAGGGATTCCGACTCCGCAGCATTATTTATCAGCTCTGCATCATTTACCAGCCAGCTGATGGCGTCGCCCGTGCAATGAATGTTTCCTTCGAACACGTAATCAATTACCCCTGATTTTCCCCATCCAATGGATGTTACCAGACCTTCGGGGGCCGGCAACGGTTTATGGCCAATATTCATCATGATGGAAGAGCCGGTTCCATAAGTGGCTTTGGCCATACCACGTTCGAAGCAGTTCTGACCGAACAAAGCAGCGTGCGAATCGCCCAAAAGCCCGGCAACAGGCAGTGGCTGATCGAAAACCACCGATGGATCGGTATAACCGAAAACCTGGTCGCTAAAACGCACTTCAGGAAACATCGACAATTGGAGATCACATAATTCGATCAGTTCTTGATCCCATTCCAGAGAATGAATATTGAACAGCATTGTCCGGCAGGCATTCGAGAAATCAGTTGCATGAACTTCCCCCGCGGTCAGTTTCCACAAAAGCCAACTGTCGATAGTGCCAACCAGCAAATCACCATTTTCAGCTTTTTCTTTGGCACCGGGTACATGGTTCATGAGCCAATGTAATTTGCCGGCCGAGAAATAGGGATCGATGATCAGTCCGGTTTTCTCCTGAATCGCCGGGCCAAGCCCCTCTTCATTCAGTTGATTGCAGAACCCTGTTCCGCGCTGGCACTGCCAGACAACGGCATTTGCAATCGGCTTTCCGGTGGTTTTATCCCATATCAGGCTGGTTTCGCGCTGATTGGTAATGGCCACAACCGCGATGTCCGGCGTGTTCAGTTTGTTTTTGGATAAAATCGCGTTCAATCCTTTGCAGGTATTAGCAAATATTTCATCCGGGTCATGTTCAACGAAACCGGCCTCAGGATAAAATTGCTTATGCGGGTAACCAAGCCGGTCGACAAGACTGGCCTGTTGGTCGAAAAGCATCACTTTTGTGGCCGAGGTGCTTTGGTCGATTGTGATTATATATCTTTCTTTATTGTTCATATCTCTGGTTAGATTCCGAAAGATTTTACTGACATATTCCCGGGATTTATTTTTTTCCGTAAAAAAGCCTGCTTCTCCTTATTTCATTATTAATAGTCCCTCAATCAATAACGCCCCGATTCACGTGCAAATAATTTTCTCCAGCACTGGTTAAACATCCTGACATTCTACAAATACTTTTGATTTCGAAAATAAAAGAAAATAAATGAAAGATCAAAGAAGAAAAAGAAAAAATGTATACGGCCATTCATTGAATATCTCACTTGAGAATCAAGACTATTCAGAAAAATTTGTCATCTGTTGTCGGGACGTGCCAAATGACACGCATTGTTGTATGGACGTGCCACCCGGAACATCTCTACGACAAATGACTTATCTGAACAGACTTTGAAAATCAGATGGTTTTTTTGCAGGAAAAGAAATGCTGAATTACAACAGCAGGGAATGGAAGAATCAGTAATCCAGATTCAATGTCGTTTAGTTAAGGAAATTTTTTAAGATGAACACAGATGACACGGATTAAACGGATTAAAACGGATTTGTTCATCGTAAATTAGTAAGATCACGGTTTTAAGGAGAATCAGATCTGTGTCTATCCTTTGCATCCGTGTCATCCGTGTTCCTCTTTTGTATTTCACATTCGTTGAAAATAATCTTAACTAAACGACATTGAATCCAGATTTGCCGTCATCAGAGGAGACGTTGTCAGTAATCTGTTCTGAAGGTTACGAGTCAGATACACGGTTACTTACAGAATATGCATACATTGTGTAAAATGCCGGATAGTTGATTATTAAAGAACTGTTGTGGATTTTAAAAAGGAAAAACATAAAGATATTAAGCTATAATCATAAGGATATCGTTGTTTTTAAACAGTTCAATATTTTCTTTTGTGATCTTTGAATCGGTGATCAAAAAATCGATCAGTGAAAGGGCGCCGAGGCTGGCGAAAGAGCTTTCCCCGATTTTACTGGAGTCAGCAACCAGGTAAACTTCATTGGCTGATTCGATCATTGCCCGTTTAACAACCAGGTCGCTGATACTTGGATACGTGAGTCCTGATTTCAGGGTGATACCGGCAGTAGCCAGGAAGAGTTTATCGACATGGATTCCTTCAAAAAAGTCGGCGGCTTTCTGACCGGTTAATGAGAGGGTAGGGGCTTTGAATTCACCACCGGTGACAACCAGGTTAATTTCTGTATCAACGCCTAATGTCAATGCTATATTTAGTGAATTCGTGATAACGGTCAGGTTTTTAAACCCAGTGATAAGTTTTGCTATTTCAGTAGTTGTAGAGCCTGAATCTAAAATGATGGTGTCGCCATCATGAATTAATTCCAGTGCTTTGTGGGCGATAGCGGCTTTTTCAGCCAGGTGTTCCTGGTTCTGTAAAACAATGTTCTTAACATTTAGTCCAATGTTTTTCAAATAGGCGCCACCATGTTCACGCTCTATGAAGCCTTCCTTTTCAAGCTTTTCCAGATCTTGACGGATAGTCACTTCTGTGACTTTGAAAATCCTGCTTAACTGCAGGACTTTGGCATGGCCGTCTTCGCGAATCAGATCAAGAATTTTTTCCCTGCGTTGTTGTGGTAGCAGCATTTTTTAACGGTTGAGATTCTTTATTTTTCTTTATACTTCAGAAATCATCCAAATATATAGATTTTTTACTTGTTGAAATAAAGTACAACACAGATTTTGCTGATGACAGGCAGGAAGGAGAATGATTCGTCAAAATGGTGGGGAAACGTTTTATTTTAAATACCACGACCAGGTAAAAGCTATTGCAAAGATAAATAGCAGGATGGCATTCGGCCATTCAATCGACGGCAACTTCCCGGCCAGGATACCCAGTGCAATTATCACAGCACCTAAAAAAGACCAGGAGACCTGCATCCACACAACGATGCGGACGTTTTCACGTTTCTTTTCACGATAAGCTAATCCCGAAGCGAATGCAAAACTAAAGACGGCTGCACCTACCAGCCTGTAAAGTATTGGAGACGGAAGGTTAACATTGGCAAGATTACCTGTCAATTGTGGAATGATTATATGTTGTATGCCCACTATCCCCCCGAGTATGGCATTTACCAGAAAAATCACTTTTAATGACCGGTGATATGAAGTATTCATCTCAACACTGATGGTTTTTAAGGTTATACAAAAAATAAACTGAAATGTTTATGATACCCTTTTACGATAAGTATTATTTTCAGACTGTACATTATTCATTTTATTGAATATAACCTGGTAATATATTAACTTACATAAAATCAGGAATTCGTTTTAGCATTGAATTTTTGCGTGTTTCCCATATTATCTCTCTATTCGGCTGAACTGGGACAAGTATTTTGCCTTTATAAACAACCTAACTAACAAATCAATGAAACGCCGTACTTTTCTCAAAAATTCCGGCATGGCTATGGGAGCCATGACTGCTTCTCCTTTATTTAACAGTCTGTCAGTAAACGACGATGACAAAATCCGGATGACTGATCTTCATGTTCATCTGACCAATAACTTTACCATTGAACATGCCATGGACCTGGCCAGGAAACGTAATGTAACGTTCGGCATCGTCGAACACCCGGTTAGCTGGGCCATTAAAGACGACCAGATCCTGGAACAATATATCAACTTCCTCAGTCAATATCCGGTTTATATTGGTCTGCAACCTGTAGAACCCGGCTGGTCGAAGAATTATTCCCCTGAATTGCTCGACAGGATCGATTACATCCTGATGGATCCGCAAAGAGTGCCCATGGCTAACGGTGAAGTCCTGGAAATCTGGAATTTCGATACGTATGTAGACGATACCGAAGAATTCATGAAAAGGTATATGGATTATACCATGCAGATCCTTGAAAATGAACCGGTCGATATTTTCGGCTGGCCTTTGTTTCTGCCGGTTTGTATTGCCCGCGATTACTATACCCTGTGGACAGAGGAGCGAATGGACATGATCCTAACTGCGGCCAAAAAACACGATATCGCTATCGAGATTAACGATATGTCGCATACACCACATGAAGCCTTTATTCTGAAGGCTAAGGAAATGGGGTTGAAATTTACCTTCGGTTCCGATTCCAGGAATCAAAACGCCGGCCGGTTGGCCTATTGCAAACGTATTGCCGAAAAATGTGATTTAAGAACAGAAGATTTCTTTTTGCCTTCCAGGAGGGTCGGGCAAGGTTAATAAACAAACCCCTTAATGCCCTCTTATGAATATGTTGCCTGGAAGAACTCTTTCATCGACATTGGTTTGCGTCCCAACAGAGTACTCATATCTGAGTGTGATGTCTCAAATTCACCCTGCTTTATGGCTTCACAGAACATGACGGTAAATTTTACTGCTTCATCCGGAACCCCTGCTTTATTTGTTGTTGTCTTATACTCATCAACCGAAGGGCTGTTATATTTCACTTCCCTTCCGCTTATATCCGAAAGGATTGAGGCCAGGTCATTCATCGAATAATTCCGTGTATTGGATACATTGTATTCTTTGTTTTCATGTCCTTCACCTGCCACGACATTGGCAGCGACTTCCGCCATTTCCCTGCGAACAGCAAAGGCACCTTTGCCATCTCCGGCCGGAAGATAAATGCCGTTCTCCAGCACGTTCTCGCCAAAAAACATGGGTAATCCGTCGGCATATAAATTATTCCGAAGAATGGTATATGTAAGTCCGCTGTCCTTTATATGCCGGTCCGTTTCGATGTGTGCTTTGGCCACGATTCCAAGCGGGCCGTCGCCCGATTCGGTTTTCCGTTCAAAACTGGTATAAATGATGTGTTGCACACCGGCTTCTTTTGCCGCATTTACCATGTTTTTATGTTGCTGCTCACGATTGAAAACATCACTTCCCGAAACAAAAAGTAATTTTTCTATGCCTTCAAGGGCTTTTACCAGTGAGTTATAATCGTCGTAGTCGCCGATGCGCACATCGATTCCCTTGTCTTTTAACTCTTCTGCTTTACTTTCATTCCTGGCCAGGGCTGCTATGCTTCCTGCGTCTGTTTTCTGCAGAAGGAACTCGATAACAGCTCCTCCAAAGTGACCGGTCGATCCTGTAATTAACATCATTGCTTCATGAATTTTATATATCGTTATCTTCCGTGAATTATAAGTATAAGGAATTTGAAGGTAATAAAGTTCAGTAGCTACCTGAATCCGAACTGTGTTATTCGTGTGGCGGGATAATCTGCAGGTCTGATTATTCCTGGAACATGTTAAGGCAAATGAGGGAAGATTTCTCAGTCACTTCGTTCTCTACCAATGATAAGTATCAGTACCGTGCTGTGAACACATCCCGCTCTACCCCTCGGTCCCCTTCTATGTTGTAATCCAAATTAAGATGAACTTTTTTTTTATTGAAAATAAGGTATTTACGTTTTT
>Ga0102962_1001271_pt1 | contig 10222 bp, 12 predicted proteins | sample SalPonF2_C_D2_MG_FD_84519 | JGI IMG/M metagenome (GOLD analysis project Ga0102962, IMG submission 84519) | Salt pond soil microbial communities from South San Francisco under conditions of wetland restoration - Salt Pond MetaG SF2_C_D2_MG ... | reverse complement strand
CAGTTAAGGTACAAGTAATTTCGCTATCTATAAAGGTTTTATTATGATAAATTATTTGTTTTTACTGTAATTTTTCTTATGGAAACGCTTCTATTTTTATCTGGGAGAGTATTCAGGGAAATGGTCATAGCAGCAAGCTTAAGAGAAGTCTTTGCAAAACCAGATATTGTGCAAAAGGATGGTTTTGCATAGCCTTCTAAGATTACAACATTATAATTTTATGTGGGACTGAAGACGTGATTATAATCTATAATTAAGAACTATGGTGAAAGTTTATTAGATATAATTTTAAATCAACTTCGAAACAAAAAAAATTTAGAAAATGTACCGGCCTTTAGAAAAATGGGCGTTAACCCGGATTATTCACCAAGAAATTTTGTTGCGTCCCGAAAACTTTCGGAATCATCGAGGAAAAGTAATGTAATGACTGATAGAAATGAAATTGTTATATCACGTGAAACCATTGAGCAAGGTTTCCAATCTCATAATCACAATTTATTTGCAAAAATACTCAAGTCAATTTTATATCAGATTAATAAATTGATCAATGAATTTCCCCGGGCGGCAGAATTTGAAAATGTTTTTATTGATAAGAAGAGAGCGATCACAAACGTTAAAACTATGAAATGAACCGAAAAAATCACGAACATACCAAACTATTTTTATTCGATATAGACGGCACCCTTCTGTCTGTTAAGAAAGGGTTTATGCATGATTTAATAGAGCGGCTTCTGATAAAGTATGAGATGTCGCATATTGATATCAGTAAGCAATATTTTGCCGGCAGAACCGACCGGGATATATTTAGTTCCATATTAAAGATGGGACGAAGTCCGGTGGATGAATCATTCTTTCAGGCTTTTAAAAAGGATTACATTCAGACCTTAAAGAGAGAATTGTTACCCGCATATGTGCGGCTTATCGATTATGTGAAAGAAGCAATTGAATATATTGCTCATCAGAATTTTCATTATGGCTTACTGACGGGGAATTTCCGTGAGTCGGCTTTTATCAAATTGCAAAATGCGGGTATTGATCAGTTTTTCAATTTTGGGGTGTTCGGAACCGATCATGCCGACCGAAACAGGTTGCCGGCAATAGCCCATAAACTCGCAGAGCAACAGCTTTATATTTCCTTGAAACCAAAGGATTTAATAATTATTGGTGATACGCCAAAAGATATCGATTGTGCCCGACAATACGGAGCTACCTCAATAGCCGTCGCTACCGGAAGCTACACCAGAGAAGAACTATCCAGATATCAGCCTGATTATCTCTTCAATAATTTATCCAAACCCAATAAATGGCTTCAAATAATCAATTAAAACGAAATAAATGGAAACTGCTTACTGTTCACTGATTTTACCACATTCCTCCGAATACCAGACTGATCAGCGGGGTGCCAAAATATTTTTGTGGAGATGCGCCCGGTCCGATATAAAGCTGATTGTTTCGGATTACGTATTCATTCGGCTGTAATACCTGAATACCCTGTGGGAAATACTGAACGTAATAGCCAAATTCCACACTGGTAATATGCTTGAATCGGGAACCGAAGTCGATCCCAAGAACCACTTTACCGGCTCCGCCCCATTTGGAATGCCCGTCTTTCCATCCACTGAAAATATCGTTGATGGGTTCATAGGGGGCGTAAGTACCGTCGTCGCGGATATGGTTCTGATTGTAATCTTTGAAATACGGATAGATGAAAGCGAACGAGGGACCTACGGAAGCGCCTGCGTAAATCCGGAAGTTGTCTTTAATAGCATGCGCGAATAACCGGTGTTTGTACCCGATCATAAGCGGAAAGGCAAGAACACGGTTGTATTTATTCGGTATGATTTGTTGACCAAAGAAGTCATAGAACGTCTGTTCGGTGACATTCCGCAATCCGGTAATATGAAAATCGAGAGTTAGTTCCGACATCGGATCGAGAACATGCCGGTATTGTGCTCCGGCACCGAATCCGAAGTTGTTAATCAATAAATTGAAACCCAAACCATTATGATATCCATATGAAAGTGGAGTTTTAGGTTTTGGATTAGGTGCCAAGGCCGGTTCCGATCCGACTTTTTGAGCCCGAGCCTGGTTAACCATACCAATGGATCCAAATATGAGCAAAAATATTGCTAAAGTTAACTTTTTTGTCATTATTTACCTTGAAAATTATTTGAAGAACCAGAACGTTATGATATTAAAGGCAATATGCGCTTTTGACTGAAAACAATATTTCCGAAATTTTGGTTCATGTTACAATAAAAGTAATAAAAATATCAAATAACACTTGCCAAAAAAAAAATTGGCCTTATTTTCTTTGTGTCGTTATTCATAAAAACACAAATGAAATATCGTCTATAGCCGATAAACGGCAATCTCGTTTAACTAACGTAAAAAATCGCCTTAAGGTATGAATGCACCACAAAAATTTCTTGTGTTTGGTCCGGTCGATACTTTAAAACGTCTGGGACATACACTTCTCGATGATATAAAACCAAAATATCAATACCAATTCACAAATTATGAACACGAGCTGGAAATCCTGGTTGCGGTATTCGAAGAATATCAGCGGCAGCTTAACTCCAGTACAGCTCTGACCGTTATTTTTGAATTATCCGGAAAAAATCTGAAAATAGAAATGTTACCAACAGGGGGACGCATGGGATTTAGGGGGAGTTCTCTAAATGCTGAACAGCCGCTTCCTGATATGGTTACTGATTTTATTATGGATTTTGCAAAACGATTTGGATTGACGGTTCAGGAACTCAAAAACGATACGACTCAGGAAAAAGAATCCTAATTCTATGGCTAAAGTTCCAGAAGAGTGGAACGTTCTTTCCATGTTGGAATGGGGAACCGAATATTTTGAAGGAAAAGGAATTCCGAATCCCCGCTTAAGTATTGAGTGGCTTTTAGCAGATGTGCTGAAAATCAAACGGTTGGATTTATATTTACAATTCGACCGGCCATTGAGTTCAGAAGAACTGAAAGATATCAAATCCGGTATATTACGTCGGGCCCGGCATGAGCCTTTGCAGTATATTGTCGGGCATACCGATTTTATGAATGCACATATCAATGTTTCCCCGGATGTACTTGTACCGCGGCCCGAAACCGAGCAGCTTGTGGAAATCGTTTTGGAGCAAAATCAGAATGATTCTCAAAAACGCGTTCTGGACATCGGAACCGGTTCAGGGTGCATCGCTATCGCCTTAAAACAAGAACGTTCCTCTTGGCGGCTTTATGGGCTTGATATTAGCAATCAAGCGTTAAAGCTTGCCCGGGAAAACGCACAACTTAATGAGGTAGAGGTCGCTTTCTTTTCGGGAGATATTCAGCATCCAGAAAAAATCGAATTTCCAGAGGAGCCGTTTTTCGATATTATCGTTTCCAATCCACCCTATATCACTCCACAGGAGCGGTCTACCTTGGATCCGGAAGTTCGGGAATTCGAACCCGGTCGGGCACTTTTCCATAAGGATATCTTTACACTTTACCGGGATATCGCCACATTTGCTTTCGGTCATCTCAATCCGGGCGGAAGCCTATATCTTGAAATAAATGAAGCTTACGGTCAGGAACTCCAGCGCTTGTTTGATAATCAAAAATGGCAAACTGATTTAAAACAGGATTATGGGGGTAAAGACCGTTTTATTATATGCCATAAGAGCTTAGATAAGCTTAACTGATTGCATTTTATATCATTACCCCCTCTTACTTCAGAAGTCTTCCAGAGTTGTTAACAAAATGTGGAAAAGTCGTGGAAAACTTTTCTGAGGCGGCTCCTAAATGTAAAATGTGCCCCATATCGTATATTAAGGGAATATTAACAAACTTTAACACACACAAAAGATATACACATACTGTATTGTATATTGCTGCGCTCCAATAGGTTTTCCTGTTTATAAGAATGTGGATAACTTTGCATGCCGTGAGCAGAGATTTTTTTGACATCTGTCAGATAAATTATCATTTTCACTTTTCCCACTACTGATGCGATGTATGTTATGTGGATAACTATTGGGGACGTTATTTTTTGAACTGTAATTATTAATTGAAAAATGCAAGAACTTTGGGTTGTTTTTTATAAAGCTGGTAGGAGGTATGAAAATTGAGTCTTGATAATGCAGATGTTGTCTGGCAAAATTGTTTGAATATTATTCGTGACAATATTAATTACCAGAAATTTAAATCGTGGTTTGAACCGATTAAGCCCTTAAAAATTGAAGAACAGACGCTGACGATTCAGGTACCATCCCAATTTTGGTACGAATGGCTGGAAGAACATTACTATAATATGTTGCGATCGGCTATTAATAAAGTCTTAGGGGAAGAGGGTAAATTGGAGTATTCGGTAGTTTTGGAAAAATCGAACAGTAAAGTCGATAGCCGTTCGGTACGCTTGCCTCAGCAGCCTACCCCACCGGTACATGCACAGGAAGTAAACGGATATCCCGATTACAAACCCGGGCAGATTCAGAATCCTTTTGTGATTCCGGGGTTGAGAAAAACCAAAATCAATTCGAATCTGAATCAGAATTATGTCTTTGAACGATTTATTGAAGGAGATTGTAACCGATTGGCCCGAAGTGCCGCTTTGGCTATTGCTGAAAGTCCGGGGAATAATTCCTTCAATCCTTTTTTTGTTTATGGGGGAGTAGGTCTGGGTAAAACACATCTCGCGCAGAGCGTCGGAAATAAGATAAAAATGGATTTTGGCGACGAGAAATCGGTGCTGTACCTTTCTTCTGAAAGTTTCACCAACGATTTTGTGCATGCCATCCGAAATAACCGCGCCAGCGAGTTCTCAATGTTTTATCGAAATATCGATGTTTTGATTGTTGATGATATTCAGTTTTTCAGTGGTAAGGAAAAAACGCAGGAGGAGTTCTTCCATATCTTTAATTCCCTGCACCAGGATGGGAAACAGATTATCCTGAGCAGCGACCGGGCACCCAAAGATATCCCGGATATTGAGGAGCGGTTGATTTCCCGCTTTAACTGGGGATTGAGCGCCGACCTTCAGATGCCGGATTATGAAACACGGTACGCCATCCTGGAACGGAAAGCGAACGACAACGGCGTTGAGTTTGAACCCGATATCCTTGAGTTTATCGCACGAAATTTTAAATCGAGCATTCGTGATTTGGAAGGAGCCATCATCAAATTACTCGCAGCTTCATCATTACAGGGAATCGATCAGATCGACCTGACTATGGCCAAGAGGATTCTCAAAGATATGATCAAGGAATCGAGTGTCAATATTTCTATTGAAAGTATTCAGAATTATGTGAGCGAATACTTCGGCATGGATCCCAATAAACTGCGCGATAAAACCCGGAAACAGGAAATTGTCGAAGCACGTCAGATTGCGATGTACTTATCCAAAAAACTGACGAAATCGAGTTTGAAAACGATTGGTCTGCATTTTGGTGGACGAGATCATTCCACGGTAATACACTCTATTTCATCTGTGGAAGATCGTTTGAAAACCAGCTCGAAGCATCAGCAAATACTTAAGGATATTCAGCATCAGATCGAACTGACAAGTTTGTGATTTACAGAGCGGGGATTGATTAAAATGTCTGAAGATGTCATTGTTGCCCTCGGTTCCAATGTGGGCAACAGATATCAGAATCTTGTGGATGCCAAAACGTTTCTCACGCAGCTGTCCTCAAAAAAGGTTCTCTCCTCTTCGATTTATGAGTCGGAACCGATTGGTCCGTCGGATCGTCGCTATTTTAATGCGGTGATTATCATGCATACCGATGTGGACCCTTTTGTCCTCTTGCGTAAATTCAAAGAATACGAATCAAACTGCGGACGCGATTTAAATGCCCGTCGTTGGTCGAGCCGGATTATCGACCTGGATATCATCGCGTACGGTAATGAAATAATCACGACAAAGGAATTGATTATTCCGCATGCTGAATTTTCCCGAAGATTATTTGTACTTTTACCGATGGGGGAAATCATTCCGGATTGGAAAGATCCCCAAAACGGACGCTCGCTAAAAGAACTCATACAAGCGGCACCCGAAATGGACATTACAAAACTGGATTTTGATTGGTAAATTGAGCGGATGAATAATTTCGACTATATCGCAATTGAAGGAGTTATCGGTGCGGGTAAAACCTCGCTGGCTAAATTATTGTCGAAGCATTATAATGCGATGCTCTCACTCGAGGAGTTCCAGGAAAATCCGTTTTTGCCAAAATTTTATGCCGATCGGGAACGTTATGCTTTTCAAACACAACTTTCATTCCTGGCAAGCCGTTTTCATCAGCAACAGAATATTTTTACGAAAGATCTGTTTCATGATTTTATAATATCCGATTATTTGTTCGATAAAGATCGTATCTTTGCTCAGATAAATCTCACGGATGATGAGATGGCCCTGTACGATCGCATCTTCAATATCATGAATCTGAAAATTCCCAAACCCGATTTGGTGATTTTTATTCAATGTACGGTCGAGCGATTAATGTATAATATAAAATTACGCAACCGGGATTATGAGCAGGAAATAGAACCCGATTACCTGGAAGAATTAAATGATGCGTATAATAATTTTTTTTATCATTATGACCGTTCACCATTAATTGTGATCAACGCAAGCGAGATAGATTTTGTTACTAATGATGAACATCTTTCGTATATAGAAAAGCAAATATTTGAGGAACCCATACGTAATACACACGTACACATTACTCCAAGATAGAATTACATGTTACGCCTGTTAATCATAATATTAGTTATTTATTTATTTGTTCGCTTCTTTAAACGAATGTCGTTAAGCGGACCCGGACAACAGAATAATTTTCAGCGGAATTCTCCCAATAACACAAAGGAAAATACTGGTCCGCCGTTTGATGATATCGAAGAAGCCGAATTTACCGAAGTGAAAGAGGATAAAAAAGAAGAAAAGACCCAATCTGATTCTCAATCCTGATAATTTGGATGGAAATGTGTGATTGAGAACCCATTTAGTAATGAAAACGACCAAAGATCATAAAATTAATTTTAAATCGTTGCGAACGATTGCAAATTGGGAGTAAAAAATATTATATTTGATGCTCTGAAAGTCACTATGCCCTGGTGGTGAAACTGGTAGACACGCTGTCTTGAGGGGGCAGTGCTGGAAACGGCGTGCTGGTTCGAATCCAGTCCAGGGCACTGAAAAGGAGTTAACATATTGTTCATCAATAGATTAACTCCTTTTTTTTATGAGGGGAATATAAGGGTACTATACTTCGGTATCTCTTCTCATGAATTATTGTGAATTCAATAAATGACATTGAGAGAGGATCCAAATTTTACTAAGAGACCTGAGAATGTTGGTAAGATTTGTCAATCCAAAAACGGGTTAGAGATGATAACGTTAGGGGCGATTATTATTAACAAATAATACATCAAAATTGTCATTTTCGAACAAAGTGAGAAAACTTAAGGTTGAATTAACCCAATCGAAATGGTGATGTATGAGAATCTTTTTTTCTTTTGAAGAAAAGTTCCATTGGAAGAAAGATCCGTTTTCTCAAATTCAACTTACATTTTTAATTTCGCCTTGATCACGACTAAATTTCTTGGTAAATAATCCGGGTTTACTAATTGTTATTATTTTTAAAGAGCTATCTATTCCTGGACGAATCAGCCTGTGTGAAAATAACAATACGAGTTGCAAGTTACATTAATTTTTTAAGTGTTGTTGAGTAATATTTAAGAGCTTCTTTTCTGTCGCGGATTTATCCGTGAAAGGGAGAACTTGTCCCCAATCCTTTCAAGGATTTTATCCTAATCAATAATTTTAGTAATTAGCTTCGTTATGTGCGTGATAGTGAGAATATTACTAAAATTTTATATGTCGGTATCATATGGGCGATATTTCTCGATACCGAAAACATATTCCTGATTTGAGGTATTATAAATGGCATGTTACCCCTTAATGTTTTACTTTACCGTCATAACTAATTTTAGTATACTAATGGAGCCCATTATGCCAAAATCAACCAATCAGACCACCTTAGGCGAGCTGAATTTGGAGAAGCTTGGAATCAAAGAGGACGATAAAGCCTCCCGGAAATTCTTGATGCTCATCGAAGGCACCTATGGAGTCGGAGTTCAAAAAAGCCTGGAAAAATATGGATACACCGAACAGCGGTATTATCAGCTAAAGAAGGCCTTCCGGGAAGACGGCTTCCAGGCCTTATTGGAGGAGAAGCGGGGGCCCAAATCCAAGCGGGTTCGTACCGAACAGGTGGAGCGGCAAATTATTCGCCTGCGGTTTCTGGACCCCCAATCCAGTGCCGCGGTCATTGCTCAGAAACTCACGCAACAGGGTGTGAAGATCAGCCAACGCAGCGTGGAGCGAACCATCCAGGAGTATGGGCTACAAAAAAAAACTCTATCAGTTATCCCCGCAGGCGAGCCAGCAGGTTCGGGAATACCAGATTCAGCAAACCAAACGCAAAAAAGAAACCCTTAGCATCAGCTGCGGGAGTAACGAAGGCTGGGTGCGCGAACGTCTGGCCGGCAAAGTTTCCGGGTCTCATATGGGGCTGTGGCTGCTGATTCCTGAATACCGGCGTCTGGGAGCCTGGGAGTTGTTACAGAACGTGTTTGGTCAGGATTCGGATCGGTTGGCCGGCCGGCTGGGCTTGCAACTGGCCAATGAATCCGCGGTAGGTGTGAATCGGTTGCGCAGAAGAGGGTCGTTATGTCATCAGGGATTCAGTCTGGCTAATGGGTTAGGCTTTCTGGGGACCGATCAGAGCATTCATCACCTACTGGACCGGCATAGTGTGGCTGACTATGAGCAGATGCAGCAGCAACTGGTCGGACTGCGTTCTCTGCAGGGGCATTACCAGACCTCTGCGGGCCTGTGGGTGCTGGACCCGCACCGCGGATCGTCTCAAGCACGCGGCGGGAGATGCCCCGGAAGAAGAAAACGCCCGGACGGCCCTCGAAAAAAATGCTCCAGACGTTTTTTTGTACCGATGCCCATACCGGCCAGCCGGTGGGTTTTAGCCTGGCCGCCAGCGGGAAAACCTGCAGCCAGGCCAGCCTGGGATTACTCGGTCTTATGGAAGGGGCGGGGATAACCAAGGGGCTGGTTCTGGCCGATAAAGAACACTTTACCCGTCGCCTTGCTGAATATTTTGCCGACCATCCCGGTCTGGATATGCTCATTCCGGCTCCCCATATTTCCTCGGTCACCCGGCGGTTTGACACGCTGGAGTATCACCGGTTATGGGCTGGTTATGCGATCGCCGAGGCCACGTTCCGGTTTAAAGGGTTTCCGACCACCTATCGACTCCTGGTTCAACGTCAGGGCGAACGCCCCGAGGACTACCGCTATAAGGGCTTCCTTACCACTTCTGCCCGGCCGGCCCGGGATTTGCTCACCCATATTTATGATAAACGATGGAGTATTGAAGAGTTTTTTAACTTCGAGGGGGATATGGGCTGGAACCGCGCGGTGACTTTTAACCTGAATATCCGCTATGGAAAAGGCTCACTGGCTCTGTTGGCCCAGGCAGCCACCCATCAGCTCAAATCCAAACTTCCCCGACCCTACCGAGACTGGTCGGCCTCTACGCTGGCCGAAAAAGTCCAGACTAATATGGAAGGGGATATTAGCATCAAAGAGGATACCATTGTGGTTACCTATTACAGGGATCACGAACCTCTGGGATTACGCGATCATTACACAAATATTAGCGGCCAGCTCGAAAGTAAAAACATCTCTCCTAAAATTCCCTGGCTCTTTGACTTCAAACTCCAATTCCGATTCAAATGACTAAAATTAATTACCTTGATAAAATCCTTGTACCTGACGGCACGGGGGCGTTTGGGAGATCGATATTCTACCTACAGGTTGTCTCTAACGGGACAGAACGATTGGACCCTATGAAAGGAATACACCCAACCGAATTGACCTCTATCTTTTTGGAATCCAGATGTTCAGGATTGAAGAGATTAATGAGATTATTTCTGGGGATTGAACAGGAATGATTATTCAGCATCTCATCCCTTGTGCCGTCAGGTACGGGATATGAAAAAACGTGATGGGCAACACATACACCCGGTTACATTTTTATATCAAATAGCGGCAATCATAACCTAACCCATTCTTTTTACGCCTCTTCTAAAAGAAATTGATAATATTAATAATTATCATAAATTTAATAATATCAATATACTGAACGGCTTCATAAGACGGGAT
>Ga0102962_1001270_pt1 | contig 10222 bp, 7 predicted proteins | sample SalPonF2_C_D2_MG_FD_84519 | JGI IMG/M metagenome (GOLD analysis project Ga0102962, IMG submission 84519) | Salt pond soil microbial communities from South San Francisco under conditions of wetland restoration - Salt Pond MetaG SF2_C_D2_MG ... | reverse complement strand
CACCAATTGAAGGCAGGGCCTAATTGAATAAACAAATAATAACACTTGCCATGCAGAAAGCAAGCTAATTATTTGTTTTTTCTAAAAATATTTTAAAATACTCATTTCAACGTACAAAAACCAAGGGTTTGAAACGATCAACTTAAGGTTAAGACTTTTGCCCCTCGTATCTTTCTCTCTTTCAGTTCCAGCAGCGCCTCGTTTGCCGATTCCAGAGGATACTCCTCGATTTCCGGTATAATGGGAATTTTTGCCGCCAGTTTGATGAATTCGCTGACATCTTTCCTGGCCACATTGGCCACACTCTTTATCTCCTTTTCCATCCAGAGATGTTCATGATAATTGAGCTTTAAAAGATAATCTTTGTCTCTGTCTTCCTTTCGAATGGCATTGATCACCAGTCTTCCACCGGGTCTCAAATTGTTCAACGCCGCAACAACCGGTTTCCAGGCCGGCGTTGTATCGATGATGGCATCCAGCATTTCCGGAGCTTTATCTTCGGTATTCCCGGCCCAGACCGCGCCGAGCTCTTTGGCGAAATCCCTTTCTTTCTCACTTCTGGCAAAAACAAACACCTTTACATCTAAATGTTGATAGTTGACCATTTTAAGTACAAGATGGGCCGATGCCCCGAAACCGGTAAGGCCCAGGTTCTGGCCGTTGCTGATGTTGGCCAGCCGCAAAGACCGGTAACCAATGGCGCCGGCGCATAACAGCGGCGCTGCCTGAGAGTCGGAAAAAACATCCGGAATGTTATACGCGAAGTCTTCGGGCACCGTCATATACTCGGCATATCCGCCATTGGCATCCCGGCCGGTGGCTTTGAATGCCTCACAAAGATTCTCATTGCCTTGTCTGCAAAAAGTGCAAATGCCGCACGCTGAATAAATCCAGGCGATCCCCACCCTGTCTCCTGCTTTATATCGATTTGAATTCGGACCTGTTTCTTCGACCGTTCCCACAACTTGATGGCCTAAAACCATGGGAAATCGAGACGGGGGTGTCCTTCCCTCAATTTCGTCCAGCTCGGTGTGGCAAACACCGCAGGCGGATATTTTTACTAATATTTCTTTTTTTTTTGGAGTTGGGATCGGCAGGGTCGTTAGTTGAAGGGGGGTTCTGTTTTCCTTAAGATCGCAGATCTCGTTTAATACCATTGCTTTCATTTCGACGATACCCCTCGAAAATTTTCATTCACCACAGAGACGCAGAGAACACAGAGTTTTTTTGTTTTTTTGCTTTTCGCTGACCCCAGAGGAATCGGCTTCGCCCCGGTTAAATATTAAATGAAGATTTAACTGGGCAAGCATTTCACAGGGCAAGGACGCCGAAAAGCAAAACGACTCAACCCTTCGGGCAATAAAACGCCCGTATTGGCAACCCACAACTAAAGAATTGATACCTTTTGTTGTTTCTGCAGCGTAAGCTGCTTAGTGCTATTCCATTGCCGGCGTCCCTGTCCCGCATCAAGCGGGGTCAACGGCAATGGAAAAATTATTATTCTCTGCGTCCTCTGTGCCTCGAATGAGCGAAGCGAACCCCGCTTTGCGCGGGACAAGTGCGCGGTGAAAAATATGTTATGTCGATATTTTTGAAAAGTCTGCGATGGTTTCAAATAGATCTGCAATGTGTGATAGCAAGCTCAGCCGGTTGTTACGTATTTTCTTTTCTTTTGCCATCACCAGAACACCGTCGAAAAATGCATCGACCGTATCTCTCAAAGAAGCAATCTCGTGCAGTGCTTTTTCCAAATTTCCTTTATCCAGATTGGCCGAAACCTTCTTTTTAACAGTTTTATACTTTGCATATAGCGCTTTTTCAGATTTATGCTCAAACAGACTTTCTTTTACCGGTTTTGCTTTAAAAGCCTTTGCCTTTTTTATGATATTAACAACACGCTTAAACGCAACCGCCAGTGGTTCAAAATCAGGTGCGGTCTTAAGATCTTGAAGCGCCCGGGCCCTGTTCCACAAATCCGGGACATTATCAGCGGAAACACTGGTAACCGCTGCAACGACGTCTTTTGAGAATCCTTCTTCTGCCAGCAAATGGGTCAACCGGTTATTTAAAAAGGCAATTACCGGATCTGCAATATTTCTAATTTTCTTGGTGCCCTTTATTCCGTAAAGCTTTATGCTCTTTTCAATCATACCCCTTAAGGAAAAGGAAAGACCTTTGTCGATCATAATTTGAATAATACCGAAGCCCTGTCGCCGGAGCGCATATGGATCGGAAGCGCCGGTAGGTGTGAGTCCCACTGAAAAGAATCCGCAAATGTTATCGATCTTATCGGCAATGGCCACAATAGCACCGGTAATGGTTTCCGGCAGTGCCCCTCCTGAATAAATGGGCCGGTAATGTTCCTCAACTGCCGCAGCCACGGATTTAGGTTCTTTTTCAACCGCCGCGTACACCCTGCCCATGATCCCCTGAAGTTTGGGGAATTCCCCTACAACCTGGCAGACCAGGTCCGCCTTGCTCAACCAGGCAGCCCTTTCAGCGTGTTTTTTAAGATCAGAGCCTTTTTCGATATTGTCGGCCAAAAATCCTGCCATTTTTTTAAGACGCCCTACCTTTTCATACATAGACCCGAGTTCTGCCTGGAAAAGAACGCCCTTTAGTTTTTCAACCCTTTGTTTCGAAGATTCCTCCAGATCACTTCTGTAAAAGAATTGCGCATCCGCAAGACGGGCTCTTAGTACCCATTCATGGCCGGTGGCCACCAATTTCATATCCTTTGTTCGGGTATTGTTGACGGCCACAAAACAGGGCATAAGATTTCCCTTTTTATCGACAACGGCAAAATATTTCTGATGTTCCCGCATGGCGGTAATCAGTACTTCACCGGGCACTTCTAAAAACCCCTTATCAAAACTGCCGGCCGTTGCGAAGGGATACTCGACCAAGTTTTTCACGATATCCACCAGCTCATCATCAGGAAGTATCTCCCCACCCACGCTTTTTGCAGCCTTATGAATCTCTTTTTCAACACTTTTTCTTCGGGCTTCCAGATCAACCAATACTTTTGCAGAACGCAAGGTTTTAATATAGTCTTCGGAACTGGATATTTTTATTTTTTTAGGATGCATGAAATAATGCCCGTACGTATATCTTCCGCTCTTGATATCTTCCAGTGAAAAACCGAGGGCTTTGTCTCCGAAAAGCGCGACAATCGAATGAATCGGCCTTGCAAAATAGATGTTTAACTCCGCCCATTTCATGGTTTTGGGAAACGGCGTCGCAAGAACGACTTCCGGAAGGATGCTCTTAAGAAGGGTTTGTGTTGCCTGTCCTTTCTCAACAACCCGAGCACATACGTAGCGGCCTTTTTCGGTTTCCTTTACCGAGAGGGCATTGATGGAAACACCCACTTTCTCGGCAAACTTCGTTGCCGCCATGGTCGGTCGGCCCTCTTGATCAAAACCGATTTTTTCAGGAGGCCCAAAAACTTCTGAAGTCAGCGGCGTCTGTTTGGCCGCAACTTTTTTTACCTCAATGGCCAGGCGTCTCGGTGTCCCGAATACCCTTGCACTCCCATGATCAATCCGCAAATCTGTCATTTTTTTCAAAAGTGTCTGCGACATTGACGCCAATGCAGGCTCAATATAACCTGCAGGAATCTCTTCTGTCCCTATCTCAAGCAATAAAGTTTCCATATCCACCTCTATCTTGTATTTAAAATCACAAATTCCAACCACCAAAAACCATTAATCCGGAATTAGGAAGGTGAAAAGAGGAAAGAGGATGCGGTTATCTATTTTCCAATTCCTATTTCCTATTTTCTAAGCTGAATCCTTTGGGCCCGGATTCTATGCGTTTATTTTTTCAACAGGGGATATCCCATCTTCTCTCTTTGTTCCAGATATCCTTCTGCACAAGCTCTGGCAAGGTTTCTTATACGTCCGATATAGCTGGTCCTTTCCATAACACTGATGGCCCCCCGAGCGTCCAGAAGGTTAAATGTATGTGAACATTTCAGGCAATATTCATATGCCGGAAGAACCAATTTTTCTTTGATCATTCGTTCGGACTCTGCCTCGTACTGATTAAAAAACATCAACAGCATTTCCACATTCGACTTTTCAAAATTGTAGGTCGACTGTTCGACTTCCTGCTGATGATGGACATGACCATAAGTCACGTCATCATTCCATTTCAGATCATACACGTTGTCGACACCCTGAAGATACATCGAAATACGTTCCAATCCGTATGTGAGTTCCACGGAAATTGGGGACAGTTCGACACTGCCGCACAACTGAAAATAGGTGAACTGAGTAATTTCCATACCATCCAGCCAGACCTCCCATCCTAAGCCTGCTGCACCAAGTGTGGGAGATTCCCAGTCATCCTCAACAAATCTGATGTCGTGCTCAAGGGGATCTATACCCAGAACTTTCAGGCTCTGAAGATACTGTTGCTGCACATCATAAGGAGAAGGCTTCAAAATCACCTGATACTGGTAGTAATGTTGCAGCCGGTTCGGGTTTTCACCATATCGACCGTCGGTCGGCCGCCTCGACGGCTGAACATAAGCAACATTCCAGGGTTCGGGGCCGAGCGCTTTTAGAAGTGTGGTGGGATGAAATGTTCCAGCACCAACTTCAATGTCATAGGGTTGTGCCACGACACATCCTTTTTGTGCCCAGAATTTCTCTAGCGACATGATTACATCCTGAAAATTCAGTTTCCCTTCCTTATCAATCTGTTTGTGATTAGTTGGTTATGCTGGACGTTTTATGCAATTTGCAACCAGCGAGCCATTACGCTTTATTATACTAAGTACACATATTCGTAAATACGGTCATGTATTTATAACTTGGTTTATTCATTCTGTGTATGCAAAAGTTTAAAGTGCCTAAAGTGAACTAAAGTGCCTAAAGTTAATGTATTCTATCAATTTAAATTATAATTGATCGCGCTGAAAGCGCATTCCTCAACTTTAGCTCACTTTAGATCACTTCAAACTTTAGTCACTTAGAAAATGCTTTCGGAAGCATTTTTATTGGTAAAAGTTATGTCGAGCATCTAATTTGGTTATTAGCAACTGTCTCGTCGATAAAAACTACAAAAGCCCTTCGGTATCGATCTTCGCACTCAGCAAGCGGGCATCCTTTCTTGTGGAAAGAATACCTTCCCACGTGCCTTTGAGCTTGTCAATATCCTCTGCGAGACCCAGCGCCCATATACAGCCCCCGCCGCCCGCCCCTGTGAATCTTGCACCGCAATTCTTTTTCACGGCGGATTCAACAAGTGCCTTGCCGATCTCATCAAGTACTTCAGGCGTCATCTTCCTTCTGATAGCGGTCTCTTTGTTCATCTGTTTACACGCAGTATTGATATCTCTTTTAATGAGCGCTTCGGCAAATTTATGTGTACATACTATAATTTCAGCCCAAAGTCCATGGTGCTTTCCAGAAAGAAATTGCGTCACCCATTTTTTATTCACATCTTTCGATTCGTGAGGTACCCCGCAGTACGCCAGCAACAAGTGTTGTTCGAATTTGGGCAAGTATCGCTTTGGGATAATGGTTTTTTTCTTAAAAAGAGGAATTTGGCAATCTCCCGGCCAATACCACACATTTGCACCGCCGTAAACGGCCGCCAATTGATCCTGGAAACCGCACGGCACACCGGCCACACTTGCTTCGATGATCTGTGATAGAACAGCGATGTTTTTTTTGGAAATAGGGGTCTCCCCCTTTATTTCTTTAACCTTTGAAAAAGCCCCGACAAGAGCAACTGCGGCTACAGAAGACCCGCCCAAAGCGCTCCGGGGAGGAGATGATGAGTCGATATCAATATGAATCCCTTCAGCTCTGAAATACGCTGCGATGGCAAAGATGAGCCCGAGCGGATGATCAAAAGGCGCTTTATCCAGAATATATTCAGCGCTTTTAAATCCTTTTGAAGTGATTTTTATTATTTTTTTATCATATGGAAGAAGTCGAACTTTTGTTCTTAAATTTATCGCAATATTAACGGTACATGGAAAAAGATGCCTTAGCGGGTAATAAAAGGTGCTGATATCCAGAGTGCCCCCCATGTCGATCCTGCATGGTGCCGAAGCTTCAATTTGATGGGATTCAACGATTTTACGCATCTTTTATCCGGTATCTACCATTTTCTAATTTGCTTTAAAAATTTCAAACTCCGGGGTTCTTTTCCCACATGATAGGGGACGAAGGTCTCCAAGAACTCCAGACATTCTCTTAAAGCATCAGAAGTAAACCTGACCCTCACCGCTTTGACCAAATCTCCCTTTTCTATCCACAAAAGCTGTTTAATAATTCCCTTTGAAAGAAACGTTTTTTGCAAGGTTTTGGAAGTACATCCGTTACATATGATTCCTCCCTTTGCAAAATCAAATTTAACTCTGGTTTCCTTTATATTCTCAACTTCAATTCGGCATACGCTGCATTGTCTTAAATTTGGTGAAAGACCGGATAGGGTCATAAACTTCACCTGAAACAAAATAGAAAGTGCTGCTTCTGACACCCGACATGAATCGAGTTCTCTCAAAACATACTGAAAGAGCTGGTAAAGCTGAACTTGTTTTTGACCACTTTCCATCCATTCGTTGATGAGTTCTGCCCAGTAGCTGGCATAGGCCGTCTTTAATGCGCTGGATCTGATGTAGGAAAACGGATATTTTAATGAGGCTTCCTGCAAAACAGGAAGCCCTTTTCTTCGACCGACATTGCATACCACATCTAATATGGAAAAGAGTTCAAGTATTCCTGCAAATCGTTTTTTGCTTTTTTTTGCAGATTTTGCAATGACGGATATTTTTCCCTTTCTCAGCGAAAAAAGCGTAATGACAAAATCATATTCTCCATAATCGATACGGCGTAACACGATTGCAGACGTTGAAAAGCTTGACATCTTTTCATATACCCAGGAGGGTTGTGGCGATCTGGAAATAAAAATAAACACTGACGATATCTATTGCAGTGGTCACAAACGGACCGGTAGCTACAGCGGGATCGATATTTATTCTTGCAAATCCCATGGGTACCATGGAACCTACCAGCGCAGCAATGGCCATAGAAGATACTACGGCAAGACCCACGGACAAGGCGACCATCGCCATACTATATCGAAGTTGTGCCACCGCGCCGATCGCAATGCCGTAAACTGCGCCCAGGATAAACCCGACGGCGAGTTCCTTAAAAACCACCGCCCAGGTATCTCTGATGTTAAGGCGTCCTGTGGCAAGACCCCGCACAACAATAGTGGACGTCTGGGTGCCGATATTTCCGCCCATACCCATAATGACGGGAATAAAGGCTGCAAGATAGGCAAGCTTCTTTAAGCTCCCCTCAAAATGACCGATAATAAAAAATGCAACGATACCGCCGATAAAACTTGCAGACAGCCACGGCAAGCGGATCCTTGTACTTCTGAGAACAGACTGAGTTTCGATAAACTCTTCACCGCCGACACCAGCCATTTTCAGAATATCTTCTGTCGCTTCTTCTCTGATGATATCGATAACATCATCCACGGTAACAATACCGACCAAATTATTTGTGTCATCCACCACCGGTACGGCAAGGATATCATAACGGGCAACGATTTTTGCCACCTCTTCCTGGTCCATATCCGTTTTTACCGCAAAAACATCCGTAGTCATGAAATTCTTAAGGGGTGTATTGGACGGAACCACCACTAGCTGTCTCAAAGAACTGACGCCGATCAATTTGCCGTTCGCATCAACCACATAAAGATAAAACGGCATTTCTACATCCAGATGCTCTTTTTGAAGCGACTGAATGGCCTCTCCGGCGGTGGTATCCTCTTGCAGCGCAATAAATTCGGGGACCATGATACCACCCGCTGTATCATCCTCATAGTGAAGGAGTCCTTCAACTTCTTCTGATCCCTCCTTTATCATTTTTTCAAGGATAGCATCGGACTTCTCTACAGGCAGACGTCCCAAGAGGTCGGCGACATCATCTCTTGGCATGAGATCGAGGATCTCGACGATGTCGTCCAAATTCATTCCATCCACAAAACCCAAGAATGTGTCCTCGTCGAGATTACTAAAAACCTCACCCTTTATAACGACATCATCGATGAGGTCAAAAAGTCTGCGTTGATTATGAATTGACAAAGAATCGAACACCAGGGCCAAGTCCGCAGCGTGAGTTTTTTTCACAATCTTAAGGAGGTGGCTTTTGGCGTCTCTTCTTAGCAGTCTTCTAATGCTTTCAAGAAGTATTTTGTTGGATTCATTATCCATATTTCACAGTGAAGAATCCCCCGCTATGCGGGGCAGGCTTGGCCTATCTTAGATCCCGCATTGCGGGGAAGGACCGGGTTTTGGTTTGCCCCTGAAAGGGTCTGTTTTGCTCAAAGCCGTACAAGTTAAAAGTGTCTTTTTCTGGTTCGCCGGTTCGCCGGTTTTAAACTACGGGCAAACCGGCACAACATTTTTTAACTTTAGTTCACTTCAAACTCTTGTAGCGATTCTTCAGGCAAAGCCGAAGAACGCTACTGGATGATTTTGATAACGGACTGCTTTCGCAAATCTCCAATCCATGCCCGATATTTTTTATCGATGCTTTCATTAAGGAGTTTACTTTCAATTTCCGGTGCAACCTCCTCAAGCGACTTTCCTTGAGCGCTTAATATCTCTTCTAGAAAAAAAATCTGATACCCCTGATCTGTATCGAGCATGGGTGTATACTCACCAGGCTTTATTTTTTCGATGGCCTTTTGAAGTTGCGGTGATAGGGAATCGAATTCGAACTCACCCAGATTTCCGCCATCGGAAGCCGCTGGTGATTCTGAATACTTTGCCGCCAAGGCTGCAAAAGATTCTCCGGCTTTTAATTTCTCCAGGATCTCATCCATTCTCGCTTTAATCTCGAGTTTCTTTGTTGTATCCGAAAACAGAGGAACTTTCATAATGATATTGCGAAGATGATATTTTTGTTTTCCGCCATACTCTTGGATATGCTGTTCATAATAGGCATTAATGTCTTCTTTGGTAATCACGATCTTTGATTTGACTTTAAGATTGACAAGCCTCCTTCTGAGTATCTCACCTTTGATATTTTTGCGATACGCTTCCATGGTCAGCCCGTCTTTGGCCAATGCCGCCCTTAGCTGTTCATCTGTTAGATAATTCGTCTCTTTAATCCGCTCAATGGTTTGATCGATCTGCTCTTCGCTGATTTCAACCTTTGAGCGCTTTATCTCCTGATCTTCAATTTTCTGATTGATAAGGCGGTCAAGCATATCTTGTCTGACTTTAAAGAGTAGCTCCTGCTCTTTCTCCGGCGGATATCCAAGGGATCGAATTTTTTCCTTGTAAGGTTTAAGTGAGCTTTTGAGCTCCGTAAGTGTAATGATATCATCATTAACCACGGCAACAATACGATCAACAATTTCTGCACTCTTGGCGTTTATAATTAATGGATAACCAAACACACAAAAAAACAATGCATATATTATACAATATATTGAATTTATTCGGATATTTTTAAAGGACATGCTTTTCATTTTTTTAAAAAACCATAAATTATTTTACAAACCGGTCATTTTTTCCAGTTCTTTTTTGTTAATTTCAACAGCGTACTTCTTTTTAAGCTTTTTAATCCATGACGTATACGCCTTTTCTATCTTCTCTTTGCGCAATATTTTTATAATGATGTTGTTTGTATCTTTTGACACCTCATTCACATCAGGTGGTGTGTCGTCAGCTTCGAAGTGTTCCTCATAATATTTCGATATGTCATCATGCGTTATTTCGATCTTATCGCCCAACTCTTGTGCGATCACCTTCTCCATAAGCAAACGAGTCTTTAATCCTTCTCTCCAAGACTGGTAAGGAATGGCATACTCAAGCAGTATTTCCTGGAATACATTGTCAGGATAATCCCTTTTTATATCTTTCAAGGCTTTTTCGACCTGAGAATCAGTCATCGTAATGCCGAGTTCTTCAGCCCTTTCCAGGAGAGTTATCTCTTCGATCATTTGTTGAATAAGCCGAAGTCGAACTTCTTTTGCCACATCAGGTCGCTGTATTCTATTTTGCGGATAAGCATTCTTGGCGATTTCAAAAGCCTTGTTGAAATCAGAGACGGTTATTGTCCTGTCCCCGACTTTGACAAAATATTCATCTCTTTGTTTGTGTTCGGAATCAGAGCACCCAGCCAAAGTATAACCGACCCACAAAAAACAAATTAAAAAAATTAATTTAATAGAATATCTT
>Ga0102962_1001269_pt1 | contig 10231 bp, 7 predicted proteins | sample SalPonF2_C_D2_MG_FD_84519 | JGI IMG/M metagenome (GOLD analysis project Ga0102962, IMG submission 84519) | Salt pond soil microbial communities from South San Francisco under conditions of wetland restoration - Salt Pond MetaG SF2_C_D2_MG ... | reverse complement strand
GGTGAATATCAGACAGCTATTAAATATTATAAGAAACTTGCCGACCTCGGATTTGGCGGACCTAATACATATCTGAATATCAAGAGCGATTATCTTTCAATGGGCGATACCACCCAGGCCATTAAAACCATGGAGAATGCTTTTGCTGCCTATCCTGATACGCTTTCTGTTATAGCAAACCTGGTTGACCTCTATATCAGAACGGGTGAAATAGATCAGGGCCTTAAAACGGTTGATAACGCCATTGGCAGCAATCCCGACAGGGCTGAGCTTTACTACTGGAAGGGGAGGCTTCTTCTCAATTCCAAGGCCGATAGCAGTATCGAAAAAGCTATTAAGGCCTATCATAAATCTCTTGAAAGAGACCCAAACCTGTATTATGTATACTATGACCTTGGATTGATCTATTTCCTCCAGGGACAGGATATTTTCAAGCAGGCGGGCATGGAAAAGGATGTTGATAAACGTAAACAAGTTAACGATATCGCTACAAAAAAATACGAGGATGCGATTCCAATGCTCCAAAAGGCTCTCAATCTGAATGAAGGTAATGCTGAACTTAAGAAAGAGACTCTTGATCTCCTGAAGCGTATCTATTATAAGTTACAGATGGAAGATAAATACAACGATATTGTCAACCAGATCAATAATCTGAAATAATAACACAACGCAAAGTGAAAAAGGGAAGGTGTGATGTATCTTTCCCTTTTTCTTTATTTTGTTTATTTAACATAATATTAATTATAGGACATTGATCGGTGTTTCGATCGTATACCAAAAATCCAGAATGACATCGTCCCTGCATGCCTTTCCTAGAATCTTCTCGTGTAAGCTTTCCTCTTTTTACAGCATCATTACCCATGATAATTCCACCTCGCATCAATCTCAGTATTCACCGCACGTTTGTATAATATATCCGAGGATGTCTCTTAACGCTGCGAGAATCGATTATTGTATTAAGCCTTGACCTATATACAGCATTATGGCCGTCATTTGGGCCAAAACATTCCAGGTATATACGTGTTTCATGTAAAAGCATGATTCATCCTTATTCTTGTGATACTTTCGTGATAGTTTAGCCTTACCTTGCTCTAAAATTCCGAACCATGAAACATGTGCTTGTTATTGAAGACGATCATGACATTGTTGACCTCCTGAACATTCACCTGAAAGATATGAACTGTTCGGTAGATGTTGCTTATGATGGCGCAACCGGACAGGAATTAGCCATGGAGAATAAATATGATCTTATCGTAATGGACATCATGCTTCCATATATCGACGGAAATTCTATCACCCGTAAAATCAGGGCTCTCGATGTATATACGCCAATTATGATGCTGACAGCAAAAACGGAAGAAATTGATAAAGTCATCGGCCTGGAGTCAGGTGCTGACGATTATCTAACCAAACCATTCGGCATCAGAGAGTTTATAGCTCGTGTAAAAGCCATTTTCAGACGATCCGAGCAGGATGAGCGTCTGAATGCGATACCTAACATGCAGAATATTAAGGTGGGACAGCTGAAAATAGATGTCGGTAAACGAAAAATAACCCTGGATAACAAACGTATTGAACTCACTCCCAAAGAGTTTGACTTACTTGTACTTCTGGCCAGCCATCCCGGTAAAAGCTACTCCCGTGACCAGTTACTCAGCGAAGTATGGGGCTACGAATTTGCTGGTTACGAACACACCGTCAATTCCCATATAAACAGGCTGAGGTCTAAAATTGAACCCGACCTTTCGGACCCCATATATATTTTAACAACCTGGGGTGTCGGTTATCGTTTTAACGATGAATTAAATGTATCATGAAAATTCAACTACCCGGAAAAAGCCTTTACTGGCGAATAAGTATGTCATTTCTGGCCATCCTGATCATCCTCGGACTGGCTTATGTGCTTATTACGGTCATTGCCACCAATCGTTATTACAATGAGACCACCCAAAGACTTAATGCCCACGTGGCTGAAAGTATGCTGGCTGAAGTCTCCCCTTTTACAAATGGTGAGGTTAACGAAGAGTCGGTAAGCAAGATAATGCATTCCATGATGGCCGTTAATCCAACCCTTGAAGTTTACCTGCTGGACAAAACCGGAAAAATTCTGACCTTCGTGGTCTTTGACAAAAAAGTAAAACTCAGCAATATAGATCTGGGTCCGGTGAAGTCATTCATTCATTATGGCGGAGAAAAATACGTACTCGGCGATGATCCCCGAAATCCGGGAAAAAAGACCATTTTTTCTGCAGCAGAAGTGAGAGAAAATGATATGCTGCAAGGTTATGTGTATCTTGTCCTGGCCAGCGAACAGTATGAGAATATCACCTCTGCCCTTCTGGGCAGTTATTGGCTGCGGGTCGGAACGAACGCCTTTATCCTGACACTGTTGGCGGCATTTACAATCGGTCTCATACTGATTTATTTCCTAACCAGGAATCTGCGCGTGGTTATCAAAACATTCCGTCAATTCGAAAACGGGAATCTGAAAGCCCGTATTCCCGAAGAAAATATGAAAGGTGAACTATCCACGCTCTCTCATACCTTTAACAACATGGCCGATACCATACTTAAAAATATAGACGCCCTGAAGGAAGTCGACAGCCTGCGACGCGAACTCATTGCCAACGTATCACACGACCTGCGCAATCCGCTGGCTGTTATACATGGTTACATCGAGACGCTGATTATCAAGGAGAAGAATCTTAGTGATGAAGAAAGGATGAAATATTTACAAATTGTTTTAAATGGCAGTGAGAAACTCAAGCACCTTGTTTCTGATCTTTTTGAACTATCAAAACTTGAGACTCAACAAATTACCTTACATATAGAACCATTCTTCATTAACGAACTTGTCCAGGATGCCGTATCCAATCTCCGGCTTATGGCAGAGCGGAAGAATATTACCATAAAAACCGATATTTCGACTTCCCTCCCACTTGTTGAAGCCGATATTTCGATGATGGAACGGGTTATCCAGAACCTGATGGACAATGCGATTCACTATACACCTGAAAAAGGCACTATAATATTAAATGTCAACATGATGGAGCGAGAAGTTGAAGTTAATATCAGTAACTCGGGTGACGGAATTCCGGAAAAGGATATTCCTTATATCTTTAATCGTTATTACAAGGTGAATAAGGAGAAATCTGGTATCGGGGGCAGTGGCCTTGGATTAGCCATTGTTCGGAAAATACTTGATATTCAAAATATCCCAATACATGTCCGAAGTACGCCGGGTGAATTCACGACTTTTTCGATGTTAATTCCTGTTTATGGGTAAGCTATATTGTATTCGCCGCTTTCTTGGCTGATACTAATTTATTCGTGTTTATCTCCAGGCCAACTCTGCACCCTGCATATTATTTATCAGAATTCTTCTGCCAGGAAACCCATTTTCCCCATCCTGTAGTCCCGCATGGCTTCCATAATCTCTGTATCGGTATTCATCACAAAAGGACCACTTGCAACCACCGGTTCTTCAAGTGGTTCACCCGCAAGCAGGATTGCCCGGCTACTTTCCATAGCCTCCAGCTCAATCTCGGTATGATCATTATTATACCACACCAGGTCTTTTCCGGAAGTCTCTTTTCCGCCGGTTCTGATATTTCCGTCCAGAATGTATAAAATGGCGTTGAAATTCTCAGGTACCGGGATAACCGCCCTTCCTCCTGCTTCGAATTCCAGCCGTAACAGCAGCAAGGGACTCAGAGCGTCTATACCGCCATTCAAGCCTTTAAAGTCTCCGGCCACTATCTTGACTTTCGTTTTTCCATCGTCTGTAATAAGTTCCGGCGTTTCCGTTTCAGTAAGAGGAATATACCTGGGTTGGTCCATCTTGTATTTCGCCGGAAGATTGATCCAGAACTGGATTAGTTCCAGGTCTCCCCCATTTTCAGCGATATCGGCTGCCGGCCTCTCGCTGTGAATCAGTCCCATTCCGCTGTTTATCCATTGTGTCCCCCCTGCGCGCACAACGCTGTTGTTCCCGCGGGAATCCCTGTGCTGAAGGCCGCCTTCGAAAATATAGGTTACCGGTGCAAAACCTCTGTGGGGATGCGGACCCACTCCAAGCTCTTTTTGTGGTTGCCCCCCATCGTAATGCTGATTCCAGTGATGTATAAGAATAAAAGGGTCTACCATTTCAAGTTCCTGAACCGGTAATGCCTGGTCGAGAAGGATTCCTCCCATGTTTACCCTTTCTGCGCTTACAATTTTGTGAATTGTTCTCATAGTGTTCCTCGCTTAATTTAACCTAGGAACAAATAAACCGGGCACATGTTTACACACGCATCATACGTGTGCCGAACCTGTTCCTTATAAAAAAGCCGGAGGTTAACTCAGGTGGTTTGGCTGGTTGTCTCTGCAGGCTGTGAAAATGACACCTCGACGGCAAGCCCTGAAAAATAGTAGGTCTGTTGCCCGATTTCCTGTGTTACCTGGTAGCGGGTAAACTAAAGTTCAACAATATCCCCGCATTTAGGGATCTCGATGTTAGTATAGCCGGCTTTTTCAAGATAGCTCTTATAGAATCTAAGCGGCTCATCTTCACCGTGTACCAGAAATATTTTTTTCAATTTCCCAGGCTCCTGGCATGAGATGTATTCGGCCATCTCTTTATAATCGCCATGACCACTGAAAGAGTCCAGTCGTTTTATGTCGGCGTTGACAGGATAGACCACGCCGTGGATAGACACCTCCCTGTCGCCACGCAAAATCCTGGCACCGAGCGTCCGTGGTGCACAGTAGCCAACCGCCAGGACCGTATTTGCCGGATCAGAAATTGAATTAGCCAGGTGGTGTTTAACCCTGCCGGCTTCCATCATGCCTGACGCTGAAATTATGACGCAGGGCTTCCTGATCTGGTTAAGCTTCTTTGAATCTTCAACCCGTTTAATATAAAACAGCGAATTAAAGCCGAAGGGGTCCGGATCGCGTTCCGTGACTTCTGTAATCTCGTCGTTATAGCATTCGGGGTGCAGGCGGAATATTTCGGTGGCATTGACCGCCAGAGGACTGTCGACATATATGTCAATCCTGGGAAGCCGGTTTTCGTTATAGAAGTTATTCAGTGAATAGACCAGCTCCTGGGTTCGTCCAACACTGAAAGACGGAATGATAAGTTTGCCGCCTTTGTCGACACATGTTTCTATGAGGATATTAAGTAATTCGGCTTCGGAACCGGTCCTGTCTTTATGAAGCCGGTCGCCGTAGGTGGCTTCAGTAATAAGGTAATCGGCCTGCGGGAACGGGTCCGGGTGATGCAGTATCCGGTTTGAAGGACGCCCTATGTCCCCGGTATAAGCTACGGTTGTTGTGGTACCGTTTTCCTTTATTTCGAGAACGGCAGCCCCGCTTCCCAACATATGCCCTGTATTGGTAAACCTGACTTTGGTATACTCGTCAATCCTGAATTTTCGGTCGTAGGGAACACCGATAAACAATTTCATGCAGGCAACGGCATCGGCATAACTATATAAGGGTTCAACGGGAGGCAGTCCATGACGTGCTCTCTTTTTGTTAAATGTATGCGTATCTCTTTCCTGTATATGACCCGAATCGGCCAGCATTATGGAACATAAATCCCTGGTTGCGCTGGTACAAATTACAGACCCCCGGAAACCAAGTTTATAAATGTATGGGATGAGACCCGAATGATCGATGTGTGCGTGTGTCAGGATGATATGGTCGATCTCGGGAGGATCAAAACCCAGTTTCCGGTTCAGGGAGTCAGTTTCAATGCCTTTACCCTGGTACATGCCGCAGTCGAACAAAATCTTTTTTCCGTGAGGGGTTGTTAAGAGATGTTTACTTCCTGTGACCTCTCGTGCGGCACCTAAAAATTGAATATTCATGAAAAAATGATTAAAATATTGGGAAAAGGAGAACTCAATAAATGTAATAAAATGTTTCGAGGAAGTATTTAATAATGTTGAAATGTTGGAATTTATAAATGCGCATGCTGGTATGGCTGCGTTCAATTCATTTCATCGAGCTCGAGCCAGCGCATGGTCTTTTCGTCGAGTAAGGCGATAATTTGCCCAATCCTTGCCGAGGCGTTTTCCAGTTTCTCATAGTCATTTTCACCTGAATTCAATAAAGCCTCCAGTTCTTTCTTCTCGGTCTCCAGTTTGTTAATATCCTTCTCCAGCAGCTCGTGCTCCCGCTTCTCTTTAAAGGACAATTTCTTTTTTGCCGGTGGAACAGGCCTGGATTCGTCCTTCTTTTCTTCCCCGATCCGGCTGAGGGTATTTTCCTTCCTCTGCAGCAGTTGTTCTTCTTCCTTTTCAATTTTATACTGACTATACGAACCATAATAGTTCACAATGGAACCGTCCCCTTCAAAAACAAACATATGATCGGTCATCTTGTCCAGGAGATAGCGGTCGTGCGACACCAGAATCAGGCATCCCCTGAAGGCTGAAAGGAATTCCTCCATTTTAGATAATGTGATGATATCCAGGTCGTTGGTTGGTTCATCCAGTATCAGGAAGTTCGGATTTCTGACAAGTACAGTAAGCAGGTAGAGCCGGCGTTTTTCGCCACCACTGAGTTTTGAAACATAATCATATTGTTTTTCCGGAGGGAAAAGGAAGAATTGGAGAAACTGTGAAGCACTAAGAACAGAGCCATCGGCCGCCTCTATGACTTCCGCGATGTCTTTCACCACATCGATGACACGTTTATTTTCGTTCACTCTGATCCCATCCTGTGAATAATAACCATATACAATGGTTTCCCCTGTGACAATCGATCCGCCGTCGGGCCTGTCGCGCCCGGTTATCAGGTTGAGAAATGTTGATTTTCCGCTGCCATTGGGGCCGATGATGCCAATTTTTTCACCTTTGGTAAAATTGTATGAAAAATTATGGAGAATGGTAAGATGTCCAAATTTCTTTGAAAGATTAGTTATTTCCAGGATTTTACCCCCTACTCTTCTCTGTTTGACACCAAGATTCAGGGTACTCTGCTCATTTTTTGTTTTAGCCTTTTCCCTGGCCTGGTTGAAGGCGTCAATCCGGCTTTTGGATTTCGTTCCCCGTGCTTTGGGCATCCTCCTGATCCAGTCGAGCTCACGTTTGACAAATTTATCGGTGCGGTCACTTTCGGCCTGCGCAGCAGCGGTCCGCTCTGCTTTCTTTTCGAGGAAGTACTCATAGTTTCCATCGTAGGTATAAAGGCCGGCATTATCGAGTTCTAAGATATGGTTACAAATCCGGTCGAGAAAATACCTGTCGTGGGTCACCATAAGGAAGGTAACCGATGAGGTTGAAAGATAATCTTCGAGCCACTCAATCATAGCGATATCGAGGTGATTGGTTGGTTCATCGAGCAACAACAGGTCGGGGTTGTCGAGCAGCAGAAGAGCCAGGGCCAGTCTTTTCCGCTGACCGCCTGAGAGCGTTTCGATCTTTTGTTCGAGTTGAGTAATACCGAAGCGGTCGAGCATCTGGATGAGGCGGCGATCAAAATCCCAGGCATCTGCCTGGTCCATTTGAGCAGTGGCTCTGGTCAGGGCTTTTTCAGCTTCAGGTGTATGGTTAACAGATTGGAAATTAAGGGCCTGGTCATAATTGCGGATTATCGATCTTACCGATATGTCGGCTTTGGTAATGAGCTCTCCGACTGTCAGTTTCGGATCAAAAGCTGGTTCCTGCTCAAGATAACCGATCCTGGTGCCTTCATGAACAGCCACTTCACCTTCATCGGGAGGTTCAATGTTGGACAGTATTTTCAGAAGACTGCTTTTCCCGGTGCCATTGGCCGCAATTAAAGCAGATTTATCTCCTTTAGCCAGGCCGAAGCTGAGACCGGAAAATAAGGTGCGTTCGCCATAATGTTTTCCAAGACTGTCTGCCGAAAGTAAGTTCATTTTTGACTGATGTTAAGTGCCTTTGCGAAGATAAAGAATCTGCTGTATTCATGGGAGGATAAAAAAAAACGCCCTGCATTGGAGGCAGGGCGAAAAGAAAATCCGTTTATTCAGTAATGATCAAACTATATCAGTTTTACATTTACAGCATTCATTCCTTTTTTACCTTCACGGAGTTCGAAAGTTACTTCGTCGTCTTCCCTAACCTCGTCGATGAGACCGGATACGTGTACGAAATACTCATTGTCTGATTCCATGTCTTTAATAAAACCATAACCTTTTGATTCATTAAAGAATTTTACTTTACCTTCTTTCATTATAAATAAAAATTAAAATTTAATCGCTGTAAAATTAATCTAAATAATTGATTTTCTAACAAAAAATGCAAAATCTTTATCGTGGATGATTAAAAAACAGGCTGTAAGGCAATTATTGGGTGTATTCAAGCATCGTTTAGCAATGAGAAATGGCTGTTTTTTGTATAACTGAGTCGCTTTTTTAACTGATATTTTTCATTTTCCTCCTTGAGGATGAAACCGGAAATAATTCATTTACTGTATTTTGGATCTTTATAACACTATCCTTAATTTTGTCGCCTGAAAAAGGAGACAAATCGAAAGTATGAAACTTGATTTAGAACCAAAGACGACAGATGAGATTGGTCGCAGCCCTGTACTGCAGCAGACCGCTTTTTGGGCAAAGGTGAAATCGAAGCACGGGCAAAACGCCCTGGCATTCGAAGTGGATCTCGGCCAACATCTATACGAAAGCCCTGGTGCCAGATCGTATATCACCCCTGTCGAGGGTGTGAATAAGGATGGTGCCGGCGACCTGCTCGTTATTTTGCAAAAACCCGCATCGGACGCCAGTATCGCGTATGTTCCGTATGGACCGAAGTTCCGTCCTCCCGAAGAAGACCGTGGTATTTGGCTGGAGCAACTCTCGGAAAGTCTCAGGGATTTTCTTCCTTCCGACTGTATTATGGTCAGATATGACCTTCTTTGGGATTCGCCCTGGGTAAAAGATGAAAACAGATATGATGATGCCGGTCGCTGGATGGGACCGCCTGAACCAAGGGTGAGGGAAATGAGGATGAACTTTGACACGGACCACTGGCAACTCAGGAAAGCGCCAACCGACATCCTGCCCTCACACACGGTGTTTATCGACCTCACCCTCGACGAAGAACAGATTCTTTCGCGGATGAAACCTAAAACCCGGTATAATATTCGGTTATCGAGACGTAAGGGCGTCACGGTGAGAGAAGCCGGTATGGACGAGTTGCCTGTTTGGTACGACTTATACAGGCAAACAGCCGAACGCAATTGCATCCACCTCGACAGCATCACCTATTTTGAGACCGTAATACACACCAGGGCGAAAAACACCAATTCCCCGGCAGACGTGCGATTATTGCTCGCTGAGGTAAATGGTGTTCCCTTAGCCGGGATGTTCCTCGTTTTGTCTGGTGGACGTGCTACCTATCTCTATGGTGCTTCATCAAATTTAAACAGGAATCTGATGGGACCGTATGCCCTGCAATGGGAAGCCATTCGGAAATCACGGGAACAAGGCTGCTCACATTACGATCTTTTTGGGATTTCCCAGACACCCGATCCTTCCCATCCCATGTTCGGACTGCATCGGTTTAAAACAGGATTTGGGGGGAACATACAACACCGCCAGGGTTGCTGGGACTATCCGCTACATGAACAACACTACGAGAACTACAGGGCTGCAGAACTTTCTGCCCCCGGATACCACCTGAAATAGACGAAGCCGTGTTCCTGGTGGTTATTTTATTTGAACACCGGTGCCGTAACCTTCTCACTTAACCTTTTACAGGTTTCTGTGTCCCAATGGGAATGAAGTAACAGAGGTGATGCAGGACCCGCGGGTGCCTGAACAGCCATATTGCTCGGATTGCCACATCTGCTGCGGCCTTTCTGAAATATAAGATACAGGCTTTCCGTTGGGATCCTTATCTAGTTCAATACCCGGCAGCCAGACTAAACCGGTTTAAATTACCTGCTATTATCAGAACTGAATCTTGCGCATCCGGATGCTCTTGGGCGTGATCTCGAGAAGTTCATCTTCCCGGATATATTCCATGGCTTCCTCGAGCGAGAAGGTTATTTTTGGGGCTATCCTGGCTGCTTCATCCGAGCCTGATGCCCTGACGTTGGACAATTTCTTTGCTTTGGTGATATTCACTTCGAGGTCACCGGTACGGGTATATTCACCTATGACCTGACCCTTGTAAACCTTATCGCCCGGATCGATAAAGAATTTACCCCTGTCCTGCAGCCGGTCAAGGCTGAAGGCCAGCGCCTGCCCGGTCTCGGAAGATACGAT
>Ga0102962_1001268_pt1 | contig 10233 bp, 10 predicted proteins | sample SalPonF2_C_D2_MG_FD_84519 | JGI IMG/M metagenome (GOLD analysis project Ga0102962, IMG submission 84519) | Salt pond soil microbial communities from South San Francisco under conditions of wetland restoration - Salt Pond MetaG SF2_C_D2_MG ... | reverse complement strand
TTTCCCCAAGCCCCCGATTATGTATTCATTAATGAAAGAATCAGCAAAAAATCAGCGTATGATCATGAAATTTTTTTCACGGAAAATTTTAATATCCTCCGAATCCTTGATATGAGGGCGAAATGGCGCGGGTATGTTTTATAACATCGGTATAAGACGCTGATTTTTGGTTGGTTTCGCGATTAAGGGTGGCGGGTGGGGGGTGGGACCCCAATATTCTATTAACCTACTTACTAATATAGAACAGCAGAATACCAATGACAAGTGTCTCTAACAGAAGAGAGGTGTTCGGTAATCAGTTTTCAGTAATCAGTATTCGGTAATACGCACATGGTTGCAAGGGCCTCAGAGCGCCAGGGTCCTCCCCTCCAGCAATCATCCATATTCCCTTTCTTCCGACAGAAATCAACAACATCACCCATTTCTATCACTCGCCGACAGCCAATAGCCGACTGCCTCCCATTGCCATTACCATTACCATTATCACAGCATGAAGCCATTCCCCCACTTCAGTGTTAGCACGGTAGCGACAGTAACAAAACACCGTTCATCATAATCATCAGCCGACAGCCGCCCATTACCATTACCACTACCATTATCACAGCATGAAGCCATTCCCCCACTTCAGGGGGGGTTAGGGGGGGTAGCGCGAGCCATTCCCCCTCTTCAGTGTTAACGCGGTAGTGCGAGACGGTTCCCCTCTTCAGGGTTAGGGGAGAAGCCAGAGGCTGTTCCCCTTACTTCAGGGTTAAGGCGGTAACCCGAGACTGTCCTCCTCTTCAGGATTAGGGGTTAACGCGGTAGCGCCAGTAACAAAACACCGTTCATCATAATCGTCAGCCGACAGCCAAAACAAAATTGTTCTCATGGCTCTGTGCGCAGTAGCAACCAAATTTATTACTTTTACATTCAAATTAAGCTCATGAGAAGGAACGCTCTGCTGATCCAAATTTTTGTCATTGCTTGTATACTCTTCACCCTGGCGGATTTTACCACCAACGCGCAGGTATTCCGCGATTATTATAACCAGGAGGTAAGAGTAATGAAAGAGCCGGACGAACTGTCGCTTTCGGTAAATGCTTCGACATTCTTCAATAACAATGAGTTTTTCGGAACCGATGTTGAAGGGTATACCCTTACCGGGGCCTTCCTGCAACCGGTTGTATCGTACAGCCTGGCAGAGAACTTAAGTTTCGGGGCCGGTATTCACCTCTTAAAATATAATGGCCGCGACGAATTTGCACAGACACTTCCCCTGTTCAGAATAGACTATAAGGTGTCGTCAAATTTCGGCATCACCATGGGGAGCTTTAACGGCGGCGAATCGTTCCGCCTGCCCGAGCCCATGTATACATTCGAGAATCATTTCACCAGCCTTGTCAATAACGGCATCAGGCTGGATTTTCATGGCGACCGGATCCGTTCGCTGACATGGCTTAACTGGGAGCATTTCATTTTGCCCAACGATACCCTGCAGGAACAACTGACCGTAGGAAGCTCTAATGACTTCACCCTTTTAAAACGGAACGGAAGTACTCTGACCATACCGGCCTACCTGGTGGTGCATCACCAGGGCGGACAGATCAACATAACCGACAAACCGGTTATTACCACATGGAATATCGGTGGCGGTTTCCTGCTCAGCCATTCCTTTTCCGGTGAAAAGCATGGTGAGGTTTTTCTGAACCCGCTGGTGTTCTTCAACAGTAACGATGAGTCCGATACGAATGGCTTTGCATGGTACCCGCAGATCGGCATGCGTATCGATCCATTCAGTTTAACAGCCGGCTATTTTCACGGCAGGTCATTTGATACGGTTTACGGAGAACCCTTGTTTTTCAGCCCCGGACAGTTTATGTCGGGAACGTCGGCGGAGGAGGTAAAAAGCCTGCTGACCTTCAAAGCAGGTTTCGGTAAAAAAATCACCCCTTCCTCGTCTGTCTTATTGCGGTTTGAAGGGTATTACGACACGATGATTTCCAAACTTCAATATACGTATGGCCTGCATATTCTCATAAATGAAAATTTCACATTGAAGGCATTTGAAAGGAGATAGCAGGACGGAATAAATGCCTGAAACAGGATGATCCGGGATCGCCACTCCCTGTAATTACCAGCCGACAGCCATATTAAACATCACCTTTTTCAGCAGCAACAAACCGCCATGGTTTTTCCTTCCATTCACCGGCATAATCGATACCGATCCTGGGCGTGGTAATGATATTGCCTGGTGCATGTCCTTCAGCAATCCAGATCCGGGAGGAATCAACAAGCGATTCACCATAATAACTGCGGTCGAGACCCAGGTGTTTCGTAAGTCGCCCGGGACCTTCGAAGCCTTTCACTCCCCTGATAAGTACAGCCTGGGGAATGTTTGCGGGTCCAACCACAACATTGAGCATCCAGTACATCCCATATATAAGATACATGTATAAGTGTCCGCCCTCACGGTACATCACTTCGGTCCGTTTGGTCAGACCATTGCGGGCATGACAGGCAAGATCTTCCTCGCCGCGGTAGGCTTCGGTTTCGGTAATCTGCCAGGCTTCAGCTTTACCATCCCTGACCAACGCGAGGTGTTTACCTATAAGATCGGGAGCCACCTCAAGCACGTCACGAACAAAGAAATCGCGCCCGAGACGCTGTCCCGGCACTAATATTCCTCTTTGCCCGGATGTTCTTTCCATTTTTGAAACGCTTTCAGTCCTTCATCACGCATAACCTGTTCCATTTCAATGGTCCGGTGTGAAGGATCCTTTTTCAGTTCACTATATATATGCGAGTCGTCAAAACCGGCATCCTTTGCATCTTCATGCGTGCAGGCATAGTGCACCTTGTCGAGATGAGCCCAGTAAATGGCCCCGAAGCACATCGGGCAGGGCTCGCATGATGTATAAAGCACGCAGCCGGACAGATCCCAGGTCCCGAGCCTGGATGCAGCTTCCCGTATAGCGAGAACCTCGGCATGGGCCGTCGGATCGTTCAACAACGTGACTTTGTTGCCCGATGTGGCAATGACCCTGCCGTCTTTCACCACCACGGCACCAAACGGTCCGCCTCCCTCTTCAACATTTTTTATGGCAATTCCGATCGCCTTTCTTACAAATTCCCCGTTCTCCATAATATATTATGACTTTACTATTCCGTTAAGATTTTTGAACTCCCTGCATGGCTGGCAGTATCAGTCGTCGTTCATGAATGGCTGTAAACCGCAAGTCCGGCCCAGCATAACCCGTTCTATCCCGGAGACAGCAGGCCCGCATTGAAAAAACACTATCTTTTGCTGCCGGGAAAGGCAGACCGCTAACCTACATACCAGGAATATATTCCTGCACGCATCCGAAAAATCCCGGAACAAAAAGACCATAAAATTACTATTTGTAGCGCTTACTATGAAATATTTGACGCTTTATCATCCTTTCACCTGGCAAAAAGGAACAGGCAATAAAAAAACATGAAGAATGAAACACCCGTCTGAGTTTCAAGGGTGTCTTCATTGAGCATCGACATGAGGCCGAGAAGAAAAAAGACAATAAACAGATAATCATTCCATCGTTTTTCGATGAAGACCGGGCCAAAGAGAGAAAGTAGAAAGACCACGAAACCAATAAGCCCGAAGGTTACAAAAAATGTAACATACTGGTTATGTGCCCGTCTTCGGTTATTTTGCCCCAGTACAGAGTGATGCGAACTGTAATAATCATTAAACGCCTGTTGAACATCACCGGTACCAACGCCAAAAATAAAATGCTGGCTTATAATTCCGCCGGCTGCCCTGAGGTAGGCGAACCTCTGGGCGATGGAATGGTTGCTGGGGTTTCCTCCGCGCATGTAGCCGTCTATCTCCCATATAATACGGTAAAGTCGCGGATACAGGCTGTAGCGTTCGTTGAAGAGGTAATTGGCTTTCCCGTCTTCAATGGCATGAATATCCTCTTCGGTGAGAGCATTCACGCCCACACAGTCTTTGCGCAGGCCTTTGGAGGTGAGGTACCTGATGAGCGTATACCGTAATTCCTGGCCCCGCTTGTCTTTGCCACCGAACTTATAAGTGCTGCGCTGGTTCCAGCACGATCTCAGTTCAGCCTTGTTCACGTATAGCCACACATAGTGGCCATTTTCGGTGGCCTGGCTCAGTGTGTCGTTGAAATAGGGATTCCCGGCAGCCGTTAACGAATCCAGGCTGCTGAAATCGACCTTATCGCGGTTATAGAAACGGCTCACCGAACTGGTAATCCACGACGCCACCAAAAGGGGAATGACAAGCACGAATACCCGGATAATAAATCGTGGTGCAATTTCCTTTATGCGCCCGGCAAAGAACCAGGCCAGGATCATAGAAATAACGAGAAAGACGACAAGGCCGGTTATCGATTTCAGGATGAAAAGGAAAAACGCCAGCCATAAGATTGCTGCATAAGCGATGAACCGGTATCTCCCTTTCAGCCTCTCCGTTTCAGATCGTGAAAACAGGTAATACAACAGGACGAATAAGGCCAGGTTAACCATCAGGGCAAGGCGGATATGCGACACGAAAATGGAAATATCGCGGATATCGTAATACTCCAGCGGTATGACGTGGATGAACACGAGAAATGAAATAATAGAAGATACGGCGGTTGCCGAACAGAAAAACAACAGGATAGCTTTTAGTTGCGGCCTGGTAACAGGTTCAGATGTCCCAAGTACCAGCGGCAGTAAGAGCACCGGCAACTTGATCTTCAGATCATGGAGTCCGTATGCATAGTCGGTAGTATAAAGGAAGCCCGCCAGGTGAAGCATGTACAAGGCAGCGATGAACCAGAGCGAACGCCGCTGACGCAATACCTGCCACTTAATGTCAAACCGGCCTTCAACAAGCCAGTTCACCAACAGGATAATTTCGGCCACACTGGTAGTGAAGACAGACAACGGCAGACTTGCCGCCAGGAGAATGAGACCGAAAAAATAAATGTTCCTGTGATTTATGACTGACTTCATGAAAATACCATTAGTTTTGCATCCGCAGACAAAATTGACTTTTTTGAATGTATTTTTGCCCATAAACCGGAAAAAAATTGCCCTGGTTTTGAACATCGGCGTTATTTCTTTTCTTCTATTTATGAGGGCTTTAAATATTCCCTAAAAATATTGTTCATAAATTGTTGGTTTAAAAAAAATAATTGTACTTTTGCAATCCACATTTTTAGGGAGAATAAACCGAATTACAGGGATTAAAAATAAATTAACGTGGACACATTAAGCTACAAAACCGTATCAGCAAACAAAGCCACTGTGAACAAGGAATGGCTGATTGTTGATGCCAGAAATGAGGTTCTGGGCAGACTTGCTTCAAAAGTTGCATATTTATTAAGAGGAAAACACAAACCGAGTTTTACTCCTCATGTTGATTGCGGCGATAACGTCATTGTCATAAATGCCGAGAAAGTGAAATTGACCGGGCAGAAGAAGACCGCCAAGCAATATATCAGGCACACCGGCTATCCGGGAGGTCAGAGAGTGACTACACCTGCTGAATTGCTGGTTAAAAAACCCGAAGCAGTAGTTGAAAAGGCCGTAAAAGGAATGCTTCCCGGCAATCGTCTTGGAAGTGCCATTTTCACAAATCTCTATGTCTATGCGGGTGAAGAGCACATGCATGAAGCACAACAGCCAAAAACAATAAATTTAAACGACATTAAGGAATAATCATGGAAGTTATCAATACGGTTGGCAGGAGAAAAGCAGCTATCGCAAGGATTTACCTTAGCGAAGGTAAAGGTCAGATCGTAGTCAATGACCGGGATTACAAAGATTATTTTTCCGGTAAGCATTTGCATTACATTGTAGAACAGCCCCTCAACCTCCTTAATGTGAGGGACAAATACGACCTTAAAGTTATCCTTACCGGTGGCGGCAGCAAAGGACAGGCAGAAGCAATGCGACTGGCCATCTCGAGAGCCCTGGTTGAGATCAACCCTGACGACAAGAAAGCGTTGAAAGCTGAGGGTTTCATTATCCGTGATCCCCGCCAGGTTGAACGTAAAAAACCAGGACAGCCCAAGGCCAGGAAGAAATTCCAGTTCAGTAAGCGTTAATCTCCGCTGTAAGTGTTTAGTATCTAAATTGAGAGGACTTCCGGCTTTATCCATATCGAGAACGGAACTACCTCTCAATTGCTATTAAAGAATGTAAACAAAAATTAATATTATGCCGAACAAACTCACATTTGAAAATTTACTGGATGCAGGTGTACACTTTGGTCACCTGAAAAGAAAATGGAACCCGAGCATGGCTCCCTATATTTTTATGGAGAAAAACGGGATCCACATTATCGACCTTCATAAAACCATGGCGAAGCTCGACGAAGCTTCCAGCGCCATGAAACAGATCGCTAAATCGGGTCGTAAAATTCTCTTTGTTGCCACCAAGAAACAGGCAAAAGATATCGTTTCTGAAAAAATTAAGGCTGTTAACATGCCTTATGTTACTGAACGGTGGCCCGGTGGAATGCTCACCAACTTTCCCACAATACGTAAGGCCGTCAAAAAAATGACCTCTATCGATAAGATGGCTACTGACGGAACGTTTGACACCCTCTCAAAGAGAGAAAAACTCCAGGTCATGCGCCAGCGTGCCAAACTTGAAAAGATGCTTGGCAGTATTGCCGATCTTACCAGGTTGCCTGCGGCTATGTTTATCGTTGATGTTTCTAAGGAATATATCGCCGTCAGGGAAGCCAACAGGCTGAACATCCCTGTTTTTGCAATGGTTGATACCAATTCCAATCCCAACGACGTCGATTTCCCGATACCGGCCAACGACGATGCTTCGAAATCGATCGCTCTGATCATTGATTATGTTGCTGCCTCTATTGAAGAAGGACTGTCGGAACGGAAAATGGAAAAAGAAAAAGAAGCTTCAGCAAAAGATAAGAAAGCTAAAGAGGAAAAAGCGGCCCGTAAAAAAGCTGCAACCGCTGAAGATGACGAGGATATGGAAGAAGAAGTAGTTGAAAAGAAACGTTCTATATCTGTCGATGATGACGACGATCTGGATGATCTCGGCACCAAAGGCAAGGCTAAAAAAGCTCCGGCAAAAAAGCCTTCCGCCAAACGAAGAGATGATTAACCGGCCGGCCTCGTTCACCTCTGTACATATTTTATCCGTTTCGAATTTTAATAATTAAAAACATATAACACTATGGCTGATATTAAAGCTGCAGATGTCAGTAAGCTCAGAAAAGTAACCGGCGCCGGCATGATGGATTGTAAAAAAGCACTCCAGGAAACCGATGGCGATTTTGATAAAGCAATTGAACTGATCCGTAAAAAAGGACAGGCCGTTGCCAACAAACGTGCCGACCGTGAAGCCACGGAAGGTGCTGTTCTGGCTAAAGTAGAAGGAAATAAAGGTGCCATCGTTGCCCTTAACTGCGAAACCGACTTCGTTGCCAAAAACCAGGATTTTATTGATTTTACCTCGAAAATTCTTGATATTGCTTTCGAAAATCTGCCTGCCGATACCGATGCTCTCAAAGCATTGAAAATGGACGATGAAACCGTTGAAGAAAAGGTGGTAGAGCAGGTAGGTATCATTGGTGAAAAAATTGAAATCGGTTTCTACGACAAGATCGAAGCCGGAGCCGTTGTGTCTTACATTCACCCTGGTAATAAACTCGCTACCCTGGTCGGTTTCAACAAAGAACCCGAAACACAGGTAGGTAAAGATGTGGCTATGCAGGTTGCTGCTATGGCCCCTGTTGCCGTTGACAAAGAAAATGTGCCTGCCGATATCATCGAAAAAGAGAAAGAGATCGGTCGTGAACAAGCCAGGAACGAAGGTAAACCAGAAAATATCCTGGATAAAATTGCCGAAGGTAAAGTCAACAAATTCTTCAAGGACTCAACCCTTCTCAACCAGGATTTCACAAAAGACAGTAAGAAATCTGTCCGTCAATATCTCAAAGAAGCCGATCCCGAACTCAAGGTTACAGGTTTCATAAGGTATACCCTGGCCCAGTAAAAATACATTTGCATCATAAAAGGCTGCCCTCATTGCGAAGGCAGCCTTTTTTTGTGACTGTTCAGGGTTTTTTTCGTAATTTCGGAGGGGAAGGTTAGGAGTGAGAGGTAATACCGTTCCGTCCCGATAGGAAATCGGGACTTCACGGGACACGGTCGGTAATCGGAAACAAGATGAACCGAGGAAGTCTCTGACTGACGAGCTCAGCGAAGCTAAACGATATGAAATGGTAATCGGATGAAGGACCCTGGAGGGGTCGGGATTACCGTAGCCATGGTTACGACCATGGAAATGAATAACATGAAAACAAATTGGAACTGATGATGAAATACAATCGTATACTCTTAAAACTTTCTGGTGAGGCTCTTATGGGTGAAAAGAACCATGGAATTGATTCATCCAGGTTGAGCGACTATGCAGAAGAGATCCATAAAGCTGCAGAAACAGGTGTAAAGCTGGGTATCGTCATTGGCGGCGGGAACATTTTCAGGGGCGTGGCCGGGGTAAGCGAGGGTTTCGACAGGGTGAAAGGCGACTATATGGGCATGCTTGCTACCGTTATTAATGGCCTGGCATTGCAAACGGCTGTCAATAATACAGGTACACGGGCCCGGGTTTTTTCGGCCATTAAAATGGAACCCGTAACGGAATACTACAGCAAGGATAAGGTGATGCAGGCACTCGACAACCATGAAGTGGTTATCTTTACGGCAGGCACGGGCAATCCTTTTTTCACCACCGATACGGCCTCATCTCTCAGGGCTGTCGAGATGGAAGCTGACGTAATGCTCAAAGGCACCCGTGTTGACGGTGTCTATGATGCCGATCCGGAGAAGAATCCCGGTGCTGTCATGTTTCACGAACTCACCTTTGATGAAGCCCTGCAGAAAAAACTGAACGTGATGGATATGACAGCATTTGCCATGTGTCGCGACAATAAACTACCCGTGGTCGTATTCAATATGAACAGGAAAGGAAATCTCCTCAGGTTTATTTCAGGCGAAAAAATTGGCACTTTAGTCAAAATTTGAATATTTTTGACTCTCTTGTAACGTTTAACCTAACCTCACAACAGATGGACGAAGAAGTTCAAATGCTATACGATATTACGAAGGAGAAGATGGATAACGCCATCAGCCACCTCGAAACCGAACTGAGCCGTATCCGTGCCGGAAAAGCTAATCCGCATGTCCTTGATGGCATCAAGATCGACTATTACGGCAGCCTCACCCCCATCCAGCAGGTTTCCAACATCAGCACACCCGATGCCAGGACCATAGCTATACAGCCATGGGAGAAAAACATGATCGATGTGATTGAAAGAGCCATCATGGCGGCCAACATCGGCCTTACCCCTGCCAATAACGGCGAAGTTATCCGGATCAATGTACCGGCACTTACCGAAGAAAGAAGGGTCAGCCTGGTCAAACAGGTGAAACATGAAGGGGAAAATGCCAAGGTAAGCATCCGTAATGCACGCCGCGATGCCAATGAAGAGCTTAAAACGCTGCAAAAAGACGGCCTGCCCGAAGATGCGGCTAAAAAAGCTGAAGTCGATGTACAGAAAATGACCGATGAATACAGCGAAAAAGTTGATCACGATGTAGATTCTAAAGAAAAAGACATCCTGACCATCTGAGGAAGCCTGCCCTTCACCATTGTTTAAAATGAGAATTCCCTAACAGGCTAAAAAGGTATACTTACAATCTGAAAGCTCCCGTCGTCCCCGGCTTCTGAAAAGGCAGAGATGACGGGAGCTTCCGTATTTACAGGTACGCCTCTACCCAGCCGGTTTCGACCATCTTGTTCCGATGAGGGCAGAAGCTTATATCAATTCGACTCCAGGATCTTAAACAACTCATCCAGTTTCGGCGTCAGAATAATCTCTGTACGGCGGTTTTTGGCCCTGGCTTCGGGTGTTTCAGCCGGATCAACAGGCATATATTCAGCATGCCCGGCAGCAGTCAGCCTCGTGGGATCTATCCTGCTGTCTTTCAGCAATATTTTTACCACCGAGGTAGCACGCAGAACACTGAGGTCCCAGTTGTCCTTAATAACCGGTCCGCTCCGGTAAGGCACGTTATCGGTGTGCCCTTCGATCATGATGTTCACGTTAGGATTGGACTCGAGGACTTTGGCGAGCTGCTGGAGTGCCTGGCGGCCACGGGAGTCAACATCGTAACTGCCGGATTTGAAAAGAAGCTTTTCCTCAAGGGAGACATATACTTT
>Ga0102962_1001267_pt1 | contig 10238 bp, 7 predicted proteins | sample SalPonF2_C_D2_MG_FD_84519 | JGI IMG/M metagenome (GOLD analysis project Ga0102962, IMG submission 84519) | Salt pond soil microbial communities from South San Francisco under conditions of wetland restoration - Salt Pond MetaG SF2_C_D2_MG ... | reverse complement strand
GCGCGGTCATGCCCTTGAGCATCAGGCAGGCGGCACTGCGATCGTCTATCTCGTCCGGTATCGGCACGACCTTGTCGGCCGGAATGAGACGTTCTTCGGAATACGCGCCCGGCGGGCCGTTTCCGTAGGCGACGCGGTCCCCCGTTTTGAAACCGGTGACCCCGGGGCCCACGGCTTCGACGATGCCGGAGGCTTCCTGTCCGAGACCGCTCGGGAGTTCCATGGGGTACAGTCCATTGCGCTGGTAAACCTCGATGAAGTTGATGCCTATCGCCGTATGGCGCAAACGCAGCATGCCTGCACCGGGTTCGCCAACATCGACATTGGCGAATTCGAGAACCTCGGGGCCGCCTTGTCGTTCCAGAATTATTGTCTTGGCCATCAGCTGTCTCCAACGCGAATACCGTTTCAATATTAACGCCGTCCGGGGCGAAAACGCGATGCTCGATGCTGCTTGACCAGGATAGTCCGGCCCGGCGGCGTTCTATTTGCAGCCCTGAAACCCCGCCGTAACAGAATGTCCAGGGCACCTTGCATGCCCCCATTCAGGGGGATACTGTATTCGTACAGTGTCCTGGATGTGCCGGCGCGGGAGTTGATTGCATGAAAGGCGTACAAGCGAAGGCGAACACCGCGGAGTTGTCCCGGATTCCCCACTGGATTGGTGGTTCGGCAGTGCCCCAGGATTCCGCACGGGATGGCGCGGAAGTTTTCGACCCGGCTCGCGGCAAGGCAATTCGCCGGGTGCCCTTTGCAGATGCAAATTTGGTGCGCGAGGCCGTTGCAGCGGCGGCAAGCGCCTTCCCGGGGTGGGCCGCGACCTCTCCGCCCCGGCGGGCGCAAATTCTTTTCCGCTACCGGGACCTGCTGGTCGACCAGCGTGAGGCACTGGCGCGCCTGGTAACGGAGGAGCATGGCAAGACACTGGCGGAATCCCGGGCGGAACTGGACCGGGGCATCCAGGTCGTCGAGTTTGCCGCCGGCATTCCTCATCTGATGAAGGGGGAAACCCTCCCTGATATCGCCACAGGGCTCGGCTGCAGCAACCGGTACGAACCCCTGGGGGTGTGCCTGGGCATAACGCCGTTCAATTTTCCCGCGATGGTGCCGATGTGGATGTTCCCGGTAGCCATAGCAGCCGGCAATTCGTTCATAATCAAGCCATCCGAAAAAGATCCCGGTTGCAGCGTGCGCCTCGCCGAGTTGTTCGCGGAGGCCGGGTTGCCTCCGGGCGTGTTCAACGTGGTGCACGGGGCACGCGATGCCGTGGAAGCTTTGATCGCCGCACCCGAAGTTGCCGCGGTGAGCTTCGTCGGCTCTTCGCCGGTTGCTCACGCTGTCTATAAGGCAGCGGCTGACGGGGGCAAGCGGGCCCAATGCCTGGGCGGCGCCAAGAACCACATGGTGGTGATGCCCGACGCGGATATGGAAAGAGCTGCCGCAGCGTTGACGGGTGCCGCCTACGGCTGCGCTGGCGAGCGTTGCATGTCGATATCGGTGGCCGTCGCGGTAGGGGAAGCCGGTGTGCGGCTGATGGACAGGCTCAAGGAACAGGTGCCGCGGTTAAGTGTGGGTCCCGGCGCCGAACAAGGCATCGAGATGGGGCCGCTGATCACCGCGGAGCACCGGGACAAGGTGGCCCGATATCTGGAAACAGGGGTCCAGGAAGGCGCCGAATTGGTGGTCGATGGCCGCAAGCATCCCGGCGGAGTTCCGGAAACCGGATTCTTCCTCGGTCCCAGTGTGTTCGACCGCGTGAAGACGGACATGAGTATTTATCGCGATGAGATTTTCGGCCCGGTGCTATGCGTCATGCGCGTCGATACGCTTGATGAAGCGATGGAGATCGTCAATGGCCACGATTACGCCAACGGCGGAGCGATATTCACCCGCAGTGGCGCGGCGGCCGATCGTTTTTCGAGGGAGGCGGCACCCGGCATGATCGGCATCAACGTGCCCGTTCCCGCACCCACGGCCTATTACGGTTTCGGCGGCAACAAGCAGTCGCTGTTCGGGCCGCTGCACATTCACGGCAAGGACGGCGTCCGTTTCTATACGCGGATGAAAACCATCACCAGCCATTGGCCGGATACGGGAGGCGATGACGGCCCGTCTGGCTTTTGATGTCGATTGTGCCGGTAACTGAGTGGGCTCAGCCGTGGCGGAACAGGATGACGAAATAACCGGCATAGGCACAGCCGTTGATCAGCAGTGCCAGCGCGGGGAAGCGGCGGATGCGTGAGAGCGCCAGTAGCCAGACGCCCGTGACCAGGGTGACGGCCATCGCGAGGCGTACATCGAAAGTGGCTGCCCAGGGCGTGGCCAGTATCCCGATGGCGGGCAATAGCGAAGACTGAAAAACCATCGCGCCGGTGATGTTGCCGACGGCCAGGGTGTCCTGCCGTTTGGCGACCCAGATCAGGCTGTTCAGTTTTTCCGGCAGCTCGGTTGCGAACGGCACGATCGCGAGCGACAGGAACAACGGGCTCAGGTCGAGCGCGTGGGCAATGCCCGTGATGCCGTCGACGAATCCGCGGGCGCCGACGATGATCAGGATGACACCGATCAACAGCTGCAGCATCTGCATGACGGGGTTGTTGCCCGGCAAGCCGATCAGCCCGAGATACAGGGGGGCTTCGCTTTCGGTGCCATGCCCGGCGTCCACCAGGCTGCGCGAGGCGCGGATCGTGCGCCAAAGGTAAGCGGCATAAATAGAGACGAGTACCAGGGCGATCATGACGCGGACCCAGATCGCGTGGTGGGGAATGAAAAGCACCAGCACGGCGATGATGAAAGACGCGAGGAAGAAGCGGATGTCCCGCTGCGTACCGGTCGGTTCGGGCGTGATTGTGGCCCTGGACCCCCGCCTGACCAGAGCCATGACGCCGATGAGGAAAAACGCCAGGGTCGCGAGCATCAGTGGGGCACCCAGGATCGCGCCGATTCCGATTTCGTTGCCCGTGTGGCCCCGGCCGCTGAGGAAGGCCACGATGGGTACGGCGGTTTCGGGCAGGGCCGTGCCCACGGCGGCGAAGATCGAGCCGGTGACGCCGGTGGAGAGGTTGAAGCGTTCGCCGATGTGCTCGAGCGCGTTGGTAAACACCAGGCTGCCGCCCAGGATTACTACGAGCGAGACGATCAGGATGAGAGTGTCGATGGCCGGCCCTGTCGGAAGCGCGAATCGGCAGTCAGTTTAACGTGCGCATTGGTGACGTCGTAATTATCGGCTTTCGAGTTTTAGCCGTCGCTCCGCCCCGTCAGTATCAGTCAGGGCTGTTGCCGCGGCGGCGCCATAGTTCGACGCTTTTCTTGACGATCAGCGGGAACACGCCGATCGCTACCAGCGAGGCGATCAGGACGGGTGACAGAAGGCCGCGCAAAGAATGGATTCGGGCGAGTTGCACGCCTGCGTTGACGTACAGGATGGTCCCCGGAATCATCCCGATGAAGCTGACCCAAAAGTAGGTGCGCGTGCGCATCGGCGTCACGCCCATTACCAGGTTGATGATAAAGAACGGGAACGCGGGAATGAGCCGCAAAAGGAAAAGATAGAGTACGCCGTCGCGTTCGATGCCGTGGTTGATGGCAGCGAGCTGGTGCGAGAAACGGGCCTGCACCCAGTCGCGAAACAGGTAGCGCGAAGCGAGGAACGCAAGGGTTGCGCCGAAGGTTGCGGCGAAAGTCACGATCACGCTGCCCCACACCAATCCGAAGATGGGGCCGGCCACGAGCGTGATCGCGGCTGCGAGGGGCAGTGACAGTCCGGTGACGGCGACGTAGGCCGCGAAATAGCCCAGTACCCAGAGCGCAGGATGCAAAGCGTACATGTGCTGCATCCATGCCAGGCGCCCGCGCAGGTACTCGAGTCCCAGGTAATGCTGCAGGCCCATGGCGTAAAAAGCCGCGATAACGCCGGCCAGGGAGAGCGCCAGCAGCAAGCGCCAGCGGTTGCGGTGCAGGAAGGTCCGGACGGGCTGCGGAGGCATGGGTTTTGTCATTTCAGGTGGTCCGGTGCGCGCGGATCGTCATCAACGCCCAGGCCGGACGGATCCGGAAGCGTCCCACCGCGTCCACGATGAACCCGGCTTCACGGGCGAGTGTTGTCAATTCACGCATACTCAGCAAACGTCCCATGGGACGCCTGTTTATTCGCAGCCACTTGTCCAGCAGCGGCATCATGAGCCAGTCGCGGCGCCAATCGACGATGACCAGACGGCCATCCGGCGCGAGCACCCGGTGGAATTCATTCAAGACCGCCTCGGGTACGGCACTGAAGTGCAGGGCATTGAAACAGGTCACGGCATCGAATGAGGCGTCGCCCATCGGCAGGTGTTCCAGGCGGCCTTCGATCAGCCGGACCGCGGGAGGCAGTTTGGCGCGTGCCTGCTCCAGCATGGCAGTGCTCATGTCGAGCCCGGTCAGTGCCAGTGAAAGGCCCCCGGCGGCAAGTTCGAGCAGCAGCCCGCCGGTGCCGCAGGCCGCATCGAGGATGCGTTCGCCCGTGCGCGGAGCCAGCGCCCGCAGCCCGTGCCGGCGTGTGACCGCCAGGTAATGCTGCCAGCGGCGTTCGTAGCAATCCGCCAGCGCCGCATATTCACGGTGCAGGGACGCGGGAGGCTTGTCGCCGTTACTCAGCGATGGCCGGGCGGCGATGGGGGGGCTTCCGGAAAGGAGCTCGGCAGGCCGGGCGGGAAACTGCTGGCGAGCGGATTCGGGAATGAGCTCGGCAACGCATATTGCGGGAAGCGCGCCGAAGGCAAATGACGATCGTCGGCGTCGCGGTGGCGGTGGTGCCAGTGGTGATACCGGTGGTGGCGCCGGCCGGCCGGGTAAAAGATCGGTACATATTGGTATTGCGGCGCCTCGGGCGGTTGCTGCTGTGCGGCGGCCTGCCGTTCACGCGCCCGTCTGGCGCGCCGGCGGGCGGCCTTGGCCTGATCGGCCAGTGTCATTTGGTGCAACTTGTGCAGCCAGGTCTTCTCGGCTTTGGCCGCGGTCTGATCGGGTGGGGGCGGGGTCGGCAACGAGAGCCGTTTGACGGCGCCCGTGTGGCGCGGCTTGTCGCTGAAATGCGTGACGCCGTTGGCATCGGTCCATGTGTAGACGGTCACCCCGGCGGTGGCCGGCGGGGCTGCCAGGGACAGCCCGCCGGCCACGAGGGTCAGGCCAAGCAAAACCGGAGCGATGCGGTGCATCTCACGGCTCCGTTCAACCGCCGTGCCCTGACACGGAAGCTGCGGGTTTGACGAACTTCAGAGTCATGCGGTCGCTTTCGCCGACCTTTTCATATTTCTTCTTTTGAGCGGCGGTGTCGCCCATGTCGAGATCCGGCGGCAGGTGATGCACATTCACGGTCAGTGGATCCTTCGGATTGGCGTTGACTTCGGATACTGCTGCCAGGCGGAAGCCCGTGTCCAGGCCGAGTTGGATCACGTAATCCTCGGGCATACGGTGCAGCTTTTTCGCGCTCACCTTGGGGTTCATGTACGGCAGCGCGCGGTGGGAGACGACGCCGAAGACCCCGCCCGGTTTCAGCACCTTGTAAGCGGCCTGGAAAACCTGCTTGAGTGTGCCCGCGTTTTCCCAGTTGTGCAGGTTGCGGAAGGTCAGCACCAGGTTCGCGCTGTTGTCGGGGCCGAGGTCTACCTTCTTGGGTGGCGCAAACGCTACGGTGGTGATGCCACTGTACAGATTCGGACTTGCCTTGAGCTTCGCGAGGAAGTGCTTGCGCATTCTTCCCATGAAGCCGCTCGCCGAGGCAGGCGGAACGGTCTCGATCAGGTGGCCTTTCGCCTTGAGGTAGGGCGCGAGGATCTCCGTCCACCAGCCGCCGCCCGGCTCCAGTTCGATCACGGTCATGTCCGGTTTCAGGCCGAAAAACTCCAGCACTTGCAGCGGGTGGCGGTACTTGTCCCGCTTGACGAAGGCGGGCGTACGCCAGCTGCCGTTCACGGCCTGGGCGAGCGTCATGCCGTTATCGGTATTCGGGCTGGCGGCCATTGCGGCCGAAGCGGCCAGGGCAATGCCGGCTAGCGCCAGCGGAAAGGGAATCAGTCTGCGCATGAGGGTGTCCCCATTCAATGGAATATTCATTGTCGCGCCGTTGCCCTGCGCCGCGCAATGGCCCCCCGGGCGCAGCGCGCTACACTGGAGGGGCCCCCTCCGGAGAACCAGCTTGCCGGGACCGCGCGAAGAAGCCCAGCAACGGCGCCACTTCTGGTTCAGGGCGGATTCCGGGGAACAGCAGGTCTCCGGGCCCAAGCTCGCTGTGGCGCTCGCCGTCCTCGGTGTCGTGTACGGCGATATCGGCACCAGCCCTATCTACGCCCTGCGGCAGGCGTTTACCGGCGCCACGCCGGTTGCCGTCGCCGTGCCCAATGTGCTGGGCGTGCTGTCGCTGATCTTCTGGACACTGGTTGTCGTCATATCCCTCAAGTACATGTCCTTCGTCCTGCAGGCCAACAACCGCGGAGAAGGCGGCATCTTCGCATTGATTGCGCTGCTGCGGCCCTGGCGCGGGCTGGAACGCCGCCGCCGGCACATGCTGATCCTCTTCGCCCTGCTCGGGGCGGCACTGCTGTATGGGGGCGTAATCATCACCCCCGCGATCTCGATCCTCAGCGCCGTGGAAGGCCTCAAGGTCGCGACGCCACTGTTCACGCCTTACGTGGTGCCGGCTACGATCGTGATCCTGATCCTGCTGTTTGCCTTCCAGCACAAGGGCACCGCGCGCGTCGGCTCCGTGTTCGGCCCGATCATGACCGTGTGGTTCCTCGTCATCGCAGGCCTCGGCGTCGCCTCGATCGTGCAAACCCCCGGCGTCCTGGTGGCGCTGAGCCCGATGTACGCGATCGAGTTCATTCTGCGCGACGGCTGGACGGGCTTCCTGGTGCTTTACGCGGTGTTCCTGGTGACCACCGGGGGCGAGGCGCTCTATGCCGACCTCGGCCACTTCGGGCGCTGGCCGATCCGCTGGATGTGGTTCGGTTTCGTCCTGCCGGCCCTGCTCCTGAACTACTTCGGCCAGGGGGCGCTGCTGTTGCGCAGCCCCGGGGGCACGGTGCAGCCCTTCTACCACATGGCACCGCACTGGCTGCTCTATCCCCTGGTGGTGCTCGCCACGGGCGCCACGATCATCGCGTCGCAGGCCGCGATCACCGGCGCTTTCTCACTGACGCGGCAGGCGATTCATCTCGGCCTGATGCCGCGCTTCCGCGTGACGCAGACCTCGGAAGAAGTGCGCGGGCAGATCTACGTGTCGACCGTGAACTGGGTGCTGATGATTGCCACGATAGCCGTGGTGCTCATGTTCCGCAGTTCGAGTGGCCTGGCCGCCGCCTATGGCGCCGCGGTGAGCGGCACGATGGTCGTCACCACCGTGCTTGCCTACAACGTAGCGCTCGAGATCGGCGGCTGGAAGCGCGTGGCGGCGCTGGCGTTCCTCGTCGGCTTTCTCTTCGTGGACCTGTCGTTCTTCAGCTCCACCGCGATGAAGATCCCCGACGGCGGGTGGTTCCCGCTGCTGGTGGGGTTGCTGTTCTTCGTGGTCATGTCCACCTGGCGACGCGGTAGCGAAATCCTCGAGGACCAGGCCTCGCGCAATTCGCAACCCCTGGAGACCTTGATCGGGGAACTGGAAAAGAACCCCGTGGCACGGGTTCCGGGCACCGCCGTGTTCATGACCGGCCGTGTCGACGATTGCCCGCCGGCGCTGCGTCACCACGTGCGCCGGAACAAGGCTCTGCAGAAGCAGGTGATCGTGCTCACGGTGCTCGTGGAAGACGTAGCCCGGGTGCCTTTCGAGCAACGCTTCGAAATCCGGCCCTATGACGCGGGCTTCGTGCGACTCATCCTGCATTATGGCTACATGCAGGGCGTGAACGTTCCTTCGGAACTGGTGGCAATCGGGGAGCGGGGCATCGAGGTGGACCTCGAGGAAGTGACCTATTACATCGGTACGCAGTCACTGATCCCGAGCCGCAAGGAAGGTGGCATGGTGGGCTGGCGCGACCGGCTGTTCGCCTTCATGGCGCGCAACGCAATGAATCCGACCGTGTACTACCACATCCCGGCGGAGCAGACCGTCGTTCTGGGACTGCGCGTCCGCATATAGCACGACGCGTTTCGGCGTCCCGCACGGGTAATATGAGCGGTATGAGAACAAGAGCCCGACAGCATCGTGCTGCACGTCCATTTCTCTAACCGTATAGAGCGTCTTGCCGATGCGCTGGCGGAGGTATTGGCGGAACCTGCTGCCGCGTCCGCCCTCGTGCCCGAGACGGTCGTGGTCGGCCACGCCGGCATGGACGAATGGCTCAAGCGGGCGCTTGCCGCACGCCTGGGCATTGCCGCGAACCTGGATTTCCAGCAGCCGGGCAGTTTCATCTGGCGCATGCTGCGGGCCCGCGATCCGGAGTTGCCGCGCCACTCGCCCCTGGAGCGTGGGGCGCTCGCCTGGCGCCTGTATGCGACGCTGGTCGATCCCGGCGCGGCCCATGCACCGGATGTGGCCCGCTACCTGGCGGGTGGCGACGAGCGCACGCCGTTCGAGCTGGCCGAGGCGTTGGCGACCGTCTTCGAGCAGTACCAGATCTACCGCCCCGAATGGATACGGGAATGGGAGGGCGGCAAGGCGCCCGCCGATGCAGCCTGGCAGGCCGAGCTATGGTGCCGCATCGCCGCGGGAGCAACCCCCAATCCGGCGCAGCTTTATGAGGATTTTGCCCGCAACGTGGATCGGCTCGCGCCCGGCAACGATCTTCCCGTCCGCGTGTCGGTATTCGGCATCTCGGCATTGGCGCCGGCCTATCTCCATTTGCTTGCCGCGCTCGCGCAGACGCGCGATGTCTTTCTTTTCGTGCCCAACCCGTCGCAGGCCTACTGGGGCGATATCGAACCCGAGGCGCGGCTGGCGCGCTGGCAGCTCACCCGGCCCGAACGCGCGGAGTACGCCACCAGCGGACATCCGCTGCTGAGCGCGTTGGGTACGCAGACCCGCGATTTCATCGAATTACTCCACGAAATTCCGGGCGAATCCCAGTCTCTGGAACACTACGAGCGTCCTGCAGGTGGCCAGCTGCTCGCCCACTTGCAGGGCGACATTCTCGACCTCGCCGATCAGCCCGAAAGGAGAACGGTGGATGCCGCGGACGAGTCCGTGCAGGTGCATGTGTGCCACAGCCGCCAGCGCGAGATCGAAGTACTGCACGATGCCCTGCTCTCCCGCTTCGAAGCCGATCCCGGCCTGGGGCCGGAAGACATCCTGGTTATGGCGCCGAACATCGACGATTACGCCGATCCCATCAACGCGGTGTTCGGTTCCGCGCCGGAGGAACGCCGGATCCCCTGGAGCCTGGCCGACCGCAGCGTGCGTGAAGAGCATCCGATCCCCGAGGCGATGCTCGAGTTGCTCGACCTGCCCGAATCCCGAATGCGGGTCTCCGATGTCATCGGGCTGCTGGAACTGCCTTCCGTAGCCCGTGCCCACGGCCTCGATACCCGGTCGGTCGGCGACCTGCGGCGCTGGGTCGATGCGGTTGGCGTGCGCTGGGGCGTCGACGGCGCCCATCGTGCCGAACTCGGTCTGCCCGAAGAGGAGGGCTTCACCTGGCGTTTCGGGCTTGATCGACTCCTTGCCGGTTACGCGCTGGCGCCCGATGAAGAGGCCACATGGGACGGCATCGCACCCTGGGGCGAGTTCGAGGGACAGACCGCGCGGCCGCTGGGCGCCTTGTGCGACTTCGTCGAGCGGCTGACCCGCTGGCGCGAGAGCCTTGCGGCCCCGCGCCCGCTGGCGGACTGGGCTGCGGCGATGCATGAACTGCTCGCACTGTTCGCGCCGGAAGCCTCCAACGAACTGGCGGCGATATCCATCGTGCGCCAGGCCATCAACGATCTGGCCGACCAGGCCGAGCGCGCCGAATTCCCGGGTGACGTGCCGCGCACGGTGGCCAGCGCGGCGCTGGCCTCACGCCTCGCGGTGCCCCGGCATCCGCGCCCGTTCCTGTCCGGGCGTGTGACGTTCTGCGCGCTGGCCCCGATGCGCAGCATCCCGGCGAAAGTCGTGTGGCTGTTGGGCATGAGCGAAGCGGATTTCCCGCGCCGCGGCCGTCCGCCCGGATTCGACCTGATCGCCGAGCATCCGCGGCGCGGAGACCGGGCCCGGCGCATGGAGGACCGCGCCCTGTTCCTGGAAGCCCTGGGCGCGGCCCGGGAAGCATTCCACATCAGCTACGTCG
>Ga0102962_1001266_pt1 | contig 10255 bp, 7 predicted proteins | sample SalPonF2_C_D2_MG_FD_84519 | JGI IMG/M metagenome (GOLD analysis project Ga0102962, IMG submission 84519) | Salt pond soil microbial communities from South San Francisco under conditions of wetland restoration - Salt Pond MetaG SF2_C_D2_MG ... | reverse complement strand
GGTTATCTGAACCGTGAAATTGCTGGGATTGGGATCGGGGTCGTTTTCTGTATCAGAGTCTTTTACCTGGGCTGAAATGGTGTAAGTACCAGGGCACTGATCGAGGGTTCCTGACAGTTGTCCGAGATAGGTGTGAAGAAAAAGGTTGGAAAAGTTTCCGTCATCTGTCAGGGTCCATTCATAAGGTGTGGTGCCGCCGGTGGCCTGAAAGGTAGCGGAATAGCTGTTGTTGACATATCCGGATGGAATAGAGGTGGTCGTAATCGAAACGTTGCTCCCCGCTGATCCGCACGGTGAAATATTGTAACAATCCTGATCATCACAGTCGATGTGACCATCACCATCGTCATCCGTGCCGTTGTTACAGTCTTCCGATGTTTCAGTGCTGCCTCCGCTGCCGCTACCGCTGCCTGAACCGTAGCCCTGACTTCCAGCCAAAACCGTGCATGCTTTTGCAACCATGAGGTCATCATATGCGCCTGCTTCCATGATCCGGTTCGGATCATCATAAATCGCATCGTCAACCCGGTTTAACCCGTCAAAAATCCCATTGGCGCCATCCTCATCTTTTAAACCACCGCTGACAATAACATACGCCATGTGTGTCGATGTACCGTTGATAGTCACATGGAGTTTTTCCGGATTAACCGGATCATCAGAACATGCCGTCTTCAGCGTTGTACCCATATTACCGGGATTCGTGGCGGTTAAATCTTTGTTTACTCCGTATTTGAGACGATTTCCCCACGCATCGTCACCTGCAGAAAGACCCAACGTAACGTACGGGAGGTTTCCGAAATATGTCGGTGTTTGAGAATCCTCTTTACCGGAAATTCCTTTATCCGCAAAAGGCAGACGGCCGTTGGCCGCCACATATCCCTGGATAGCATAATCAACTTGTTCAAGTATTGCCCTGGCTTTTTTGACCTTTGAAGACTTAATGAGGGAGGGCAACACCGTTGAAACGATGGAGATAATAATCCCCACAATAACCAGAACCACCGCCATTTCAATGAGGGTAAATCCTGATGAATCTGTTTTTATAGTCTGTTTATACAAATCAAACATTTTCTTCATCATGTTTCGATGTCCAATTAAGGCGTTGTTCTACATACCTCCGACCTGGCTAACCATATCGTAAACCGGAAGAAGCAACGCTAAAAAAATAACGGCAAAAATCGCACCTGCCACCACAAGAACGATGGGTTCAATCATTTTACCAATCATTTCAACCAGGGTTGACAGCTTCTTGCGGTATTCTTCCGCGATGTAACCTAATTGTTCTTCAAGCGTTCCGCTCACTTCACCGATATTAATCATCCGTGTAACAAACGTCGGGAAAACAGACGCGTCTTCAAAGGCTTCCGAAATACTGCTCCCTTTTTTCAAACCTTTTCCGATCTCATCGAGTTTGTCACGGTACATTTCATTTTTAATGCTTTCACTTAATATTTTTATGGCTTGAAGAATATTAATCCCGGCTTTGATTAATAGAGAGAAGTATTCCGTTATATGGGCAAGATTTGAGGCAGAGACAATAGACCCCGAAACAGGAAGTTTGATCATCAGCCAATCAGTGATTTTTCTAAATTGACGACTCCCTTTTCGGGCAGTTAAGAAGCAGATGAGGATAGCGGCAAATCCTATGAACAAATAAATAAAATACGCTTGCATAAAATCTGATACTAGCAGAAGATAAACAGTAATTTTTGGAAGGGCAACATTCATTTCCTTAAAGAGATCGAGAATCTTCGGCACCACATAGTAAAGCCAAAAAACAAGGCCGATACCAATTGAAATAAATACGAAAATCGGATACAAGAGTGCTTTTTTTGTATCACTGATAATGGTATGAATCCGATTTACATGTTCGGATGCTTCTTTTAACATCTCATCGAGCCTGCCTGTCTCCTCTCCTATTCTAATAAGGTAAATAACCGATGGTGAAAAAAGATCACTATATTTTTTTGCTGCCTCTGAAAACGACATACCGCCCTGTATTGCGGCAACGATATCCTGGATGCTACTAACCATAACGGGATGTTTCATACTTCCGGCAGTTTCTTCAAGGGCAGTGGTCAAAGGCATACCGGATCTGAGAAGAAGGGAGAGGTTATTGAACAGTTCAACTTGATCCGTCCGTTTAAGTCTCTTGAATAGCCTTAACGAACCTAGCTTCGGAACAATTGATTCCAACTGACTCAACTTGGCTACATAAATCGCCACACTCCCGTTTCTTTCCAGATAAGAAGCCGTGGAAATTTCATCCTGATACGGAAGTTTAATAACACCCGAAAAGGGCCTTCCATTTGGAGCGATTAATTTATATCTAAAGTAATTCATCTTAAAAAATAAATCATTCCTGCCTTATATGGCCCAAAGAACGTACAGCCTCTTCTGTAGTCGTAACACCCTGTTTAACTTTATTTCGTGTAATTGCAAAAATATCCTCAAAACCCGATGTTTTTGCCGTTTCGGTGACAACGCTTAAATCATCTCCTTTTTCAATAAGCTGAGATAGTTTTTGATCTATGCAAAGGAGTTCATAAATTAATGTTCTGTCAAAATAGCCCGTGCCGCCGCATAATTCACAGCCTTCTCCCCTGAAGAGCTCTTCAATATCGGGATCTTTCAGGTAGGCTTTTTCTGTATCAGATGGCATATAAGAAGTTTTACAATTATTGCATATTTTGCGAACCAGCCTCTGGCTCACCACACCGACCAGGGAGTCGGCAATTAAAAAAGGCCGAATACCAAGATCCATCAATCTGGGAATTGTTCCAACCGCACTGTTTGTATGCATGGTAGAAAGAACCAGATGGCCTGTGGTGGCAGCGGTAACAGCAGTGGCCGCTGTCTCGGAATCCCGTATTTCGCCAACCAGAATGACATCCGGATCATGTCTCAAAAAATAACGTATGGCGTTGGAAAAAGTATAACCGGCCTTTTCGTTGACTTGAGTCTGCCGCAATAACGGAATATTGAATTCAATCGGTTCCTCAACAGTAATGGTATTCTTCTGAAGCAAATTGAGTCTTCTGATGCCTGAAAAAAGCGTTGTCGATTTTCCGGACCCCGTGGGGCCGGTGATCAGGATGATTCCAAAAGGTTCATTAAACATTTTATCCAGGGTTTGAATGTGTTCTTTAAAAAAACCAAGTTGTTCTAGCCCCATGACAGAACTTTCCATGGGAAGAACGCGAAGAACCATGCTCTCCCCTAAAGGCGAAACAATCGTGGAAACTCTGAAATCAAAATTATTGTTCAATATGGTCGTCGAAAAGCGTCCGTCCTGGGGCAGTCTCTGTTCGGCGATATCCATATCAGCTTTCATTTTAAGACTGGAGACAATTCTGTTTAGTGCAACCGGCAAAGACAAAACCGATGTTATAACTCCGTCTATTCTAAAGGAAATACTGGTTGACAGTTTCATCGGTTTGATGTGAATGTCTGTGGCTCTCATTTTTACGGCAAGATGCAGAATGTGCTTTACTAAATTATCAAACCCTCTGGCCATCTCCTCGTTCTGAGAAAGAAGATAGACCTCTTTTTCAATGAGCTTTTCAACCGGATTTTCAAGAAAATAATAAAATTTGTTGACCGCCCGTACGATTTTCTTTCTTTCCGAAATGTAAAATTTCGGCAACAGTCCTGTCTGTCTTGAGATGGTCTGTCCGAGTTTTTCGTCGATCAAATTATGTGCCACGATCTCCAGTAGATTGTCTGTTTTACGGAAGGGAAGAAAAATATTGTTGAGACATAATTGTTTATTGAACAGTTTAAGAATATTCTCTTCCGGCAATACGGTATCTACATCAATGTAAGGCACACCGCCCTGCTCAGACAGGGCGAAAACAATATCGTTTTCTGTTACAAATCCGAGCCGTTCTAATATTTCTCCAATTTTTTCCTGGGTAATCTTCTGCTCTTGTAACGCATAACCGATATACTCATCTGTAATGAGTCCTTTTTCCTTTAAGACGACACCCAAAGGTTTTATTTTTTTTTCATGCGTCATTTGTTATATCTTCCACCTCATGGCACAACAGGAAAATGGTTTTTGAATCCGGGAATCCGGTGACCGGAAGCCCCATCTGTTTCTGAAACCCAACCACAGCCATCATAAGATTCTTTCCAACTTTTCCGTCAAGACGCGCAGTATACAAATGCATTTTAGCCATCATTTTTTGAAGCGCAAGCACCTCTTCTCCTTCATAATAGTAATAAAACTTTTTGAATATCACAGGCGGACGCCAGAATAAATAAAGGTCTTGATGATCTTCCACGTTAGAAATATTTTGGAGCGTCCCATATTTTTTCTTGATGTCATCTGAAACATGATTCAGTCTTACCAACATGTACCCTGTTTCCTCGAATATCGTTTTCGATATTTCTGTGAACCGGTTTGCTTGTAGGGCTTCAAAAAACTGCTTTCGGTATTTGGCAAGGTTATATTTACCCAAGAAATCAATGACGGATTCGGGAACGACGGAATTGTGTCCTGAGTGATTCAGATCTTTAACTTGAATCTGGTTATTTATCGAAACGCCGCGAATATTTTTAACCTGCATTGGAGAATTTGTGGGGACTGAAGATGTCGGAGAAATATTTCGGTTGAAACCGGAATAAACGATACCGCCGAATAAAGACAGGGCTAAAAACATCGATGCCGCTAAAGTTAGAGGCTGTTTCATTAATTTTAATTTATTAGGACGAAGATCGATAAATGCTTCTATAACAATCGGTTTGCTAATCTCTACCGTGTTATGAAGGAAAGCAACATACAAACACCGATCCATGAGTAAATTAACCTGCCGAAAATTTCCTTTGGTAAGTTTATAGATCTTTTTCAAAGCCGTTTTCTTAATTCTTATCTGGCCTCTGTTTCCGGCCAGATTCAATTTAAAGGAAAGGTAGTCTTTTAGTTCTTCCGAGGTCAGGGCTTTCGCCTCTTTTTGGATGACAATTCTACTTTTGAGTTGTCTAAGTTCGTCGGAATTCAGCAAGTCCATTAATTCGGGCTGGCCAACAAGTAATATCTGAACCAATTTATCTCGGTCAGTTTCAAGGTTTGAAATCATTCGGATAAGCTCAAGATTTTTAAGATCCAGATTCTGCGCATCGTCAATGATGATCGTACAATTTTTTCCACACTGATTCCGTTCCACTAAATAATCGTACAGAACCTTCATCTGATCGCTGAAAAGAAGGCTGTCCGTATTTTGCCCAAAATCACGATTAATTTCCCGTATCAGTTCCACATCCTGAAAACCGGTATAAAAAACCAGTGAAGTTTCGACACCTTTATCTTCAAGAATATTTATGATTCTCCTGCTGATTGTTGTCTTTCCAAGCCCAACCTCACCTGTTAAAACCATGAACCCCTTTCTTGCATTGATGCCGAATATGATTTCAGCAAGGATCTGTTCGATATGTTTCGAAAAATAAAGTTTATCTTCCTCAGGGGATACTGGAAATGGATTATGGTATAATCCAAAATATTCGAAACAACCTTGTTCTTCTTTAGCTGAGTGTGCATTCATCATCATTACCCCTGCCAATGCTTTCCTACGAACATCATAGATTATGATTTATCATCCCGGATAAAATGGCGTATCTGGGTTTTATTCAACAATGGTTTCATATTTTGAATTATTTCAGCAATCCGTATATTTTCAGGATAAATTTCTCGAAGATTTTTCAATCGTTCATAGGCTTTTTGAATATGTTGGGTCTTGATCTCGATAATTGCCATATTGATTCCAGCTTCCTGATCATGCTCATTTTTTGACAATACTATCTTTAAAAGATCTTCTGCTCGGTCAAATGCTTTATTATGTATATGCCAGACTGCTTTTAACTTTAGGACATAATTGTTGTTTTGACCTTTTAGGGCAACCAGTTCATCGAAGTATTTTTTTATTTGTTCGTCATTGCCATGCGCCATTTCACAACGGATATCCCCAACAAGACGGGCAATTTTTGCATTCTTTTCGGCATTTTTCAAAAAAATCTTTTCCACTTCCGGAACCGGTAATACTCCTTTTGTTTTGGTCCTATTTGTGTTCTCGATCTTAGCCTTAACAGTCGTATTTTTTTCTATGGTTGCCAATGCGTTCGACGATTTCTTCTTATCAGCTATCGACGATACTCGAATATCTTCCGGTAGCTTTGAAGTATAAACTTCATCATTATTAGCATTCTCCCGGGGGGGTAAATATTCAATCCGGTTCAATTCCGGACCTTTCTCCCGGTTCAGGCTTTTTAATCCTTTGATCTCTGAACTTTCGGAAGTATCTTCACCGGTTGATTGCCCTATATCCGTTTTTGGAACGGTAATAACCTTGGTATTCCCGCTTTTTGTTTCACGAAGGTGATAATATCCGAAAAGAGTTCCTGAACCGATAACAGTTAATATTAAAAGCGCCAAAAGAACAGCAGAAGGAGAATATAGCGGATTATTAAAAAAGTGGATTCTTTTTCTACGCATTAATTTATTTTTACCGTTTTCCTTCTCTTCCGATTCGGTTTTCAGTTTCTTTAATGTTTTGAAAATTACGCTCATATCAACTTCACACTTATAATAATAACAAGTTCCCTGGATTCTACGTTCCTTATTTGGTTTTTAAAAAGATAACCAATTATCGGTATGGAAGATAAAATAGGAACCCCCTGGTCTTCTTTGGATTGAATATCATCAATCAACCCTCCCAACACCACGACATCTCCGTCTTCAAGGTCAATAGTTGTACTTATTTCTTTGATTCTGACTTCAGGCAAAGATATCTCCGAACCCGACGTTGAACCTCCTAGACTTTTTGGTATAAGGCTGTTCCGATCCACGGAACTATTGATGGGATTAATTAAAAGGGATATCCTATGATCTTTTCCGATGAACGGAATAACACCTAAAATAAGGCCATCAAACACCGTTGAGACTTCAACATCTGTGATCTCTCTGTCAGTTCCCGTGGTCACTTCACGTGTCGTCTGAACTTTTTTTTGGTATGTAAATGATGTTCCAACACTAATGAGTGCCGGTTTTCCGTGTTTGACTCGAATGCTTGGATTGGATACCACCTTTGCTTTGCCGAACGTCATCAAAGCATCCATGGCAGAATCAATGGATACATGATTGTTCTCATTACTAAAAACCAGGCCGTTTCCCAATGACCATGCAACGCTGGTTTTTGATGTCAATGATGCTGCCTTATCTCTAAGCACACTCCAGTCAATGCCATATTTAAATTTGTCTGAAAGACCCACTTCAATAATTCTTGCTTCGATGAGTATCTGTCTGGATAGCATCGTTTTGAAATTATTGATCAGTTTTGATATGGACCGAATGATAGTCGGCGTATCCTTTACATACAGGCTCCCGGACAACCGGTTCAGAGAATACTTCCCGTTTTTTGAAATGATTCGGGTTATCATCTCTTCAACCACATCATAATCATTTCCCTGTTTGGCTGCCTGGCCGGAAAGTTCAAATTTACCTTTTAAGCCGCTTGCGGTTTCCTCCGATGCACCGAGTACATCTCCTCCAACATTAAAATTGGTAGTAATCTTGGTATCAAGAAAATCAAGACTGAAAATATGTTCTTTAAATGGAATGATTCGAATGACATTTCCGTTAATCTCGTAATAAAGGTCATATGAATTGAGCACCTCTTTCAAAACGGTAGCTGCTGAAACATTTTGAAAATTAAGAGTGAGAAGCTTCTTTTCAAGATTTACGCCAGGGTCAATGATAAGGTTCATCCCCACAGATTGAGAAAGAGAATAAAGAATTGCCTTAAGATCTTCATTGATCATTGAAAACGACACCGTATGATCTTCAAGAGGATCGTAAATCGGCATAACGGGCTCCTCTTTGATTTCACGAGGCGTAATTCTTTCCAAGCTTGGGATAAATTCCTTTTGCGCGGATTCCAAATTTTCGGATTCAGACTTAATATGTTTTTGAGTGGTCTGAAGCGATAAATGTTCAAGTGAAGCGTTTCTTTGGATTGCACACCCTGTAATGATGAGCAAAAAAATCACTCCGAATATGATATTAAATTGTCTCATGTACCCTCCAACAATGAAACGTCTGTGAATTTTTATTGGATTTCTCCCCATTTGGCAGTGACAGGAAGCGATATCCGTGTCGTTAATTCTCCTTTTTTCACCCATACTTTGCCTGATTCTATTTTTAATATTTTTCCGCCGTCCGGAAGATCAGCGCCCTGGGGATAAAAAGATCCATCTATAATACAATATTTCTTTTTACCGGAAGCAAATGTAAAGGTTAAGGCGTATGCCGTCTTAAACTTTACTTTTCCTTCTCCCTGATCAATGGAATTGTAACGAGGATCATGTTGATCTGAATACTGCCAAAAGCGAATGGGCTGATCAGACAGCGATTCCGGCTCAATGGGGTTGGCAAGCTTCGCCAATTTTTTCTCAAGCTTTGATATTTCTTCCATAACGGTCATATCGGGAACAACAAACTCAGATGAAATCCCTGGTAAACGAACGGTATTTCTTTTCAAAGGCGCCTGTAAAGAATAAACAGCATAGATCGCTGTTGGAATCAAAACCCCAACAATAATAATTATCGAGATTATTCCATGATGTTTTCTTTTCATTCAATCCTCTTTGTGAATCTGACAAGAAACTTTGAGTCATTGATGTCAGTGTCAAACCGATTTTCCACAACAGTATATCCTTTTGATTTCATAAATGAGATAAATTGCTGATACCCTTTTTGAGCCGTGTTAAAAGCCGTCTTAATCTTACCGAAAATTTCCAAAGACATCGCATTTGACGTATAATCAATTTTAAGGATTTCTGTCTCCATGTCCGGAGAAAGGCCATTTGCAACATTGTTCATGACATGAAGATAAGACGGTACGTCTTTATCAAATACCAACCCTTTAATGAAACCGACGGTTTCTTTATACGTTTTCAAGGGGATGGCATTCAAAGTGTTCTCGCTCTGAAGCACGGTTGCTTGATGATTCAGTTGTTTTAGTTCTTTTTCAAGCACATCCGTTTTTTTCTGGCATAAAAAATAACCGCCTGAAACAGCCAGCAAGAAGACAAGAAGTAATATATTCAATGACGCTGTCCACTTTTGAGTGTAATGATATATTTTTTCTACCCCAGGAGATATTCCGCCTTTCCCGGCTCGACGTTTCAACGCCATTGAAAAGGAATTTTGATATGTTTCATTATTGAAAGATAAGGATTCTTCTTCGAAGTGATAGGATTCATATTCCTCGTTTTTAGTCCATTCCGGATAATCTCTGCTGTCGATCCAGTTTAGTTGATACACTTTCTTAATCTTCATTCCGTTCTGAGCCTGAACGGTCTGAATGTCTGTTCGAATGGCATCCCAAAGGGCTGCGATCTGTTCATCACTCATGTCGAATGCAACACATCGGTTTGAGTAATAAATTTGCTTTTTGTCGCCAATAATCAAATCAGCAAATCTGCCGTGCTGAAATACCACGGCAACCGGATCTTCTGCACGTATTTCTTTTAAGACATTATAAAGAAACGCATATAAAGGAAGCATCAAAATGCCGTCTTCGTTTCCCCGGATCTTCTCAAGGTAGGCATGATAATGGCGAGCGGTAAGTGCCGTGAAGAATATATCGGTTGTGTTTTTTTCTCTCTTCTTTTTCCAGTGTGTAAGTACTTTTATCGGCTCATCAAAATCACCTGATTCCTGGAGTCGTTTTCGAACCACAAATTCTGCATATTTAACCGGTGCTTCAACGGTCATGGTTCTGGAAATCGTTTTCTGCATTTCTGTGACAAACCGGAACTCACCCTTAGACTCTTTTATATCTGCAATCTGCTTTAGGTGTATTCCCTTTAAGTGATATATGACACCATCCAGCTCAATAACATATTGTTTATTATTATTTCTCATTGCTATCCACATCTCAATGTTTCGATACGCTTCAATTTTTTACAACAAATGCACCTTTAAGTGTCATTAGAATATCCCCGGTTTCATTTTCAAAGATCTTTCCCGGGACCTTCTCATAATTACCGGTCGCTTTTAAAGATTTGATATGAAAAGATATTGGCCTGAAATAGTGAGAATTCGAATTGGAACACTGTTTTAAAATTGTTTTCATCTGGGAAAAGGAAACCGCATTTTCTATGTCGACATTGTATACATCCCATCTGTTTTGCTCTAATCCCAATAATTTTGCATTATTAACAAAATTGTTAATTCTTATAATGCTGTGCAATTTTT
>Ga0102962_1001265_pt1 | contig 10260 bp, 7 predicted proteins | sample SalPonF2_C_D2_MG_FD_84519 | JGI IMG/M metagenome (GOLD analysis project Ga0102962, IMG submission 84519) | Salt pond soil microbial communities from South San Francisco under conditions of wetland restoration - Salt Pond MetaG SF2_C_D2_MG ... | reverse complement strand
GACATCCGGCCGCATGCTGGCATAGGGCTCCGCGATCGTCTCGACCAGGACCCCCGCCGGCTGCCGCCCGAGAAGCGCGTCTTCCTGCTCCGCGCCGGGCTTGGTGAGCTGGGCCAGAATCTCCCGGCAGCGGTCCGCTTGAGCCCGTAAAACCGTTATATCCTCAGCCAAAGCGCCGGGTTCCGTGAGATCGTGCTCCAACTCGCGGCCGATCACGGCGATGGTGCCCAGCGGCGTGCCGAGTTCGTGCGCCGCCGCCGCGGCAAGGCCGCCAAGCGCCGACAGTCGCTGCTCGCGGGCGAGCGCAAGTTGGGTCGCGGTGAGCGCTTCGGACATCCGTCGCGCCTCGCCCGCCACCCGCCAGGCATAGGCGGCGATGAAAACCATGGTCACCACCAGCGCCGTCCAGATGCCTGCGACATATTGCCCCGGCAGCACCGGCGACGGCCCGCTCCAGGGCAGCGGCAGGTGAATAATCGCCAGAACGGTCAGGAGAATCGTGGCGATTCCGGCGAGAATCGCGGTCGGTTTCGCGCCGAGAGCCGTGGCCGACACGATCACCGGCGCAACCATCACGACAGCAAAAGGGTTCTCCAGACCGCCGGTCAGCGCCAGCACGATGCCGAGCTGGACCATATCGAAAGCGAAATTGAGCGTCGCCGCCGTAATGCCGATCCGATGGGTCGCGGGATATCGGAGAGACAGCCAGACATTCAGCCAGCCCGACACGGTGATCGCCAGCATCACCAGCCCAATCGGCATCTCGAAGCCGAGCCAGAGCAGCACGGCGAGCACGGTAACGGCCTGGCCCGCCAGTGCGAACCAGCGAATCAGCACCAGCGTTCTCAGCCGCATCGCGCCCGAGGGGAACCGCCCGAGGCGCTCGCGAAGCGCCGCGATTCGGGCCGACTCCCCGCCCGGACCCGCGACGATATCGTCGACCGGCCCCGGCATGTCGGCGGCGGTGGCCGTCTCGGACGAGGTTGTCATTCATTGCTCCGGCGGCCCGCCGGCCGCATCGCGGAAGATCGTTCCGGACCGGCCGTCGGGCGCCGCTTTGCGCCGGCTCAGTCGGTCGCGCCGGCCTTTTTGAGAACCTGCGCCACGCGCTGCCGGCGGTTGTCCATGGCATATCCGAGCGCGGATTTTCCCGTGTAGTCCTGGTGATCGATATCCGCCTTGGCGGCGATCAGCTTCTCCACGATATCCCGATTGCCGAGCCGCGCAGCCTTGATAAGGGCGGTTTCGCCGTTCTTGTCCTGCTCGTTGGGATCCGCCTTATGGGCCAGCAGAACCCCGACCATCGCGGAATTGCCTTTCGCCGCGGCGATCATCAGCGGGTTTTCGCCGTCCCGCCGCGCGAGATCCGGATTCGCCCCCTGATCGAGCATGATATTGAGCATGTCGGTATCGCCCTTGTCGGCGACGATACAGACATAGGGAACGTCGTGATCGTCGCGGGCGTTAACCTGGGCGCCGCTGAGAATGGCGGCGCGGGCGGAGTAGTAATCACCGTCCTTGATCGCCTTCATCAGCTTGTAATTCTCGGAGTACTGGGCCTCGGCAGGCGCGACGCCGAGACCACAGAATACAATCATAGCGAGCGCTGCGAGACTTAATTTGAGCGTTTTCTCCATTGCGTTCTCCGAGGAATTTTCTGATTCTGACGAAGTATAGGATGTTTCCTTTTGGTTTCGTCAAGCGGCGTCGCCTCTGCTCCGGATCCCGGGGGCCCGGCCGCCAGATGGCAGTTTCCCATAGGTTCCGAATTCGGAGGATTTGGCCATCGCTGCAGCGCCACAGGGCCGGTCTCGGCCACCTTACCTGATTCTCGCGGTTCTCGCCCTGATCGGCGCCGCCGCGATCGGTGTTCTGTGGTATTTGGCCCCGGGCCCGCAGAATGGCAAGCCGGTTGTCGCCTCTTACGGCAAAGCCGCGATCGGCGGGCCTTTCCGGTTGACCGACGACACCGGCAGGACGGTCACGAACCGGTCCTATGCCGGCAAATATATGCTGGTCTATTTCGGCTATACCTATTGCCCGGACATCTGTCCGACCGAGCTTCAGATCATGAGCCGGGCGATCGCCATGCTCGGCCCCGACGCCAAGCGGGTTCAGCCGCTGTTCATCACCATCGATCCCGCGCGCGATACAGTGAAGGAAATGGCCGATTACATGAGCCATTTCAGCCCCGCGCCCATGGGCTTGACCGGCACGCCCGAACAGATCGCGTCGGTCGCGAAAGCCTACCGGGTCTATTATAAGAAGGTGCCGGGACACAGCGCCAAAGGCGACGACTACCAGATGAATCATTCATCCCTGATCTATTTCATGGGGCCCGACGGCGCCTATATCGACAATTTTCCGCCCGGCACGACGCCCGGCGATATGGCCAAACATGTCCGCGAGATCGTCAGGAGCGGCGCCCAATGACCGTTACGGAGCCGTTCTGGAAGGCTAAAACCCTGGCCGAAATGACTTCAGAGGAGTGGGAATCGCTGTGCGACGGTTGTGGCAAGTGCTGCTTGCACAAGCTGGAGGACTGGGATACCGGTGAGGTAAGCTATACCAATGTGGCGTGCCGCCTGCTCGATCTCGGCAGCTGCCAGTGCGGTAACTATAAAGAACGCAAGCGCCTCGTGCCGGATTGTCTTATTCTGACATCGGCGGCGGTCGCCGAGATGGACTGGCTGCCGGAAACCTGCGCTTATCGGCTGGTCGCCGCTGGCAAGGATCTTGCGTGGTGGCATCCATTGGTCTCGGGAAATCCCGAAACGGTGCATCAGGCCGGGATTTCGGTACGAGGCCGTGTCATCTCCGAACGGCGAGCGGGCGATCTTCAGGACCATCTGGTGGATTGGACATAGGACGGGCGGGACGGGAAAAATGGGACGAGCGAAGCCTCTGGATGCGCCGCGTCTGCTTCTTCGAATCGATGGCCGGCCGGTGCCGCTACAGGTGCGGCGAAGCGGGCGGGCGACACGCATTCAGCTTCGCATGGACCTGAAAAGCGGCGGTCCGGTCCTGGTTCTGCCGCGATATGCCTCACTCGAACGCGGTTTCGAATTCGCCCGCGGCAAGCGCGACTGGATCGGCGAGCAGTTGGCCCAGCAGCCCGAGACGATCCCCTTCGCGCCCGGCGAGATCATCCCTTTTCGCGGCCGCGACCACACGATTCTCTACCGCAAACGGCCGCGCCTTACCGGCCGGCGCGGCGAGATCTGGCGCCAGGACGGCGCGATCTATGTCACCGGCGAGGAAGACATGGTCGCGAGCCGGGTCGAAACCTTCCTGAAATTCGAGGCGCGCAGTGAAATCCACCGCCGCGCCCATGAAAAGGCCGGGATGATCGGCAAGCGGATCCGCCGGATCACGCTGCGCGATCCCAAAAGCCGCTGGGGAAGCTGCACCTCGACGGGCAACCTGTCCTTTTCCTGGCGGCTCGTGATGGCGCCCACCTATGTGCTGGATTACGTCATCGCCCATGAAGCCGCCCATCTCAGCCATATGAATCACGGGCCGAACTTCTGGCGGCTGGTCGATCGGCTGACCAATCATTGCGACCGGTCCCGCGACTGGCTTCGCGAAAACGGAATCCGCCTGCATCGATACGGATGAGGCCAATCGTTTCGGATCCGTTCTCTTCTAATCCAGCCCCAGTAGCCGCTGGAAGAAATTGCGCTTGTGCGGCTTTTCCGGCTCTTCGTAAGCCGCGCCCGGCAGGGGCTCGACCGGCAGGCCGTTCGACGCGTCGGCCATGAAGCGGTGCCAGATCCGGGCCGGCAGACCGCCGCCGGTCACGCGCGCCATGGGGCTGGCGTCGTCGTTCCCGACCCAGACCCCGGCGACATATTGCGCCGTGAAGCCGATGAACCAGGCGTCGCGGAAGTCCTGGCTGGTGCCGGTCTTGCCGGCGCAGGGACGGTCCAGCGCGGCGCCGTGGCCGGTGCCCCCGTCCGTCATCACCGAGCTCAGGAGATCGGTCATCTCGCCGACCGTCTTGTAGCTCAGCAGCTGAACCGGATCCTGCTTGGCGCTGCGATAGAGAAGCCGGCCGCCGCCGTCGCGGATTTCCGTGATGCCGTGAGGCGTCGTCTGCTGACCATTATTGTCGATTACGGCATAGGCGGCGGTCAGATCGATCAGATGGACCTCGGACGTACCGAGCGCCAGGGACGGCCGCGCGGTGATCGGCGTTTCGATGCCGAGCCGGCGCGCCATCGCGACCACGGACTGGCGGTTGGCCCGCTCGCCGAGTTTGACCGCCACCGTATTGATCGACTTCTTGAACGCCTCGCGCAGCGTCACCTCGCCGCGATAGGTCCCGCCGTAATTCTGGGGCTGCCAGCCATCGAGGATGATCGGCGAGTCGCGCATCTTGTCGTCCGGCGTCATGCCGGCTTCGAGCGCGGCGAGATAGACCATCAGCTTGAAGGACGAGCCGGGCTGCCGCATGGCCTGCGTCGCCCGGTTATATTGGCTCTTGGCGTAATCGCGCCCGCCCACCATGGCCAGAACCGTGCCGTCCGGCGCGGTGACGACCATCGCCGCCTGGGACGCCTTGGATTGTTTGCCGCTGGCGTCCAGCGCCTTTCGCACCGCTGATTCCGCCAAATGCTGGAGATGGGGATCGAGGCTGGTATGGATGACCAGATCCCGGTCCGTCGCGCCGGTATAATCCGGCAATTCGCTCAGCACCCAGTCGGTGAAATACCGGACCTGATCTCCCTTTGGCTCGGCTGGAATCACGCTCGCCATCCGGGCCTTGGCTTTCGCCGCCGCGGGCGGCTTGAGATAGCCGGCCTCCACCATGTTCTGGATGACCTCCCGGGCACGCCCCTCCGCGAGATCGGGATTGGAGGTCGGCGAATAGCGCGAGGGCGCCTTCAGCAGCCCCACCAGCATCGCGGATTCAGGCAAGGTCAGGTCAATCGCCGAATGCCCGAAATAGCGTTCGGAGGCCGCGTCCACGCCGTATGTTCCGGCCCCAAAATAAACCCGATTCAGGTAAATCGTGAGGATCTCGTTCTTGGTGTATTTGTGCTCCAGCCAGAGCGCGAGCATAGTTTCCTGAACCTTGCGGCGCAGGGTCCGGTCGGGCGTGAGAAAGAGGTTCTTGGCGAGCTGCTGGGTGATCGTCGAGCCGCCTTCGACGATATGGCCGGCCCGGATATTGTCATAGGCCGCGCGCATGATACCGATGATATCGATACCGAAATGATGCCTGAAGCGCCTGTCTTCGGTGGCGATCAGAGCGTCGGTCAGACTGGTCGGCAGCTTGTCGACCGTGAGCCACTTCCCGGTGTAATCGCCGTAAACCGCGAGCGTCGAGCCGTCGTCGGCCAGCACCGTCACCATGGGCTGGTGCTGCGGCGCATTGGCCTTGCTGATATCGGGGAGATAGCTGGCGTAATAGCCGAGGAGGCCGAGGACGCCCATCGCGGCGATCGCCGCACCGAAGCCGGTCCAGCGCAACGCGTGCCGAATCAGGCCACGGGACGTCCCGGGCGTCTTGCGGGCCTTCTTCTTCGACGCGCGCGGTTTGGCTTTGGCCATGACAGACAAACTCCGCCCGGGCCTGTTGCACCCGGGCGTTGGGAAAAGGCCTCAGACGGGCCCGCGCCGCGCCGCGTCAGATATCGAGATTCGCGACCTTCAGGGCATTCGCCTGGATGAAATCGCGGCGCGGCTCGACCACGTCGCCCATCAACCGCGAGAACATCTCGTCGGCGGTATCGACATGGGACACCTTGACCTGCAGAAGCGCGCGGGCATTGGGATCCAGCGTGGTTTCCCAGAGCTGTTGCGGGTTCATCTCGCCCAGGCCCTTGTAGCGCTGAATCGCGATACCCTTCTTGCCGAAGGACATGACCGTATCCAAAAGCCTGGTCGGCGACATGATCGTCACCTTCTGTTCACCGCGCAGAACGTCCGAGGATTCACCATAGACCGACTGCAGCTGGGCGGTCTGCGCGTCCAGATGACGTGCCTCGGCGCTTGCGATCAGCGCCCGGTCGATGGTCTGGATTTCCTTCACGCCGCGCAGCACGCGCTCGAATTGCAGCCCGCCGTCGTCCGTCGGCATGCCCTGCCAGCCACGATCGGTCTCGGAGGCCAGCACGTCGAGCCGCCGTGCGACATAGTCCGCAACGTCCTGGGCGCGGGTGTCGTCATCCAGCGCGGCCGGATTGAGCGCGCCGGATATCGCCAGCTGCTCGACCAGGCTGCGGGCATAGCGGGTCGGGATCGAATCCAGCAGGTCGCGGGTCTCGCGCGCCCGCTTCAGGATATCGCGCAGATCCTCGCCGGCGATCTCGGTCCCGTCCTGAAGCTTGAGCACGAGATCCTTGAGCCCCGAATCGATCAGCGAATTCTCCAACTGCGCATCGTCCTTGAGATAGACCTCGGACTTGCCGCGCGTCAGCTTGTAGAGCGGCGGCTGGGCGATATAGAGATGGCCCTTCTCGATCAGTTCCGGCATCTGGCGGTAGAAGAAGGTCAGCAGCAGGGTGCGGATATGCGCGCCATCGACATCGGCGTCGGTCATGATGATGACCTTGTGATAGCGCAGCTTCTCGACATCGAAATCCTCGCGTCCGATGCCGGTGCCGAGCGCCGTGATCATGGTGCCGATTTCGTTCGAGCTCAGCATGCGGTCGAACCGCGCGCGCTCGACATTCAGGATCTTGCCGCGCAGGGGCAGCACTGCCTGATTCTGCCGGTCGCGCGCCTGCTTGGCCGAGCCGCCGGCCGAATCGCCCTCGACCAGGAACAATTCCGCCTTGGACGGATCGCGCTCCTGACAATCGGCGAGCTTGCCGGGCAGGCTGGAGATATCCAGCGCGCCCTTGCGCCGGGTCAGCTCCCGCGCCTTGCGGGCCGCCTCGCGCGCCGTCGCCGCCTCGACGACCTTCGAGACGATGACCTTGCCCTCATTGGGATGTTCCTCGAACCACTGGCCGAGCTTCTCGTTGAGCAAGCTCTCGACCACCGGACGGACCTCGCTGGAGACCAGTTTGTCCTTGGTTTGCGAAGAGAATTTCGGATCCGGAACCTTCACGGACAGCACGCAGGTCAACCCTTCGCGGGCGTCGTCGCCGGTAAGCGTCACCTTCTCCTTCTTCATCACGCCCGATTCCACCGCATAGTGATTGATCGTGCGGGTCAGCGCGCCGCGGAAACCGGCCAGATGAGTGCCGCCGTCGCGCTGCGGAATGTTGTTCGTGAAGCAGAGAACATTCTCGTGATAGCTGTTGTTCCACTGCAGCGCGGCTTCGAGCGTGATGCCCTCCTTCTCGCCGACCACCGAGATCGGCTCCGGCGTCAGGCCCTGCTTGTTGCGGTCCATATATTTCACGAAGGCCGTCACGCCGCCGTCATAATGGAACTCGACTTCCTTGGCCTCGACGTGGCGCTTGTCGGAGAGGACGATCCGCACGCCCGAATTCAGGAAGGCCAGCTCGCGCAGCCTGTGCTCCAGCGTCTCGAAATCGAAATCGATGTTCGTGAAGGTCTCCTTGGACGGCTTGAACATCACCTGGGTGCCGGTCAGTTCGCCGGCATCGCCGACGACTTTCAGATCTTCCTCCGGCTCGCCGTGGCGGAAGCGCATGAAATGCTCCTTGCCGGCGCGCCAGATGCGCAGCTCCAGCGTTTCCGACAGCGCATTCACCACCGACACGCCCACGCCGTGCAGTCCGCCCGAAACCTTGTAGGAATTCTGATCGAATTTTCCGCCGGCATGGAGCTGGGTCATGATGACCTGGGCCGCGGAAACGCCTTCCTCGTCATGGATCTGGGTCGGGATGCCGCGGCCGTTGTCGGTGATCGTCGCGGAGCCGTCCGGCTTGAGCTCGACGGTGATCTTGTCGCAATAGCCGGCCAGCGACTCGTCGATCGCATTGTCCAGCACCTCATAGACCATGTGGTGCAGGCCGGAGCCGTCCTCGGTGTCGCCGATATACATGCCGGGGCGCTTGCGCACCGCATCCAGTCCGCGCAGGACCTTGATCGACTCGGCGCCGTAGGTTTCCGCGCCCTCGGCGGCGCTCAGATGTTCGCGTTCGTCTGCCATAGCGTTATCGTTCCTCGATTCAGACCGCGGCGGCGCGGCTCAACACGCCGTCGCTCACCTCGAAATATTGGGCCCTTTCGCCGAAGCCTTCGAACAGGCTGCGATCGGTGCCGGAAAGCCAGGCCTGCACCCCGGCGTGACAAATCTCGTCGAACAGGGCCTCGCGCCGTTGGCGGTCGAGATGAGCCGTCACCTCGTCCAGCAGCATCAGCGGCGTCGCCGCCCAGGCCAGCGCCTGAAGCCGCGCATGGGCCAGCACGATGCCGATCAGCAGCGCCTTCTGCTCGCCCGTCGAACATCGCTCGGCGGCCTCGTCCTTGTCGACATGACGCACCGTCAGATCGCTGCGGTGGGGCCCAAACAACGCCCGTCCCGCTTCCGCATCCTGACGCCGAGTTTTGGCGAGACTTTGGCGAAAACGATCTTCCGCCTCGATGGCCGAAATATCGTTCAGCCAGTCGTCCACCGCGCCCGTCATGGCCAGCGCCGCGCGCGGAAACGCGCCCGTACCCGACTCCGCCGACACCCGCAACTGCTCGACCGTCTCGCGCCGGCTCGCGGCGATGGCGATGCCATGCTCCGCCATCTGCTCCTCGATCGCCGAAACCCAGCGCGAATCGCCTTCGTCCTCGAGCAACCGGTTGCGCTCGCGCATGGCCCGCTCATAGGCCGAGATCCGCCCCGCATGCGTCGGATCCAGCGCCAGCGTCAGCCGGTCGAGAAACCGGCGGCGGCCCGAGGGCGCCTCGGTAAACAGCCGGTCCATGCTTGGCACCAGCCAGCTCAACCGGATCTTTTCGGCGAGTATCTTGGGACCGCCGGCATTCACGCCGTCGATCCGCACCACCCGCCGGTCGCCGACGTCATTGGCGGCAAGCGACGTGAGATCGGAAACCGGCGCGAGTCCGGTACCGAGCTTCATCTCGCCCTCCCGGGTGGCGAGCGTCGCGGCGATCGCCCAGGCCCGGCTTCCCTCCCCGCCATTCGAGCGGGTCACGTCGCCGAGCGTCGCTCCGCGCAGCCCCCGGCCCGGCGAAAGATAGGACAGGGCCTCAAGAAGATTGGTCTTGCCCGCGCCGTTCTGGCCGGTCAGCACGACGGGCCGCGGATCGACCTTGATATCCGCACGGGCGTAATTGCGGAAATCGGTGAGCTGCAACCGGACAACGCCGTAACGCTCCACGGTCTCGCGCGTCTCGGCGGGATCGCCGGGGTCGGGCATGGGCACGTTCTGCTTCGTCAGCCTGCCCGTCATACCCGCATCGGCATGAGCACATACAATGTGCCGCTGGCCTCGGCATCGCGGATAATCGTCGGCGCGGTGGCGTCCGACAACTGGAACCGCGTCGTATCGCTTTCGATCTGCGAGACGATATCGAGGACATATTTGGCGTTGAAGCCGATCTCCATAGGCTCGGCGTCGTAAGTGACGGCGAGTTCCTCGGTGGCGCTGCCGCTGTCGGGACTGGTGACCGAGAGCGTGATCTTGTCCTTGTCGAGGCCGATCTTCACGGCGCGCGACTTCTCGGACGACACGGTCGAGACGCGGTCCACCGCTTCCGCCAGAAGTTTGGTGTCGGCCTCCATCACCTTGTCGTTGCTTTCCGGAATCACGCGCGTGTAATCCGGGAAGGTGCCGTCGATCAGCTTCGAGGTCAGCACGGCGTTGCCGGTGGTGAAGCGGATCTTGGTGTCGGAAAGCTGGATCTCGACCGGCTTGTCCGATTCGGCGATCAGCTTGTAGATCTCGTTAACCGCCTTGCGCGGGATGATGACGCCCGGCATGCCCTTGGCGCCCTCCGGCACGTCCATGTCGACGCGGGCGAGACGATGGCCGTCCGTCGCCACGCCGCGCAGGGTTTCCTGGCCGTCGGAGTCGGCGACATGGAAATAGATGCCCATCAGGTAGTAACGGGTCTCCTCGGTCGAGATCGCGAAGCGCGTACGGTCCACGAGCTTGATCAGCGCGCCCGGCTCGAGCGTGAACTTGTGCGCCATATCGCCGTCGGAAAGCACCGGGAAGTCCTCCCGGGGCAGGCTGGCGAGCGAGAAGCGCGACCGTCCCGAGGTGACGACCAGACGCGCGTCGTCCGGCCCGTGCTCGAAAGCGACCTGAGAGCCGTCCGGCAGTTTGCGCACGATGTCATACAGCATATGCGCCGGCGCGGTCACCGCCCCCGGCTGCT
>Ga0102962_1001264_pt1 | contig 10262 bp, 9 predicted proteins | sample SalPonF2_C_D2_MG_FD_84519 | JGI IMG/M metagenome (GOLD analysis project Ga0102962, IMG submission 84519) | Salt pond soil microbial communities from South San Francisco under conditions of wetland restoration - Salt Pond MetaG SF2_C_D2_MG ... | reverse complement strand
GTCGCCGTCATCGTGACGGCGCTCTACGGCATGGCCTTCCTGTGGCGGGGCCGCCCGGTCGACGACGCCCGCGCCGTCGCCAACGCCGAGATCGCCACCTTCTACGCCGCGCTGACCGCCAACCTGCAGGCGCGCGAGTCGCTGCTGCCGGTGCTGATGTTCCCGGTGGTGGTGCCGGTGCTGCTCGGCGCGGTGCGCTCCAGCGAGGCCCTCATCGGCCTGCAGAACCCCGTCCTGGCGGGCGCTTGGCTACAGCTCCTGGGGGCCTTCGACCTCGTGTATTTCGTCGCCTGCACAGCCATCTTTCATCTTGTCGTGGAGGAGTGAGGGTAGGGGGCATCGGTCAACGCTGCGACCGGACCCCGGCACGGTCGCACCGTAGACTGAGGTCCGGGTCCCGAGGGACCGGAGCTGAAGGAGCGACGATGAGCCAACGGCACGAGGCGCTCGCGCGGCCGCGGTGGCTGCGCATGCTGGGCCTCAGCACCTTGATCCTGTTCGGCGTCGGGGCCTACCTGGCGCTGGCGGTCAGCCCTCCCGACGTCAACCAGGGGCAGCTGATCCGCATGATGTACGCGCACGTCTCGGTGGCGTGGGTGTGCTTCGTCGCCGTCATCGTGACGGCGCTCTACGGCATGGCCTTCCTGTGGCGGGGCCGCCCGGTCGACGACGCCCGCGCCGTCGCCAACGCCGAGATCGCCACCTTCTTCGCCGCGCTCACCCTCGTCAGCGGCATGACCTACAGCAAGCCCACCCTCAACACCTGGTGGACCTGGGACGCCAAGCTGACGCTCACCGCCCTGATGTTCGCGTTGCTGGTGGGCTACTTCGTGGTGCGCGGCCTCATCGACGACCCCACCCGGCGCGGGCGCGTGAGCGCCGTGATCGGCATCATCGTGGCGGTCAGCCTGCCGTTCAACTACCTGGCGGCCGCCTGGTTCCGCACCCTCCACCCCACCCTGAGCGTGGCCGTCACCGGCGTGACCATGGCGCCCGTCATGCTGGGGGTGCTGCTGTTCAACGTCGGGGTGGCGGCCCTCGTCTACCTCACCTTCGTCTCCGAGCGGGTGCGCATCGCGCGCCTCGAGCACGCGCGCGTGGAGGCGCGCGAGCGCCGCGAAGGGGACGCCGCCGCCGGGGAGGTCGTCCGTGTCTGAGCTCGCGCAACACTGGCGCTGGGTCGCCGCCGGCTGGCTGGAGGTCGCGCTCGCCTACGCGGCGTACGCCACTTACCTGGCGCGGCGCGCGCGCCGCGCCGCGGAATCCGAGGACGAGCGTTGAAGAAGATCGTCTACGCCGTGCTGGGCGTCGCCGTGCTGGGCGTCGCCGGCTTCATGATCTACAAGGCGCTCAACAACTCGCTGGTGTACTTCGTGCTGCCCAACGAGTACGCCAAGGACCCGTCGGGGTTCGCCGGCCGGACCATCCGCCTGGGCGGGCTGGTCGAGCCCGGCACGGTGCACTTCAACGACAAGACGCTGCAGCTCCACTTCATCATCACCGACAGCATCCAGTCCTATCCTGTGGCGTATCAGGGCGCCCCGCCCGACCTCTTCAAGGCCAATCAGGGTGTGGTGGTGGAGGGGCGCTTCCAGAAGGGCACCTTCGTGAGCGACCAGCTGCTGGTGAAGCACAGCGCCAACTACAAGCCGCCCCAGCCGGGGCAGCCCATCGACGTCAACATGCTCAAGAAGACGCTCCAGTAGAGCTTCTGGGTCACGGGAGAGGCTCCTATGCACCACCTTCAGCTCGGTCACCTGGGTAGCGCCAGCGTCCTGCTGGCGTTCGGCCTGGCGCTCTACTCCGCCGTGGTCGGCGCGATCGGGGCGCGCCGCCGCGACGCCCGCCTGCAGACCTCGGCGCGGCTCGCCACGGTGGCCACCTTCCTGGTCACCGCCACCGCCATCGCCGTCATGGAGGCCGCCCTCGTCACCAACGACTTCAGCGTGCTGTACGTCGCCGAGCACTCGCGCATCGCCTCGCCGCTGTGGGTCAAGATCGTCACGCTGTGGGCGGCGCTGGAGGGCTCCATCCTGCTGTGGGGCTTCCTGCTGACGGGCTACACCGCGGTGCTGGCGTTCACCGCGCCCCTCAGCCCGCTCAGGCCGTGGGCGCTCGCCATCCTCTCGAGCGTGCAGGTGTTCTTCCTGGGCGTGGTGGCGTTCCTCGCCAACCCCTTCCAGACGCTGTCCAACCCGCCGCTGGACGGGCCGGGGCCGAACGCGCTGCTGCAGAACCACTGGATGATGGCCGTCCATCCGGTGCTGATGTACCTGGGCTTCGTGGGCCTGACGGTGCCGTTCGCCTACGCCATGGCCGCCCTCATCACGCGCCGGCCGGGCTCCGAGTGGATGGTGCAGACCCGCCGCTGGACGCTCACCGGCTGGGGCTTCCTGGGCGCCGCCATCGTGGCCGGCGGCTGGTGGAGCTACGAGGTGCTGGGCTGGGGCGGCTACTGGGCCTGGGACCCGGTCGAGAACGTCAGCTTCATGCCGTGGCTGACCGCCACCGCCTTCATCCACGGGGTGCAGGTGCAGGAGCGCCGGCGCATGCTCAAGAGCTGGAACGTCATGCTCATCGCGCTGACCTTCTGTCTCTCCATCCTCGGCACCTTCCTGACCCGCTCGGGCGTGGTGTCGTCGGTGCACGCCTTCGCCGCGGGCCCCGTCGGGCCCGCCTTCCTGGCGTTCTTCGTGCTGGTGACGCTGTTCGCGTTCGGCCTCATCGCGCTGCGCTGGGACGACGTGCGCGACCGCGCCGAGCTCGACGCCGCCGTGAGCCGCGAGGGCGGCTTCCTGGGCGGCAACATCCTGTTCCTGGCGCTGGCCTTCACGGTGCTGCTGGGCACGCTCTTCCCCCTCATCGTGGAGGCCGTGAGCGGGCAGCGGGTCACGGTCGGGCCGCCCTTCTTCGACCAGGTGACGTTGCCGCTGTGGATGCTGGTGCTGCTGCTCATGGGCATCGGCCCGCTGCTGCCCTGGCGCCGCGCCGAGGGCAGCTCGCTGCGGCGCAACCTGCTCTGGCTGGCGGGCGGCTTCGCCGTCGCCGGCGGGCTGGCGCTGGCCCTCGGCATGCGCGAGATCTACCCCACCCTGACCGTGGCGCTGGCCGGCTACAACCTGGTCAGCCTGGGGCTGCTGCTGGCCCAGGCGCTCGTGCCGCGGCTGCGGCTGTCGGGGCGTGCGCCGCTGGCGGTGCTGTGGAGCTACGCCCACGAGAGCCGCCGGCGCACGGGCAGCATGATCGCGCATCTCGCGATCGTGGTGGTGGCGCTCGGCATCGCCTTCAGCTCCGGCTACCGGGTCGACCAGCAGGTCCGCATCGACTTCAACAAGTCCGCCACCTTCCAGGGCTATACCCTCACCCCGGTCGACCGCTTCATGGAGCGCACCCCGTCGCGCATCAGCTCCGGCGCGGTGGTGCGGGTCTCCAAGAACGGGCGCGTCGTCACCACGCTGCGGCCGCGCACCAACATCTTCGGCTCGAGCAAGCAGCCGGTGACCAGGCCGGCGGTGATGTACACCTTCAGCCACGACCTCTACCTCAACCTCGACAACACCATCGGCCCGGACACCACCTACGTGGTGCTGCGGGCGGTGTACAGCCCGCTGGTGTCCTGGATCTGGTTCGGCGGCCTGCTGCTGGTGTTCGGCACCGTCATGAGCCTGCTGCCGGCGCGGCGTCGCATGGCCGAGCGGACCGCCTCGGCGGGCGAGGAGACGGCCCAGGCATGAGGCGGTTGATCGTCGTGGTGGCGGTGGTGGCGGTGCTCGCGGGCCTGTTCCTCTACGGCCTGTTCCGCGGGCCGCCGAACCGCGACGTGCCCTCCAACCTCATCGGCAAACCCGCGCCGCAGTTCACGCTGCCGCTGTACGAGCGCTTCCAGCCGAAATACGGGGCCAGCTTCTCCGTCGACGCGCACAAGGGCACCCCCATGGTCATCAACTTCTGGGCCTCCTGGTGCAACCCCTGCTTCGACGAGGCGCCGCTGCTCGAGCGGTACTACCGGCAGTACCGCGACAGGGGCGTGCTGTTCGTGGGCGTGCAGACGCAGGACCGCGGCAAGTACGACGCCGGCCGCCGGTTCATCGACCGCTTCGGCTACACCTTCCCGGTGGGCATGGACAACGACAGCTCGATCGGCGTGGAGTACGCCCTGTTCGGCGTGCCCGAGACCTACTTCGTGGACCGGTCGGGGACCGTGGTGTACAAGCAGGTCGGCCCCGTCACGCCCGCGGTGATGGACAAGGAGCTGGAGGCGATCCTGCGGTGACCCGCGCAGCGACGCCCGCGGCGCGCCGCCGACCCCCGCTGCTGCTGACGGCGCTCGCCGCCGCCCTGCTGCTCGCGGGCGCGGCCCGGGCCCAGCCTGCCGCGGCCCCGCCCGCCACGACCCAACCCGCCACGACCCAACCCGCCGCCGGCTCCGACGTCGAGATCAGCGACCGCGCCTACGCCATCGCACGGCAGCTGCGCTGCCCGGTATGCACGGCGGAGTCCGTGGCGGACTCCAACGCCGAGATCGCGGGCGAGATGCGCCTGCTCATCCAGCAGCAGCTCGACGCGGGCAAGAGCAAGGAACAGATCGTGAGCTACTTCCGCCAGCGCTACGGCGACTGGATCCTGCTCGACCCGCCCAAGACCGGGCTGCACCTGGTGGTGTGGCTGCTGCCGTTGCTCGCCCTGCTGGGCGGCGCCGCCGCGCTGGTGCTGCTGGTGCGGCGCTGGCGCACGGCGGCGGAGACGACGCCCGACGCGCCCGAGGAGGACCTCGATCGCGTGCGCGCGGCGCTGCGCGCCCGCGAGGACGACGCCTGATGGCCACTCTCATCCTGGTCGTGGTGCTTGCGCTGGTGGCGTTCGCGTACGTGGCCGTGCCGCTGCTCGTCCCCGGACAGGCCGACCCGCTGCCCGACGAACGCGACCCCGTCACCCAGGACCTCGAGGAGGAGCGCGACGCCCTGTACCGCGCCATCACCGAGCTGGAGGCGCGCACGGACCTCCCCGAGCGCCGGCGCGCCGAGCTGCGAGGACGCTACGAGGCCAAGGCGGCGCACGTGCTGCGCGCCATCGACGAGCGCGAAGCGGAGCTCGCCGGAAAGCCCGCACGCCGGCGGCAGCGCAGCCGCCGCGTTCCCTACGGCGCCGTGGCGCTGCTGGCGCTGGTGGCGATCGCGGCCGCCGTGCTGCCCAGCGCGGTGTTGCCGCGAGTGGGGCCGAACGCCAACGTCACCACCACCGACGTCAGCGCCGCCAAGCAGATCGAGGCGCTGCAGCGCGCCGCCGACAGGGACCCCAGCGCCAAGAACCTGATCGCCCTGGGCGACGCCTACTGGAACGCCCAGGAGACCGACAAGGCCATCGCAGCGTACAAGAACGTGGTCGCGACCGTCACCCCGGTGCCGGCGGAGGCCTACAAGCGCCTGGCCGCGGCCTACCTGCCGACCGACCTCGCCCAGGCGCAGGACTACCTGCAGAAGGCGCTGTCGGTCGCCCCCGACGACCCGCAGGCGCTGTACGCGCTGGGCCAGGTGGCGTTCGCGCGCGACGACCTGGCGGGGGCGAAGAGCGCCTTCCAGCGCTATCTGGCCACCCCGGGCAACGCCAACGACAGCCAGGCGCGAAGCCAGATCGCCCTCATCGACGCGGTGAAGCCGCTGGTCGAGAAGGTCAAGGCGGATCCCAGCGAGGCCAACCTCATGGCCCTGGCCGGCGCCTACTGGCAGAAGGGCGACCAGAACCGCGCGGTGGACGTGTACGTCCGCGTGCTCACCGGCCCCAACGCCGACAACACCACCGCGCTGGCCCGCACCGGCCAGGTGCTGTTCATGAAGGGCCGGAGCAGCGACGCCATCACCCTGCTGCGCCGCGCCGCGCAGGACCTGGGCGGTCCCGAGAAGCTCGACGCGCCCTCGCTGCTGATGCTGGGCAACGCCTACTTCACCCAGCAGCAGTACCAGAACGCCATCGACACCTGGAACCACTACGTGCAGAAGATGGGCGGCCCCGACAAGGCGGGCCGCGTGCCCGACCTGATCGCCAGCGCCAAGGCGCGCCAGCAGGGCAACGCCAGCGCGCCCGCCCCGGCCCTGCCCGGCGCCCCCGCCCCGGACGGCGCGCAGCTCTTCGAGGCCAACTGCGCCACCTGCCACGGAGCCTCCGGCCAGGGAGGCTCCGGCCCCGCTCTGGCGGGCAACCCGCGCGCGGCCAACGCCGGCAACGTGCGGGACGCGGTGCGCTCCGGCCGCGGCATGATGCCGGGCTTCCAGGCGCGCCTCAGCAGCGACCAGATCGACGCCGTGGTGAGCTACGTCACCGGCACGCTGGCGGGCGGCGGCTCGGGGGCGCCGTGAGCGAGCGGCCCGAGGACGGCGCGACCGCGCAACCCGAGGCCGACGAGGGGCGCCGCCGCCTGATCCGCTGGGCCTGGCGCCTGCCGGTGCTGCTGGCGGTCGGCGGCGGCGCCCTGGGGCTCTACGAGGCCATCCGCATCCACTTCGAGAAGGACGCGCCGGCGGCGCACCCCCAGTTCGACCCGCGCCCGGCCACCGCCGTCGCCGGCCTCCAGGCCTTCGCGCAGGCGTGGGACGCCGTCCCCTTCGAGCTCGCCGGCGACCATCGCATCCCGGCCATCGCCCTGCGGCTGCCCGGCCCCATCCCCGGCGGCCTCGAGGTCCCCGCCGCCGGAGGCGAGACCACCTACCTCGCCGGCTTCAGCCGGGTGTGCACCCACCTGGGCTGCACCGTCTACCTCAACCGGGACCTGGGCGGCATCGACTTCGCGTTCAACTTCCGCACGACCCATCCCGACCTGACCTGCCCCTGCCACCTGAGCATCTTCGATCCCACGCGCGGGGGGGAGGCCGTGAGCGGGCCAGCGGTGCGGCCGCTGCCGCGGGTGCAGCTCGAGCTGCGCGGGGACGCGGTGGTGGCCGTCGGGCTCGAGCGCACCTGAGCCGCCACGCGTAACCCGACCCACCCGGACGCGACGCCTCGGAGTCGTATCGTGACCTCATCGGCCGGTGCGACCGCACGCCGCCGCGCACCGGCCCACGGGAGGACCATCATGAGCACCCTCAAGCGACTGCAGGACTTCGGGCAGTCCGTGTACATGGACGAGATCCGCCGGAGCTGGCTGACCGACGGCACGCTCCAGACCCTCATCGACGACGACGGCCTGCGCGGCGTCACCTCCAACCCCGCCATCTTCCAGAAGGCGATCGGCCAGTCCGACGACTACGACGGCGCCGTCGCCGACATGGCCCGCCGCGGCATGAGCGTCGAGTCGGCCTACGAGGAGCTGGTGGTCAGCGACATCCAGAACGCCTGCGACCTGTTCCGCCCTACCTACGACGCCTCGGACGGCCGCTACGGCTACGTCTCGCTGGAGGTCTCCCCCCACCTGGCGCACGACACCGAGGGCACCGTCCGTGAAGCGCGCCACCTGTGGGGGCGCCTCGGTCGCCCCAACGCCTTCATCAAGGTGCCCGGCACGGCGGCGGGGCTGCCCGCGATCCGGCAGCTCATCAGCGAAGGCATCAACGTCAACGTCACGCTGCTGTTCGGGCTGGGCCGCTACCGCGAGGTGATCGAGGCCTACCTCGGCGGTCTGGAAGACCGCGTCGAGGCCGGCGAGCCGGTGGAACGGGTGGCCTCGGTGGCCAGCTTCTTCCTGAGCCGCATCGACGTGATGGTCGACCCCATGCTGGAGAAGGTCATGCAGCAGGGAGGCCCGCGCGCGGACGCCGCGCAGGCGCTCCACGGCGAGATCGCCGTCGCCAGCGCCAAGCGGGCCTACGCCATCTTCGAGGAGGCGTTCGGAGGCGAGCGCTTCCGCGCGCTCGAGCGGCGGGGGGCGCGCAAGCAGCGCCTGCTGTGGGCGTCGACCAGCACCAAGAACCCCGACTACTCCGACGTCAAGTACGTCGAGCCGCTCGTCGGCCCCGACACCATCAACACCATGCCGGGCGAGACGCTCGACGCCTACCGCGACCACGGCGAGCCTGCCGACCGCGTCCGCGACGACATCGACGCGTACGGCAGGAAGCTCGAGCAGCTGGGCGAGCTGGACATCGACCTCGACGAGGTCACGCAGGCCCTCGAGGACGAAGGCGTCGACAAGTTCATCAAGCCGTTCGACAAGCTGATGGGCACCCTGGCCGAGGAGCTGCGCAAGGCGCCTGCCTGACGGGGCGTGCGCGGTGCCGGGCGTCCGGCGCGAGGAGGGGGCTTTCCGCGGGGACCCTACCCTAGTGTCGAGGGGCGTAGCCCCCGCGCTTCTCCCCACAGGCGCACGGCTGGGGCACCGGACCCCCGTTCACGACGCACATACGTGGGCGCCTAGGCCGCAACCGTCCTCGGCACGTGCCAAGGCGCCCGCGCGCAAGGGGTTGCTGCCGCGACGCCCGCGGCACCGGCCGCGGAGCCCTCGGCCGCGGCCCCGGTCGTCGACGAGCCCCGGCTCCTGCCGCTAGGCACGAGCACCCCCGCTACGCCCCTGACGCGGATGAAGCGGTGCTCATCACCTTGGCTGCACACCGAAGGTCCTCTACATCGCGGGAGGGGTTCGGACCGGAGGTCTCGCCCCAGGGACCTCGCCACGCGAATCCCCCCGCCCCTCGGCGCCTCCCCTCGTGAACGCGCGCACATGGACTGATACCCGGGTGATAGCGCCCTCCTAGGCTGATCGGAACGGTGCCCTGCACCGTCCCTAGGAGGAGAGAGCATGTCCCGACCCCAACGACGGCGACCCGCGCCGGTCCGCCGGCTTCCCCTCGTCCTCGCGCCGACCCTCGTGCTGCTCCTGGCCGCCTGTGGCTCGCCGGGCGGCGGCGGGGGCGGCCACCCCGGCGGCGGCACCGATCAGGTCGCCAACGCCCTGAACGACCTCGGCGTCGACACCACGGCAACGCCGCGCGTCGCGGCGAACGGCGACACGCTGGGCGCCGACGCGGCGCCCCTGGGCAGCGAGGCCAGCTACGGAGACCCGGCGGCGTTCTCCAACGAGAGCGGCGCCAATCCCACCATGGAGTTGCTGCTCTCGCGCAACTCCAGCTCCACGAACACCCTGAAGGTGGAGAAGATCACCGGGGCGCAGGTGACCTCCGGCGGCAGCGTCGACTTCGGAAGCGAGACGGTGCTGTCGGACCTCACCAGCGGCAACGACTGGTCGAAGTCGGCTTACGACGACGGCAACCAGTTCCAGACGCTGCGCGCCGTGGCGTCCGGCGATCTCGACGGGGACGGCCTCGACGAGATCGCCGCGGTCTACGTCGATCAGGCCGACAGCGTCGTGAAGCTACGCGAGTTCGACGACAGCAAGCACAACTTCGCCTCCACCACCGCCAGCATCGCCGCGGGCGGCAGCGTCGAGAGCCTCGCGCTGATCGCACTCGACGGCAACGGCGACGGCACCGACGAGCTCACCGTGGCCATCTCCTACAGTGACCACGTCGACCTCGTCCCCATCACGGGCAGCGGCGCGGGCGCCAGCCTCGACAACGCCCACAAGATCACCCTGCCGCAGAAGGTCGGCGGTTCCACCCTGTACGTCCGCATGGCGGCCGGTAACCTCGACTACGACAACGCTCAGGAGCTGGCCGTGGTCGTGAACGAGGCCTTCAGCAGCACGAGCGGCCTCCAGGGCCTCGCCACCTACACCGTCTTCGACGACGCCAACCACGACCTCGCCGTCATCGGCTCGGGACCCGTGCAAGCCGACGTACCCGGCCCCGTCGCGGTCGCCGCGTCCGACGTCTCGATCGCCGACATCGACGGCGACGGGCTCGACGAGGTGGTGCTCGGTGGCGCGTCCAACCTGGCCTGGCAGTGCGGCGATCCGTTCCAGACGGTGCTCTTCGCGCTGGACGATGCCGCCCACAGCCTCGCTGTTCTCGGCGCCACGCAGGACGCGCTCCCCTACCAGAACTGCCCGGCCTACGGCGCCTGGCACCGCTACTTCGTCTTCATCACCACGCCCGACCTCGACGGGGACGGCGTGCACGAGATCACCGCCAACCAGAACGTCTACGGCAACTTCAAGGACAACGCGCCGTTCACGCAGCTGACCGATATGCAGCTCCCGGCCACCGCCTTCCTCGACGGCAGCAACGACGCCAACCAGTACCTGAGCCTGGCCGAGACCGGCGTGGTGGCCGCCGACGTGACCGGCGACGGCCGCGACAACGTGATCATCTACCAGCAGAACCGGACCACCCTCCCGGTCTGGGGCCTGTCCGCGATCACGACCATCGGGTCGGCCT
>Ga0102962_1001263_pt1 | contig 10264 bp, 10 predicted proteins | sample SalPonF2_C_D2_MG_FD_84519 | JGI IMG/M metagenome (GOLD analysis project Ga0102962, IMG submission 84519) | Salt pond soil microbial communities from South San Francisco under conditions of wetland restoration - Salt Pond MetaG SF2_C_D2_MG ... | reverse complement strand
GTGCTCCAAATACTCCAGGTTGAAGGTTAAAGGTGCAAGGTGCAAGGTGCAAGGTGCAAGGTGCAAGGTGCAAGGTGCAAGGTCAAAAGCCGCCGGCAGCGAGCGGCCGGCGGGCCAGGGGTGAGGTTTTCCAGGGCCTCTGTCTTAGGGCCTCGTCCCTTGTCCCTGGTCGCCGAAGGCGACCTGATAAACGTCGTCGTAGGTTCGGGCGAATCGCACGGTGAGGCCTTCGCGCAGGTAGTCGGGAAGGTCCTCGAAGTCCGTGCGATTTTCCACCGGGAAGATGAGTGTTTTGAGTCCGGCGCGGCGGGCGGCGATGGTCTTTTCCTTGACCCCGCCGATGGGCAGCACTCGGCCGGTCAGGGTCAGCTCGCCGGTCATGCCAAGTTTGTCGAGCACCGGTTTTCCAGTAATCATCGACAGCAGGGCGGTAGTCATGGTGACGCCGGCCGAGGGGCCGTCCTTGGGGGTGGCGCCGGCGGGGACGTGAAGATGGACGAAGTGGGTGTCGAAAAAGTCCTCCGGGACCCCGTATTTTATCAGGTGGGCCATGACGTAGGAATAGGCGATTTCCGAGCTCTCCACCATCACGTTGCCCAGTTGGCCGGTCTGCTTGAACCCCTTGTTCTTGCTCGGCATGGCGGTCGCCTCGATCTGCAGGGTGGCGCCGCCCATGCTGGTCCAGGCCAGGCCCGTGACCACCCCGGGGACCCTTTCGAAGACCTCCTCCTTGGTGAAGATCGGTTTGCCGAGGTATTTTTCCAGATCCCGTTTGTGAATGACGATCTTCTCTGTTCGGCCATTGGCGAACTCCATGGCCGCCTTGCGCATGATCTTTTTGATCCGGTTTTCCAGGCTGCGCACGCCCGCTTCCCGGGCATAGGCGTCGATGATCGCCTCCAGGGCATCTTTGCGAATCGTTATCCGGCCTTTTTGCAACCCGTGGTTTTTCAACGCCTTGGGAATGAGGTAGCGTCGGGCGATTTCGACTTTTTCCTCCAGAATATAGCCCGACAGGCGGATCACTTCCGTGCGGTCGAGCAGGGGCGCGGGGATGGTGTCGAGCTGGTTGGCAGTGGCGATGAACAGCACGTTGGAGAGATCGAAGGGGACGTCCAGATAGTGATCCCGGAAGGTGCCGTTCTGCTCAGGGTCGAGGACCTCGAGCAGGGCCGAGGCCGGATCGCCCTGGAAGGAGGCACCGATTTTGTCGATTTCGTCGAGCATCAGGACCGGGTTGGCCGTTGCGGCGCTCTTCATGGCCTGGATGAACTTGCCGGGCATGGCACCGATGTAGGTGCGCCGGTGCCCCTTGATTTCAGCTTCGTCTCGCATCCCGCCCAGGGAAAAGCGGTAAAAGGCGCGCCCCAACGCCCGGGCAATGCTCCGCCCGACGGAGGTCTTGCCCACCCCGGGCGGACCGACCAGGCAGAGGATCGATCCGGAGATGTCCCCCTTCATTTTGCCGACCGCGATGAACTCAAGAATCCGCTCCTTGACATCCGGCAGACCGAAATGGTCCCGGTCAAGGACCCGGCGGGCCTTTTCCAGATCATAGGAGTCGCGGCTGAATTTACCCCAGGGCAGGATGGTCAGCCAGTCGAGGTAGTTGCGGGTGACGGTGTATTCGGGGGAGGCGGGCTCGAGCAGTTTGAGCTTTTCCAGCTCCTCGTCAACCGTGCGCTGAGTCTCGACGGGGAGCTTCAGGCCCTTGAGGCGTCCCTGAAATTTTTCAACCTCGGCGGTCTTCCCCTCCTTCTCCAGCCCGAGTTCCTTTTTGATCGCCTTGAGCTGCTCCTTGAGAAAGAACTCCCTCTGCTGGGCGGAGACCTTCTCTTCGATCTGCTTGGAGATTTTGGTCTGCAGCCGGGAAACCTCCAGCTCTTTTTTCAGGATCACCAGCACCCGGTCGATGCGCCGGCGCACATCGAAGGTTTCGAGGATCTGCTGCAGCTGCTGGCCGTCGGCGGAACTGAGGTTGGCGGCGAAATCGGCCAGGCGGCCGGGATCATCCATGCTGGAGCGATTGAGAAAGAGCTTGATCTCCTCCGAATAGAGGGGGTTGATCTGCACCAGCTCCTTCAGGGCCGAGATGATCGCCATGGAGTAGGCCTTGAGTTCGGGGTTGACCGAGAGTTCGGCCCCGAAACGGTACCTGACCCGGGCAAAGAGGCCCTTTTTGCCCGGAGTCCATTCCTCGACGGAAAAGCGCTCCAGGCAGTTGAACAGAATATGGGTGCTTTCCTCATCCTCATGGAGCACCTTCAGGATTTTACCGGCCACTCCGACCTGATGCAGGTTTTCGTGGACGTCTTTGCCCTCGAGATCTCTGACCAGGATCAGTCCCAGGGCCTGAGACTGGGTATCCATTGCCTGCTTGACGGCAGCTATTTTCTCGGCGTCGCTGATGGCCAGGGGAATGAGAAGCCCCGGAAAGGCAGGCCGGGGGCGAAGGGGAATGATCGGCAGGGCGGGCGGAAGAAGCTCCGAAGCGAGCACCAGGCTTCCCGCCTCCTCGCGATGGCCGCCGTTTACAGAGTTGATTTCCGCATCGAGGATGTCGCCGGGATGTTCAGTCATAAAGCAACGCTCCTTGGAGTGAACGTAGTTCGAGTGTCCCCGAAAGCTAATCATTCCAAGAGCGAATGTCAACCTCTGCCGACAGTGCCGAAAGGGAAGAGAGTGCCGGGGTAAGGATCAAAAGACGGTTCGCAGGGCCAGATGAAAAACGACGTCCGGAGCGGTTTTTACCACGATATCCTCGGAAACCCCAAGGTCAAGAGAGGTGTTCCGGGTAAATCCCAGGGTGCCCCCGATGGTGAGCTGTACCGACCCGTCGTCGAGTTCGCGCAGGCGGCTGTCCCGGTAGAAGGGGGTGTGACCATCGAACTGCAGTTTGAATGCCAGCCAGTCGAGGGGGCTCCAGCCGGCTCCCAGTGTCCCGAATTCGACCACGGAGCGCTGCTGGTCGGGAAGCACGTCGCTGCTGGTCATGTAGAGCACTCCGAGGGCGCCGAAGGCGGCCAGTTTCCCGTGCGCCGTCAGGGTGGCGTCACCCCCCGTCAGCCACACTGCCAGGTCGGTGCTGCCGCTGCCGAGGAGCCTGTCGCTGTCGCCGGTGGGCAGCTTGAGACTGGCGCGCAGAGCCACGGCACGCTGCGGGCGGTCGGCCGGCCGATAGAGCTGCCAACCGCCGAAAAGGCGCACATCCCCCAGACCCGATCCCGAATCGGTTATATCGAGGTCGGTACGACCGTCTCTGGAGTAGCGGTAAATCAGGCGATCGCGGGGATATTGGGTGCGGTTGCCCTGAGGCAGGTCGAAGAAGTCGTGCCAGTCCTCGATGAAATGGTCGAGAAACCCCCCCTCCTGAGAGACATAGGGCACCTCGATGCCGGCTTCGAACCGATCCGGCAGTCCGGTACGAAGATCGAGGTTGAAGCGATGGGTTTCACCGTCGAGGAAGATGGCCTCGCGAGAAGTATCGTCGATGGCGAAGTTGTTGGCGAGATCCGCCGAGATGAGGACCTCGGTGCGGCCGAAGGGCATCACTTTCGGATCCCCGGCCGGCGGGAGGCCGTAAATCGCGATCACGGGGCTCTGATTGCGGGTATGGAAAGGAACGATATCGACGGCCGAGGCGGGGCTTGGGCGGAGAAAAACTCCGAGCGACAGGGCCGCCAGCAGGAGAACGCAGGATCGTTTCATGACAACTCGCAAAGGAAGGAGGGACGCCTCTGCCCGCGAAGCCGCCGCGAGCCTCCGTAACCGATTTTCGATCGACGTGCCGGGTGCAGCAATGCGCTGCACAGTTTATCATTTTCTCCGGCCTGTGACGGTCGGCGGATAAAAAAAACGAAAAAAACGATCGCTCGGTCAGTGGATTGCGGGCCGAGCGAGAGAGCCCGCTATCCGGAAGTGGTAGGCGCCGTCGCGGGCCGGTTTGGTGACCAGACTGAGGAGCCCCTTCAGATTCTTGTCGAGGTTGCGGCCGGGGCGCAGCACGATGTTGAGATTGAGCCGGCTGCGGTCCAGGGGAGTGACCACCAGCACGGTCCCCCCCCCGGTGATTTCCAGATTTCCTCCGGTTGCCTTGAAGGTATCGATCCGGAAGGAGTTTCCCCGTCCCTCGCCCACCAGGGAGATAGTCCCCAGATCCAGTTTCCCGCCGGCGATGCCGAACGCTTTCAGGCCGGTCAGGCGGACGTTGTGCAGGGACAGATTCAGGTGAGTGGCGGTCTGGGTCCGCAGCGGCAGGGTTCCCGAATAGCTTCCTTGCTGCAGAATCCCTGCGAGCTCCAGACCGGATTTGGCCAGCAGAGGTTCGTTGAAGGAGATCCGGTTCATCCGGGCTGCGATGGCGCCGTCGTGGTGTACCGTTCCCTCCAGGGTTCCCCCGAAGAGGCGGGCCTGCAGAGCCAGACCCGGGTTGCCGCTGAAGAGGGTGGTCCAGAGCGGTTTCACCACCAGGTCTGAGACGGCGACCGATTTCAGCTGGGGGTTCCCGGTCTTTACCGTAATTCCGCTGCCCTCCAGGCCGGGCGGGAAAAGCAGGGCCATCTGTTCGATGGTCAGCTCGGCCGGGGTGCGTGCGGCGACCTCCTTCTCGATGCGCCCTCTCAGGGCGTTGGCGGGAAAAAAGAGGTAGAAGCTGATAAAAAAGGAGACCAGCAGCAGGGCCATACCGATGAGGGTGACTTTGATCATGGCGCCGCTTCGCTTGGTTGCGGTTTGAAGCATACGTCCCCGGAGGCGGGGAAGTCGAGGCAGTCTCATGTACTTTTCCCAAAAGAAGAAATCGTCAGAACGGCGTCGATCAGGGAGTGGTCGTCAAACCGCCTCTTGATCCGGGCATTTTTAACCTTCAGATACGCCTTGGCCGAATCGATGGCGTAGAGCATGCGGACCAGTTGGTCGAGGCGGATTTTTTCCACCTTGATTTCCACCGAATTTTCCTTGAAGCCGCCCTGCACCGAAACGGGCTGGGGGCGCATGTAAACCAGGTTCTCCTTGGTGGCGACCTGAGTGATCAGGTTCTCGACGAACGAAAAGAGCGAAAAGCCGGCGCCGGCGGTCAGTTGGCTGTTGGCTTCGTTCAGTTGGCGCTGCAGAACCAGATATTCGTTCCGCAGAAGCTGAACCTTTTGAACTTGTCGTTCGCGGGCGGCGATCTTGGTGTCGAGCCGATCGAGGGCCTGCTGGTAGGGAGCGATGACCGCCACCCACAAGAGAGTCGCCAGCACCGCCACCGCCCCGATCGCCAGGACAATGCGTTCGCGCTGACTCAGGTTCGAAATCATGGCGTTTCCTTTTCTCCGCTGAAGGTGAGGTTCAGGTGAAAGTCGACCTTGCTGCCGTCGATGTTCATCTTCGCGTCGGTGATCTGCGCGTCTTTAAACAAGGGGGAATTCTCCAGGCTTTTAGCGACCTTGTTGATGGCATCGAAAGAGGTCGTGACCCCGTCGAGCCGGACTCCGTCCGGACCGAAGGTGAATTCCTGTATATCGACGGTGATGTCTTTGGGGGTATTTTTCGAGATTTCCCGCAACACGGTCAGAGGCGATCCCTGGGCGCCGGCACCGATCAGGAGGCTGTGTTTCTTCATTTCCTTAATCTTGCCGTCCATCTGCAGGGGGATATCGACAATCGCATGGGTATCGGGGAGGGTCTTTTTAAAGATCTGGACCATCTCAGCTCGCAGGGCCTCGGCGCGGTGGGCCTGGTGAGCGTATTTAAGGTAGGCCGATCCGGCCAGGGAGACCCCGGAGAGGACCAGCAGGACGGCCGCTGCGATCAGCCCTCTTTTCAGTGCCGCCCATTCGCTGCGCAGCGCGAAGGGGCCTCGCCGGAAATTGAATCCCGCTTCCTTGTCGGCGCCCGCCCGCATGGCCAGGGCGACGGCGGGCAGGAATTCCGGCGCGACTGGCGTGTCCTCGAGGTGAAAAGCGGGGCGTTCGACCTTTCGGCCCTGCTGCTCCAGGGCGCTGAGAAGTTCCGGAGTGGCGCCGGATCCGATCAGGAAAAGCGGCAGTTCGCTACGGCCGGCGGCCTTCTGCAGGATCTCGTTCTCCCGCAGAACGAATCGGAGGATTTCCTCCGGTGTGCGTTGCCGCCCGCCGGGCAGAAACCGGTAATCGGCCAGCCGCCCTTCGCAGATCAACGAAAGGGTAATCTCTTCTTCGCCAAGGCTGGCGAGGACCCCGTCGGTCAGATGGTCTTTGAGTCCGTCGACAAAGGCGAAAGGGGCCAGGTCGAGGGTCTGCAGGGGGATCGCCCCCTGGTCGAAGGGGGCGAGATACTCCTGCAGGGTTTCCGTACGGACGGCGGCAGCGGTGACCCGGAAACTGTTCTCGCCATCGGGAATCGGCTTTTGAAAGGAGGTGAGACAGGTCTCCACCGCAATCGGCAGCTGGGTCGAGAGCTCGAAATCGAGAGCCGCCTCGATCTTCTTGGGGTCGGCAAAGGGAAAGCTGAGGCGCCGGACGAAACCTTCGCCCGCCGGCAGGGCAGCGGCCAAACGGTCGCCGAAGTGCCGTTCGCCGGCGAGCAGCTCTTCGAGTGCCGGGAGGAATTCCTCGGGAGCGCCATAGGTCTTTTCCCCCAGGGAAACCAGCTTTGCGACGCCCTTTTCCTCATGGGCGACGGCGACCCGAATTCGGGAACGGTCGATATCGATGCCGATGAGTCGTTTTCTCATATTCTCAGTAGACCTTCTGGTAAAGGATTTGCTTCTTGTCTCGGTTGACGGCCGCTTCCACCGTCCGGGCTCCGTCGTTGACCTCGGCCCGGGAGTGGATCAGGAAATCGGAGCTGGTCACACCCAGGTAGCCCTGGGTGGCGAGGCTGGCCAGCGGGATATAGATCTGGCTCAGGCCGGAGACGTTCTGCAGATCGGAGATCTTGGTGATCGGCGCACCGTTTCGCTGCTCGATGATGTTTTCGGCGGCCGAGCGGTCGATGACCGGGTCTTTTGACAGGGACATGATCACCTCGGCGGGCGCAGTATTGATGTTGATTTTCTTGCTCCCGTGGACCGTCAGAAAGGGCTCGATAAGTTTGACGATTTTGGGGGTAAAGCCCTTGACCATCGCCAGTTCGGCGAGACTGTCCAGGGGGGCGTTTTTGCAGTGGTACGGTTTTGCCAGGCCCATGTAGTAGTTGTCCTCGGCCCCGTCGGCCTGGATATTGTAGACCGCGCCGTTCTTGTCGATCCAGTCGATCAGGGCGGCGACCAGGTCTTTCGGGGCGTCGAGACCCATGATCTGGAAAAACTGCACGAAGCGATCGACCACCACCGCGTCGGGCTGGTCGTTGGTCTGGACCAGGCTGTTGACGTCCAGCTTGCCGTCGAGATCTTCGATCCGCACCGAAACGAATCCCCCCCCGACCGGGTAATTGGTGATCATGTTCTGGGCCCAGAATTCGTTCAGCGCATCGTACGGGGGCGATTTCAGGCTGTCCTGACGCTTGTCCTCCTGCAGCAGCATGCGGCCCGCCTGCAGCCCCCCCTTGGCGATGTAGTAGGCCTTGGTGCTGTCCCGGAACGTTTCCGTGAGGCGCATGTCCACCAGGGTGGAGAAAGCGAATTCGGTCAGTACCGAGGCGAGCAGGGCCACGATCATCAAGACCAGCAGCAGCACCATGCCTTTTTCCTGGCGCAGCGACGTCATGACTGGACCTTGGGGACCTCGAAGGAGGAGAGGAAGGGGACATCGACCCCGTCGATCTTGATCGTCAAGGTCAGTTCGACGATGTCGGGAATCCCCGTCTGCCACTGATCATGCCAGGCGCCGTTGCCGTAAAAGCGCAGCTTCATGCCGTCGAGGTCGGTGGCCAGACGATATCCCGTGGCCTGATCCCGGTCGACCTCGAAAGATGAGGTCTCGGTGCGCATCAGGACCTTGCCGTTCGGCTTCTCCGGATCGTCGCGAAACTCGTAGGTGACGACCGCAAGCCCCGCCGTGATCCCGCTTTGCGGGGTCGTCGCGGTGGTGGTCAGTTGCAGATAGGGGTTGCCCTGCTCATTCTCGCCACCGAGCAGCACGGTGTTCGGATTGTTCGGAATGAGGTAGGCGCCCCGGATCTCCCGGCCGATGCGGTCGAAGATGATCCGTGCCTGGTGGTAGCCGTCGCTGGCGGCTTCTACCCGATTTTTGGCTCTGCTGACCGAGGTGAAGGTGCCGTAGATGGTGAACAGCACCAGCGCGGTGATGGTCATCGCCACCACGATCTCGATCAGGGTGAATCCGCGATCGCGTTTGGTCATAACGACGGGCCTGCTAATCGGTGACGAAGGAGGTGATGTCGACTTTCTGATTGCGATCCTCATCTCCCCAAAGAACGGTCACGGTGATCTGCTTGATCGAGGGCAGGGGCGTGTCCGTGAAGGTGGTGCGCCACCGGAATCCGTCGAAGGGCTTGTCGAAGACGCCCTGCTCGTTGTCCATGCTCTTTCCGCCCGATTGGGAAAGAACCTCGACTTCGGTCATCTTGTCCTGGGCGAGCAAGGTGGCGCGAGTAATTTTTTGCAGGCGACCGTTGACCCTGATGGAGCGATTGCCCAGCGACAGAAGCGTCACCAAAGCGATGCTGACGATCGCCAGGGCGATCATGATCTCGAGCAGGGTGAACCCGTCTTTACGAAAAATCGCGGTAGCCTTCATAAACCTCGGTGGAGCCTGTCAAGGGCCTGATCCGCAGCGTCAGTTTTCTGCCTTTGTCGTTTTGCAGATGGATGACCGCCTCATCCAGCCAGCCGACCGGATAGATGTTCATCGGGACATCGCCGGTAGTGAATTTCCCCCGTCCCGGGATGGTGATGTCCTCGAACCTGATATCCCTGTCGAGGTGCCGTTCCCGGCCGACTCCGCTCACCGGGCTCACCGTTCCGTCCTTTTCCAGTCGCTTGGCGGCGTAAGTTTCCTGGTCGAGATTGAAAATCAGGCGGTACTGCAGGCCCGAGAGGGCGGACTCGTTGTAGAGATACTGGATCGATCCGGCCAGGCGTCGGGCCGAAACCTTCAGCCCGTCCGCGCCGATGCCCGTGATCATCGGCAAGCTCAGCATCGAGAAGAGGGCGATGATGAACAGGACGATGGTCAGTTCGATCAGGGTGAACCCCCGGCGATATTTCGAGGCCGGACCCGCCGAGGGATCTCGGCGGCAGGCCGCCTGGCGAACCGACCGCACCCGTTACTCCAGTTCCCAGCTGTCGACGTCGGCGTTCTTGCCGTTGCCCCCCGGTTCGCCGTCGGAACCGTAGGAGATGATGTCGAAATCATCGTGGATGCCGGGGCAGAGGTAGATGTATTGGCTCCCCCAGGGGTCCGCCGGCAGTTTTTTCAGATAGCCGCCTTCGCGGTAACTGGTCGGGATTCTCCCCACTTCCGGTTTTTTGACCAGGGACGTAAGCCCTTGCTCGGTGGTCGGATAGGAGCCGTTGTCGAGCTTGTAAAGATTCAGGGCCTCCTCGAGACTCTTGATCTCGACCTTGGCCTTGGTGCGCCGCGCCTGTTCCGGGCGGTCCAGCAGTTTGGGAATAACGATCCCCGCCAGGATGCCGAGGATGACCACCACCACCATGATCTCGATCAGAGTGAAACCTTTGGAATTCTGCCAACGCGACCTTTTCATTTCTGCTCCTTGCCTGTAAAAATCACCCGTCGGGTGTGCTGAGCGGAGGCATTCGAAACCTATCGAATCCACCGTTTTTGTAAGATTTTGCCTACACGTTCTAAAGCTAGCCGCTTAGGCCTCAAGCCTCAAGCCTGCCCTTTACCCCAGCCCGTTGCTGGCCTGGAAAATCGGCAGCAGGATGGCCATGACGATAAAACCCACCACCGTTCCCATCAGCAGGATCATCAACGGTTCCAGAAGAGACAGCATGCCTGACATCGACATCTCCACCTGATGTTCGTAGGCATCCGCCACCCGGAAGAGCATGTTCTCGAGTTCTCCGCTGCGTTCCCCGACGGCGGCCATCTGCGCCACCATGGGCGGAAAGACCCCCGAGCGTTTCAGGGGGGCCGCCAGGTCCTCGCCCTCGCGCACGCAAACCGCCGTGTCTTCCAGGGCGTTGCGCAGCAGGCGGTTCTGCATCAGGTTCTTGGTGATATCCAGGGCGCTGAGCAGGGGCACGCCGCTGTGCAGCAGGGTGGCCAGGGTGCGGGTGAAGCGCGAGGTGGCGATCAGCAGGTTGAGTTTGCCGAACAGCGGCAACGACAGGGCGAGTCGATCGACCGTCATGCGCCCCTGGTCGGTGCGG
>Ga0102962_1001262_pt1 | contig 10269 bp, 9 predicted proteins | sample SalPonF2_C_D2_MG_FD_84519 | JGI IMG/M metagenome (GOLD analysis project Ga0102962, IMG submission 84519) | Salt pond soil microbial communities from South San Francisco under conditions of wetland restoration - Salt Pond MetaG SF2_C_D2_MG ... | reverse complement strand
CAGGTAAACCACCCCAGCTTTCGTGCCACATTGCCTTATGACCAGCTGCGCAACGACTTCTTTTTAAGGTTATTACATCAGAGCTGCCAATGAGTACACCAGTAATCCAGTCGCAATGTTCCAGCCACGAGAAGGCGGCATCATGCACTTTTTCATCTTCGCGGATTACATGAAGTATTTTTGCCCAAAACCATTCTGAAGAATAGATGCCACCTTCATAGCGTGTATAATCTTCTCCGCCCCAGCTTCTGGCAATTTTGTTGATCTCTTCAGCTTCAGTAATAGCAGTATGATCTTTCCACAAGACAAACATGGCATTGGGATTTTCCTCAAACTCCGGAGTGAGTGAAAGTGGTGTTCCTTCGCGGTTTACTGCAACCGGTGTTGATCCGGTCGTATCAACGCAAATGCCGGTTACAAGATTTTTATCGATAGCGGATTCTTCTAAAACACCTTTTATAGTGGATTCAAGCCCTTCCAGGTAATCTTTTGGGTGCTGACGAAACTGATTGGCCGATGGATCGCAGTATTTCCCTTCTTTCCATCTTTGATAATTGTGCACTTTACTGGCAATGCATTCACCATTTGCCGTGTCGATTAAAACTGAACGTACGGAATCGGTGCCGTAATCAACTCCTATAACATATTTTGTATCCATTTGTGGTGTTTTTTTCTCTGATAAATTTATTTTTAGATTAGGTGAAGTAGTATGTTAAAAGATAATGAAATATTACTTAAAGAACCAACATTCAGTTAATAAAATCCTGTGTCAGTTAATTCTGATAAATCAGGAATACTCATTTTAAGTGTAAAAATAACACTTAAAAATTAGTTTTCAAACTTTTGTGGTATTTTTTTATGAAATGTCTGTTTCTTTTCCGAAATAAAAAAGCACTGCTATTATAAATAACAGTGCTTTATATTATTTCATATAATTATCCGCTTATGTAATGATTATTTTAATAAATAAAGGCAAGCCGGAATTCTGAAAAACCAGCTTGCCTTTTTTAATAAAACCGTAATTATGATTACTTAGAAATTTACTTTCCGGGTATTATTCTGTTTATAATGAAAAAGGGATCAATTAAAAACTAAGATTGTTCTGCCGGTGCTTCAGCTTTAATTTCACCTTTAATCTTATCATCCATTTTCAAACCCGACAACACCTGAATATTTACACCATCAGAGATGCCGGTGGTAATGTACCGCTTTTCAAATTGCTGAGGGGCGGTTTCTACTTCAACATAGGTAGAATCCTTATCAAATTTCAGTAAACTTTCTTCTATTACCATGACACTGTCCTTCTTGTCCAGCACAATATCAGCGTTTGCGCTATATCCTGCGCGAATAAAATAATTATCCTGCAGTTTGACGTCGGCTTTTATTTCGAATTGGATGGCACCGTTATCTTCTACTCCTTTAGGTGAGATATATTCCAGATTTGCATCGAAAGTATGATTTTCGATGGCTCCGATTGAGAGCATCAGATTCATGCCTGGCTTTATTTTTCCAACTTCAGTCTCATCTACCTTGCCCTCAAAGATCATTTCGCCCATATCTGCAACAGTGGCAATGGTAGTACCGTCATTGAATGTATTGCTTTCTATTACCGAGTTGCCCACTTCAACAGGAACATCAAGCACCATTCCCTGAATAGTTGACCGGATCAGGGTATTGGATGATTCACCGGCATTTTTGGTGGCTCCCAGCTTGATGAGCTGTAAATTGTTTTCAGCGGCGTCCATGGCTTCCTGTGCTTTTTTATATGAAATACGGTATTGTTGAAATTCGGCTTCAGGGATGACACCTTCCTGATAAATCTTTCGCTGTCGCTCATATACGATACGTGCATCTTCAAAATCGATTTTTGCCCTGTTTAGTCTTGATTCCGCTTCGTTCAGGCTAACCATATTCGGAATGATCTTAACTTTAGCAATCAGATCGCCAATTTTCACCTTTTGTCCGGGTTCAACATATATTTTATCAATAATTCCGGATACCTGAGGCTTAATTTCAATTTCTTTGCGGGGAACTACCGATCCCGTAGCCACTGTTTTCTTAACTACATTTGAAATAAATGGAGTCTTTGTTTCATATACTACCGGTTTTTTCTTCGATTTTCCGTACAGGAAAACAATTGTCCAACCAAAAGCCAGTAGTACAATAATTAAAATCCCAATTCTGATTATCTTTTTCATTGTATCAATAAATTTTAAGGTTATTCACTTCTTAAAGCGTCAATCGGTTTTATACTTATAGCACGTCTTGCAGGTATCAACCCGGCAAGTGCACCAGATATAACCAGTATAATGAGTGCGGTTACAGCTATTTTAAAATTAACTTCCGGGTTACGGAACATATCCGGAGGAGCCGGCATATTACTCAGTAATTTATTTATACCCTGCACCACCAGTACGCCAAGCATCAGTCCGAAATATCCTGCAAAAGAAGTTAGTACGACTGATTCGGTAATGATCTGCGAGATTATTTTGCGCGGTGTAGCTCCAAGTGCCCGCTGGATTCCTATTTCTTTGGTTCGTTCCTTGATAATCACAAGCATGATGTTACTGACTCCGATCACCCCGGCCAGTAAGGTTCCTATTCCAACCAGCCATACCAGTCCTGAGATTCCCATAAAGAGACCTGACATCTGTTTAAACTCTTTTTCAACGTTGAAATGACCAAAAGCTTGTGTGTCATCAGGATGTACGCTCTTCAGTCTTGCCAGCAAAGCCAGGCATTTGTCTTCAACTACTGATGCCGGGACACCTTTCTTAGCTGTAACGGAAAAGTAATGAACTGCATCTCCGAAATTATAGGCTTTTTGCAGACTGGTAAAAGGCAGAATGATGGTCTTTTCTTTGTCGCCCCCAAAACTTATTGCCTGGGAAGCAGGTTTATATACTCCTACTACCTGAAAGTATACTCCTTTAATTTTGATGTATTCTCCTACCGGATTTACCCCCGGTTCAAAGAGTACATCAACCACTTTTTCACCAATAACAGCAACTTTCCTTTTTTCAGTTATATCGAAGTGATTAATAAAACGACCATGAACCATTGTGTTGGGATCTATTTTATTGATTACCGGATAATCTCCGTGAATGGTAAACGCACCAGTCTTATTATCATGCGTTACATTGTTTCCTTCATCTCCCCATCCATTTAGTCGGGGGGCCAGGTATTCAATCTCCGGAATATATTCGCGCAAGGCAATCATATCATCGTTGGTGAGACGGATATATCTTCCCCTTGGAAAACCCTTATACGGGATTGTTGTGGAACGAGTCCATATAAAAGCACTATTGGTAGCAAAGCTTCCGAATCCATGTGTTACCCCGTTTTCCAGGCCATTCCCGGATCCCAGCATAATGATCAGCATGAAAATTCCCCAGAAAACACCAAAAGCAGTAAGGAAAGTACGAAGCTTATTTTTCCGCAGTGAGTGAATTATTTCCTGCCATTTGTCAATATCTATTAGCATAGTGTTTTTCTTTTTTTATTCGTCTCTCAGAGCTATAATCGGTTTGATGCGGGCCGCTTTTCTTGCAGGAACAAAACCGGCAAGAGTTCCGGCTACAATCAGCAGTAATGTTGCACTAATTGCTACATTAAAATTCGCTTCCGGATTTACAAAGAAGGGAAGATCCGGGAGATTAGAAGATACCAGTTCCAACAGGCCAACGCCGAGAACAAGTCCGATATACCCGGCAAAACCGGTGATAGCAATTGATTCCATCAGTATTAAACCGATGATAGAGAAGGGCGTAGCGCCAATTGCTTTGCGAATCCCAATTTCTTTGGTGCGTTCGTTTACCACAATCATCATGATATTACTTACACCAACAATTCCGGCAATAATAGTTCCGATACCTATGATCCAGATAAACATTCGAATTCCAAAAAACAGATTCTGAAATTTCCGGTATTCTTCAGTTGCATTCCAGGATCCCATTGCCCGTTCATCCTTGGGATCAAATTTATGTCGCCTGGCCAGTTCATTGTGTATTTCATCTTCAATTTTCTTACTCTCGGCAACACTGGCATCTCCGGTTGTTACAACGAGTGTGTTAATTCGATCGGTACCCATAAATACTTTCTGGGCAGTGGAAATAGGGAGATAAATAATTTGCTGTGTTCGGTTGTTATTGCTTTCATCTGTATAAACTCCTACTATCTTGAAGGGGATTTTATTGATGTTGATATATGTTCCAATCGGATCCTCATCCTTAAACAGGGCTTTTTGGACATCAATACTGATTACAGCAACTTTTCTTTTTTCTTTTATATCAATATGGTTCACATATCGTCCCTCAAGTACATTGATCCTTTCAATTTCTTTGTAATCAGGATGTGCACTACGAATATCAAAAGTTCCGTATTCGTTTTTATAGGAAACCATCCCATTGCCTCTGACACTATACCTGGATGATATTTTATCGATTCCTTTTACTTTTCTGGTTTTATCATAATCCTTATTGTCAAATTGAATATATCTTCCCGGTTTCATGCCTTTATATGGCACGCTGGTTTGCCCGCCCCATATCCAAATTGCATTGGTGGCAGAGTTGCCGAAGTTTCTTTCTACTCCGTTCTGCAGTCCGCGCCCTGATCCTAGCAGGATAATCAGCATGAAAATACCCCACGCTACGCTGAAACCGGTCAAAAATGTCCGAAGCTTGTTTTTTCGTATGGTACTCAGAATTTCCTGCCATTTATCAATATCAAGCATAGCTGTAGGCTTTATTTACCAGTTCTTTTTCTATGATTCCGTCTTTAAGGTGGATCATTCTTTTGGTTCTTTCAGCAATGTCGTGCTCATGGGTTACAATAATCACTGTGATACCATCATTATTGATCTCTCTGAAAAGATCCATTACTTCCAGTGAAGTCTGTGAGTCGAGTGCTCCGGTTGGTTCATCAGCAAGTATCACCTTTGGTTTGGAGATCAATGCGCGGGCTATTGCAATACGTTGTTTCTGGCCACCTGACAATTCATTTGGAAGGTGGTCGGCCCATTCTCTGAGTCCCATTCTGTCAAGATATTCCATGGCCAACCGGTTTCTCTTTTTTCTGGATACTTTCTGATAATAAAGTGGGAGAGCCACATTTTCCATGGCATTTTTAAAAGAAATCAGGTTGAAACTCTGAAATACAAATCCGAGCATTTGGTTCCGGTAATAAGCTGCCTTTGTTTCATTCAGGTTTGCCATCAATGTGTTGTCCAGATAATAACCGCCTGAATCATAGCTGTCGAGAATACCCAGAATATTCAGCAGGGTCGACTTTCCCGAACCGGAGGAACCCATGATGGAAACCATCTCTCCCTTCTCAATTGTAAGATCAATTCCTTTAAGCACATGAAGTTTGTTGGTGCCTGTAACATATGACTTATTAATCTTCTCCAGTTTAATCATCCTGTATTTTTTTGGTTATTTCGTTTTATCAATCATTGTGCCAATTCATATAACAGACATAGATTCAATAGAATCACCCTGGCGTCGTATATTGGGACTGTCAGATTTCTGTACATTAATGATACACCTTATGCACATTTCCGAACAACAGGATGAAATGATGAATGAGATTAGTGATATAGTTAATTTGAATTTATCGGGGAATAATTGGCATAACATGTATTAATAAATGCCGGGATGCCAATGATATTTCTTATCCGGATAAACCTTTTCAGCTTGTTTTTGGTTAGTAGTAATAATGCAAAATATTTTACTAAAATAAGCAATAATTTTTGATGGAAGCAGAAAATATCCGGCAAATGTGCAGTGCCTCCGGATGTTTATGAGGATATTCAGACTAAGTGTTTATTTGGCTATCCAGGGAAGTGAGCTGACTGTGATGATATCATTAATTTCTTCTTTCAAAAGTATGTTGTTTTAAAATTTCTAATGCAATATTAAGTTTTTCATTATCAGGAAGATTTCCTTCCAGCCAATTAATGATAGTACCCCTTTTTTCCATCCTGCGGAACCATGTAACCTGTCGCTTGGCAAACTGATGAATAGCAGTGTTCAGTTTACTGAACATGGTTTCATAACTTATTTCTCCTTTCAGATAAAGTGTGATGAATTTGTATTCAAGACCGTAGTAAATTAGTTTTTCAGCCGGGATGCCGGAGTTCAGCAGTTCCTGTACCTCATCTATCATGCCATTTTTAAGGCGTAATATCAGCCTGTCCGTAATTCGTTTGCGTTGGGTATCCCGGTCATAGTGAATGCCAAAAAAAATGGGGTTGATTTCTGGTATTTCTGGAATGAGTTCCGGGTGGGAGGCTTCATATTCGGCAATTTCAATAGCTCTGATTAATCTTTTTTTGTCCGTTGTATCAGTAGTGTTATGAAGCTTTTTTCTCCTTGACAGTTTTTCTGTGAGTGCAGGCATATCATAAGATGACAGCTCTTTTCTAAGTTCTATATTTTCCGGCACATCTATTAGCCGGTATCCTGCAGTTACTGCTTCAAGGTACACGCCCGTTCCCCCGCACACAATTGGGACTTTCTGACGTTCATTAATTTTATTAAAAGTTTTGTAAAAATCTTTTTGATAGTCAAAGACATTATAAGCAGTTCCGGGTTCGCAGATATCTATCAAATGCACCGGGAGTATGTTGTTTTCAATCACATAATCTTCGTAGTCCTTACCCGTTCCAATATTCATTCGACGATATACCTGTCTTGAATCAGCAGAGATGATTTCTCCGTTTATCCTGTTGGCCATTTGAGCTGTAAATGCAGTTTTCCCTCCTGCAGTAGGTCCGGTAACAATTATAAGATTATAAATTTGCTCTTGCACAAGCCTGATTATTTAATGTTGAATACAATGATAACAAAAATACATTTTCTGAAAAAAATCTTAACTTTGAGCCATGTAAATTATGGTTGATATGGACATAAACGCAATAGTAAACAGAGCAATTAACATTATCGTAAAACCTGCCGAAGAATGGGAACAGGTGAAAAATGAAGATATGCCTTCCCGGCAGATATTTTTACAATATCTACTGCCTTTTATAATACTTATGGGAGCTGCTTCGATTGTAGGTAACTCATTGTTTAGCACTACCATGTTTTCTTCCTTTGGATTTGGTTATGTATTGTTTTCGGCTGTAGTAAATATGGTTATTTCCTTTTTGGGTGTTTATATTTCAGCTTATATTATCAACGAACTTGCCGGTAGTTTTGATACAGCGAAAAACATTAATAATGTGTTTAAAGTGGTAATTTATTCCTTTACTCCTTATTTTGTGGCGTCTATTATTACCGGTTTGGTTCCGCAACTTATTTTTATTCAGCTATTTGGGTTTTATTCCTTTTACCTCTTGTGGGTTGGGATGAATCATTTACTTTCTCCACCTGAAGATAAACGAGCTGGCTATGTTGTTGTATCAGGACTTATCATCATTGGGGTCTTTGCAATTTTAAGTATCCTGCTGAACCTGATATTTTCATCATTCCTTTTTGCAGCCGATACATATAATGCTCTTTAACTTTTGATGTTTAATCTCTGACACATCATTTAAAAAAGTATGCGTGAATATGATGAACAACAAAATAAACATTAAAAATAAAAAGGCCTCATTCAATTATGAATTTCTGGAGAAATTTATTGCAGGAATTAAATTATCAGGAACTGAGATAAAATCATTGCGTGCTGGTAAAGCTAATCTTACAGATGCCTTTTGTTTTTTTCATGATCATGAATTATTTGTCAAAGGATTGCATATAGCCGAATATACCTATGGTACATACAACAATCATGATCCTGCACAAGACCGGAAATTGCTTTTAAATCGCAAGGAACTGGATAAGCTGGAACAAAAAATCAATCAGAAAGGATTAACCATTGTGACCATACGTATATTTATCAACGAAAGGGGGCTGGCAAAACTGGAAATTGCACTTGCAAAGGGGAAGAAAGAATATGATAAGCGCGAAGACCTCAAAGCCAAAGATGCAAAAAGAGAAATGGATCGTGCAAGAAAGTTCTGATTATACTTCCCCGGGTATTTACTGGGAGAAGAAAAAGTCATTCAGTTCATATATATCATGGGTGGTAAGTGCTGATTCATAGTCAAAGAAATCGTCAATGGCTTTCAGCACTTCATCGAATGAAATATAACCATCCTGATTGGTATCCAGGGGTTTGAACTTATCAGGAATGGGAAGGTTTCCTCCTCTGCGTGCTGAATATCCGATGTTGGTAAGCAGATATTTATCTACTTCACTACGCGGAACGGCCTCTGACATATCATTCATGGCAATAGCCTGGTCTTCTGTTATTTCTACTCCCTCATCATTTACATATGCACCGGGGGATGAAAAGGGCTCTTTATCCAGATAATCAGGAATACCATCATTGTCACTGTCAAGAGGACAACCGAGCGAATCAACTTTTACACCTCTGGGTGTATTCGGACAATTGTCCCAGCCATCAAAGACCAGGTCGTTGTCATCATCCCCATACATCGTGTAATCAAAATCAATATCCGCGAAAAGCTTGTCAACGATAATGGTTTTTGCATCAGAGAACAGATCGAGGTGCAGGGTAAGATATGAAAAATTGAACATGTCGTTCCGTTTGTTGCCAACCGGGCCGGTTTTATCAGCTGAACTCACATTATCCAGCAGATCAGTGAATGTATAATGCAATGAAGTTGCCAGTCTCATGGTTACCCTGTCTGACACCATAAAATCAAGTCCGGCTTCAAAAGGGATGGCAAAAGTGTTCTGGGAATAATTGCCAAGCCCGTATAGATTGAGCTCACGCAGATCTGATTCGTATTTGTAATCACGTTTCAGAAAATGACTGATAGCTGGTGTTCCCTCAGCAATATCCCTTATGGTTCCGTCCGACCAGTAATAATAACGGTTGCCATTGGCATCAAATAGATCGGCCTTAGAATTAAACTGAAGATTCTCTGCGCCAACAGCAATAAACGGACGGATTAATTTATCACCTTTCAGAAAATGGCGAAAATCATAATTCAGATTAATGCCAAAGGTAACAAGATCAGTTGAGAAGTTGAGGTTCCTGTCCAGTTCGGCTGCAGAACGTTCATTGCCGGTAAGGGTACCATAGATCAGAAAAAAATTGGCTTTAAAATAATGTTTATTATCAACAAAGGTAGATACATTGAATTTGAAGGCAGGCTTCCCCATTACCGGATTGCGGTTGCCGTTTTTTACGTCTCCAAGGAAATTAAGAGTACCAACTCCGACACCTATAACCGGTTTATAAACAGGGTTTTCTACTTCTACTTCTTCTTTAAGCAAAGATTCATAATATTCTTCCTGTGCTGAAACTTTCAGTAGTGGAAGAAACAGTATCCCGCTCAATATCCATATTTTCAATTGCCTGATCATCCGGTTTTTCTGTGCTTTGAGTGTTTGTTTCTACGGTAAAAATACCAGCAGGTTACTATTTATACCACTTTTGATTTGTAATCATTAAAGCTTCCTGTACAGTGATGCGTCTACCTGAGTTGTAAGCCGATACAAAAGCGTCGTTGATAGTAGTGGTATTCCAGATGTGTACCCTGAAATCCCGTGCCTGTTTATATTCCCTGAAAGTACCTACAGAATACTTGTGCCATCCCTCATGCATCTCCGCTCTTACAGTGTCCTGAAGGTGATATTTCCTGAAATATCTCTTTACGTTTACAGGTCTGTGTCCTGCAGCTACCTGCACCCTGTAATAAATACCTTCTCTTGGTTGCAGGATGTATGCTTCAGGGATTTTTGGAAGGCGTGAAGACTGGCTTGTCCGTTTTTTTACCGGAGCAGGCCCGGGTTTGGTAACCGGCTGATTTGTATTTGTTTCTGCTAATTGTTGTTCCTCCTGTTCACGGGCTGTTTCATTCCCATTACCTGTATTTGATGTGCCGCCGGCTTTTTGTGTAAGCATTTGCGGAACTGAAAGTAACAGTTGTTTTAATTCTTCCTGACTGGCATTCTTAATGTTTGTGTCAGTCTGGGTGATATCAACTACTTCGGTTTTTCCGTCCTCAATATAGGAGAATGTACCTTTGATATCAAGTGGTGGTAATGAGCTGACGTCTTCCTGCGCAATGATTTTATAGGAAACGATAAAATAGGGTGGGGAGGGGAGGTTCATCCAGAGAAATTTAGCTGTTTGATCTTTGAAGGTGAAAATAGCATCCTTTGTTTCTCCGCTGATGGCTCGGTAACCGGCCGGAATATTTTCTTCTATTTTGGCAAATTTTTCTTTTCCTGCCTTGTTAACCAGTAAATT
>Ga0102962_1001260_pt1 | contig 10271 bp, 9 predicted proteins | sample SalPonF2_C_D2_MG_FD_84519 | JGI IMG/M metagenome (GOLD analysis project Ga0102962, IMG submission 84519) | Salt pond soil microbial communities from South San Francisco under conditions of wetland restoration - Salt Pond MetaG SF2_C_D2_MG ... | reverse complement strand
TTTGGTTGTACGCGTACATCACAGATTTCATCCCTGAAGCACACACTTTGTTCACGGTGGCACTCGGGGTCAGTTCGGGAAGACCGGCTTTTAATGCCGCCTGACGAGCAGGTGCCTGACCAATACCGGCTGTGAGTACATTTCCCATGATGACTTCATTTATATCTTCGGGTTTTACCCCACTGCGTTTTAATAAAGCCTGAATAACAGCAGCTCCGAGTTCGGGAGCGGTAAAAGAGGCTAAACTACCACCGAACGACCCTACTGGTGTCCGGGCAGCCTCTACGATGACTACATTTTTCATAATAGACGAATATGTTTTGAATTAAATATTTTAGTGAATAGGTAATAGGTTTTTATAAGTCTCCCAATTTTTCCAAAAATACATCAAAGAAACAACAATACTCAGGTTGTCTTGACCGCGGACGACAGGCCATCGATGACTGCTTTTTGTTACCGGACATTGAAATAAATATGAGGGATGACGATGGCTTATCCTCAATATTTTGCCCATGTATATCTGCGTCTTTAGTATCATCCGCATTCTATTGAAATTAGTTATATGGAATTAAGTTAAGATATTATAAATTTGATTCATCTCTCCAGTGAAAAAGTTTCCAGGCACTGGTTGAATCAGGCCGGACCAACACAAAATTAGCTGATCCGTCCGTGTGCAGGACATCCGAATTTTTCAGAACAATAGCCAGGTTAAAACGCCGGATAACCTGTGCCTGGGTTTTGGTATTATTTATAATCTGGCTGATAATATTATTCCATTGTAATTGTATATCTTCACTCTGATTAAACATGTTATATGTTGAAGTCATTTCCTCATCACGTCCCCATGATACATCCACATTATGTTCGTAATCACGATAGGTAAATGTGAAATTTCCCTGAATCAAAGGGCCATAAAGCGTTGTATCGCGCAATTGGTAGGCATTTTTGAACCGCGTAAAAAAACCGTCAATAGTCCTTGGATTCCCCAGGGGATCCTGTTCTCCGGTGCCTTGCATTTCGGCAGGAGCAAAAGGATTAGTACAGCTAATCAATAACAGGCATCCTATTGTAACGGTTATGAGCGATATGTGCCATTCAATATTACGCAACAGATCATTTACACATGAGAAAATGCCTCATCAAGGTCGTTTATTAAATCTTCAGCATCCTCGATACCAACAGAGAGCCGGATAAGCGAATCTTTGAGTCCGGATTTTTCCCTGACATCCTTTGGTATTGAAGCGTGGGTCATTGAAGCCGGGTGTGAGATAAGTGATTCCACGCCGCCAAGACTCTCAGCAAGAGCAAAGTAATGAGTATTCTTCATAAATGTATGGGCTTTCTCTATGGAATCATCTTTTAATGAAAATGAAACCATTGCTCCAAAATCATTCATCTGCTTGCTGGCTATTTCATATTGTGGATGCGATTTCAATCCCGGGTAACGCACCTGCCCGACTTTATCATTGGTAACCAAATAATCGGCAATCTCCTTTGCATTATTACAGGCACGTTCCATACGGACGGAAAGTGTTTTGATTCCACGCAGTGTCAGATAACATTCCATGGGCCCGGGAATACCACCTGTTGTTTTCACCTGGAAACGGGCATTTTCCATAATTTCTTTGTTAGAACTGCAGATAGCGCCGCCAATGATATCGGAATGCCCCCCAAGATACTTGGTCATGGAGTGAATCACGGCATCGGCGCCAAGTTTTAGTGGTTGCTGCAGGTAAGGTGAAGCAAAAGTATTATCGACGGCTGTCAGAATACCTTCGTTTCGTGCAAAATCTGTTACGATTTTGATATCTACAATATTGAGCAGGGGATTCGTTGGTGTTTCGATCCAAATTAACCTGGTTTGGCCCTTTTTGGCAGCTTTTACGTTTGAGATGTCAGTCATATCCACAAAACTGAACTTTATGCCATAAGGCTCAAACACCTGGGTAAACAAACGATATGTTCCGCCATAAAGATCATTGGATGCGATAACATGATCACCTGGTTTGAGCATTTTTAACATGGCATCGATAGCGGCACAGCCACTTGCGTAGCAGGCACATTCATCAGCTTCTTCCAATCCTGCAACCATTTTTTCAAGTGCGGTACGTGTAGGATTACCAACCCGTCCGTAATCATAGCCTTTATTAACATTGGGAGCTTCCTGCACATAAGTGGATGTCTGAAATATGGGCGGCATCACAGCGCCCGACGTTTCCTCCGCTTTTTGTCCGGCATGAATGGTTTTCGTGTTAAATTTCATAGTCTCTTAGTATTCTTAATAGTTTAATTTTACAGAGACAAAATAAACTAAAAAAGCTCATTCTAAAAGAAGAATGAGCTTTTAAAAAAAGAATCAGGATTGTTGTTGAAACTTCTTATATGCCGTATCGGCTTTCTGTTTCATACCGAGATAATGATAGACTTTATAAAGTATTTGCCAATATCCGGGCGATTGGGGCTGATTTTGGGCGACTTTTTCAAGATAGGGGAGTGATTCCTTGAATAGCCTCTGAGCTTTTGCTGAATATAGATCGGATAGTTTCTTTTCATGAATCAGATCTTTAATTGTTAAATATTCTGATCCGTAATCGTGATAGAGGATTCCAAGGGCATACGTAGTATTGATGTTCGTGGAATCAAGAGATTGTGACTGCAATAATTGATTTTCAGCATCGTCAAAATATTTCTGTGCTGAATTTTCAATCGAATTGGCAGAATCGTTTAAGGCTTTATATAAATTATCCTTTTGAGAACCATTGTCGCTTAACTGCTCCATCCGTTTCCTGATATCTATAAGATTACCCATATATGTTTGGCCTATAGAATATAGTTGAGTTCCATATGCCAGCCTGTAATCAGCATTTTTAGGATCTTTATTTATAAGCCTTTTTATAAGTGTAGCGGCTTTTTGATGATCTTCATTGGCTAAATAGGCATTTTCCAGTCCGTGGAGTAGATTGATATTACCGGGATCATTTTCCAATGCTTCCTTATAAGTATCAATGGCATGATCATATTGCTGATTCTCCAAATACAGGAAGGCAAGCCTTTCAATATTATTCTTTGTATGTTCGCTATCTTTGGAAACGGCTGTTTCCATGGCTGTTACAGCTTTGCTCAAATCACCTAATTTGTAATATACTTCCGATTCTACCTTGTACGTGATTCCACTGTCGGGTTGTATGATGGTAGCATTTTCTAAGTAAAGCAATGACTTATTAAGGTCCTGTTTCGAAAGAGTGCTGTCATTTTTTAAGATACGGACACCCTGATTATGTTCATGACTCCATGAATCTGTCAGGATTTGATCGATCTTAAAGTAATTTTTATTTTTTTGCGATCCGCTATCATCAAGATTCCTGAATTGGGTAAAGGCATCTCTCATCTCAGAAAACAAATGACTACTCTGGGCAGGGTTATTTTTTTCCAGCGCCATTTTATTCAAGATAAACCCTTTGTAAAAATAAGCCTCTGCATTACGAGGTTTTTTTTCGATAGCTTTATTAATAGAGTTGAGTGCTTTGGAGTAGTTTGCCTGATTCAGGTTTAGTTTGGCAACCTGAAAATTATTGGAATTACTACAGCTAAAAAAGAACCCGAAGGCAAGAACAAGTCCTGCCATTCGGGTGATATGCTTTATCATAAATATCTGAATTATTAAAAGATTTTAGAATCGGTGATAAAATCTTTATTACGATAACGCGAACTGATTATTGCATGCCGGCTTTTTTCATTGCTTCCTGTGCTTTTTTATTCATACCCAAATTGGTATAAACACGGAAGAGTGAACGCCAGTAATCCTTGTTATCAGGGGCAATATCAGTAGCCTTTTTGTAATAAGGTAATGCTTTTTCGAGCATTTTTTTTGCTTGTTTATCAAGCTCGGAGGCCTTTTTATTGTCTTCGGTGTTATTACGAATCTTAATCAATGCAGCCGCACGGTTCTGGTAGATCACACCTAATGTATGGTAAGCATCAGCCGATTTTGGCCTTAAATCAACAACTTTTTTGAGTTCTTTTTCCGCTTGTTCAGTCTGATTTTGAATCTTTTGATGGAGTTGTTGATTCTCTTGTTCTAACTGAGAAATCTGGTCTTTAAGTTTACTTTGCTCTTGTTTGTTGTTTGTTTTCTTCAATTTTTGTTTGAGATCAAAGATCTTGTCATAATTTGAAGAAAACTTGTCGTTGAGTTTTAAAACAAGCTTATAGATCTCGGTACCATAAACAAGGTGATATTGAGCATTGTTTGGATCCGTTTGAATAAGTGATTTCACAGTATTTATAGCATTTTGATCATCACCTTTAGCCAAATAAGTATTGGCAAGCTGTTGAACAACCTTCATACTGTCAGGATACTGTTGTTTTGCTTGTTGTAACACACTGAGAGCCTGATCATAATTCTTATCCTGATCGTAGAAATTGGCCAGTCTCAGATAGTACTGCGGTTTAACTTTAGGATTTTTCTTGATAACCGTATGAAGAGCATCCTGAGCTTTTTTCAAATCATGATCCATATAATAGACTTCTGATAATACTTCGAATGACAGTAAGCTATCAGGAGCTATCTCGGTAGCATTCTTGAGATGTGCAATGGCATTTTTGATATGTCCGGGTGCGCGGGCGCTGTCGCCGGTAACCAATTTAATAGCAGTATTGTGTTCCTGGGTCCAATGCTGGACAAGACTCATTTTCATCAGGTATGTTTCTTTGCCTGATTTGTCCTGAGTGGCATATAATTTTTTGGCATGGTTGTATGCTTCTCTCATTCTCTTGTACAGATCTGTACGATCGGCCGGATTTGGCTTTGAATCAGCCATTTTTGAGAGTACATATCCCTTGTAGTAATAGGCTTCCGGATCAGTGGAATCTGCTTTTATAGCTGCATTGGTAGCGGCTAAAGCTTTTTGAAAATCTTTATTCTTTAAGTTAAGCTTAGCAGTTTCAATATTCGGATTAGATGCTTGGCAGGCGTACATCATAAAAATGGATGCTATAGCTACCAAAACTGGCTTAAAATATTTTCTCATAATCCTGGGTTAAAAATATTCGTTTTAATTAATGTTTATATTGAGTAGAAGTTAACATTCAGAATATAGTTCCGCAATATATTTATGTTAAATGGCTTTTAGGGTCTGTTAACTTTCAATCAGTTTAACTATAAAGTTTGACAATAAGTCGTATTTTATAAGGGATGTTTACAAACTCGACATATAAGATTATGCGAAGGCCAGGTCTGCGTTACCTTATGGTCGAAGGGGATGATATAAATGCTTCACCTTTGGTCATGCTTCACGGTATGTTTGGCGGGCTCAGCAATTTCGATCGGCTGATATCTTTGCTAAAGCAGGAAAAACGAACAATAATAGTTCCTGAAATTCCTCTTTACGACACAAATAACAGGAGCCTCACTGTCCAGCGTCTTTCTGAATGGGTGTTTGATAATATCATATATGGCCTTGGGTTGGAAGACATTATATTATTAGGAAATTCACTGGGCGGACATATAGCCCTCGAATGTGCTCTGAAAGAACCACGAAAAATAAAGGGGCTGGTCCTGACCGGTAGTTCCGGATTGTTTGAAAGTAATTTTGGGTGTTCCAGGCCGAGACGGTTCGATCGGGATTATATCAGGGAACGGGCTTCAATGACTTTTTATGAGGATGATGTAGAGGATTCGACCATTGACGAGATCCAGCAGATATTACGAAACAGGCTCAAACTTATGAAATTATTGAAAATTGCCAGGTCTGCCCATGATTACAATATGGAAGCGTTTCTCGGCGATATCCGCCAGCCCTGTTTATTAGTCTGGGGGCGTAATGATGTGATTACACCACCGGAAGTCGCCAGATCCTTTTTCCGGAGCCTGCCTAATTCAAAATTAGTATGGATCGATAAATGCGGACATGCCCCCATGATGGAGAAACCAAACGAGTTTGCCGTTTGTTTATCGGATTTTCTTGATGATATTGAACCCATAAAGATGAATTATTCAACTACAGAACGAGGGAATATTGTTTATGATGGAGAAAGAAGTTATTTACACCAAAAATGCACCTGACGCTATTGGCCCGTATAACCAGGCTATTGTATATAACGGTACAATTTATTGCAGCGGTCAAATTGGGATCACGCCCGGTAACGGCGAATTAACAGGCGATACGGTAAAAGAGCAAACATATCAGGTCATGAAAAATCTGGAAATGGTATTGAATACCGCAAAATCAGATTTCTCTAAAGTATTGAAGTGCAGCATATTTCTGGCCGATATGAATGATTTTACGGAAGTAAATAAGATTTATGGAGAATATTTCCAGGATAATCCGCCGGCCAGGGAGACTGTTGCGGTAAAGAGCTTGCCCAAAAATGCGTTAGTGGAGATCAGTTGTATCGCATATCAGTAATAGTAAACGGCAAACAGGAAAAGAGTCGGTAGTTTTATTTTTCAGTAGTTTTATACACGATATGCTGATAACGGTATTTCAACTTTTTATCAATTTATAAGTCCGCTTCTCCAGTCTTCGACCTGTGAGTAAAAAGAACGCTCGTAATAAATATTACGGACCAGTAAATAGTGTGTGAAAGGAAAGTGTCCCCCGGAATTGTAGACTTTCCTGAAGTAAAACTCACCGGATAAATTATCTGAGTGAGATGAATAATGCCAGACCATTCCTTCCACATCCCGTTCCACATAAGAAGGGGGGCCGTACAGAATATATATCATACCCGGATCCGTTTTCCATCCTTCCTTGTAACTCGTAAAAAACATATTAGCTTTCTCAATCCGTGAATAATAAGAATCAAAGACCGATTTAGCCAGGTTCTCATTGGAGAATAGTTTGCCCCAAAAAGAATCGAAATATTTTTTCAGGGAATCAGAATTATGATGAGCCATCAGTTTTTTATATTCCCTGGGATAAGCTATGTAATAGGTAGCTTCGGCCAATTCTTTTATGGTCGTCAACCTCGGGTAACCGGGTCCTTTTATGGAAAAATCACGGGCTTTGTATATAAGTGTTGAGTCATGCTCAATTCCTTCTATTTCTACCCTGTAATTACCATCCGGAAGTTTTGGCATGATAAAATCTACTGTTAATGTACCGGAAATGCCTTTGAGCTGACGGTCGATGGTTTGAAGCGTATCCCTTTTCTTAAAGTCTATACCACGATATTCGAGACTACCCTGAGTCGGGGAAGTATAATTAGGCGGACGTGCCGGCATTGTATCCGAGCGGAATTTGTACAAATGCATCATTAAATCGAGATTGTTTCTTCGCGACTTGACAAACAATTGAACGGAAGCTTTCAGAGAATCGAGTCCACTGGATAAATGATAATTGACCTGTGGTTGAAAAGTGTGCTTCTTATCATTGGTACTTTCGGCCTTTCCCAGGATAACGACACTGCCGGCTGTTATTTTTTCATGTTGTATATCGGGAATCGTACAAGTGACGACATGATTCATATATTTATTAGAGTGTTGGTCGCTGACAATAGCCACTATTCTATAATTACCCGGATCCGTTACCAGGTTATATCGAAACCGGTATGTTTTTAATCCGGTTGTTTCCTGGTAACTATCAGTATTTATTTCTCTGGTGAAGTTTTTTGTGATTTGTTTATGAGGTTCAGGTTGAATTCGTGTAACCTGAATTGCAATACCGATTTTCGAGGTAAACGTGTGATTTTCTTTATTAGATTTAAAGATAAGGTTACTATAGGGAATATTGAGATAAATATTTATGCCGGTTGATTCATCCTGGACGATAGTGCTATATGCGCCTATGGAAAAATTGGGATAACCGGGCACATATGAGACAATATTGCCACTGTCGACGTTGCTATAACTTGTTGTTTTACAAGCGGCGAAGATGAAAATAATACCTGCCAGGTAAAGAATATTATAAATCCTTTTACTCATTTCAATGCTTCACATCAAAAGTGGCTGTAGCCTGATTGTTCACCATATCGTGTGCTACAATCTTTAAGTTATTCATTTTTTTCGGAGAAAAATGGGGTCTGTAATAAATTAATTTATGAGATTCAGGATTATATTCGGCAATCCCCCGAACCCCATTTATATAAAAGCGTACTCTATTGAAGTCTATACCACTTAAGTTATCACTAAGATCAACAGATGCAACCCATTTACCATCAAATCGTTTGTATATATGGGGATGGCTAATTCCCGGTTTCGTGGTATCCTGAAGTATGTAATAAAATCCGAATTCGCCAACTTCACCTTGCAATTCATCTCCTTTTCGCTTGGAGTTGAGATATTGATATTTATGGTTATGCCTGTTATAGGTATAGAAAGCAAGGTGATGAAGTGATTTGAGGTTATCACCTAACAAATAACTTATCGTTACATCGTGGTGCATTGGTTCATCATCAGGCAACAGGTACAATGCGGGTTTGTGATTATGAATTCTATGGTTGAAAATTACCGATAAGGTATCATATACTGATGTAGCTGAAAAAGATGCCGTTGCCAATTGATCGGGTGTCCGGAGTACGCGTTTCTCCCCCGGGTAAATACGATAAAGAATACTCTCATCATTGTTATTTAACTTCAATATAATCTTTTTATCATTGCGTATTGGTATGCCAACAGGATCACCGTTTAGGTTATAAGTAATTTCTGATTCATGATGCTCACCGTCCGGAATAAGTTTTAGATGATGTATCTGTGAAGACGGACTAAACCAATTATCAGACCAAAACCAATGGTTAAGATTCGCTGGAGGAATAGGAGAATCATTTTCAACAAGGGAAACCGGATTAATTACAGGTTTATCCTGAGCTATAGTTGCCTTATGTTCCGGTTTACCGACTACGAGTGTAAATGTCGCCCGGCTTGTATTATTAAAATAATCGGATGCCAGAATAGTAAAATGATAGGTGCCGGACGGAAGATTGATGATCCCCCTGTTTTTTGTCTTTACATAGAAAGGCAAAGTGTTGCCGTCATGAATATATAGTCGTTGATACCCTTCATGGTCTTTACGTAAAAGAGGATAAACCCGGTCCAGGTTCAATTGATCGGTATTATTATAAGAGAAACTGTCGACACGCGAATGAAAATAGACAGAATCACCTCTTTTGAGGATCAATTGATAGGCCGCATAAACATTATGTACCCTGTCCGATTTATCATATACAGCTGTTCCGATACCCACAGCTCCATTTACATGGATTGTTCCGAATGAGTAGGATCTTTTACCGGTTCTTTTGACCCTCCTGGTATAAATTTCTTTCTTTCCCCGGACTAAGGAATTAGCATGCAATGGTTCTACGGATAAAGCCCTGAATATGGGAGCAATGTGATCCTGAACTTTGAGGTTGGTCAATAGTGGGTTAAACGGGTGTTCTTCGGGTGTTCGAAGTTCAAAGTGGAGATGGGGCGGGCCAATCCCGGAAGAGCCGGTGTACCCGATGACATCACCTTGTTTAAAATGGATGTCATATTTTGAGACATATTTATCGAAATCGAATTTATAGTTGATCATCCGAAGGGAATCGACAAGATGCCTGATTTTGGGAATAAAATCTTCAAGATGGGCGTAGACTGAATACGACCCGTCTTTATGACGTAGATAGACGGCATTTCCGTATCCGGTCGGACCTGTACGCAGCCGCCATAAAATACCTGATCTTGTTGCATAAACGGGATATCCACGGCGCCCCCATGTTTTAATATCAAGCGCAGCATGGAAATGATCAGGCCGGGTTTCACCGAAAGAAGATGACATATAATGACTGGCTTTTGTGGGCCATAAATACTGAGCTCCCGGTGTTAAAAAAGGAAGCTTTTTTTGGGCAAAAGTACTTCCTGAAGAGATCAGTAAAAAGAATGTGATAAGACCAATATACCTGGATACGAATTTATGAGACACTTTCTTCAAATTTTTAAAAATGATTAGCCGCTCTGTAGATAAAGAGGATGGGTTTAATACCCCGCATACGGTATACATTAACCGTCTCTTAAATAAACAAAAAATCAGGGATTAATTTTGTAAAAAAAGAATACAGAAGAAAGAAATGAGAAGATTTAATACCCTATATAATTCAAAGCGGTATATGCATAACGTTTTGTATAAATGATACTAACGGCCTTCTGTAAATAGTTTGTAATCTCTGTCTGCCGGTAGGGACCAATTAAAAATTAGTGCTTATTGAACGTTAACTTCTAACGTTGTGAGATTATCTCCAAGCACGGCTATTAACTCATCCCCTGAATTTAAAGGACCAACCCCTGAAGGGGTACC
>Ga0102962_1001259_pt1 | contig 10274 bp, 8 predicted proteins | sample SalPonF2_C_D2_MG_FD_84519 | JGI IMG/M metagenome (GOLD analysis project Ga0102962, IMG submission 84519) | Salt pond soil microbial communities from South San Francisco under conditions of wetland restoration - Salt Pond MetaG SF2_C_D2_MG ... | reverse complement strand
TTGCCGAGCAGGATCAGGGTCACGATGGTGGCCGATGCCTCGTAGTACGTGTGCACCGTGCCAGCCGGCAAGAGGCCCGGGAGGAAGGTGGCGACCACCGAGTAACCGTAGGCCGCCGTGCTGCCCAGCATCACCAGGGCGTTCATGTCGGGTGCGCCGTGTTTGATGGAGGCCCAGCCGCCCCGGTAGAAGCGCCGACCGGGGCCGAACTGAACCGCGCTCGCCAGCACGAAGGCGATGCCCAGCAGCGCGGGTGCGGACAGCCAGCGCTCGAGCGCCGTCCCCACGGCGGGTACCAGCATCGGGAGCATGGTGAGCAGCACGAGGGGCACGCTCAACGACGTCGCGAGCACCAGTTGCTGGCCTTGCACGGCGAGATTGTGCTCTCGAGCCGCCTGCTCGGCATCGACGCGCTCCGAGGGTGACGCGGTGTCGACCACGTCGTAACCCGCGTCGCGAACGGCGGCCTTGAGCTGACCGGGGCTGGCGGCGTTCGGGAGGTAGCGCACGGTGGCGTGCTCGGTCGCGAGGTTGACGCCCGCCTCGACTACACCCGGAACCTTGCGCAGGGCCTTCTCGACGCGCGCCACGCAGTTGGCGCAAGTCATGCCGGTGACGGTGAGCGTGATTTCGCCTGTGGTCACCTCGTAGCCGCTGTCGCGGATCGCCGCCATCAGCCGCGGCGTGTCCACCGCCGCCGGATCGAACGTGACGGTGGCGCGCTCGGTCGCAAGGTTGACGGCCGCGGCGTCGACGCCATCGACCTTCTTGAGCGCCTTCTCGACGCGGGCCACGCAGTTGGCGCAGGTCATGCCCTGTACGCCGATCTGCAGTTCGTTCGCCATGAGGCCTTGCCTCCCGAGTCCGTGGGGTGCCGCCGCTGGCAACGCCCTTCGCTGCCGCATCGTCGGCGAAGTAACCGACCCCACCCCGGTAGGGGGGGTGTGTACCAGTGTAGGTCGCTTTCCGTGACGCCGTCAACGGGACACTTGACCCTTGCTGCCTGCCGGCCGCGCATGGGGTCATGCATGTACTTGAGTGGAAGCCGCGCGCGCGATATCGTGATGGAACCCACCCCCCCATGGTAGGGGAGACCGGCAGCCGCCGGTCGTGGTCGAGGAGGCACGAGCATGACGAACCTGAAGGTTGAAGGCATGACCTGCCACCACTGCGTGATGGCTGTGACCAAGGCGCTGGAATCCGTCGACGGCGTCCGTAGCGCGAAGGTCGACCTGGAGGCCGGTCGCGCCGAGGTCGACGGCGCGGCGGACCTGCAGGCGATGATCGCCGCCGTGCAGGAGGAGGGCTACCAGGCCTCCCTGCAGGCCGGCTGATGGGTGCTCAGCGTCCCGCGTCGCCGCCGGTGGAGGCGGTGCCGCGCAGCGCGCACGCTGCCGAACACGGCATGCATCTCGACCCGCAGACGCGCGAGGAATCGATCCGGCGCCTGCGTAGCGCGAAGGGCCACCTGGAAGGGGTGCTTCGCATGCTCGAGGACCCGTCGATCTACTGCGTCGACGTCCTCAAGCAGATCAAGGCGGTGCAGGGAGCGCTGAGCAAGGTCAACGAGTCCGTCCTCCGTTCGCACGTGCGGGACCATGTGGCCACCGCGGCGCAACGTGGGGACACCGAGACCGTCGTCGAGGAGCTCATGGAGGCCCTGAAGTACCGGACCTGAGCGTCCGGCCCTGAGGGGGCGCAGCCATACGCCTCGGGCGGCCGGAGGGGGGCCACGTGGTTCCTTCGACTACCGAGCACGATCCGCTCGCGCCGGCGCCGGGCGCGCATCATCTCGTTCGCTACCTGCAGCACGCCCGGCGCGAGCTTCGGCGTGCCATCGACGGCATGTCGGCGGCCGACCTGGAGCGGCGTGTGGGCGGCATCAACAGCGTGGCCTGGATGGTCGGGCATCTCGCCTGGCAGGAGCAGGCCTACTGGTTGACCTCACGCGGCGAGCCCGCCCTGGCCGATCTCGACGCCTTCGGTCGGGGTCGCCCCGATGCCCCGCCGGCGTTCGGCGAGCTCTTCGCCGTGTGGGCGCGGGTGACGGCGGCCGCCGACGTGTGGCTGAACGGCCTGGACGAGGCCGGCCTCCGGTCCCACCTGCAGGGGCGTCGCCTGCTCGAGCTGGAGAACGTCGGCACCTTGCTCACGCGTGCCAGCAGCCACTACTACCTGCACATCGGGCAGATCACCGCCGTCAGGCGTCTCCTGGACGATCGCGTCCCCTCGTTCGTCGGCTCGCAAGAGGGCGCCGAGTTCCGCTGACGGCGGGGCGCTCGCCGGCCTTCCGACGAGACGGGCGCCGGCTCGGAGCGGTGGTAGACTAGCGTCTCCAACGGCCACCCCGGCCTAAGAGGACGCCTCACGTGAAGACCTTCTACCTGATCGACGGGCACGCTCAGCTGTTCCGCGCCTACTACGCGCCGTTCCGCCCACTGACCTCGCCCTCCGGCGAGCCGGTGAAGGCGGTGTACGTCTTCACCCAGCTCCTGCTGAGCATCCTGCTCAAGGAGCGGCCGGACTACCTGGCCGTGGCCTTCGACGTCAGCGACGCCACGACGCAGCGGAAGAGCTGGTTCCCGGCCTACAAGGAGCAGCGCGAGGCTTCTCCAGAGGACCTCGAGCCGCAGTACCGGCGCGTCCGTGCCGTGCTCGAGGCGTTGGGCGTGCAGATCTTCGAGCGAGAAGGCTACGAGGCCGACGATCTCATCGCTACGATGGCGGCACGCCTTCAGGACGAGGAGGTGGAGCTGCGCATCGCGAGCAAGGACAAGGATCTCCACCAGATCTTGACCGACCGCACGCTGCTCTGGGACCCGTCCAAGGGCGATCTGCTCGGCCCGCGGCAACTCCGCGAGCGCAACGGCTTCGGCCCGCAGCAGGCGGTCGACATCCAGACCTTGACGGGGGACACCGTCGACAACGTTCCCGGGGCCAAGGGGGTGGGGGTCAAGACCGCCGCCAAGCTCATCGCGACCTACGGCGACGTCGAGAGCATCTACGAGCATCTGGATGAGCTCAGCCCCAAGCTGCGCCAGAACCTCGCGGCGCACGCGGATCAGGTCCCGCTCACCCGCAAGCTGGTAACGCTCGATCGCAACGTCCCCCTGGCGTTCGACCTCGAGGCGTGCCGGGCGCCGGCGCTCGACCGCGCGGCGTTGCAGCCGTTGTTCGAGGAGCTCGGGTTCCGGTCGCTCCTCGAGCAGCTCCCCGAGGAGCCGGACGGGGCCGCGGCGGGCGGGCCCGCGGCGCCGGTGCTGGGCGGTGCCGAGACGGCCGCCGCCCCGAACGACTTCACCTGGCGCATGGTCGACGATCGCGAGGGGCTGCAGGACCTGGTCCGCGAGCTGGCGGAGCAACCTGCCTTCGCCGTCGATACGGAGACCACCTCGCTGCGGGCGGCGGACGCCGACATCGTGGGTTACGCCTTCGCGTGGCGGCCCGGCGAGGGGGTCTACGTCCCCGTTCGCTCGGCGGTGGCGCACACCCTCGACCCGGTGGAGGTCGCGGGCGCCCTCCGACCGATCCTGGAGGATGCCGGCAAGCTGAAGGTCGGGCAGAACCTCAAATACGACCTGATCGTGCTCGAGGGTGCGGGGTTGCGGCTGGCCGGGCCGCTCTTCGACACCATGATCGCCGCCTCGCTGCTATACCCCGAGCGGCGCGCGTACAACATGGACGATCTGGCGCGGGACCTGCTGGGCCACACCACCATCCCGATCAGCGACCTCATCGGGAAAGGCAAGAACCAGAAGAGCCTCCTGGAAGTGCCGCTGGAGAAGGTGGCCGAGTACGGTGCAGAGGATGCCGAGGTGACCTGGCGGCTGTACGTTTCGCTGCGTCAGGGCATCGACGGCGCCGACGAGGACCTGCGCAGGCTCTTCCGCGAGGTCGAGATGCCGCTGGTGCGCGTCCTGGCGGCGATGGAGAGCGCCGGCGTCGCGCTCGACGCGGCGCACCTGCGCGCATACGGCGCGACCCTGAGGGAGCGGATCGAAGGCCTCGAGCGCGAGGCCTACGAGGCGGTGGGCCACCCCTTCAACCTCGACTCGCCGAAGCAGCTCGGTGAGGTGCTGTTCGACGAGCTCGGCTTCGATGTCGTCAAGCGCACCAAGACGTCGCGATCCACCGACGCCGAGGTGCTGCAGACCTTGGCCGCGGACAGCGAACACCCGCTGCCGCGCATCTTGCTCGAGTACCGGGAGCTCACCAAGCTGCTCGGGACCTACCTGCAACCGCTTCCGAGCCTGGTCAGCGAGCGCACCGGCCGGTTGCACGCCAGCTTCCATCAGACCGGCGCCGCCACCGGCCGGCTGTCCTCGAGTGACCCCAACATCCAGAACATCCCGGTGCGCAGTGAGGCGGGCCGCGAGATCCGCCGGGCGTTCCGGGCGGGTAACGACGACGCGCTGCTGTTGACGGCCGACTACTCGCAGGTCGAGCTGCGTATGCTGGCTCACTTCTCGGAGGACGCCGAGCTGATGCGCGCGTTCCGCGACGGGTTGGATATCCACGCCTACGTCGCCGCGCAGGTCTACGGCGTGCCGCTCGAGGAGGTCGACGCGGAGCAACGCCGCGTGGCCAAGACGGTGAACTTCGGCATCGTCTACGGCCAGACGGCCTACGGCCTGGCACGGACGTTGCGGATCCCCACCGGGGATGCGGCCGCGTTCATCGAGGCCTACAAGGAGCGCTACAGCGGCCTTGACCGGTTCCTCCAGACCTGCGTGGCGCAAGCGGAGGAGCACGGCTACGTGGCGACGCTGCTGGGCCGGCGCCGGCCCGTCCCCCAGGTGCGCTCGCGCAACCGCAACTTGCGTGCGCTGGGCGAGCGCCTGGCCATCAACACCGTGATCCAGGGGAGCGCGGCCGATCTCATCAAGGTGGCGATGATCCGGCTGCACGAGCGCTTCCGTCAGGACGGCACCGGTGCGCGCCTTCTCATCCAGGTGCACGACGAGCTGGTGGTGGAGACGCCAGAGCGCATGGCGCAGAGCGTGCGGGCCACGGTGGTGCGGGAGATGACCGAGGCGCTGCCGCTCAAGGTGCCGCTGAGGGTCGACGTGGGCGTGGCCCGCACCTGGCTGGAAGGCAAAGACTGACGGGCGCCCCCTCTTATGATATAGGGTGTATCATAAGAACCGGGATGGTGCGGGATCGTGCGCCGCGCCGCCCGGGAGCGCGTCCATGCAGGCGATGCGCGAGCTTCTCTCCCTGAAGGGCCGACGGGCGCTGGTGACCGGAGCCGCGTCCGGGATCGGTCGCGCCGTGGCGCTGCGCCTCGCCGAGGCCGGTGCCGACCTGGTGCTGGTCGATCGTCACGAGGCCAACCTGTGTGCGAGTACGGAGGTCCTGGCCCGGGAGCTGCCGTCCTCGCCGCAGCCGCACGTCGAAGTCGTCGACCTCGCCTCGCGGCAAGCGATCCGCGCCCTGTGGCGGCGCCTCGAGCCTGTGCCCGAGGTCCTGGTCAATGCCGCCGGCTCGTATCCGTTCGCGGCATTCGTGTCGATCGACGAGCCAGACTACCGTGCCGTGATGGCTGTCAACCTCGACGCCGTGGTGTGGATGTGCCAGGAGATGATCCGCCGGCGGGGGCGCAAGGGCGGGGCCATCGTCAACGTGGGGTCGGTGGAGGCGCTGTTGCCGTTCAAAGCGGACCTGGCCCATTACGGCGCTGCCAAGGCGGGCGTGATCGCGCTGACGCGCTCGCTGGCCCGCGAGCATGCCGGCCGCGGCTTCCGCGTCAACGTGGTCGTGCCAGGCGGGATCGATACGCCGGGTACGCGCGCTGCGGCACGCGATCTGCTGCGCTTGAAGCTGGGGCGCCTGGTAGACGGGCTCGACTTCAGCCGACGCCTGCCGGCCGGGCGCCTCGGGCGGGCTGACGAGGTCGCGCGCGTGGTCGCCTTCCTGGCGAGCGATGCGGCGGCCTACATGTTCGGTGCGGTGGTCAGTGTCGACGGGGGGTTCCTGTCGGCGTGATGCCGGGAACCCGCGTGGCGCTGGCTACAATCGGAGCATGACGAACCCGCCCGTCACCTCCGACCCCTGTCTTCCTGTGGACGGGGCGGAGCTTCCCGACCCCCCTCCCGAGGCCTTGGTCGCTGCGACGGTGCGTCTGCTCAAGGGCTTTGCCGATGCGACGCGCCTGCGCCTGTTGTGGCTGCTCCGCCGCGACGAGGTGTGCGTCCATGTGCTGGTGGACGCGCTGGGCATGAGCCAGTCGGCGGTGAGCCATCAGCTTCGCATGTTGCGCGATGCCCGGCTCGTGTCGGCGCGTCGCAGGGGCCGCCACGTCTACTACCGGCTCGCCGACGAGCACGTACGGGCGTTGCTCGAGAACGCGCTGTCGCACGGTGGCGAGGTGACCTGAGGCAGGTCCATTGCTTCACCAGACATGAGCATATATTCATGTATGGTGGTCTCGCGGTGGCTCGCCGCGGGAGGGACGTGCCCATGCACGCGCACCATCACGACCACGACCACGCCGGCCACGCCCACGCGAGCGGGGGGGTGAGCGTGCGCTCTCGCGCCGCCTTCCGATGGGGGATCGGCCTCAACGCCGCCTACGTGGTGGTGGAGGCGGGGGTCGGCATCGCCGTCGGATCGTTGGGGCTGGTGGCCGACGCCGGCCACAACGCCAGCGACGTCCTGGCGCTGGCCGTCGCCTGGCTGGGAGCCTCGCTGGCGGCCCGGGCGCCGAACGAGCGCTTCACGTACGGGCTCAAGCGCTCGCCCGTGCTCGCGTCACTCCTCAATGCCCTGCTGCTCTTCGCGGCCATGGGCGTGGTGACCTGGGAGGCTTTCGGACGGCTGTTGCACCCCGCCCCGGTGTCCGGGGGCGCGGTCATCTGGGTTGCGCTGGGGGGCCTGTTGGTGAATGGCGGGACCGCCCTGCTGTTCGCCCGCGGGCGCGACGATCTCAACATGCGCGGCGCCTTCCTCCACATGGTCGCCGACGCGGCCGTGACGCTGGCCGTGCTCCTGGCCGGCGTCGGCATCCTCCTCACGGGCGCCAGCTGGCTCGACCCGGCGATCACGCTGGTCGTGGTGGCGGTCGTGCTGTGGAGCACCTGGAGCCTCTTCTCCGAGGCGCTCCGCCGGTCGCTCGACGCCGTGCCGGCAGGGCTCAAGGCCCGAGAGATCCGGGAGGCGCTTCGGCACTTGCCCCAGGTCGATGACGTCCACGACCTGCACGTGTGGGGGTACGGCAGCAGCGAGGTGGCCCTGACCGCCCACCTCACGACCCGGGAGCCGCCCGAACGGCCCAACGCCCTGCTGGCCGACGCCTGCCGCGTCATCGACGACCGCTTCGGCATCCGTCACTGCACCCTGCAGGTGGAGAGTGGTGAGCCGGTCGACCCCTGCGGTCTGCGCTCGAGCGGCACGGTGTGAACGGACGGGCCGGGGCGCTCAGGCCGTCGCGGCGTCGGGCGAGCCCTTCGCGCCGAGGGCTCGGTCCGCGGGCTGGGGGACTGACAGAAGGTAGCCCTGACCCAGCAGGATGCCCTCGCTGCGCAACCAGGTGAGTTGCTCCTCGGTCTCGATGCCCTCGGCCACGATGGGGATGCGCACGCCCCGTGAGAAGCCCGCGATGGCCCGGATCAGATACTCGTCCTTGGAACGCTGACCGATTCCGCGCACGAACTCCTGGTCGATCTTGAGGTAGCCGATGGGGAGCTGGTCGAGCGTGGCGAGCGAGGAGTAACCCTTGCCGAAGTCGTCGAGGGCCACGCGCAAGCCCATGTCGCGGGCGCCTTCCAGGATGCCCGCAGAGGACTCCATGTCGGCAATGGCGCTGCGCTCCGTGACCTCCAGGACCAGCAGCTCCGGTGGAGCGGCGGTGAGCTCCAGCACCCGCGCGAGGTCGTCGAGCAGTTCCGGGTCCGACGCCGTCTGCGCCGAGAGGTTGACGCTCACGTAGACGTCGTGGCCCGCCGCATGCCACCGCGCGAGCTGTCGGGCCGCATGCTCGAGCGACCACCTGTCGAGGTGCCGGATGAGCCCTGTGTCCTCGGCCAGCGGGATGAACGCCGAGGGCGGCAGCAAGCCGCGGCGCGGGTGCTGCCAGCGCATCAGCGCCTCGACGCCGACGGTGCGTCCGGTGGTGAGGTCGCGGATGGGTTGGAAGACGAGCTCGAGCGCCCCGCCGTCGATGGCGTCGCGAAGTTCGCTCTCGAGGAACAACCCCTCACGGCTGTAGGGGTTCAGATCGGAGCGGTAGAACTCGAACGGGACCTTGGCGGACTTGGCGCGGTACATGGCGATCTCGGCGTGTTGAAGGAGGGCATCGAGCGTGTCGCCGTCGTTGGGGAACAGGGCGATGCCGAGGCTCGCGTTGGGTCGCACGGTGTGGCGGCCGATCTCGACCGGGCGGTCGAGCGCGGACGAGACGCGGGACGCCGCGGCGTGGGCTGCGGTGCGATCGCTCCCCGACAGCAGCAGCGCGAACTCGTCGCCCCCCTGGCGGGCCACGTAGTCGCCGCCACGCACCTGCCCCTGCAGGCGATCGGCCACGGCGCGCAGCAGGCGATCGCCGGTGCGGTGGCCGAGGGTGTCGTTGAGGACCTTGAAGCGGTCGAGGTCGATCAGGAAGAGTGCGGCGCTGCTGCCGAAGCGGGCGTGCCGGTCCAGCGTCACGCGCGCGGCGTCGTCCAGGTAGCGGCGGTTGGGGAGCTGGGTGAGTCGGTCGACGTAGGTTCCCAGGGCCATGCGCCGGGTCATGGGCAGCAGCACGGCGAGGAACAGCAGCACGAGCACGAACACGCCTCCGACGATCAACCAGCGCGCGAGGGCGAGCTCGTGCCGCAACGACCGGAAGTCCTGCACGACCTCGATGGCGCCCTGAGGCCCGCCCTGCCCGAATGCCACCGGCACCAGCACCGTGAAGCGGCGGTCGAGCGGCGAGAGCAGCGAGCCCTCGAGGCTGGTCGCCCGCTGCCCCCGGAGCGCCTGGTCGAGCGCGCCGGTGCTGGAGGGCTGCATTCCGATCAGGTCCTCGTTGTTGGCGAAGACGATCTTCCCGTCGCCGTCGTAGACACGCACCGCAATTGTCCGGGGGTTGCGCATCAGGCGCGCTCCGAAGCTCTGCCACCATGCCGCGTTGGCCACGTTGGGCGCGACGGGCGTGGCCTGCGACGGGCTGGTGGGCAACAGCCCCTCGATGAACGATTCCACCTCGGCGCCAGCAACCTCCAGCATGTGGTTGCTGAGGCGTTGCACGACCCAGCTTCCCAGCAGCCAGGCCAGAATCAGCGCCGGGATGGCGATCACGACGATGGTGGTGACGAGGGAGCGCTTGATGGGATCGGCGCGGAAGGCTCGCAGCCGTGCGGCCGCCCGTTTGGGAAGGGCCATGGTGACCTGTATTCTGGCACGCGCGCCTGGCGAGCGCGGTAAGGCGTGCTCGTCCCGCCCGAGAGGCGCGACGGGCACGGCGACGACGGTCCCCCTGAAGGGGGCGTGGGCGCGCGATGCGGAGCGCGATCGTCTGCAGCCCTGAGATATGATGACCGGACTCGAGTCCGGCAGTGAGGCGATGAGCGATGAGAATCCTGGTCAGCAACGACGATGGCGTCTTCAGCCCCGGCATCCGGGCCCTTGCGCGTTTGGCGCAGGAGTTCGGCGACGTACGGGTCGTCGCCCCCGACGTCGAGCAGTCGGCGATGGGGCATGCCATCACCGTCCGCACGCCGCTGCACTACCAGCGCACGCCGATCGACGGGCTGGAGGCGTTCCGCGTCGACGGGACCCCGGCCGACTGCGTAGCCCTGGGCACCCATCACTGGGATGCGGTGGATCTGGTGCTCTCCGGCATCAACCTGGGGCTCAACATCGGCCACAACATCTGGCACTCGGGCACAGTCGCGGCGGCGAAGCAGGCGGCCTTCCTGCGCATCCCGGCGATCGCGTTCAGCGCCCCCTACACCGAAGAGGTGCCCGACTACACGGTGTTCGAGCCCTACGTGCGAGAGATCGTGCGGATGTTCCTCGAGCTACCCGAGACCCCCTTACTGAACGTGAACTTCCCGCGCGCCCCGCGCGGCCTGCGCTGGACGCGCCAGTCGGTGCGCCACTACCAGGGGCTGGTCGTGCCCGGCGAGGATCCCATGGGTCGCAGCCACTACTGGTTCTCGGAGAAGCCTCGCCAGGAGGTAGAGGAGGGGACCGACCGCTGGGCCGTGTATCACGGCTTCCTCTCCTTGACCACGCTTCGCCTCGACCTCACCGACGACGCCGTGTTGGCACGAGCCCAGGCCCAGCTCGGCACC
>Ga0102962_1001258_pt1 | contig 10280 bp, 9 predicted proteins | sample SalPonF2_C_D2_MG_FD_84519 | JGI IMG/M metagenome (GOLD analysis project Ga0102962, IMG submission 84519) | Salt pond soil microbial communities from South San Francisco under conditions of wetland restoration - Salt Pond MetaG SF2_C_D2_MG ... | reverse complement strand
TTTCCAAACCTCACGTTAAATTACATAAAGCCACAAGGTATTTTAACGTCAATTCGATAAAACATTAGATTTATTTTGTTTGATATCCACGTTTGGAAGATCTCTCACCCAAAAAGCGGGTTCAAGATGACGCCTTTGAGTGATCTTTTTAAACCTCAACATCATCTTTGCCCATTCGCGTCATTTCGACCAGAGGGAGAAATCTTCAAAGCAAAATATGTATTCCAAGACGCTGTTTTAAAATGGATTTTATCTCGAAACCACGTTATTTTAATACGAACCCATGCCAATAAAGCAAGCATAATCATGAAGTTAGAAATGGGGTATTTGCATGAGGAAAAATGGGAAGGGGTGGATTTGAAACGGAGTTTCAGAGGTAACGTGCCCAATAAGGACGTTGGTTACGAGATAGACGTTGGGGACGGGGAACGAGAAAGATGTACAAACTAAAAAAGACGCACCCTTATAAGATGCGTCTTCTATTCGGAGGCTTAACAATATTATTACCTCATCAATCATTTAACAATTCACTTAAAGAAGGCTTTGCTAAACAAGGGATATTGTTCAATATCAAAACCTGAACGACTTCGAAACCGCAGTCCCGAAAGCTTTTGGAACAGATATTGGGCAAAAAAACGGTTTTGCATAGCCTTTATAAGAGGAATCATTATATATCGACGGTCTTACAAAACTAAATGTCATGCGCTACGAATGTCAACTCAAAGAACAAATGATAAAATCATCAAAAGATATCACTCATAATTATTATTGTTCATCTTCTTTCTTGTATCATTCAGTAATTCCTGTGTTGATTTTTTCTCCTGAGCCATACGTTGTTTTAAATCAGGGGAGATGGTAGCTTTTAATATGATAATTAATTCTTTTTCCGTGTATTGTTTCGAGGTGTAGCCAAATAAATAGCGTAATCCAAAAAACCACGGAGGTAAATCTTTCAAGATCGGAATACCTTTACGGACCTTATCCGTTTCGGTGCTGTATAAACCCGCAATCACCGTTGATTCGCCGCTTAACAGCATAACATATGAATCCGATGTTTGTTTATTTACAATCGTACTTACCGGATCGGGCTGTGCCGTTGATCGTTCCGCATGTACCTTCATATAGATAAACGTTGTATCATGCTGAGTTATAATGTGAGGCGTTACCGTAAGAATCGTACCTGTACTAAAAAATTTACTGACTACATTACCAGAAAAATCACGTTGATTAATCGAAAAATCTTGTCCCACCTGAATGTGGCCTTGTTTATCATTCATTACCTTAATGGTTGGCCTTGCTAAAATCTGACCAAGATTATTCGCTTCAAATGTTTTGAACAAGGCATTGACTTTAATCCCGGTGTGGCCAATTTCTATATTTTTTAATGTTTGTGCGCTAAATACATTTTGGGAAACATTTTGAGCACCTATATTATTGATTTGAACAATACCATCTTTAAAGGTAGACCAATCAATTCCTAATTCCCGCAGCTTCTTTTTGTCCCCTTCAAAAAAGGTTGCTGAGATGCGAACTTCCCGGGTTTTGGTTGTCACACCTAATTTATCAGCTTTTTGTGTTGAGGTTTGAGCCTGAGTATTTTGCACTTGATGGGGCATCAATTCAAAATACTTGCTATGCTCAACAAGATCTAAATTTTTTATTTTTGCCAGGTATTTTAACGCATTCCGCCAATTCATTGGAGGAAGACTTACTCCCACCGGTCCTTTTACCTTCGTATTATTAAGTATGAATTTATTGGAAAACTTTTGAGCATATGTGTTGAGGACGTCTATAGCCTGAGCAAAGGTCATTTCTTTGCTCAAAGTAATAATTTGATTTGGACTATTTCTTACTTTTATTGGTACCTGATTATCCTGGGCCTGAACTGATATTGTTTTAAGTCCTGTAAGTAACAGAATGAGAAGGATAATGGAACACGTTTTTCGCATAAAATTTGCTAATTTTTAGATTTATCGGACTTATTTAATTTTAAAACGACCTTGTCCAAGATACCCCCTTTATTAAGTTTAAAGGTGGCTTTTTGTTTCTTTATATTTGCTGATGACAAATAACCCAAATAAACTTTATCGCCAGTATGGAGGATTTGAACTTTCCCATTTTGGTCCACAATATAAACAAGATTTTTACCAATACCGACAAGTTTACTTTTTTCAACATTTGGTAAATTATCTTTATTTGGTTTAACTCCTCTAATTAATGGATAAAAAGGATTTTTTCTAATCTTTTTACTACCGTTAATCATCCTTGGTTTTATGTTTTTAACCAACTGTTTTTTACTGAAGTATCCGGCTAATTGAAATGTAAAATTTACATTATTATAATTTTCTTTTTTAACCTGGGGATTAACGACAAGATTATGCACTTTGACTATTGGACTACTTTTAGCAATATTATGAATTAAACTAAACAAATCCTGATAATTACCCTGCCCCGAAATATTAGCTGTCGTAATACCATAATCTCTTTTCTTCTTTTTCTTACTTTTTAAGTATGTATAGTTAATATTCAAATTACTATATGATGGTCTTATTGAATTCAAATAAACATACATACTACTGGCATCTAAAGTATCGGGTAATGTTTTTTTAAATTTTTTTAGATATATATTTTTTTTAACAAACTTATCCAAAATTTCATTATACCGATCAGCAATATGTTGATCGTTAGCAAGCTTCTGTTTTTTTTGTTTTAACGTCGATTGAAGTTGTTCAATATTTTTATCCTGAACAAAATGGGTATATCCCCAGCTGCTTCCAATTAATATTCCTAAAACTGACATTAAAATTATGGTATTTCTTAATGCATAAGACATATTACCGCATTTTTATTTTTTCAATTAAATAATTGATTAATCTATTGTTACTTGATTACCATATACTTTCTGTACCATTACGGTAAATTGATATACTTTTTTACCCTTCATTTTATCAACTTGTACATTTTGTAATACCGCCTTCGAAAAAAGATTCGTAAACTGCGGTATACGATTTCTATACAGGCTATATCCCTGAATTAATATTCCCCCTTTTACACTTCTCATTGCAGTTACCCAACAGCTATTAATTTTTTCCATCCCTTTATCCATTACATTTAAAGTTTTTGCCCACGTGTCAGTCCCCTTATCCAAACTCTGAAGTCGAGCTATTTGCTTATTGATTTTATTATATTTTTGACTAATCGTTTGAACTCCAATGACAAGTGGTCTGACATTCTCTATTTTATTATCGGTATATCGTATCTGATTCTTTAGGTTATTGATCTTTTCAATCTTTTGATGGTAACTATAATTGAATAATGCCGGTACCATGGCAATTAATGCTAAGAGTAGCATTCCATGCCAATGAAGTTTAAATACCTTTTGCCGATCAGCTATATAGGTGGGAAGAAATGAAAAACCATCAAATGCCGCTTGCTTATATCCGGATGCTGCCCAAGCTATACCAATTGCAGTTGTATAATCCTGATATGTTTTTTTTAACTCAGGTGCTATTTCAACATTTTTCTTATCAAATTGTAAATTTTCAACTATGATATCTAAAAAGTTCCTTTTGAAAAAGGTGATCGCTTTATTACCCAATACATTATTAGCAATTACGATTCTCTCCAGACTGGGCAATTCTCCGGTATCGAGTTGGAATAAGATTTTACTATAAATCGTACTCAATACATGTTTGGATTGTGTACCTTCATTTATTAAAGGTGTAACGGACCAAATTTGATCACCTTTTAAAAATATCAGACGGGTCGTTTTCTGACCCAAATCGACGATACCGGTTATTTCATGCTCTTTGAGTTTGTAGTTATTTCTAATCAACCCAATCAGGGAAACTTCATCAGGAAGAATCTCATTAATCGTTACTTTATCATAAAACAGATCTTTACTCTGATCCATTAAATTCAAAAGCTCGATTTCATTATCATTTGAGGCTAATACAAGAGCTCCGTCTTTTCTTATTTCATAACCGTAGTGATCAGAAGACTTTGTTGCTCCATAGATGGATTCGAGCTTATCATCGATAACACTCGAGAGGACTTTTTTCTTTAATTTACTATGATCCTGATCCTTAATTATCTGAAAAATAGTAGAACCTGAAGGGATATTTAATGCATATTTTGCTTTACTTTTATTAACACTTAAAAGCAAATTATGAACTAACATCGCATTATTTTGCGATTGTTTGCCAAGATTGACTTTTTCATCAGTCTTCACCGATTCGACGGTCAAAACATCCGTATCTTCCTGAACCATGGAATCAGAATCAAAATCTGAAGAGGGTTCCACTAATGTTGTTCCATTTGATGGTCCATCATCTCCGATACCAAATATGGAATCCGTATCCATATCATCAAAAGATACTTCTGTAAAATTATCGGAATTATTATCCTTTATTCCATCGTTTCCATTATCAGTGTTTTGTTTGGCTTCTTCATGTAAGGTAATCTGATCAAGTTTGTCTACAACGATCTTACCTTTTACAAGATGTATTTGGGCAATTTTTAATATATCATCTTCTTTCGATATGCCAACAAATTTTTTCTTACTCATACTAAGCCCCAATTCTTTATGAATTCACGTAACTTAAAAGATCTTTTAAACGCTTTTTATTATTAGCGTTATTCAAAGCTTCTTCTTTTGAAATTTTACCTTCTTCATACAATCGCTTTAAATCCTGTTCCATAGTGTGCATCCCCATAGCACTGCCTTCCATTAACATTTGATAGATCTCACCAATATTATTATTTCGAATAGCTGCTTTCACCGAGGGTGTTGTCATTAACACTTCTTTAGCCAATGCACGCTTTCCATCCAGACTTTTCACCAGTTTCTGACTGATGACGCAGGTAAGTACATCGGCCAGTCGATTACGAACCCGGTTTTGCTCAGCAACCGGTACCTCTCCTAAAATCCGTTCAATACTTTCAATGGCTGATGAGGTGTGAAGTGTACTAAACGTTTTATGACCTGAATCTGTAATTTCCAGGGCGGTCATAATCGTTTCTGGATCACGAAGCTCTCCGATCATTATGATATCCGGATCCTGACGTAATGCCTGAATGGCTCCATCTTTAAAGGATGGCACATCACGTCCGACTTCTCTATGTCTAATTATCGACCGAACCGGTGTATGAATCAATTCTACAGGGGACGCGATAATTATAATATGAGAATCTACGGTTCTGTTATTAGCATCAATTATGGTATCGAGTGTTGATGATTTACCGGAACCGGTTATGCCGGTCACAAGACTCATGCCATATTTGTAGTATTGGAGACTTAAGGCTTTAGCCACTTCCGGATGTAAATGCAACCCTTTAAAAGGACGAATCGTATTGTCAATCCGGCGCATGTTGAGAGCCAGGGAGGCCAGATCTAAATACATATCGGCACGAAAACGCTGTGCATTTTCAGAATACTCATCGATACTATAGGAAAAATCCAAATTACGATTTTGGAAAAGCATTTTTCGCTGCTGCGGCATAATTAAATTATGAAGTAGGAAATCGGTCTCGGTCAGATTATACTGCTCATCACCTTCCGCAGGTTTTTTCTCACCATATATTCTATACCAAACTTTCCCCCCACAACCGGGACCACCTAAATCGATATCAGAAGCTTCATTTTTTGCCATGAATTTCAAATATCCATCTACGATCTCCCGCAATTGTAAACGTACATTTTCGGGTTGATCATCTACGATCTGCCCTATTTTTTCGTGCCTCTCAATACCGGATACCGTCCTGGGCAATTGATTAATAAGCGGTTTTACAATAGCACTTAATTTATTTTTATCAACAACTTCCATTCTATATTATCTTTTAATCCGCTTGTGGTAAAATTTGATTCTTTAAACTTTAAATCATTCGTAAGTGGAAACTTTTACATAATGCATATTGAGCTTATTTGATAGTTTCTGCTGAATGAGCTGAAGAGCTTGTGAGCTGTAATTAATGTTAACATTCCCTTTAATGGTGGCTCCGTAAGAAGTTTGGGATGATGAGGTTCCTAACAATAAGGAGCCATTTAGGTGTATATTTCCATTCGATTGATACGTGCCCCCCATCATGACTACTAATCCGTTAAAATGAAAATTACCGGCAAAATTCATTAAATTTGAATTTTGAATAATCAAAATGCCATATCCTTCAGTAGATCCGGTTAATTTCATATCACCATTAATCACTGTTATCTGTGGATTTGATTCAGATCCAAGATCAAGTCCGCTATAATGTCCGCCGTAATAGGTTTTATCAGCGTTTTGTGCAATTTTGCTAATAATCTTATTTAGCTTTGCCGGATCGAGACTTGAATCTGTGGAAATATTTGGAGTATTACCACCGGCACCTATTATATCGTTTTGTTGATTTTTTTTGAGTGTATTATTAATGGCGTTATATCCATCCTCTCCGGGTACTGTAACCCCAGGAACCGCACTACCCGATCCCTTTGAACCATCGGGATTTGTATCATTTCCATTTATTTGAAAACTTGCACCATTTGCATTAAAATTGATGTTATTTGAATAAAAACTCATCGCAGATGTAATAGTCGGTAAACCTCCTTCACGTTGAACGAGTGTCTGAACGGTCGCCGTATTTTTATTTAATACTGATGTACTAATCAGTTTTAATTGATTCGATTTTAAAGATTTATCACTCGTATTATCGATTATCTGAACACTTGCTGTTCCGTAATCCAACGTTACTGACCAGGGCTGATATCCATTTCTCCAACTGGGATCATTATCCAATTTCTGAATCGTCATATCAATAGCTTCATTTGCCATATTTCTGGCTTGTGCGCGATCAGCAGCGGTCGCACTTCGTTTGACCAACTCAATTTGTCTATTTTGAGTGGATATTTTGACAAGACCCAAAATGATCACCAGGCCTGAGCAAATGAATAACAGGTATCTTCCCATAACTTATCCTATGAATAGGTGAAATGTTAACATAGAATCACTTTTTCAATTTTAAATTGGTCGGAGTAAAAGTATGCTGCCATGTAGAAGTGAAGTAATTCCCATTACTTTTTACCGGACTTTGGCAATCGATCTTTATTTGAATTTGTTTAGCATTCGCCGTTGATGTAGTCTGATGTCCCAAACTATCCAACATTACAATTTGAAAGCGTGTAACACCATATGGTATTTGAGTTTTATTACCATCCACTGTTCGGGTTAGCAAACCAACATTGGGATTTTGATTGCTACTAATGGTGGCCGTTTTATCAAATTTCCATGTAATCTGATTGATGTTACCTTTATTGTACAAATCACATTTAAAGGAAATTTCATTAGGCTCATAGGTTACGATGCCATTTCCATTTACACCGTAACCAATCTTCCGAACATCGTTACTTACTATTTGTGTTACTGCTGCCAAATGTTCCTTATTCATTTGATCGAGTGTAACACCCTCACTATTTGTCATAATTCTACTCTCAATACCAACTATGGCCAATAAAAGAAGGGCCCCTATTGAGAAACTTGTAATTGTAGCGGAACTCATAATTCACTCCAATAATTATTTTTAGTAATAGCTTTTTATGTAAGAAAGATGGACCGGATCCTTCATACTGGGATTCGTGACTTGCACAATCATTCTTTTAAATTTTGTTGGTCCGGTTACATTTTGTTTAAAATTTGAACTACTCACATAATGCACGGTCACTTTTAAAGTGTAGACACCATTAGCTGTTGTATCGATACTGCTATAATTGTTGAAATCGTCAAAATCATTAAAATTGGCATATGTTTCTCCGTTTTCAGGTCCAAGCACTGAAGAAAAACCGGAAGGAACGTTAGAAGGCTTGTTTCCATTTATGGTAGTTTGATCAAAAGCCTTGTCTCTTGCCTTGTTAATCACGTTTTGTGCTAATGAAACGGCCGTAAAATTCAACTCAGAATTAACCTGAATGATGTTATTTCTCAGAAAAAAACCGTTTGCACTTATCGTGATCAGTGAAAAAATGACCATAGCCCCCATAAGTAATATTAAATCTGATTTTCCTACCATAATGTGTTCCTCTCAGTATTTTCAGATTAACGCTGATCATCTAATGTGATAGCAGCTATTTCCTCCATGGTTGTTATACCTTCTTTAATTCGTTCTCTGCCAGAGGAACGTAATGACAGCATCCCATTAGAAATAGCTTGTTGACGTATACCATCTTCGTCAATTTCATTTCCTGATTTTAGGATGATATCCTTGATTTCCTTATCGAAATACAATGCCTCCATTATGGCTACCCGGCCTTTGTAACCGTGCGTACACCGATCACATCCTTTTGCCCGGTAAAAAGTCGTATGATCGATTTCGTCTTCTGTGAATCCAAGACTTCTTGCATAATCCCGATTTAAATCTGTGATTTCCTCTTTACAATGATCACAAAGTTTTCGCACCAGCCGCTGAGCCATTACCAGGTTAACGGCATTTGCAATTAAGAAAGGCTCAACTCCCATGGTATATAATCGAGAAATGGCACTTGGAGCGTCATTCGTGTGAAGTGTGGAAAAAGTCAGGTGTCCGGTATTGGCTAATTTCGTCGCAATTTCAGCCGTTTTGAGATCCCGAATCTCACCTACCAGTACGATATCGGGGTCGTGTCGCAAAATTCCGCGAATTGACTGATCGAACGTCATGTGACTACCAATCTTCAATTGTCTCGCTCCTTTAATGAGATATTCAACCGGTTCCTCAACCGTTAACACGTTTTTAGAAGGATCCATGACAGAGTGCAAAGCAGCGATCAATGTCGTTGATTTACCACTTCCGGTTGGTCCTGTTATAATCACGATGCCGGAAGGTTTGTTGATCGCTTTCAGGAACTGCTGATGCGCGTTGTCCTGGAGGCCAAGTTTATTCAGATCGGTAATGACTTTTCGATCATCCAATACCCTGATAACGATGGATTCAAATTTGCGATCGAATTCCTCACCTACAATGGGCATAATTGAAACCCGGTAACGGATATTAACCTTGTCTATCTTTCTCTGGATAAAACCATCCTGGGAACTATCGCGCTCGAATCGATCGACGTTTCTTGTCTTATCCTTAACAACCGCGGAAAGCGCCTCGGGACGAACACTATCAACCATATGCCATAAAGTTAACTTTCCATCAACACGGAAATGGATTTCGGATTCCATTTTCCCGCTGGGAATGATATGAATGTCACTAACTCCACGGTGAACAGCCTCGATCAGCATACCCTCAACCAGGGAGTTGAGCATACTCTGATTGATCTCCGCATCTATTTCCGCTTCATCAAGTGATTCATCCTCCTCATCTGGAATTTCAGCTTCTTCATAAGCCAGGTCAGTCAGATTTTCCAGAAACTCATTCTTCTGCTGATAGACCTTTTTAATGAGTTGATCCATGTATTCCATCTGACAATAGACCACTTCGTATTGCTTGAATGGCAATTGTGAGGTCAGATTAGGAATAACCGGATCCGATGGATCGGCAGAGGCAATCGTTATTTTTCGATCATCGGCCTGATATGGAATCGCGTTATGCAGCATCAATTCATCGACTACATCCTTATCAAGCTTTCTGGTGAGATCTTTTATGCGGGCAATTTCTTCTGAAGATATGCCTTCACCATCAAAACGGATTTCGCGAAAGGCAAAAACATCGGCAATAGCTTTCATTACCATATGGCGATCCAAGCCCACATCATCGGATAAGATTTCACCCAATCGACGCGGGGAGTCATCTGATTCAGCCTGCTGAATACTCAGCGCCTCATCGAGTTGGTATTTATTGATGATACCACGTCTTAATAAGATATCGCCAATATGTCTTCTGGTATCTACTTTTGCCATTCCTACAATCCATTCCTAATTCTATATCTCTATTTAACTTCCCGGAACATGTGGTTGAATTATTGCCGTTTCAGACGAAACAACCGTAATTGCTATGAGCGCGACCATGATGAAAAAGTTTACCGCCAGGTTAATCAAATCGATAGCGGCCTCTAATTTATATGAGGTTTGCACTTCATAATAATCCGCCAGTTGTTTGGCATTCTGACGGAGTGCTCCGGACTCTGCTCCTAACTTGAAACGGGATAAGGCTGTTCGTGTAAACACCCCGGTTTCCTCCAAGGCTTCCACGAGTCCCATACCACCACTAAGCATATTTTTTATAGCGATTAACTTGACTTGCTGCTCGATAAATGAGTTCCTGCAAGCTTCTGCTGCGACACGAATGACTTCTATATTTTGACCTGATCCGCTATAAAGGGTGTAGAACAC
>Ga0102962_1001256_pt1 | contig 10284 bp, 9 predicted proteins | sample SalPonF2_C_D2_MG_FD_84519 | JGI IMG/M metagenome (GOLD analysis project Ga0102962, IMG submission 84519) | Salt pond soil microbial communities from South San Francisco under conditions of wetland restoration - Salt Pond MetaG SF2_C_D2_MG ... | reverse complement strand
GCGGCCCGGCGGGCAACAAGGAAGAAATCCAATGAGTATGCAAGCCTCCGATTTCAGCAAGCCTTTTGCGACGGCCGGTCTCGCGCGCGCGACGACCGTTGCGTCCAAGACGCAACCCCGACGCAGCGGTTGGATCGTCGGCCTGATTATGGCCGGAATCGGTGTCGCGTATGTGATGCTCGTCTTCTTGCCGGTCAAACGGTCGATCGACGACTTGCGAAGTCAGATTCAGCTGAAACAGCAGTTCGTCGCCGAGGGCTCGGGGCTCGCCGCGATGCTGCAATTCCAGCGAGAAGAACTGCAAAGGGCCCAAGCCTATCAGACGCTATGGCAAGAAAGATCCCCGCGGATCGAAGATCGCTCGTTCGTGGAAGGGAAGATCTACGCTTTGGCCGAGGCGGCCGGTGTAACGACCACTCGCTTCGACCCCGAGCCGATCGTCCGACATGAGAGCATCAGCCAGATTCCGGTCTCGATCGGCTGCAACGGCACATTTGCCCAGGTGGAAGCGTTTCTGAACGCATTGGAAAACCTCCCGATGTTAATTTGGGTAACGTCGGTGAGTATAGAGAACCTGGATGTGACCAAGGGACTTGTGGCCAGCGAGGTATCAGTAGTAGTGTTTGCCGATAATTCCGAAATTTCCAATTACGCCAAAGACTCTGAATAACCGATATACGGGAGGAGGCTGGCTAGGGCGCCTGCTGCCCTGGTCTGCCTAACGAAACTGTGAACTTCAGCAAGCTAAAGAGGCAGATACATCGTGAGGCGACGGCGAATCCGAAGAAGGCCGCCTTCCTAGGACTGATGCTCGTTGTTGCCTTGTGGTTTTGGTCGCCCCTGGTATGGGGGTTGATCGCCAAGAAGGATTCGTCAACGGGGTTGTCCGCTGCAGCGCCCCCTGCCGGACAGCCCAACATTGCCCCGATCGTCGCGACCGTCGGAGGAAATACCGCGACGGATGCGACGGGAATTGCCAGCTATTCGTGGTCGCAGTTGGTCCGCTGGATGGACGACGACCGATTGACGCTCGCGGCCAAGACGACCGACCGCGAGCGGGACCCCTTCCTGGCTGTCGTGCCGGAGAAGGACGAAGTGGTCAGCGATCCTGAGGAAGAGACGCCCGCAGACGTCACGCCCGAAAGCCTGGGCTTGGCTCTCTCGGGTACGATCGTCGGTTCCCATCGCCGCGTGGCGTTGATCAACGGAAGACCGTACGACAAAGACGATGCCGTCACACTCGTTAAGGATGGCAAGGAAATCGAGTTTGTGATCGAAGAAATCGATACTCGTCGCGTTGTGTTGCGACGCAACGACAAGCTGTTCGAACTAAGGACCCAGAGGGGAGCACTCTCGGGACGAATTCAACTGGCAAACTGACCTTGTCTGTAGATCAGGCGTCGTCTGACGTCCAAAAAGGGCCCCAATCTCTGGGCTCGACACAACAATAGTCTTATCCTGGCGTCACGGAAGACCCATGAAAATTTTTCGTCGCTTGACGTTGCTTGGCCTGTTTGGCACGATCGGTGTGGCGATGGCCGTCTCGGTCGCCATCTCAACCACAGACACGGCCGCGAACATTGCTACTAAGACCGCCGCTGACACCGACATAGCAGTCCCGCACGCGTCGGCACCAACACCGCGGCCTGCCGATCTGCCGAGCGAGCCGCAGGAAGTCGAGCCCCCTCGACTGCGGCAACCTTCGTCGGTGCCGACCGTTTCGGTCCTTGCCAAGCCGCCGCTGGAGATCCCGAGCGGACCGCTGGTCGCCGCGCCCTATCCACCACGCACCCAGCAATTTCTCCTGTCGCAATCCGACACGTCCCGGCTACCCAGTGCCATGCAATTCATGCAGCGGCAACTCGGATTGCGTTCGTCACCCGAACCGGTCGCCGCGCCACCGTCCAACGTCGCGCCACCGTCCACCGTCACACCGCCCGCCGCGACGCCGCCACCCGCTGCGGCCATCGACACCGAACCGTTGATCGAGAGTGAAGGCGACGGCAACCTGAAGATCCTCTTTCAGGACGACGATCTCACCGAAGTGTTGAGCCTATTGGCCGAGCATGCGAGCCTCAATATCCTGGCCAGCAGCAGTGTGCAGGGAAAGGTCTCGGCCACGCTCAACGGCGTCGACATCAACCAAGCGCTCGACGCCGTCCTCAAATCGACCCAATTCACGACGCGGCGCGACGGCGACATCCTGTTCGTCGGCACGGACGCAGATTTCGAGGCCATGGAACATATCCTCGATCAGACGGGCACGCGTGTCTATCGGCCCAACTATGTGACGGCTGCCGAACTACAAGCGCTCATCCAGCCGATGCTGACCGAAGAGGTCGGCGCCATCAGCGTTTCGTCGCCGGCAGAGACCGGAATCGCGACCAACGACACGGCAGTCGGCGGAGACGATCTGGCCGTCGGCGACGTGATCCTCGTCCGCGACTACGAGGCCGTTCTGGCTGCGATCGATCAAGTCGTCGAGGAAATCGATACGCGGCCTATGCAGGTCGCGATCGAGGCCATGATCCTCAGCGTCAACCTCAACGACGGAAACGACTTCGGCGTCAACTTCGAAATCCTCCGCGACAACGACAACGCGAAGCTCGGTTGGGGCGTCATGCCCGAGGCAACAGCCAGCAATCAGTTCGACACGGTCGATGTCGTCAAGACGTTAGCCGTCGACGGTCTCACTAGGGTTGCCTTGGGCGGCGGTTTGAAGTTCGGCTATCTCGATCAGAGCTTGGGTGCTTTTCTCGATGCCCTGGAAACGATCGGCGACACCAACGTCATCGCCACACCGCGTGTGCTCGTGTTGAACAAGCAGCCGGCCGAGATTCAGATCGGTGCGGAAAACGGTTACGTCAGCACGACGCAAACCGAAACCAGTACGACGCAGAGCGTCGAGTTTCTCAAGACCGGCACCGTCTTGCGGTTGCGACCCTTCATTGCCACCGACGGGCTGATTCGCATGGAGATTCATCCGGAACTCTCCAGCGGCAGCGTCGAGGTGAAAGACGGTTTTACGCTTCCGAACAAGGAAGTCACACAGGTGACGACCAACATCATGATTCGCGACGGTTGCACGGCCGTCATCGGCGGTCTGATTCGCGAGGAACTGGAGACGACCACGTCGCAGGTTCCGTTGTTCGGCAGTCTTCCGCTGATCGGAGTTGCTTTTCGCAATAAGAGCGAGACGATCGAACGCCAGGAAGTCATCGTGTTGATTACGCCCCGGATCGTCTACGAGCCGGCCAGCTCTCTCGAAGGCAACGAGGTCGCTTGCGAAGTTCGGCGTCGGCAGGCCGTCTATGCAGACCAAATGAGCCCCTTGATCGGTAAACGGTCCATCGGGCGGAGGTACTTCCGGCTGGCACAAGACGCTTGGGCGGTCGGCGACCGCCGCAAGGCACTGCGGTTTGCTGAAATGGCGGTCCACTTTGATCCGATGAACACCGCCGCCATCGAACTGCGCAGCGACATCTGGACCGGCAAGCCCTCGCAGCGCCGCGTGTCGGCGGGAACAATCCCTGCGCCCGAATCGCTGGACGGCCAGATGTTGCCGGCCTGGCTGCTCGACGATCTCGAAAACGCCCCGGCCGACGAGATGGCCCAGCGCACCGCAGTGCTCCATCCGTTGGATCCGGGCCAACCGGGTAAACACACGGACATCGCCATACCGAGGAAGCTGCAATGAGCCGGAGATCTCCAAAGTTGCTCGGCATGTCGTTGCAGAGCCCGTTCTGGCTCTGTCCGTTCGTTTCCTTAGTCGTCGGCTGTGCGGGACTTCCCTTGCCGAAAGCTCCGACGCAAGACATCGCCGAGACGCGTCGGGTACGAGCCGATGCAGCGACACAGCATTTCGCCAGCGGCCGCGACTTCGCGCAGTTGCAGAATGCGGCCGCCCGATGGACACAAGGCGACGCGGCGGGCTGCGAGGGAGAACTCCAGCGGCTGCTGGCACGCAACCCGGAGCATCGCGATGCCCGACTCTTCCTGGCCAACGTGTGCATAGCCGACGGACGCCGGCAGGAAGCCCTCGAACACGTACGAGCGGTGCTCGATGCGGATCCGGAAGACGCCCAAGCCATCCGCATCATGGACCGGGTGCGCGACTTGGCCGACGAGACGGACGATGCGTCGGTCAGGGCGGCGTCCTTCACTCGGCCGACTGCCGGCGTCGAATCGGGCAACGAGCGGCGCACATCGAGCGATCAGACCGCATCTTCCGCCGAATCCGATGCTGTCGCTTCTGCGGGCGTTTCTGGCTCGGACGACCCACAGATTTCGATTTCGGCCGCCACAGCCGCGTTGCGGGCCAACCGGCCTGGCAGGGCTGTAGAGATTCTCACCACCACGTTGCGGCAGTTCCCCAACTCGGCCGCCGGGTATCGTATTCTCGGAGTTGCCCACTATCGGTTGGGCGACTACGAATCTTCTCAAGTCGCGATCCAGCAAGCACTTTCGTTGGACAACTCAGCGGCAATGACCTACTTTTTACTAGGATGCGCCCAGGCGAAACTCGGGCAGCCTGAGTCGGCCGAAGCGAATTTTCGGCAGGCGCGGGCCATCGATCCGACGTATGCCATGCGACGGTAAGGGCTACTTGCCCTGAAACGTTTGCATGGTGACACCGATCGCCCAGGCCGCATCTCATTGGCCGCCCGCGCGGCGGCCAGGTAGAAAGTTCTCCCACGATTCGGCACGTCGATTTACATCGGCTGCGCGAACCGGTGGAGTCGGCATCGAAACGCTGTTCGACAGAAGGTGTTATCTGAGGTGAGTGGTTCCAAGGCAAATAGTGTGCTGGCGACGATTGCGTTGCTCCTGTCGATCGGCTGGACCGTCGGGTGGATCGGCGGATGGCTGGTCGAACCGGGCACGTGGTGGCTTCGCGTTGCTCTGTTGAGCCCCGGTGTGGTTCTGGCCGGCATCGCAACGGCCCTGTTGTTGGCCGGCGTTCGAAGGAAGCATCGAGCTGTTGCCCACTATTTCGAGACTCTCGCGCGGCACCACCTCTCGGCATTGAGCAGCGACACGATCCCGGAAGGCACGCCTCCTTTGCCGGCCGACAAGCAGTGGTCCAAGGCGGCCGCTCGCGTTCGCGACGTGCTGGAGGAGTACAGTGGCCGACTGCAGGACCTCAAACATGCACAGGCCGCCCGAGGAATTCACAACCGTCGGGCGGCTTCCCAGTCGCAGCGTATCAAGGGGATTCTCGCCGGTCTGAGCGAGCCGATTCTCGCGATGGACGACTACGGCGATGTGGTCCTAGCCAATCAGAGTGCCGAGCAACTCTTCGAATTCAATCTCGAAAACGCGGAAACACGAAGCCTGGCCGAATTGGCCCGTTGCCAGAAACTGCTCGATCTGCTTACTTCGACCACCCAACGCAAGATGGCCGGTGATCGGAGCGACGAAATCGAAATTGTCGACAAGGATGGAAACTCCCATTGGTTTCGCGCCACGGCGTCACCGTTGAGCTCGGGAAACGAGCAAACGGAAGACGCAGGCGACAACACACCGGGTGTGCCGGAATCGCACGGGGCGGTGGCTGTGTTGCGAGATATCGGCGATCAGAAGACGCTCCAGAAGCGGAACGCCGAGTTCGTCTCGGCCGTCAGCCACGAAATGAAGACACCCTTGGCCGGCATCAAGGCCTACGTCGAATTGCTCGCCGACGGCGATGCCGAGGACGAGGAGACTCGCGAGGAATTCCTGGAAATCATCAACGGTCAGGCCGACCGACTGCAACGACTGATCGAAAACATGCTCAATTTGGCCCGAATCGAGGCGGGCGTCGTCGAAGTGAGCAAACAGACCCAGTCGCTCAATACGCTGCTTGAAGAAGCGCTGCACGTGGTCCAACCGTCGGCCGAAGCCAAGCAAATCCAACTGGTCTCCGAGCTGAGCCCGATGTATTTGGGCGTGCTTGCCGACCGCGACATGTTGCTGCAGGCGGCGATCAACCTGCTCTCGAACGCCATCAAGTACACGCCCGAGCAAGGCACCGTCACGCTGCGCAGCCGGCTCGAAGACGACAAGATACGGTTCGAGGTCCAAGACACGGGCGTCGGCCTCAGCGAAGAAGACTGTGGGCGAGTCTTCGAGAAATTCTATCGCGTCAAGAAAGACAAGAATATGGCCGCAGGGACCGGGTTGGGACTGCCACTTGCAAAGCACATTGTCGAAGACGTGCACGGTGGACTCCTCTCGGCCGAAAGCACCTTGGGCGAGGGCAGCACCTTTGCCATTACGCTACCCAACGCGGGAAAACTGGCCGGACAATTGGCCTGACGAACATCCTGATGAGTCGAGGAAGAATCATGGGAAAACGCGTGCTCCTTTGCGACGACGAAATTCACATCCTCAGGGCGGCCGAGTTCAAACTCAAAAGGGCCGGTTACGATGTCCAAATCGCCGGCGACGGGCAAGAGGGTTGGGAAGCGATCGAGGCCCAAAAACCCGATATGCTCATCACCGACTGCCAGATGCCTCGGCTCGACGGCCTCGGGCTGGTGGCGAGAGTCCGAGAACATGAAGAGACGCGAGACCTACCGATCCTGATGCTGACGGCCAAGGGGTTCGAACTGTCGTCGGACAATCTGGCCGAAAAGTGGAACGTCCTCGATGTCATGGCCAAGCCGTTCAGCCCCAGGGAACTGCTGGGCCGGGTCAATGCAGTCCTCGACAAAGAGGAAGCACCGACTGCCTAAAGTCGTTGTTCGCTCCGCGAACTGACGTTTTGTTTGCGGAGCAAACAACGACTGTGGAACCGACTGGATAGAAATCGATGAATTTGCCTACGGAAATCTTCGGCGATGTTATCGTGGTTCACACGCCCGAGGAACTCGGCGGCGAACAGTGCGAAGACTTCGAGAACTATCTGCCGACGCTCGAACGCCACAACGTCGTGCTCGATGTGGACGACACCGAGGTTCTCGACAGCATGGGGCTTACGGCACTGCTGAATGTCCAGGAGATTCTTCGCCAGCGCCAAGGCGAAATGAAAATCGCTGCAACCAACGCCACGAACCGTAAGATCTTCGAAATCACACGAACCGATCAACAACTGGAAGTGTTCGACAGCGTCCTCGACGCCGTCAAGAGTTTTCAATAACAAGCGTTCCCCATCGATCGCCCCGCCGGACAATCGCAACTCATGGCCACTGCATCCGCCACACCCCGAAAACTCGGCAACCTGCTTGTTGCAAAGGGCTATATCGCCCAGGAAACGCTGCAAGCGGCGTTGGACGGGCAGAAGAAGGGCGGACGGAACAAGCTGTTGGGCGAGATCCTCGTCGAACAAGAGCTCTGCACCGAGGACCAAATCGTCGAGTGCCTGGCTGCCGAGTACGGTGTCCCTTATGCGAAGCTCGAAGCACGCCTCTACGACCCGAAGGTCATCGACGTCCTGCCGCGGGAATACGTCGAGCAGAATCTGGTGCTGCCGCTCTTCGTCGTACGCAACACACTGACCGTTGCCGTCTCGGAACCCTCGAACCTGTTCCTGATCGACGAGATCCGTGCACTCTCGAAGATGCAGGTTCAGATCGTCGCGGCCACGCCGAAAGACATTCGGCGGATGATCACCACCCTGCCCAACTCCAAAGTCTTCGTGATCGACGACATCATCGAAGATTCGGACTCCGCCGACGTGATGCTGATCGAGGAGGCGATCGAGGATATCGGCGACGTCGAGGAGATCGCCGGCCAGTCGCCCGTCATTCGGCTGGTCAACTACGTCATCTTCAATGCGGTCAAAGAGGGCGCCAGCGATGTCCACATCGAGGCGGCCGAGCGTTGCATGCGGGTGCGGTACCGAATCGACGGCCGGCTCTACAAGTCGCTCGAAGTGCCGCAGCACCTGCTCAATGCCGTCACCAGCCGTATCAAGATCATGGCCTCGCTCGACATCAGCGAACGCCGCCTACCCCAGGACGGACGCGTTCATGTGATGCTCGAAGGCCGGAAGATCGACCTGCGCGTGAGCACGTTTCCGTCTGCCAGGGGCGAGAAGACGGTCATTCGAGTGCTCGACACGCGCACGGTCTCGTTGAATTTGTCCGATCTCGGCTTTGCCGAAGATATCCTCGACAACTTTCGGCAGAACATCCTCGCACCGAACGGCATCATCCTGGTGACCGGGCCGACCGGTAGCGGAAAGTCGACCACCTTGTACTCCGCGTTGAACGAAATCAGCTCGATGGAGAACAACGTTTGTACGGTCGAAGATCCGATCGAATACCACTTGCCGCTGATCAATCAATTCCAGGTATCGAACAAAATCGGCCTGACCTTTTCCAAGGCGTTGCGGACCCTGCTGCGTCAGGACCCCGACGTGATCATGGTCGGCGAGGTGCGCGATGAAGAGACTTCGCGCATGACCATTCAGGCCGCCCTGACCGGCCACCTCGTCTTCAGCACGCTCCATACGAACGATGCCTGCTCGGCCATTACGCGGTTGATCAATATGGGAGTGGAACCCTACCTGATCGGCGCTGCGTTGAACATGGTCCTTGCCCAGCGGCTCGTACGCCGCGTGTGTGCGAAGTGCCGCGAAACCTATGAGCCGGCTCGCGTCGTGCGCAAAGCTCTGGAGAAGATGGGCTTCGAGTTCGACACGTTCCACAAGGGCGTCGGGTGCAAGAGTTGCCGAAACACGGGCTTCAAGGGTCGGATCGGTGTCCACGAACTGTTGAACATCAGCGATGAACTGCGCGACGCGATCGTGTCCGACGCCTCCGTTGCCAATATCCGAAAGATCGCTGCCGCCGACGGGATGATCACGTTGGCACACGACGGATTTCGCAAAGTTCGGGAAGGAATCACCACCGTCGAAGAAATCTTCCATATCGTCGGGGACAGCACATGACCTTCCAATTCCGTGTTGCCGATCCAATGGGAAATACCCATGCCGGAACGCTCGAGGCGGTCAACCTCGAAGAAGCTACCCAGCAACTCCGCCGCGATGGGTTCAAAATCCTCGAACTCGACGAAGACGACGGCGAGGGACTGCTGCCAAAGCGGATCTCTAAAAGCGACATCATCTACATTACCTGCCAATTGGCCATTATGGTCGATACGGGCATCACACTGGCCGCGGCGTTGGAGGGGATCGTCGAGCAGGAAACCAATCCGACGCTGCGCAAAGTCATGGCCGACTTGAACGATGCCGTGGCAGGAGGCGAGGATTTCTCCACGGCTCTGGCGCGGCACCCGAAACTGTTCAACAAGACCTATGTCTCCTTGGTCAAGGCCAGCGAAGCCACCGGAACCCTGGGGGCGATGCTCGACCGAATTGCCGCCTATCTTCGCAAGGAAGTCGAAACGCAGGGAAAAATCCGCGCCGCGATGGCCTATCCGGCCGTGATGATGGTGCTTGCCGTTGGCGTGACCATCTTCCTGTTGACCTATATCCTGCCGAAGTTCACGCCGCTGTTCGAATCGCGCGGCACGAAACTGCCGGCGCCCACGCTCGTGATGATGACGCTTTCCGATGCCATTCTCGGATACTGGTATCTTTGGGTGATCGGGGTGACGCTGTTGGTGATCGGATTCCTCTGGGCCAAGAAGACGCCGCCCGGCCGAAAGATCCTCGATTGGACCAAGATCAACTTGCCGATCGTCGGCACCATGTTCCGCAAGGTCGCCATCAGCCGCAGCATACGCACCATGGGGACGATGCTCGCCAGCGGTGTTCCGATCATCGATTCCATCCGTCTGGCCGGCGAAGTGGCCGGAAACGTCTACTATGAAGAACTCTGGCAGCACGTACTCGACGAAGTGACCACCGGCCGCCGCATCTGCGAAGTTCTCAAAGGCAACCCATTGTTTCCCAGAGTCCTCGTCCAGATGATCGCCTCCGGGGAAGAAACCGGCAAACTCGACTCGGTCTTGGAACGAGTCAGTGTCTACTACGATGGGGAGGTGGAAACCTCGCTCAAGGCTACCACGAGTATGATCGAACCGATCATGATCAGCGTCATGGGCGTCGTGGTGGGCACCATCGGCCTGGCGCTACTGCTGCCGATCTTCAGCCTCAGCAAACACCCCTAAGCGGCGCACCGTCGTTGCTCGCTTCGCGGACTTACGCAATTTTGCGGAACGAACAACGACGGTCGTATGGTTCCGGACCTCAACGCGGACGCTATAATGACATCCGGTCGAAGTTGCGTCCCGAATCTGCACCTCGAAAGGAGCGTCCGTGGCCGACCGTAAACTGAAGGTCCTCTTTCTATGCACCGGCAATTCCTGCCGAAGCCAGATGGCCGAGGGATGGGC
>Ga0102962_1001255_pt1 | contig 10288 bp, 10 predicted proteins | sample SalPonF2_C_D2_MG_FD_84519 | JGI IMG/M metagenome (GOLD analysis project Ga0102962, IMG submission 84519) | Salt pond soil microbial communities from South San Francisco under conditions of wetland restoration - Salt Pond MetaG SF2_C_D2_MG ... | reverse complement strand
GAGGACTTGAGCATACTGTCGAATTGCCCGATATTGGAACTGTTTACAGCTTTAATGGTAGCAAGGACAGTCCTGTTGCATTCTATTCCTTCACGTCTTATACCTTTCCGCAAGCTATTTATAGATACAATATGAAGGATAATACATCTGAGGTCTATTTCAAACCAGATGTTGATTTTGATCCTTCAAAATATGAAACTGAACTGGTATTTTACACAAGTAAAGACAGTACGCGTGTGCCTATGTATATAGTACATAAAAAAGGTATTAAAATGGATGGGACAAATCCAACCCTGCTTTATGGTTATGGAGGATTTAATGTCACCTACATGCCCGACTTCAGAGTTTCACGTCTGGTTTGGCTTGAAAATGGAGGTATTTATGCCAATGCCCATATACGTGGGGGCGGTGAGTACGGTGAAGAATGGCATCAAGCTGGTACTAAGCTTCATAAACAGAATGTATTTGATGATTTTATTGCTGCTGCTGAATATTTGATCGACAGGAAATATACTTCAAGTAAAAAACTTGCTGTTCAGGGAGGGTCAAACGGTGGATTGCTAATCGGAGCCGTCATAAACCAGCGTCCGGATCTTTTCGCTGTCGCATTGCCCGCAGTTGGTGTCATGGATATGTTGCGATTCCATAAATTTACAATTGGTGGTGCATGGGTAAGTGACTATGGCTCAAGTGATGATTCGGTGCAGTTTGAATATATTTATAAATATTCACCTTTACATAATATCAGTGCTGAAAAGAATTATCCTGCCATACTTGTAACCACTGCCGATCATGACGACCGTGTGGTTCCTGCCCATTCATTTAAGTACATTGCTACACTTCAGGAAAAATATAAGGGTTCGAATCCGGTTTTGATCAGAATTGAAACAGATGCAGGGCATAGTGCCGGTAAACCTACGTCAAAGCAGATTGAGGAGGTTACAGATTTAATGGCATTTACCTTCTATAATATGGGTATTACTCCTGATTATTAGTATTCAGCATTAATATTAAAAAAACAGTCCGGGATCTCGCCGGACTGTTTTTTTTTACGCTGTTTAAAAGCCAAAGGGAATTGTCTAATCTGATTTTTGTTGTTTTCTTTGTATCTTTAATTGAATAGCATAGTCAAGAGTGTAGTAATCCATGATAAATTATAATTATATTGCCATAGAAGGAAACATAGGTGCAGGCAAAACTACCCTGGCCCGAAAAATAGCTGAGGATTATAATGCACACCTGATCCTTGAACAGTTTGAAGAAAATCCTTTCCTTCCCAAATTTTATGAAGAACCGGAAAAATATGCTTTTCAGGTTGAGCTTACATTTTTAGCTGACCGGTATCATCAGCTGCATAATCAACTTACCAGGAAAGATCTTTTCAAAACATTCACCGTAGCAGATTACTATTTTATGAAGTCATTGACTTTTGCAAGAACTACACTTGGACAGGATGAATTTAACCTCTTCAGAAAGATCTTTGACATCATTAATAACATGGTGATAAAACCGGATTTATATGTTTACCTCCATATGAATATTGATAACCTCATGAGGAATATTAAAATGAGGGGGCGTTCATATGAACAATCAATTGAAAGAAAATATCTGCAGCAGTTACAGGATGGATATTTTGATTTTTTTAAAAAACAACCGGATTTCAAATTTTTGCTGATTGATATCAATAATATTGACTTTGTCAGCAATCCTGAACATTATAATCGTTTAAAAAATGTAATATTTGAGGTTGAGTATAAAACAGGCATTAATCATTGTGTATTATAACATCCCATTTACTATATATGTGGAATAAATTTCACACCTTTTTAGAACAATAATCAAAACATTTAGTTTTTTTATATATATTTATGTGCTGTAACTTGCAATTATACAGGTAGCTAAGTTTTCAGTAATGAAAAATTGATAATTTCGGTGCAATGATGGCATCATTTTGTTTAATTGAGTGATAAAAATGAATGAAAGTATAGGAGAGAAGACAGATAGATACCTGAAAAGTTTAAAAGACGGTATTGTTCTGTCTTATCGTATTAGAAATACAGGTGAACAGTACATCTCCAACTTTTATTTTAGCAAAAACATTATTAAGTTTGTGTTTTAATATTAATATATTTGTGCAACTAAAAATTGGATTGTAAAACAAATAACCAGGTAATTATGAAAAAAATTAAACTTAGACATCTCGCATCTTTATTAATGGCTGCGCTGGTATTAAGCAGTTGTGGTGGCTTAAACAAGATGAAAGAAGACGCCACTACCATTAATTATAGTGTAACTCCCCAGGTTCTCGTTGATAAAGGTGGAGAAGTAGAGATAACTCTAAAAGCTCAGTTCCCTGAGAAGTATTTTAACAAAAAAGCTATTGTTACTGCAACTCCTGTATTGAAATATGCCAATGGAGAAACTGAATTTGAACCTACCGCTCTTCAGGGAGAAAGCGTTGAGGCTAACAATAAGGTTATTAGTTATGCAGATGGCGGTAGCTACACTTATACCGGAAAAGTACCTTTTACAAAGGATATGATGAAATCTGAACTGGTTGTTCGCATGTCAGGTGCTATTGGAGACAATACTGTTGATTTTGGTGAGGTAAAAGTTGCTGATGGTGTGATAGCCACGGAAACACTTGTTGAAAATGATCCCAAAGTAATCCTTGAGGCTGACAAGTATCAGCGTATCACTCCTGAGTCATACCAGGCTGATATTCAATATGTGATCAACCGTTCTTATGTGAGGCCCAAAGAAACAAGGAAAGAATCTATTCAGGAATTGCAGGATTACATCAAGAAGGCAAGTGAAAATGAAAGACTGGATCTGAAAGGGATGAAGATATCTGCTTATGCTTCTCCCGATGGACCATATGATTTCAATAAAGAACTATCTGAAGATCGTCAGGCTTCAGCTAAAAAATATGTTGAAAGACAACTTAAGAAAGATAAAGTTCAAAAGGCTGATCAGGATGATTTCCTTTCTCTGATGTCTACAGCAGAAGACTGGGAAGGTTTTAAAGAGTTGATGGAAAAATCTAATATTCCTGATAAAGAACTCGTACTTCGTGTTCTCTCTATGTATTCTGATCCTGCAGTTCGTGAGAAAGAGATTAAGAATATCTCAGCCGCATACAAGGAGATTGCTGAAAAAATTCTTCCTCCGCTGAGACGTTCCAAACTTGTTGCTGAAGTTGATAAGATCGGACTTTCTGATGATGAGATTATGTCTCTGGTTGGTTCAAATCCTGATTCTTTGACAGTTGAACAGATGCTTTATGCTGCTACTCTTACCAATGACATGAACAAAAAGCTCAGCATCTATCAGAAAACAGCTGAACAGTATCCAACATGTTACCGTGCTCAAAATAACATTGGTTATGTGAATATGAAACTTGGTAATGTGGATGAGGCAAAAACTGCTTTTGAAGCTGCTCAGAAATTAAATAATACTGATGTTGTTAAAAATAACCTCGGTGCTGTTGCTTTAAAACAGGGTGATACAGCCAAAGCTGAAGGATTATTTACCCAGGCAATGGGTGCGGGTGATGTAGTTAATTATAACCTCGGTATCGTTAATATTATGAAGGGTAACTATGAAGCTGCAGTTAATTATTTTGGTAATGCTTGTGAATTTGATGCAGCGCTTGCTAAAGTATTGAACGGCCAAAATGACGCAGCTGTTACCACTCTGAACTGTGTTAAAAACGATGATGCTATGGTTTATTACCTGAAAGCTGTAATTGGAGCAAGAACTGATAATACAGATATGCTTTTCAATAACCTCAGAACTGCTGTAGGTAAGGATGCATCTCTGAAAGATTATGCTCAAAAAGATATGGAATTCGGAAAATACTTCGAAAACGATACCTTTACATCTATCGTTCAGTAATAAAGATTTCAAACCCGAATATCGCTAAAATAAAAAAGAGCGGGAATTAATTCCCGCTCTTTTTTATTTTGTCTGATAAGCTTTGCTTATTCTTATATGTCTATAATTTATTTAAGAACCGGCTGTATCTTGTTGAAAAAGTCCCAAAGTACAATTCCGGCACTTACAGCTATATTGAATGAATGTTTGGTTCCAAACTGAGGTATTTCAATACAAAAATCACTCGCATCAACCACCTCCTGCCTGACACCCTTTACTTCATTTCCAAATACCAGTGCATATTTTGCCCGGGGTTGACATTCAAACTTATTCAGCATAACACTCCCGGTTGCCTGCTCAATGCTCACAATCTTGTAGTCCCGGGCTTTAAGCTTTTCAATAGCCTGCATTGTATTTTCATGGTATTCCCAATAAACTGAGTCTGTTGCACCAAGCGCTGTCTTATGAATTTCCTTGTGAGGCGGTGTGGCAGTTATTCCACAAAGCATGATGCCTCTTATCAGGAAGGCATCGCCGGTGCGGAATACTGAGCCAATATTATTCAGACTACGTATGTTATCCAGCACGATAACCAGGGGCAATTTTCCTGCATCCTTGAATTCTTCAACTGTTTTACGATTCAGTTCTTCATTTTTCAGTTTTCTCATGACGCTTCTATATTAATCTTTTATATGTCGTAATAAGTGAAAAAAAATAAATAAATTAGTGCTTCTAAAAAAATAAACATCTTAAAATATAAAAAAGAATGAACATACACGAGTATCAGGGGAAGTCTATTTTAAAACAGTTTGGAGTTTCAGTACCATTTGGAATAGTTATTAATTCACCTGAAGCGGCTGTTGATGCAGCAAGGGATATACAAAAGACGGTCGGGTCAGAAAGCTGGGCTGTAAAAGCGCAAATTCATGCGGGGGGTCGTGGTAAAGGTGGTGGCGTGAAAATAGCCAAATCACTCGATGAAGTAAAGCAATTTACAAAAGATATTCTGGGTATGACCCTGGTTACTCATCAAACCGGACCGGAAGGCAAGGTTGTGCATAAAGTATTGATAGAACAAAGCATTTATTATCCGGGTGAGAGTGAAGTTCAGGAGTTTTATATGAGTGTGTTACTAAACAGGGCAACCGGTAAGAACATTATCATGTATTCAACAGAAGGAGGTATGGATATAGAAACTGTTGCCGCTCAGACTCCGCATCTCATTTTTCGTGAAGAGATTAATCCTGGTGTGGGTATCCAGCCTTTTCAGGCACGCCGCGTTGCTTTCAACCTGGGCTTAAAGGGAAAAGCATTTAAGGAAATGGTGAAATTTGTGCTGGCTCTCTACCAGGCCTATGAAAGAAGTGATGCCTCTTTGTTTGAAATTAATCCTGTTTTTAAAACTTCTGACGATCTTGTTCTTGCTGCTGACTGTAAAGTAAATCTTGATGACAATGCTTTATACCGGCATAAGGATTATGCTGAAATGCGTGATTTGACAGAAGAAGATCCTGCTGAGGTGGAAGCAGCTAAAAATGACCTTAATTTTGTTAAACTCGACGGAAATGTTGGTTGTATGGTAAATGGTGCGGGACTGGCTATGGCTACAATGGATATTATTAAATTATCAGGTGGTGAACCCGCGAACTTTCTTGACGTAGGGGGTACAGCCAATGCTGAAACTGTTGAGGCCGGATTTAGAATTATCCTCAAAGATGAAAATGTAAAAGCAATCCTGATTAATATCTTCGGGGGTATTGTAAGATGCGACCGGGTTGCCCAGGGGGTAGTTGAAGCTTACAAATCTATCGGAGATATCAGAGTGCCGGTTATTGTCAGGCTTCAGGGGACCAACGCGGAAGAAGCAAAAAAGCTAATCGATGATTCCGGTTTAAAAGTATATTCAACCATCACATTGCAACAAGCTGCCGACAAGGTAAAAGAACTTGTTGGGTAAAAAAGAAGAAAAAACACTTGCATAAATTAGAAAGGGGCTCCGCAAGCCCCTTCTTTTAAATTCTTTTTCTTCTTACCGGCATTGACATACATCTTGCTCCTCCACCTCCGCGGGAGAGTTCAGACCCTTCTATTGTGATTACGTATTTTGAGTAATCTTTAACATTCACCTTCCCTTTTATCAGGTCGTTGGCTTTAAGTATTTCAAACCCGTCTTTATTTAACTCTTCAATAGTATATACATTCCTGCCATAACCAATTACCTTTCCCGGTCCTACAGCAAAAAAGTTAGCCCCGCTGTGCCATTGTTCTCTTTCCTGTGTAACAATGTCTTTTCTGCCTCCGCAGATAAGTGTCTTGACCTCCATTCCGAGTTCCTGCAGAATCTCAGGGATCGATTTGACACTGTTTATACTTTTAACTTCACCATTGTCTATCTCAATATGAACTGTCTGATATTTATTGGGAGTTAAGATAAGTGGTTCGTAAACCATACATGTATTTGTATCCAGAAATGTGAAAACCATATCAAGATGTATGAATGATTCCGGCGAATCTGGTAATTCCTGTATTATGACATGCTTACGGTTTTTATCTTTTTTAAGTCTGCTGAGAATAAAATCTATTCCTTGTGTTGTTGTGCGATCGCCCAGGCCAACCAGCAAAATGTCTTCTCTTGCAATAAGTACATCACCTCCTTCCAGTGTGATACCTGGCTCGCTTTCCGGGTATTGAAGCGGATTTAGTGTTTCGGCTTCGAATAAACGGTGGTGTCTGAAGATAGCTTCCATAATCATCGATTCTCTTTCTCTTACCTTATTTGCCATCTTGCTGATAATAATCTTATTATTCATAGAAATGGAAGCATCCCGGGTGAAGAAAAAGTTATGCAAAGGGCGTAATGCATAGTGCTCTTTGCTCATATAGTTTGTAAGCGTCTTTCTCTTATGAGGAACTCCTTCAATTAACTGTCTGCCCAATTCTTCAGGAGTTAATGCTGTTAATTCTTCACTGATCTTAAGAGCTTCTTCATTGGCGCAAATCTTTTTTACCAGTTCTTCACGCGTGAAATCATTTCTGAGAATTTCAGTAAGCAGGTCTTGTACTTCAAAAGTGGGAGAGATCAGTTTTAATACGCTTTTGAACTGGGAATATTCGCGTTGTGAAACAGATAAGTTCAATATATCACTATATAAAGCACGCTGTGCATTTGATGGGGTCATGTTCTCAACCTCTGCACCGGGAGTATGTATAATTACTCCTTCCAGTTCACCTACCTCGGATGCTACATCTATTGGAAGTTGTTTGTTCATGTTCCTTACTTTAATATTTTATCATTGTTTAATATATTGTAGTAGTAAATTCTATCTTTTCTACATTACAAGATGCAAATTTACAATTACTCTTTCATTTTTTTACCTGCACAGAGATATATCATGAAGATTCTTTTATGTTTAGAAAAATATGCCCGGGATTCCAGGTTTATGAAGCCTTCCGTAATACTGATTCAGGCTCAGTTTTATTCTTAGTATACAGATTGTTAAATACCAAAATTCCGTTTTACGGATACAGTACTGAAATAATAACCGGTACCAGTGTGGTAAGCACAATACCGTTAAAAAGTGAAAATGCAGCATATTCTTTACCAGCAAATTTCACAATCACCGGCAGGGTTGTATCCATGGAAGTGGCACCGGCCGAGGCCATTGGCGCAAAAGCACCAAAATACCTGACCATTACAGGGGCTAGTATCAGGGTTAATATTTCACGCAATATATTGGAAATTAGGGCGATTACCCCCAGTGTTTTTCCGGCTGTTTGTGTTAAAAGAATGCTGGAAAGACTGTAGTATCCAAAACCTGCTCCTACAGCAAGGCTTTCTGTTATGGTGTGTGCTTTAAAAAGTAATGAATAAACAATTACACCTAGAAAAGTACCGACAATGGTAGAAACTGGTGGGAGCAAAATTCCGGGATTAAGATCTGAGAAAACTTTTCTGGCTTTTTTATCTGCACCAATTCCTGTGCCTACAAGTATCATTAGTCCGTATACAGCATAAGTAGCAAAATCCGGATCTCCCATCGATGCTGGCACAAGCTTAAAAGCTCCGGCCAATAAACCCAGTACAAAAAAACCAACGATCAGTAAACTTCCTTTCATAATTGAGCTTCTTTACCAGTTTGCTGATCATGTAATGATTTTTTCCTTCGATACCTCACATAAAATTTAAAAGACAGATATGAAACCAGAATACTTCCGGTCATTGCAAAAACTGTTAAAAGCGTTGCAGATAATCCAATAGAATTCAAATTTGAGATAATTGAAGGATTGAGACCTACAGATATCCCCAAAAACAACAACAACAAATAAATTGCCCAGTTGGTAAGTTTTTCGCTAAGCAATACCAATTTTCTTTTTTTTCTGATAATTAGGCCCAGAAAGATGCCTGCTGCAAATAAGCCAAGTATTATGATCATTTGAAATAAGTCGTGAAAAGAATTTTCAATGTTGTAAAGATTATCAAAATATCGAATAGATAAACTATAATCTAGCCATGAAATCCGTTTTTTGCATGCGAACCATCACAAAAGGGAGGTGTATTTGTATCGCCGCAGCGGCAAAGGTATACCTCATCTGCTGATTTAAGCTGATTATTAAAAGTGTCTTTTATTTTGAATTTACCGGTAACTTTGAGTGGACCGTTTTTTATTATTTTAAATTCTGTCATTTTATAATTTTATTTGTTAAAACCGACCTTTCTGTGTGTGCCATCACAAAATGGCATGCTTCGGGAATGCCCGCAACGGCAAAAGGAAGTCATGCTCATTGATCTCAACTGGTTCCCGTCAGAATCATATATTTCAAACTTTCCCTGAACAACCAGTGGACCATCCTTCATTACCTGAATGCTAACAGCTTCTTTGTCTTCATCCTTTTCTTCGTATACTGACTGATCAGCTTCTTCTTCAAACTGCCTCTCCTTTTCCCTGTCATTCCATTTGTAAGTAAGCGCTCGTGTGGGACATTTTTTCACTATTTCAATAATGCGTTCCGTGGGAGCTCCCTCCATATTTACCCAGGGGCGCTTGCGTGGATTGAAAACTTCAATGAGCTCACGATAGCATGTAGTTGCATGAATGCAGTATCCGGGCTTCCAGGATACTGTAATATCTTCGTTTTTATATTCTCTGTTGTCTGGATCCATCATAATCTTTCTCGTCCTTTCTCTTTGCAATAATCATCTTTCAGGCAATTAATAACAATATACCAATGCGCTAAAATTAACTAATTTCTTTTTTCTAGAGATACTTGTATTAATCTTTCGGTTAACAAACTCAAATCATGAAAGTTTAGGTTTTATTATTATTAATAGGTGCTTTTGAGAAAGAAGTATATTTTTGTTAAGTGTTCAAAACAAAACAGATCAATTATTCGTTTCAAGGATTAAAAGCCACCGTTTTTTTATAATTTTGTATGTGGCATAGTTGTTGAATAGCATTCTGTAACATGAGAATCTTCCTGCTAATATTATTTATTACCGGATTGAATATCTCCGGGTATTCACAGAAGAAAGACAGTGTGCCGCCATCATCGTTACATGTATTGTCTGTAAAAGTCGTTGATGGTGATACTGTATATCAGTCCCATATCAGTGAAGTATATATTTTCCCAAAACATCGTTTCAAAAATTCCTGGCAGGCATGGCGTTACCGTCGTTTAATTCACAATGTAAAGGTAGCTTATCCCTATGCCCAGCTGGCAAAGAAAAAGCTTTTGGAGATCAGCAATCACCTGGCTACCCTGAAAACTGAGCGGGAACGCAAAGCTTATATTGATCAGGCAGAAATTGAGCTTAGGGATGAATTTGAAGACAAACTTAAACACCTTACCATAACACAGGGACGAATATTAATAAAGCTAATTGACCGGGAAACAGGCGATACTTCCTATAACCTTGTCAGAGAATTGAAAGGTTCCTTCTCTGCATTTCTCTGGCAGGCAGTGGCACGTTTGTTCGGATCCAATTTAAAGAGCACCTTTGATGCCAGCGGAGAAGATCAATTGATCAATGAAATTGTAATTAAGATACAAAATGGTCAGCTTTAATGATCAGTAAAGTTTGGCTTCCTCTCTGGTTCTTTTCAATAAAATATTAATATCTCTTTCTCAGTCATTCAAAATAGCCTGTACCACATTTTCAGCCCCTTCAGCAATCTGCAGAATATTGGCGTCCAGCATATAACAGGGAGTAGTGTATATCTTGTTTTTTTCATCCCTGATTACTTCTCCATGAGTAGTTTGTTTATGATTCGCACCCATTTGAGTAATATCTGCTGCGGTTTTTTCATCCTGTCCAATGGTTATTTCTACTTTACCCAATACACTTGTTATAATTACAGGGGAAATGCAGAGTGCCCCGATCGGTTTTTTCTGCTGATGCATTTTTTTAATTACT
>Ga0102962_1001254_pt1 | contig 10294 bp, 5 predicted proteins | sample SalPonF2_C_D2_MG_FD_84519 | JGI IMG/M metagenome (GOLD analysis project Ga0102962, IMG submission 84519) | Salt pond soil microbial communities from South San Francisco under conditions of wetland restoration - Salt Pond MetaG SF2_C_D2_MG ... | reverse complement strand
CCAAGGCCCGGGGCGTTTTCAGCCCATGACGCAACTCTTCGCGATATCGCGAGATCAGAAACAGGCAGTAGTCGGTGCCCGCTCCAAAGAGGATCACGACGATGAAGATCTTGCTGGTCTTGAAGACTTTGAAGTCGTACCACTGCGTCTGTGCGCTGATGTCGGTCACGATGGCCACGAGATCCATGGCCACCACTACCGACACGACGATCGTCGTCAGCGGGACGATGACCAACCCGGGCGCGCGATAGACCAACAGAAGAATGAGCACGACCAACACGATCGTGGTCAACTCGGTGTTGCGAATGCTCTCGCCGGCCGCATGGAGCATGTCGTAGCCGACGACGGCCGAGCCGGTCACATCGAGCCGCAGTCCCTCGGGAAAATCGTCCTCCGCACGGATCGCGTCGAGCTGCTCGTAGAGCCCGGTCATCAGATCCCAATTGTCGATGGCCATGAACTCGTTGCGCAGCATCAAGGCAATCAGCACGGCTTGGCCGTTGCTGCTGGGCCGGCTAATGAGCTTCTTGCCGATGACCGGCGTTTCGTAGCTCTTGACGTCGACGATCGGAGAAGTCCCGTTCTCGGGGTCTTCGTCCACCATCGCCGTGAAGTGGTCGACCAATCGCTGGGCGAGTGCGAAGTCGGCGCCTTGCAGCTCGCCGTCCTCACGCGAGACGACAAACACCACCTGACTCTTCGAAAGGATCTCAGGGAAGGCCTCGTTGAGTAGATTCTGCCCGACGACGCTGGTCATCTCCTTGGGCAAATAGGCGAAGTCGCCGTCGTTGGTGATCTCGTCCCAATGCGGAGCAATCAGATGGATTCCGCCGACCAGAACGGCCCAAATCAGCAGGACGAGCAACCAGTGCCGGGCAACAAAAGCCCCCAAACGATCGAACATAGCCCGGGTGAATCCTCATTCTTTCGGAAGCAACGACGCACATTCTTTCGGCAGACTGCCGAACCCACTTATCGTACCAGATTCGAGCCGCATGCCAAGTGACACTACATTGCACCCGGTAAAGTCAATGCACCTGCCGCATCTTGCCGCCAAGCACGCAATCGCCGTCACAGACACAGAAAACGCCTGCCACTGTTGACCGGGCCATGCTTGGCCGGATAGACTGGCAAAATGCTGTTGTTCAAGAAGAAGTTCCTGCCGGCTATTTGCGACGGGCAGAAAACGCAGACGATCCGACTCTGGAAACATCGACGCATGCGCGCCGGGCAACGGAGCTATATTCCCGGGGCCGGCTACATCCGCGTGACGGCCGTCGACGAGGTGCAACTCGAAGAGTTGACCGACGACGATGCCCAGCCCGACGGATTCGAAACGGCCGACCTGCTGCGAGCGGAAATCGCCAACCTCTATCCGACCAAGCTGGCCGAAGGCTATCAGGCCTACCGCGTCGTCTTCGAATTGCTCCCGCCCGAAGAGCAGAAGAAGTGAGTTGGGAGCTAAGCGCTTTGGGTGATGAGCCTTGAGCAGTGGAACCACCCGTAACTCATAGCTTATAGCTCACTGCTCATAGCTCAAAGCCGCAGCATATCGAACAACGCCTTCGCGACCGCCTCGGGGTTTCGTGCGATGGCCATCACCAGCATGGCACCGATCAACAATGCTGCGCCTACGAGGCTTGCCCCGCGCGGATTTCGGGCGACCTCGACCTGATCGAGCACCGGCGTTAGCACGAGTTCCAACCGGCGCCAGCCGATGTAGTTTTGCTTTGGCCCGACCGAGACCAACGCCACGTTGCGCATCGTCGGGGCACCCTCGATGTGCAGTTGCACGCCCAGACTCGGCAGCGACAGGCTGTCGCCGGCCCAACGGGCTTCGCTGTCGAGCTCTCCGACAAGGTCGGCCAACAGCGGTCGTAGTTGCTCGACCGACATGTTGTAGACGATCAGACGCGGACGAAGCAGCAGCAAGACGAGGATCAGGCAAAGCGCGTAAAAGGAGAGCAATAGGATCCACACCGACGACGCCTGAAACAGTGTGGCTGCCGCATAGGGAAAGAAGAGTTCCATCGGCCCGACGATCACGAACCCCGCTACGCCCAACCCCAACGCGGCCGCATCGCGTGTGCCGGAGACAAGCAACGGGCGGCGAGAAAGGTTCAGTAGCCCCAGCAGCAGCACGTAAACGGCCACCGGCCCCAGGGCCAGACACAAACGAAACGGGTCCATTGAGAATACTCCGACAGATGGGTGGGGCATCTAGACGCAACGCTACAAGGCTCGAACCGGCCAATTATACCGGCCAAACGAGGTGTCTGCCAGTCCCGGGTCGACCCACCCACCCGGCCCGACTTGGCAGAACCCCCTGCAAAAACGTTGTCTGATCGGACGATTCCGACTACATTGAAGTGTAGGAACAACTCGTTGACGGTCCGTCCTCTCGAGCGGTCTTTCGGCATTTTTTCTCGCGATTTTCTGACAAGGGTCTTTTTTCATGCGCCTGCATCGTGTGCTTGGCGACCGTCGGCTCTGCCTCGAACAACTCGAGTCGCGCCGTCTGCTCAGTGTCGCGCCGATGCCGCCGATTGTCATCCTGATGATCGGCGACGGCATGGGACCCGAGCATGTCGAGGCCGGCCGAATGTTTCTCGGCGGAGAGATCGCTTTCGATCGACTTCCCTATCAGGCCGAAATGACAACGTTCTCGGCCAACTCGTCGGTCACCGATTCGGCAGCCGCCGGCACGGCCATGGCGACCGGCCGGAAGGTCGACAACGGCGTGATCAGTCGGGCGATACCGGGCGACGGTGCCGATCTCATCACGGCGCTGGAAATCCAGCAGAGTTTCGGCAAGGCCACCGGGCTGGTGACGACCACGACGATCACCCATGCCACGCCGGCCGTGTTCGCAGCGCATGCGGCCAGCCGTAACGACACGGCCGAAATCGCATCCGACCTGCTGACGCAGACCCGGCCGAACGTGCTTTTCGGCGGTGGTGGGTCGGGCATGACCGTCGACGCGGCCGCCAATGCCGGTTACACTGTCGTGCAGAATCGGGCCCAACTCGACGCCTTGAACACCCAGGCGGAAACGTTCGTCTCCGGCCAGTTCGGCAATACCTATCTGCCGTATGAATACGATGGGCTGGGCGATCTTCCGCACCTGTCGGAAATGACCGACGCGGCACTGGATATCCTCGATAACGACCCGGACGGTTTCTTTCTGATGATCGAGGGCGGGCGAATCGACCATGCGGGCCATGTCAACGATATCGAGCGCAACGTTCGCGAGACGGCCCAGTTCTCCGCGACGGTCGACCTCGTGCTCGATTGGGCGGCCGGACGCACCGATACGTTGGTGATCGTCACGGCCGACCATGAAACGGGCGGCATGACGGTCGTCGCAGACAATGGACCCGGTTTGGCGCCCGACGTGACCTGGTCGACCGGCAACCACACGGCAGCGAACGTGCCCGTCTATGCCTATGGCGACGGTGCGGAGTCGGTCGATGACGCACCCGGCGGCGTGCTCGACAACACCGATATCTTCGAGTTGACCACGGGTGTCCACACACTCGAGCCGATCGATTCGATCGACTTGGGCCCGCTCGACCCATCGAGTGGCGACCTCTGGTATCGCGGCCAGGCAACCCGCGATGCGTGGTTGTCGATCCAGGCACGGCCCGAGAGCCTCAGCGGCGATGCGGCCGTCGTGCTCTACGATAGCCAACTCAACCGCTTGGCGAATTCGACGACGGGATCCGCCGGCGAGCGTATCGATTGGCCGGCCGAGGTCGGCGAGACCTACTTCGTGCAAATCACCGGCACCAGCACGCATGTCGATACGCAACTGGTAAACCTCGTCGACGTCAGTCTCGACGGCACTCAGGCGACCGTGCGTGGAACCGAGCGGGATGATTCGTTTGCAGCCGATGCCGGCACGCAGCCGTCGGTGAGCGTCAACGGCATTGCCTACGAACTGGCGACGGGCGCCGACGTGACGATCGCCGGCAATGGCGGTTCGGATTCTGCCGTGTTCATGGGGTCGGGAGGCGACGATCTGTTCACGCTGGCTCCGGACCACGGGACGGTGACCCGACCCGATGTGCACATCGAGTTCAGCGATCTCGCGTTTGTCGAAGTGCAGGGACGCGGTGGCGACGACACCGTCCGGCTGTTCGACTCGCCGGGCAACGACACTTTGGTCGCCGCGCCGAATTACGGAAAGCTCTCGGGCCAGGGCTTTTCCCATCGAGCGATCCAAGTGGCACAGGTCGAAGCCTACGCCACGGCCGGCGGCACCGATGTGGCCAAGCTCTACGATTCGCCGGGCAACGACACGTTCGAAGCCACTTCCGACTTGGCCCGACTCGACGGCCCCGGCTACGCGATTCGCGTCGAGGGTTTCGATGCCGTGCATGCCTATGGAACGTCCGGCGGTACCGACAAGGCGAACCTGTACGATTCGGCCGGCGACGATCGGTTCTACGCGTCGCCGTCTGAAGCGACCCTCTATGGCAGCGGTTTCTACAATCGGGCCAAGTCCTTCGAGGACGTGACGGCCTATGCGACGGCCGGCGGCTTCGATCAGGCCGAACTCTACGATTCGCCCGGCAACGACGAGTTCGTGGCCACGCCGACCTATGCGCATCTCCAAATGGCCGGCGTTCTCAATCGGGCTCGATGGTTCGACCGCGTCACCGCTCGGTCAACAGCCGGCGGCCTCGACGTGGCCAAGCTGTACGATTCGCCCGGCAATGATGAATTTGTGGCCGCGCCGAACTACGGCCGGCTCAAAGGAACCGACTTTTACAATCGGGCCGAGGGCTTCGATGGCACGCATGCCTATGCCACCGCCGGCGGAATCGACGTAGCCAAGGTGTTCGACTCGCCCGGCGACGACACGTTCTATGCCGACCCTACGGTGGGTGCCCTTTGGAGCGACGGCTTCTACAATCGGGCCAAGTTCTTCGAAGGCGTCCATGCCTATGCCACCGCTGCCGGGCACGATGTCGCGCGGCTCTACGATTCGTCCGGCGACGATATGTTCTATGCCGATCCGACCGCCGGCGCCTTGTTCGGTTCGGGCTTCTACAATCGGGCGAAGCACTTCGAGGAGGTCTATGCCCGATCCGACAATCCGGGGCACGACGTGGCGGAACTTCATGACTCGCCGTCGGTCGATATGCTTGAGGCCGAAAGCGATTGGGCCCGGCTCTCCAACGCGGCGGTCGATTTCTTCTACGAAGTGGCCGGCTTCGATCCCGTTCGGGCGACGGCGAGCACCACCGGCGATGCGAAACGGATCGGGCGGCTCGGCCCGTTGTTGTTCGACCTGGGGTTGAAGGGGCCGTGGCAGGATTCGTAGCGTGTGTGCTTGCACGCACGCGAAACCGTTCTCCGCAACGCGCGTGCGTGCAAGCATACACCCTGCGGCTACGACTCAGGGACGTGCCGTGCGCGGCGGCAAACCGGGATTGACCCGGCGGGGGGCCGTTGTCAAGATAGAGGTCGGTCTGTTTCGTGTTCGTTGCCATCCCTTCTCCAAGGGCTTCATTGATGACTCGCAAAGCGTTGATTACCGGCATTACCGGCCAGGACGGGGCCTACTTGGCGGAGGTCCTGATCGAGCAGGGCTATCAGGTGCATGGGATGGTTCGCCGAGCGAGCACGGAGAACTTCGAGCGGATTGCCCATCTGCAGGATCAGATCACCCTGCATCAGGCCGATCTGTTGGACCAGTTGTCGATCGTGACCTTGTTGAACGACATCCGGCCCAGAGAGGTCTATAATCTGGCCGCTCAGAGTTTTGTGCCGACCAGTTGGCTTCAGCCGCTGTTGACCGGTGAATTCACGGCGCTGGGGGTCACTCGCGTGCTCGAAGCGATCCGTCTGGTCGATCCGAAAATTCGCTTCTATCAGGCCAGCAGCAGCGAAATGTTCGGCAAGGTGCAAGAAGAGCCGCAGACCGAGACCACTCCCTTCTGGCCACGCAGTCCGTATGGCGTCGCCAAAGTCTATGGCCATTGGATTACGGTCAATTATCGCGAAAGCTACGATATTTTCGCTTGCTCGGGCATCCTCTTCAACCACGAGTCGCCCCGACGAGGCAAGGAATTCGTTACCCGAAAGATCACCGATGCGGTGGCGCGGATCAAACTCGGCGTGCAGGAGAAGCTCAAGCTGGGGAACCTCGAGTCGCAACGCGATTGGGGATTTGCCGGCGACTATGTGCGTGCGATGTGGATGATGCTGCAACAGGACGAGCCGGACGACTACGTGGTCGCCTCCGGGCAGATGCACTCGGTTCGAGAATTCGTCCAATTGGCGTTTGCGCATGCCAACCTCGATTGGCAGGACTACGTCGAGACCGACCCGAGCCTGTTTCGGCCGGCCGAAGTCAACACATTGCGCGGCAACCCCGCAAAGGCGAAGCGGACGCTCGGCTGGGCACCGAAGGTCGACTTCCCCGGACTGGTCCGCATGATGGTCGATGCCGATCTGGAACGGGTCCGCATGGAGTTGGCCGAACGGATCGTCCGGCCCATGTAACGCTGCCGCTGTCGCCCCTCACCCCCCCACAACCCCCCCGGTCGTCCACGCCACGACGGATTCCGAATCCATGAACAACGGGCTCGGACTACGGCCAGATCCTCGGCGAATTCCTGAGATTTTTCGGGCAGCGCCACTGGGTCACCGTGGAAAAGGGGGGCAGGCACCGGGCCGAACGGATTTTCGACCGGTTTGACGACTTTTCGGGCTCGGGTCCAGTCCCCTTCTTCCACTCCACCAAACCGACCTTGCAGTTCTCCTGGAAAATATGCGAGAAACGTTGGTCCGCGGGCTCGATGGCTGTTAAACTGTGAGGTGACAGTTCTGTCGATTCTGCGGCTTGTTTCGGCATCCTGCGACCTGAGAACTCAAGGGAGATACCCGTGCTTCGCCATTTCAGACGGAAAGCGTTTTCGGTCGGAACAGGGCTCTTCGGACGGTCGACGGAGCGTCGGCGTCTTCGGGCAACTCGCACCAGGCGAAGGGCTTTCGAGACGCTCGAGCCGCGTTTGGTGCTTCAGGCCGGGCCGCTGCTGATCAGCGAGTTCATGGCCGTCAATGATGGGAATCCCGTCAACGGGAGCATTGCCGACGAGGACGGCGACTTCTCCGATTGGATCGAGATCTACAACCCAAGCGACGCGCCGGTGGATCTCGACGGCTGGTATTTGACCGACGACCAAACCAATCTGACTCAATGGGCGTTTCCCGACATCACGCTCGAATCGAACGACTATCTGTTGGTCTTCGCGTCGGACAAGGACCGCCGGATTGCCGCCGAGCCGTTGCACACCAATTTCAAACTGACCGGCGACGGTGAGTATCTTGGGTTGGTTCAGCCCGACGGGGTTACCGTGGCCCATGCGTTTGCTCCGTTTCCCGAGCAGTCCTCGGGCGTTTCCTACGGTCTTCTGGAGGACCCCACGATCGTCGAGCAAGCGCTGGGCGAGTTGAGTTTCCTGGTTCCCACGGTCGACGACGCCGCAATGCCGTGGACGACGGCCGGTTTCGACGACTCGGCCTGGAACGCGGCGGACGGTGGCCCGACCGTGCTGATCACCGAAGCGGGGACCGGGGCCGATTTCTTCGAGATCCAGAACGTCTCCGAGACGGAAGTCGTTACCGCCGGCTGGTTCGTGGCTGTCGACAAGGGAACCGTCGGCGGAATCAACGTTCGGCACGATACCCTCTGGGATCTGCCCGACGTGATGGCTCCCGGCGAGGTGATCTACGTCACCGACTCTTCCGCCGACGTCGAACACTATTTCGGCGAAGGCATCTCTTGGAGCAACGGCGGCAACGGTTGGGTGCTGCTTGTCGACGGCGACGGACATGCCGTCGACTTCGTTACCTGGCGTTACAGCCAGTCCCAGGTCGCCGAATTGGATTTGAAGGATCTCAACGGCCACGACATCGCGTTTGATCAGGTCGGCTGGCAAGGCGCGGGTGTGCCGACGACGAGTGAGTATACGCTCCGCCGCGTGGCGAACATCGACCACGACGACGCCTCCGACTTCGAATTCGTGTCGGCCGTGGACGATTATGGAAAGCAGAACCCGGAGTTGACGCTGCCGTTCGCACGCGAGACGATTTCCGGCATCGGATACAGTACGCCGCCGGAAGCCTTCGGCGGAACGCCCGACACCGATGTGGGCGAAGAGATGCAGGGCTCGCAATCGTCGCTCTGGGTGCGATTCCCCTTCGAGGTGGCCGATCGCGATGAACTCGATTCACTTGGGTTGCAGATGAGGTACAGCGACGGATTCGTGGCCTATGTGAACGGCCAGGAGGTGGCCCGTCGCAACGCGCCCGAGGTGGTGGAGTGGAACTCGGCCGCCACCGACTCGCGGACCGTCGAAGAGGCACTGGCGGTCGAGTATCTCGACATCAGCGCGTGTCTCGACGTTGTCGAAACGGGCACGAACACGTTGGCCATTCATGCACTGAGCGCGGGCGTGGACGACGCCGAATTGTGGGTCCACCCCGAGTTGGTCGGCGCGAGCATCCGGCGATTCGAACGAGAGTTCGCCATGCCGACGCCCGGCGCTGCGAACACGGCCGGCTATGTGGTGATCAACGAAATCCACTACGATCCCGAGCCGACGACCGACCGGACCGAATTCATCGAACTGGTCAACAATACGAACATGCCGTTGGACATTTCCGGCTGGCAGCTTGCCGACGGCGTGGAGTACACGTTTCCCTACGGAACGTCGATTCCCGCACGAGGCTTTCTCGTCGTGGCGGAGACCCCCGCTGCGATCGGACAGAAGTTCGGTGTGACGGCCTTGGGGCCCTGGTTCGGGCGCTTGGAAAACGCTGGCGAGCGGATTCTGCTTCGCGATGCGTCCGGACGCATCCAAGATGAAGTGACCTACAAGAGCACCTTCCCGTGGCCGATCGCGGCCCAAGGCGAAGGCAGTTCGATGGAACTGATCCATCCCGACTTGGACAACGATCTGGGGGGCAGTTGGCGTCCCTCGGGCTACAGCGCCTTGCTCAGCGGCGAACTGATCGATCTGGAAAACTCGCTGCAAGGCAAGCCGACACCGGGCCGGCGCAACAGCGTCTGGTCGGTCGACGAACCGCCGCAAATCCGCCAAGTCGATCACACCCCGAACCAACCGACCACCGGCGACCCGGAAACGGGCGCCCCGATTACCGTGACGGCCAAAGTGACCGACTTCAACGGCGTGGCCGACGTGTCGCTGAGCTATCAGTTGGTCATGCCGGGCAGTTATATCCCGGCCTGGTTGGCCCTGGATACGACGACCCTGTTCGGCAATCCGACGAAGCCGTTCGATCCGAACCCTGCGTTCGAGGATCCGGCCAATTGGACCACCGTGGCGATGCGAGACGACGGCGCCGGTGGCGACATGGTGGCCGGCGATCATATCTATACGGGCCAGATTCCTGCGCAGGCAACCAACCGCACCTTGGTTCGCTATCGGATCACAGCGACCGATCGTGACAACGTTTCGGCCCGCGTACCGCACCTGGATGACCCGTCGCTGAACTTCGCGGTCTATGTCTACGACGGCGTGCCCGACTACACGGCGGCGACCCGTTCGGTTTTGGGCACGGGGCATACCTACGACAGCCAGTTGCTCGAGTCGCTGCCGGTCTATTCGTTGATTACCGACGCGGCCGACATGAACCAGTGTCTCGGCTACAATACGAGCGATCGGATTCCCAAGTCGAACGAGCGAGCAAGAGACCGCTTCAACTGGGAGGCGACGTTCGTCTACGACGGCGTCGTCTACGATCATGCCCGATACCGGCTGCGCCAGGCCAACGACCGTTACGGCGGTGCCGGCAAACGGTCGATGCGGATTCGGTTTCCCAAGGGGAACTTCCTGCAGGCCCGCGACAACTATGGGAATGCCTATCCGGAGAAGTGGCGCACACTGAACACCGGCAAAATGTTCGACAACAAGGATGTGGGAAACTTCGGGCTGACTGAAACGCTCAATAGCCAGTTGTGGAACATGGTGGGTGTGCCGGCGCCCTGGATGCACACCTTCCACTTCCGAGTCGTCGACGGTGTCGAAGAGGCGCCTGCGGGAGTCAACGGTCAATACTACGGCGATTTCTGGGGAATGTTTCTGGCCATCGAAGATTACGATCCCCGGTTCCTTCAAGCCCATGACTTGCCCGACGGAAATCTCTATAAACTCGCCTCCTCACCAGAATTTGTGGGCAAATTCTGGCTCGGGAAGGTCTCCGAGTTGGTGATATAGAGCGATTTCAATGGCTTCCGCAGTCCGAAAGCCGTACGCTT
>Ga0102962_1001253_pt1 | contig 10309 bp, 9 predicted proteins | sample SalPonF2_C_D2_MG_FD_84519 | JGI IMG/M metagenome (GOLD analysis project Ga0102962, IMG submission 84519) | Salt pond soil microbial communities from South San Francisco under conditions of wetland restoration - Salt Pond MetaG SF2_C_D2_MG ... | reverse complement strand
TTCGAAAGACGGGTCCGCCGGCCCCGGCTCCCGTTATCTTGACGTTGATCTTGTCGAACTTGGTTGCAGGCCCCGGATCAATGCGGTAAATCGCGGTCCAGGTATCACCGTCATGCTTCAGAGTCGATTCGATATGCGGTGAAAAATACCCGAAAGGCTGCAAGGCCCGGCGAATTTCCTTGGGGGCTTCGGAGTTAAGCCGACGGATCGTGGCTTCGGGCTGATCGCCGTAGTTGTCGTAATGCTTGATGCCCAAGCTCGCCAGTACATTGGCCTGCAGCGGTGCGGGAAGTCCCTGGACCTGCACATTGACATGGACCTCCGCCCAGGCAGGCGCCGCCAGGAGAGCCATGCCAACAATCAGGATGCGAAAAGCCTTCACGAGTGTGCCGTGGGCGAAACAATCGGGGAGGCTTGCCATGCAAGGGGGCATTGATGGAGTCTGGCTGCGGACAGCATGCCACCATGATAGCGGGCGCTTGGGCGTTGGTCACCCGCAAGCGCGCCCGCAGGGGCGCGCTCTTGGGGGATTCCTTCAGTTTTCCGGGTCAGTCTCCGCTTTTCTGGGACTTGGCCTTGACTCCGAAAGTCTTGTGCATGTACTCGAGGATTTCGTGCACCTGGTCGGCATTTACCTGCCCTTTCATTGGCGGCATCCCCATCGGGGATCCTGGTGCCTGGTACCCGTTGAGAACACGCTCCGTCAACACCTTGTCGCTTTGCGCGAGTACACCTCCCGGCTTGGTGAAGTCGGGTGCGCCGCCAATAGCGCCCTTGCCGTCATTGCCGTGGCACATTGCACAGTTGGCTGAGTACAGCGATTGGCCCGAATGGCCGGATGCAAGCGCAGGACTGGCGGCAAAGGAAACGACCGCAAGCAGTGGAAGAGAAAGTAGTGCCTTGTAAGCGCCCATGACAATTCCTTACCCATGAACTCAAAAAGAGCGTAGCGCAAATTTACGGTTTGGGTAATGGCCGTCTTCTTGAATGGGAAGGCAAATTAAGCATGGCTTGACTTTAGTCAAGTGCGGATATGTGCGATCAAGGAGCCCTGAAAATGGTTTCAGGGATACCTGGCGTTTTCCCCGGGAATGCATTCTTTGAATTGTCGTGGATTTGTTCCGTGATAGTTGATATAGGTCAATAAGTAATTGCAGGGGCTGCTTATACTTCAATCCAGATGACTGAATAGTTAAAAGACCGTAAATCATACGGAACATGCCTGCAAAAGACGGGCTCTCGGCAGTGGGTTCTGGCATAGGGCAATTGAAGGGAGGCATCCATGAAGATTATTTCCGCCCCTGGTGAATGCGACGTCTTTGATCCGATACGGTCTTTCCCGAAAGCATTGATCAAGCGGGTTCGTCGTGCAGGCTTGTTCGCTGCGCGCGTGCTCGCTATCGGTTTGTTTGCGGCCGCTGTAGCCGCATGCGGGAACGGTTCCGATGGGGCCCGGGGGCCTTCCGGTCCTTCCGGTCCGCCAGGACCAACAGTGGAATCCGCCGATAATGCGCTCGCTATTCATTTGACTATTACCAGTGCGAATATAGCTGCTACGAGTACGGTGGCGTTCAAGGCAACGGATCCCGACAGGAATGACGAACCCGTTACGGGAATACCTGGCTCGACGCTGGAAGTGATCATAGCGAAGCTTGTCCCCGGCACGAACGGGGATGCCGATCACTGGCAGAATTACATTAACCATACGGCGCAGCCCTATACCAGCGGGCAGCAGGCTGAGATACAGCCCGAAACGGACAGCGGCGGTTCGCTGACTGATCACGGGGATGGTACTTATACCTATACCTTCGGCACCAACCTCACCAACGTCACGCAGCCGGTAGCGGTTTCCTTTGATCCGAACCTGGTGCACCGCATTGCGATCAATATCCGGTCCAGCATCTTGCCGGCAGCCAACGATGCCATCTATACCTGGGTTCCGGCGACGGGCAAGACATCGGGGTTGGATTCGCGCGAGATCGTGGCGACGGCTTCGTGTAACCAGTGCCATGATCATCTCGAGGCGCATGGCGGGCCAAGAAAAAATGTCCAGGAGTGTGTGCTCTGTCACAATCCGGGCAATACATCGCTCAATGGAAACAGCCTCGACTTCAAGGTGTACATCCACAAGATTCACGATGCCGCCAATTTGCCGAGCGTGTTGTCTGGAACCCCCTATGTGTTGATCGGCTACAGGGGGTCGACCAACGATTTCTCGAAGGTGGTATTCCCGCAGGACATCAGGAATTGCACGAAGTGTCATGACCCGTCAAATCCTGATACGCCGCAAGCCATTCGATTCGCAACCCGGCCGACCACCGCGGCCTGCGGTTCCTGCCACGACAACATCGATTTCGCGCAGGGCAAGGCGGGCGGCCACCCGGGTGGCGTGGAAACCGACAACAGCCAGTGCACGGTATGCCATACCGAGAACTCCGTCGCCGGCAGCGTGCAACAGTCGCATGTGATTCCGCAGAAGGTGGCCGCAGCCAATTTCAAATACAACATTCTTTCGGTGACCAATGGCGGACCCGGCCAGAATCCGGTGATCAGGTTCTCGATTACCGACCCGAACAACAGCAACAAGCCCTATAACCTGGCTACGGACCCGCACTTCAAGGCCAGCGGTGCGCGCCTGGGACTGGATATCGGGTGGACTACTCCCGGTTATCCGAATTCGTACTCCAATTTCGACAGCGGCAACAATCCGGGCCAGCCTGTGGAGATCAGCATCGCCGGCGGTGGTTCGCTGAACTCCAGTGTCCAGGACAACGGCGACGGGACTTACACGGTGACCTCGCCGGTACCGATCCCGACGACGGCTGTAGGCACGGGCGTAGTCGCGATGGAAGGGCATCCGAATGGGGACTATGACGGCAGCGGGAAATACGCTACCGGTATTCCGGTAACCAGCGTCGTCAAGTACTTCGGCATTACGGATGCGACCCCGCAGCCGCCGGTTGCCCCGGCACAGATCGTCTCGTTCAGCCAGGGTTGCGAGAGATGCCACAGCCACAACGATGGTTTGGCCATGCATGGCGAGAACCGTGTGGACAACCTGGAGGTCTGCGTGATCTGCCATAACCCGAACGATACGGACCTCGGCATGCGCCCGACGGATCCGGATGGCATCGCCAATGGCGTGAACAACGCAGCCGTGGACGGGCTTGAGCAGCAGGCCATCGACTTCCCGCGCCACATCCATGCCATACACGCCTCGATGGAGTCCCCGCAGGGACCGGCCTTCCGCACGACGCCATGGATTATTTACGGGTACTTCAATTCCGTGAACGATTTCTCGAACTTGCGGTTCCCCGGGATCCTGAGCGACTGCAGTCAGTGCCACATCAACAATGGCTACCAGGTGCCGCTACCGAGCGGAGAGATGGGCACGACGTTCGACACATTGGCGACGGTTGGCAAGTCCAATCCTTACGGTGCAAGTCTCTTCTATGGTCCGACGGGAGCCACGACCGTACCTGCCGCGCAGGCGGACTTCAGGCGGATCACGCCTACGGCAGCCGCTTGCTCCGGCTGCCATGATTCGAGCCTGGCCCAGGCCCATATGGAACAGAACGGTGGATCGTTCGACACCCTGCAATCGATGATCGGCACCGGTGATCAGGTGGAGACCTGCGCGGTCTGCCACGGACCGGGCCGTGTGGAGGACGTGAGCAAAGTCCATGATGTAACCCCGAATTGATCGGGCGGCTCGAGTGAGTGCCATGGAAGACGCAAAAGGACAGCGAGGGGTTGGCAGTCAGGGGGGCAACCCGCCTCGGCGATGGAGGCGGGTTGCCCGGATGAAGGCCATCCTGGCCGCCTGCTCCGTCGCTGCATTGACTGTATTGATGCCCCTGGCGAACGGAGCCCAGGCGCCCGCGGCCTCTACAGCCCATGCGGGCCCGCCGCCGCCACCGCCCGGCTACACCCACACGGGTGCCGATACCTGCCTGCTGTGCCACAACACGCCCAAGGTCAGGGCCATTTTCAGCACGAAGCATGCGGTGATGGCGGATTCGCGGACACCGTTCGCCGGCAACCAGTGCGAGGCTTGCCATGGCCCGGGCGGGCGCCATGTGCAACCGCCGGCCAAGGGTGAGAAGCGTACACCGGTCCCGTTTTTCGCGCCCAATTCGCCGGCGACCGTGAAGCAGGAAAATGCCGTCTGCTTGACCTGCCACAAGGATGCCGCAAGGATGGAATGGCATGGCAGCGTTCATCAGCGCCAGGGACTGGCCTGCGTCAGCTGCCACACGATCCATGCCAGGCACAATCCGGCATTGGGTGTCGCTACTCAACCACAGGTGTGCTATCGCTGCCACAAGGCGATTCGTGCGGATTTCGAGAAATTTTCCCACCATCCGGTGGCGACGGCCCAACTGGCTTGCAGCTCCTGCCACAATCCGCATGGTTCCTTCGGCCCGATGCTGCTTAAGCAGGATACGGTCAACCAGACGTGTTACCAGTGCCATGCGGCGAAGCGGGGACCGTTCCTGTGGGAGCATCCTCCGGTCCAGGAAGACTGCCTGAATTGTCATAAGCCCCACGGCTCGGTGAATCCGAATCTGCTGGTCAGCCGGCCACCGTTGTTGTGCCAGCAATGCCATGCGCCCGCCGGGCATCCCAGTATTGCATTTGGTCCGACGGGACTCCCGTCGGGCAGGCCGAACGGGTTCCTGCTTGCGCGCAGCTGCATGAGCTGCCATAGCCGCATTCACGGATCCAACGATCCATCGGGGGCGCCACTGAGCCGCTGAAACAGGACGAAGAGTCGAAAACATGGAAAAGTCAGCCGTAATACAGATGAGGGGATTGATAGGCGGGCTGGCAGCGTTGTCCATCCTCTGCGGAGGGGCAGCGTTCGCGGCAAAGGCGCCCGGAAAAGATAAAACGAAGGTCAAAGCTCCGGCGCCGGCGCCCGTCTATGCCAATTGGACATGCGCTTTCTGCAAGTTCCAATATGGGTGGAATGGATCAGCCACACTGGGGCTGAAGGATTTGTCGCAGGGCAGTTACAAGTACGGTGAATACACGGGCCTCAATCGGTCGGGTGCCTACCTCGATGCCGGATTCAATGTGCATTTCCTTGACAAGAAAGGAGACTACCTGAATGCCGAGGGCAGCCGCCTCGGCCTCGAGTCCCGACGGGTATCCATCGAGGGAGGCCGCCAGGGAGTCTACGAACTGACGGCCCTGTACCAGGTCATTCCGCATTATTACTACCAGTCGGCGGCGACTCCGTTTGTCAACGCCGGTGCCTCGTCCCTGAAGCTGCCCCCCAACTGGCAGACGGGGGGATCGACGGGCATGATGCCGGATTTGTCGGCGTCGCTGCGGCCTTTCGATATTTCGAAAAAACGGACCATCGAGCGAGTCGGTCTCCGGTTGCCGCCCCGCAGGACGCACTGGAGCTATAACCTGGGGTTCCAGCACGAGATGCAAAAGGGCATCGAGCCCCTGGGCGGGAGTTTCCTCACCACGAGCACGTTGTTGCCGGAACCCATCGATTACGCGACCGATCAGGTCAACGCATCGGCGAATTACGTGTTAAGCGCATGGCAGATGAAGCTTGCCTACTATGGTTCGTTCTTCCACAACTCCGTCGATGCGCTCCGATGGCAGAATCCGTTCACGCCCTATGTGCCCGGGGCCGATGTCGGCCAGATCGGCGAAGCGCCCAATAACAATTTCAACCAACTTTCGGCCGCCGGGTCTTGGCAGCTGCCTTTTGCGACGCGCCTGATGGCAATGGCCGCCTATGGGCGGGGCAGGCAGAACGCACAGTTTTTGCCGATCACGATCAATCCCGATTTGCAGACCAATCCCTTGCCGCGCTCCAGTCTGGACGGCGAGGTCATCACCCGCAATTACGTGGTGCGCCTCAACGCGAACCCCGTTTCGCGGCTGAACCTGACGGCGGACTATACCTACGACAGGCACCAGGATCTGACGCCGCAAGCGCTATTCCCCCAGGTGCTGACCGATACGTATGTAGCCTCGGCTCTGCTGAACAATCCATACAGTTTCGAGAAGCGAAATGCCCGTATCGACGCTAATTACCGGTTTAACCGCATCGTGCGCTTCGATCTCGGGGGCGAGCACAGGAACGAGCAGCAGGAATTCGCAAACACCGTCGACACGCGAACCAATTCGGTCTGGGTCGCGTCGCACATACGGCCGGCCGAACAGGTCAGCCTGTACCTGAAGTACCTCAGTTCCCGGCGCGTGGCTCCGGATTACGTGCCCCTGGCGGATATTCTTTCTCCAGAAAACCCGTTATTGCGGCAATACAACCTGGGCGACCGCACCCGCAAGCAGGGGCAGGCGACGATTTCGTACATGCCGACGGATTATCTGGACCTGTCGTTCCAATGGCAGCAGAACGTCGATCATTACGATGCTACGGTCATAGGGCTCACGGCCAGCCGGGATACCAACTATACGATCAACCTGGGCCTGCAACCGTCAAGGCACCTGAGCCTGAGCGCCTATTACACGGCGGAGCGGATTCTCAACGACCAGGCAGGCAGCCAGAACTTTTCGACGCCGGACTGGTACGGAGACCAGGAAGACATCGTTCATACCGCGGGGCTGAACGCCGATTGGAAAAATATAGCCATGAGCCATTGGGGGGCTGGAGGATCGCTCCTTTACCAGCTGGCACGCGGGCAAATCGCGGTAATCAGGAGCGCCGTGCCGGGCGCCTTCCCCGACATCGTGGAAAAGATGCAGGGCATTCAGCTATACGTTTCCCGCGAACTTAGCGATCATTTGGCCCTGCGTTTCGGTTACGGATTCCAGCGCTACCGTTCGAACGATTGGGCCCTGGACAATGTCGGGCCGGCGACGATCCCGAACATCCTGACACTCGGTATCCAGAGTCCGGACTACACGATCAATATCGTCGCGGTTTCCGCCCAGTATGTTTTTTAGGTCAGGGCGGGATGCTTTCTGATTGAGAGCAAGAATCATTCTAATTCAGTTGACCCCAGTCAAGCGAGCGGCATGGGCCTGCGCAGCCGGGAGAGCCTGCCGGTACAATGAGCGGCAATTGGATACGGGCTGATTGGGACGTAATGGAGGCGCTGGAAGTCGTTGGGCGTTCGCAGGAAAACGAAGCCCCCCATGCCGGGGCGGCGGGTCGGCATGCCCGGGTGTCCCTGTCGTTGCACGATCTGGAGTTATGGCGTGGCGATTATTGCGTGTGCACCAACCTGACGACGGCGGTGCATTCGGGGCAGTTGCTGCACCTGCGTGGTTCGAACGGAGCCGGGAAGACCAGCCTGATAAGGGTACTCGCGGGGCTCGCGCTGGCCGAGGCCGGTGAAGTTCGTCTGGGCGGGGAGCCGACCACGCAAAGCATGACGGCCTATCGTGCGGTCATTTCCTATGTCGGCCACAGCAATGGAATCAAGCGAGAACTGACGCCGGTGGAAAATCTGCGGGTTACGGCGCGGTTGGCTCTCAATCCTTCCACGAGCGGACCGGAAAGTGCCCTGGAACGCGTGGGTCTCGCCGCCCATATGAACCGCTACTGCGGCGAGCTTTCAGCGGGCCAGCGGCGCCGTACGGCCCTGGCCCGGCTATTGGTGACGAATGCCCCGATCTGGTTCCTCGACGAACCCCTGGTGAGCCTCGATTACGAGGGGGCCGGGCTGGTAGAGGAGCTGATACGCGAACACCTGGCCCGCGGCGGCATCACGGTCCTGGCGACGCACCAGCCAATCGATCTGAAAGGTCTGGAGGTCGTCGCGGTGGATTTGCCCCAGGGGAGAGCCCAGTAATGCTGAAGGAACTGCTCAAGCGTGAGCTGTTGATTGCCTGGCGGCGGCCGGGCGAGGCCCTGACGCCGGTGGCCTTTTTCCTGGTCACAAGCATGCTCTTTCCCCTTGGATTGAGCCCCAGCGCACATCTGCTGAGGCCTTTGGCGCCGGGGATCATCTGGATCGTCGCGTTTCTGGCCGGCATGCTGGGCCTGCAGCGCCTGTTCCGTGCCGATTACGATGACGGCACGCTGGAACAGCTTCTGCTTTCGCCGCGTCCCTTGACCCTGATCATCCTGGTCAAGGCCGTGGGGCACTGGCTGGTCACCGGATTGCCGGTAGTGATCGGCGGAGGGGTGGTTGCGGCGATGCTGTTCGTGCCCCCGCGCTATATTGTCACGGTAGTGGCTGGCTTGCTGCTGGGCACCCCCGTCCTGACGATGCTCGGTACCATGGTCGCCGCATTGACGGTGTCGTTGCGCCAGGCGGCCGTGTTGGGACCCGTGCTCATCCTGCCCCTGGTGACGCCTGTGCTGATTTTCGGTGCCCACAGCACCACGCTTGCCATGCAGGGGCAATCCCCGGCGCAAGCATTCGAGGCCCTGGCGGCCATGTTCATCCTGAGCGTAAGCCTGCTACCGGCAGCGGCTGCAGTGGCGCTGCGCATCAGCCATGAAGGCTGATGGGAACTTAATGATGTCTGGAGGTCGAAAAACTCGTGTTTACCTGGCTGCATAAACTGGGCTCGCCGCCCGTACTGTATCGTTTTGCCGAGCGTGCCGCGCCCTGGTGCAAATGGACTGCCTTTGCGCTGCTTGCAGCCGGTTTGGTAGGGGGCCTGATTCTGGCGCCGCCGGATTACCAGCAGGGCGACGGGTTCAGGATCATCTATATCCATGTGCCCAGCGCGATCATGTCGCTGTTCGTGTTTGCGTACATGGCCGTCGCCAGCGCCGTCGGGCTGATCTGGCGCCTGCGCATGGCGCATGCCGTGACCGCGGCGGCCGCGCCGCTGGGCGCCGCTTTTACGCTCCTGGCCTTGATCACCGGCTCACTGTGGGGCAAGCCGATGTGGGGCACCTTCTGGGTCTGGGATGCGCGCCTGACCTCCGAGTTGATCCTGTTCTTCATCTACCTGGGCTACATGGCCGTGGCCAATGCCTTCCCGGACCAGCGCACCGGCGACCGGGCGGGAGCCATCCTGGCACTGGTGGGTGCGATCGATGTGCCGATTGTTCATTATTCTGTCCAGTGGTGGACCACCCTTCACCAGGGCGCGACACTGAAATTGAGCGGCTCCAACATGCCGGGCTCCATGCTCTGGCCGTTGCTGGTGATGATGGTGGCTTTCATGTTTTACTTCGGATGGCTGCTCATGATCCGGTTACGCGCCGAGATCCTGCGGCGTGAAAAGCGGGCTTCCTGGGTTATGCGGCTCGCAGCGGATTGAGGGCGAGAAGATGCACAGTTTTCACGAATTTCTGACCATGGGCGGCTATGCCGCCTACGTCTGGCCGGCCTATGCTGTGGGTCTGGTCATTTTTGTTGGCAGCGCTTGGTTATCGCGCCGCGGATTGCGCAAGGCCATGAGCCGTGCAGCCCGCCGTGCGCAGGAGGTGGGTAAATGACTCCTCGTCGACAGAGGCTTCTCGTCGTCATCGGCATCATCGCCGGCACGGGAATCGGTGTTGGCGTTGCGCTGAAAGCGTTCAGCGGCAATATGCTTTATTACTACACGCCGACCCAGGTTCTGCAGAAGCACCTCAGGCCGAGCCGCGTGTTCCGGCTGGGTGGCCTGGTGGAGAAGGGCTCGGTCAAGCGCAAGCCCGATTCGCTCACCATCAGCTTTACCGTCACCGATAATCACAAACAGATACCAGTGGTGTTCACGGGCGTCCTGCCTAACCTGTTCCGCCCCGGGCAGGGCGTGATTGCCAATGGACATATGAACGGCAAGGGTGTGTTCGTTGCCAACGACGTGTTGGCCAAACACGATTCGAAATATATGCCCCTGAAGATGTATGACAAGAAGACGGGCAAAGCCTATTCACGCCCCGGACAGATGAACGAGGGCGGGGAGAACGACAATGGTGCCTGAGTTCGGACAATACGCTCTCGTCATGGCCTTGGCCTTGGCCATCCTCCAGGCCTTCGCGGGCCTCGTCGGCCCGTGGCGCAACAAGCCCGGTCTGATGGCCCTCACACGGCCTGCAGCCTATACGCAGTTCCTGGTTCTGGCGATCGCCTTCGGTTGCCTCACCTATGCCTTTATCACCACGAACCTGAGCGTTGCTTACGTCGTCAACAACTCCAACGCGAGCATTCCGCTGCTGTACAAGTTCACGGGCGTCTGGGGAGCGCATGCCGGCTCAGTGTTGCTGTGGACCTTGATCCTCAGTCTTTGGGGTGCGGCGGTCGCCACCTTCAGCCGCCGTCTTCCGCGCCATTTCCTGGCCCGTGTCCTGGGTGTCATGGGCGCGATGGGGGTCGGCTTCCTCGTCTACAGCCTGTGGATGTCCAATCCTTTCACCCGCCTGTTGCCG
>Ga0102962_1001252_pt1 | contig 10323 bp, 8 predicted proteins | sample SalPonF2_C_D2_MG_FD_84519 | JGI IMG/M metagenome (GOLD analysis project Ga0102962, IMG submission 84519) | Salt pond soil microbial communities from South San Francisco under conditions of wetland restoration - Salt Pond MetaG SF2_C_D2_MG ... | reverse complement strand
TTGTTATAATTCAAAAAAAAACCTGTCAGCCAAATGGCTGACAGGTTTTTTTTTGAATTATATATTTTTACTGGCTATCCGGCAGCTACCTGCTCTACTTCAGCCACTGTTTTCGGAATTGGCTTGCCAAGCACACGACAGCCGGTGTCAGTTACCAGCAAATCATCTTCAATACGGATACCACCAAAATCCCTGTAATTTTCGACCTTCTCGTAGTTGATGAATTCAGTGAATTTATTTTCACTTTTCCAGCGGTCAATTAATTCGGGGATAAAATATATACCCGGTTCATCGGTAAGCACAAATCCCGGCAGCAGTTTTCTTCCCAGTCTCAGGGCAGCCAGTCCAAACTGATTACTTCTTTTGATTTCCTGGTCATATCCAACCAGATCTTCACCCAGGCCTTCCATATCATGCACATCCAGGCCCATCATATGTCCGAGCCCGTGAGGCATAAACAAAGCATGTGCACCATTTGCCACCGCCTGGCTGGTATCTCCTTTCATGATACCCAGTGCTTTCAATCCTTCAGTAATTACTGTTGCTGCATGCAAATGGACATCGCGATAAGGTACGCCGGGTTTTGTCTTTTCAATCGCTTCCATGTTGGCCTTCAACACAATTTCATAGATCTCACGTTGCCGGTCATTGAATTTGCCACCAACAGGTACCGTCCTGGTAATGTCACTGGCATAATGCATTTCTGTCTCCGCTCCGGCATCAGTAACCACCATGCGGCCATCAGTAAGCGTATTTCCGTGATAATGGTTATGCAGTGTTTCGCCATGAATACTTAAGATGACCAGGAATGAAACAGATCCTCCCCCCGAAAGAGAAATACCTTCGATCCTTCCGGCAAGCTCACGCTCCACTATACCCGGTTTTGCCAGCTTCATTACAGTGGTATGCATATCATAAGCAGTTTCAATCGCTTTTTCAATCTCCGCAATTTCGAGCTCATCCTTCACAGAACGCAGCTTAACTACAGCATGGGTAAGAGATGCACTGACATACGATTTAATTTGTGTTGCCCTGATTCCAAGCAATTCCTCTAACAACATAAATGTTTCTCCGCGATAAGGGGCAGTAAAATGTATGTTGCGTCCTTTGCTGATTGCTTTTTTCAAAAAATCTGAAAGGTTTTTCATTGGATGTGTATTGCTCACCCCAACCTCGGAGGCCCGGTCCTTCATAGTTGGCTGTGGACCCATCCAGATGATGTCATCCATATCAACATCATCACCAAAAATATAATCCCTGTCCTCATCTATATCGATAACACCGGCCAGATCAGGATGATCAAGCCCAAAGAAATACAAAAAATTGCTATCCTGTCTGAAGTGATATTGATTGGAAGGATAGTTAAAAGCAGCTTCGGTATTTCCCGGAAAGAGCACGATACCGTTTCCAACGAGCTTTTTTAAGGCAGCCCGGCGACCAGAATAAACATTTGCATCAAACATGATTTGTTTTTTTTCAGTTAATACTTTTCAATCTTCAAGAACTACTAAGGTAATAACGATTTTTGGTATACCAAGCAGAACATATTTTAAAACAAGTGCCTGTTAGTTTTTGTTTCGTGAAAAATATTTTACAGAAAAATCAAAAAAAAATCTTGCCGGTACGTTATTAAAATAAATTCCGTGTCGTACATTATTCTTGACATTGAGAATTGTTAGATTTTACTTAATTTTCTCCGCTCTTCGCAAATCCGGGGTCTGAAGGCAAAAAACCCGCCGGGTTTATTAACATTTTATGAACATTCCCGTATAACAATTTAACTGTCAATAATTAGGGTTTTCGGAGGAAGTCGGGGACAGCGCTACGAATGGCTTTATTTTAAGGGAAAGAACATGTATATTCGCTATAAAAACCTGTCTTATTAACAACCATTCAAAATTATTAACAATTATGCCATACAGAAGATTGCCCAACACAGACAATGCTCGTTTCAAAGCCTTAAAAAAAGCATATGAGAAAGGAAAAGAGCTTCCCCCTTTTAAACTGGCTTTTTCACAGAGTTCATTACAAAAATTACAATCGTTCCTGCCTCATTTTGAAACAAAACTACAGGAACAAAAACAAGCTTACAGTAACCAGGTAAGTAAAAACAAGGATTATGTGCAGCATCTGAAAAAGGCAAAGTTATATATCTCTCATTTCATCCAGGTACTGAATATGGCTATCCTCCGCGGAGAATTAAATTCCTCCATACGTACTTATTATAACATTGGTGAAGAGAATAAGAAGCTCCCTTCGCTGAATACTGAACACGATGTCATCAGTTGGGGAGAAAAAATCATTGCAGGAGAAACAGCCCGGATTCAAAAAGGCATGACACCGGTTACCAATCCAACCATGGCTGTTGTTAAAGTTCATTACGAGAATTTCCTGGATGCACAGCAATTTCAAAAAACATTACAGAAAAATACCAACCGTGCCCTGAATGAGCTGGCCTCTTTGCGGGAAGACGCTGATGCAATAATTACCCAGATATGGGACGAGGTGGAAAACTCATACAAAGATTTGCCTGAGGAGCTTAAACGCGAAAAAGCTTCAGATTACGGAGTAGTTTATGTATACCGGAAAAATGAAATCAATAAATTGCAGGTTTTTGAAAATTCCAGGATCAGTATCTGAGAATTAAATTATAATCTCTCTAAGCTTTATTAATCATTCATTTTCAGTCAACAAAAATTTTCCATTTTTCGGGATGGCTGTTGCGTCTTATCAGGTATATAAGTACGCCTAATACAATTGTACTTATAAATATCCAGGAATAATCGGCCGGAGTACTCCCGATCTCATCAAATCCGCCGGGAATAACATTCCTGTGCATGAGATAAAATACAACCACGGCAGTTGTATTATTCACGAAATGGGCTATGATGGGTAACCATATTGATCCGCTCCAGACCAGGAGATAGCCAAAGAATACGCCCATCAGAAATCGCGGCAGAAAACCAAAAAACTGAAGGTGAAGTGCACTAAACAAAAAGGCTGCAATAAAAATACCCGCATGATAATTCCTTGTCATTTCACTGAAAAGCCGCTGTAACAGACCCCGGAAAAGCAATTCTTCTCCAATAGCAGGAAGGATGCCAATCATGAGTATATTCACTATGAAGCCACCAGTAGTATTTACATTCAGAAAGAGCTTTGTAATTTCATCAGCACTCTGTTCAGTACTTTTCATCCATTGTTCGACCCCTGATAATCCTTCCGGAAGTGAGAGCTGGGAATTCAGATACGCAGTAAAATTAATAAACGGAGCTGCCATAAACATCAACAGAATAACCATCATTGTTCTTTTGGCATCAGGGGAAACGGAGGTACCCAAAAATGTACCCGGGTGATAGGTCAACAGCGGGGCTATCAGAAGCGGCGGAATCAGAAAAAGTCCCAGTTCCTGCACAATCTGAAAATATTTTAATGCTGCAACATGCTGTGTCCCTACGGAATCACTCAGCACCCTGGGTATTTCGAGCAGACTGACTCCAAAGACGGGTGCGGCCAGTATTACGCTTAACAGCATGAAAAGCAGGAAAATAAATACAGTTACCAGACCGGCAAACAGCAAGCGGGTAACCGGAGATGCCTGAACGAAAAATTGTCTCATAGGTTATGGTTTCATTAATTGAACTAAGAATCTCCCTGCTATTTGAGCAGGCTTTTTTGAACCAGGGAATTATTTTACTTTTGCGGTCAAAAATAAACAATATTTTGCTGGTTGAAAATTCTCTTTTTTCAGGAAGATTAGAAAACCAAAATTTAGCAGCATAAAATATGTATATTGGCAATATAAATCTGGGAGAACGCCCTGTTTTTCTGGCTCCGATGGAAGATATTACCGGACCGGCATTCCGGTATATCTGTAAGCAGTACGGTGCGGATATGATGTACACCGAGTTTATTTCTTCAGACGGACTGATCAGGGATGGCAGAAAAAGCGTGAAAAAACTGGATATTTTTGAAAAAGAAAGACCAATCGGGATACAGCTTTACGGGCACCTGATCGACTCAATGGTTGAAGCAACCCGCATTGCTGATGCCTCAAAACCAGATTTGATAGATATCAATTTCGGATGCCCGGTGAAAAAAATTGCTACCCGCGGTGCAGGTTCTGGAATGATGCGCAATGTACCGCTTATGGTGGAAATGACCAAAGCCATTGTAGAGAATACCAGTCTTCCCGTAACAGTAAAAACCCGTTTGGGGTGGGATGAGTCGAGTAAAAACATTGTAGAAATTGCTGAAAAGTTACAGGATGTTGGCATACAAGCCATTACCATTCATGGCCGTACACGGTCGCAGCTTTATAAAGGGGAAGCTGACTGGACGCTGATTGGTCAGGTTAAAAATAATCCGAGAATGAAAATTCCGGTGATAGGCAACGGGGATATCGACAGTGCTGAAAAAGCAGCCCTCATGTTCAACCGATATGGGGTAGACGGCATCATGGCAGGCCGTGCAACAATTGGTCGGCCCTGGATCTTCAGGGAGATAAAGAATTATTTTGCCACGGGAGAATTACAACCTGAACCAGATATTCATGAAAAAACTTCATTAACCAGACTCCATTTACAAAAGTCAATTGAAGAAAAAGGCGAACCCAGGGGAATATATGAAATGCGCCGCCATTTTGTCCATTATTTCAAGGGATTACCCAATTTTAAAGAAATACGTCTTAAGCTACTCACCATGCTTGATGTAGATGAAATAAATAAGCTTATTGACTTAATTGAAGAAAGGTATGCCTGAACAATGTTAAAATAAGATAATTGTTACAAAATTTCCTTCATCATACTAAACATTTTTATTTTTAAACGGTTTACCGGATAACACTACTGCCCTGTTTAAATCTGTTTCATCCCTAAAACCTGAATAATTATGTTAAACTGGATGCATCTTGATCCTGCCTGTTCTGTTCAGAAGTTGACTGCAGCAGATACACTTATCGGGCAAATTGTACAGATAATAGCTCTTACTGGCGAAAATATGGTAGATCACCGCTCTGATATGCGACACCTGTCGATGACGTGGAATGCTGATAACAAAACACTCGATGGTGAATTGTTCAGAATAGAGGACAGGGAATATCAGATAGCTTTTAAAGTAGATAATTTTAGTCTTGAGATGAAGGACAGAAACAACAACTCTCTTTCCTCTTTTGAGATGGATGGGAAAAATTTCAAACAAGCATTGCTTTGGTGGGAGGACGCCCTTAAAGAGATTGGTGTTCATAAAAATTATCTTATCACCTGTCTGCCATACAAATCTGAACCACACCTTTTTCAAAGCAATACGCCCATAGAGAAACCAGCAGACCACATACTTAATGAATGGAACAAAACACGCAATAATGCAACGGAAGCTTTGAAAGACCTGGCAAAGTCCATACATATTAATACCCCTGTTCTTACAAGACCCCGTAATCTCGACACAGCCATTGCAGTTCCATTTACAGATAAAGATAAAAACACAAATACTTCTTTTGAGGCAGGTTGGACTATGACAGGCAGTCCAAAGCCGGCTTTTTTTATTAAGAGTCAGGATTCAGCAATTATTAATTTCGGTAATAAAGAATATGAAAGAGGACAATTTGAAAAATGGCCCGGCGAAAATGCCCTCATCCTCTCAATAGATAAACTTTATATTCAGGAGGCTCCTGCACTTATATCTGAATTCTTTTACCTGTTAAATTCGCAAATAAATAGTTCTTTGCAGCAAGCAGGTTAACATAATCTATTAAATTAATTACTGTTTTCAGGTTATCCCATTTTAACCGGATTTAGTTGTAATAAACCAGATCACATTGGCTATTTTCAGAGTTTTTGCGTAACCGTTATGTAACTATTGGCAAAAGGTCTCCGTATCTGATGTGAGAACTTTTTATTTGCACAGGTAAGAATTACAAAAAGTTGAAGATTCCATGTTATATAGAATTTGTGTCGGGTGAATACTCAGACAATTCAGGAATATTCTTAAATAGTTGAATTTTTGCGCCTTATAAGCATGTCACTTAAGTTTAGAATGCCTTGTAAATAATTGTATATTAAAACCATGCAAAGAGAAAGATGCTTTTTCTAAACATTTTGGATAATACCCCGTATATATTAAGGTTTAAATGTCTTTTTTTTATGTAAATTTGTATGCAAACCGGAGGCAATGGAAAATAAAAAGATCACTGTTAAGCACTATTTGAATAAACGAGCCAAACCCAAAACTTATCATAAAGACAGGTTTTATCCGCTATATATTCAGATAATTGTTACAGGTAAGAAAGCACAGATAAAAAGTAAAATAAATGAACACCTGAAGATTTACCGAAGCGATATTGAGCGTTTCACTAAAAACGATGATGAACTGAATAAATTAATACTGGCAGGCTACCTCAGTGATAAATTGCTTGACAAAATAATAAAAAACAAGATTTTCCCAATTTACCATCTTCTTATTGATGAAGTAAACATCATCAAAAGAATTATCCGGTTCTACAAGCCTTTTGAAGATGAAAACTTCACCCTTTCAAACTTCAGCAATGAATACAAAAAACATACAACAGAGATAACCAACATTCTGGACAACAAGATTAAGGAAATGTACCAAACAGAGTTAAAAAGTCTGTTTTTAAAATCCATCGATCAGGATGAGAACCGGGATGTATTTAAAATATCCAATTATTTCATTCATTTCATCAACTGGGAAAACTCCTTCAGCAATTTTTATGAAACAACCTATGAAATAATTCCCAGCGAGCTGAAACTGATTGAAAACCTACTCAGCAATGAATTGAGAACATCCATCAAGGCGTTCATGGCCTATCATTCAAAGGTAAATATTCTGAAGCGCTTTTTTGAAAAAAGAGAACTCGGACGCATTTCCACCCTTTCTTATCTCGACTGGGAAACTGACATTAAGGAGTTTGTTACCAAGGAGTTTGAGAAAATTTTCGGAGAGCAGAAATCCCTGCAGTTTGTGATCAGTCTGGACAATATCCTCGTAAGAAATATCAGGGAGGAATAGTAATTACTGTGCTACAAAATGGTAAGTGATCGTTCCGTGCTGCGATGAAGCTGCTTTCATATCTATATTAAACAACGTATTCAGTGCTGCCTTTTCTGCAGCATCGTACAAACACGGATCATCTACTGTCGAACTTTCCCTGGCAAAATTGGCATCGGATACCTGTCCCTCCTGATTCACAATAATATTCAGCGTCACTTTTCCACTTCCTTCACAAAGATAAACCGGAACAGCCAGGTACCTGGCATGCCTTCCAGGCAGATTATAATAAATATTGGTAGGACCGGTATAAGGTTTTTGCTTCTTATCAGGAGCAGGATTTGAAGCAGGCTCTATCCCCTCCTCACCCGGGGCAGGCTTTTTCCTTTGCAGCTTATTCTCTAATTCATTTAGATACTCCCGGGTCCGGTCCTCAGGCCGCTGATTATACAACTCCTGCTTTAACTGGCTTTCATAGGCTTTGGTATTAATCTCTTTTTCAAGCTTGTTGGCCACATTTACTCCAATGTTGCTACGTGCAATTCTCTCGTATTGCTTATCCAGTTTCTTTTCCTCCTTTTTTTCCGGCTTCTCTTGTTCAACCTGCTTAATATCCTGAAACTGCACAAGAATTCCTGTCTCCTGTTCCGGTGCTGTAGTCTTGATTTTAAATAAAAAAAAGACAATCAGCAACACCAGGTGAAAGGAAACCGTTCCCAGAATGCCTGCCATATGTTTTTGCAAAAAACTCTTCACACTACTTCGCTTAAAAACGATTTACAGATTTAGTGAAAAAATGTTTCATCCTGATGAATAAGAAAATTTTTCCTATAGAATAAAACATCTTCCGGCTTTGATTATTATTATTACTTTAAAATTCATCAGCCTAATATCATCATATACCATTTAAACAGTTTAGTTATCAAATGGTTGTACTTAATATGCATAAACTAATTTAGCACAATATTACAAAATTTTATACCAAATTAGGGATCCATTCCACATAACCATATTGGTTCATACAAACTGTCAGACACCTTCAATGGTATTTATATCTGACTGGTAACCTAAAAAAGGTAATATATTTTACTCAACAAGCTAATAAGGTGTCTGACAGTTCTAAAATGCTTCGTCATTAAAATGAAAAATGATCATTTAAACAGCCAATTCAATAATAATATATGACTATCGGATTATGTTCCTAATCCAGCGTTTTAGATCTAAAATATTAAACCAAAAGTTAACATGAAATCCAACCCACTGCCCCTTAATCCCCAAAGGGGTCAGCCCGCATTATTAGCCGAAACTACCTTCTAAAACGGAGCGAAGGCCCCACTTTATGGGGAAGGGGGCTGCGCGCAGGGATTAATGCTTTAGGACTATAATACAATATTTAGTTAAACTAAAAATTGCACATTTGAACAGGCTATTATTATTATCTGTAACAGATGATTTAATTGTAAAATCTATATTTTCTTGATTTGAGGAAGGATATTGGCATACTAAAAGTCAATTTTTACCGTTGTAAAAAAGGAAACCAATAACCTACTACTGTGAAAAAAATGCAAAAACTACTCATTTTCCTGCTAATCCCACCTGTGTTTTTTATTATGTTTATCCCACTTATTGTTATCAGTATCATTGATTTCATTATTGCCCCCTGAAAGATTCGGTTATTGATGATTCTTTGATCCGACAATGAAACCTGGCAATAAATTCCACGAATAATATTTTTGCACGCTCCCGTTTAGAACGGGACAGGCTTTGTTCCCGAACATTTTGATCCGGACACTTAACTTTAATTGACAGACTCTAATTAGCAATTATTTTTTTGTTGAAAAAAAAACTATTCTGTATCTTCGCACTTCGATAAGTTCATTGAAGATATGCCCAGGTGGCGGAATTGGTAGACGCGCTGGTCTCAAACACCAGTGGTAGCAATACCGTGCCGGTTCGATCCCGGCCCTGGGTACAACAACTAAAACCCTCAATTACGAGGGTTTTTTTATAAATATACTCATGGGCGAGCATGAAAATATAACGCCTTATATGGAAAAACAGCCTCAGTTTGATCGTCGTTATCTTGAAATGGCTAAAATCTGGGGCGGCAATTCCTACTGTAAACGCCGTCAGGTTGGAGCCCTTATTGTGAAAGGAAAAATGATTATCTCCGACGGTTACAACGGAACTCCATCGGGGTTTGAAAATAACTGCGAAGACGAGAACAACATCACAAAACCCTATGTGCTTCATGCTGAAGCAAATGCTATCACAAAAGTAGCCAAATCAAACAACAGCAGCGAAGGAGCAACACTCTATGTGACTACCTCACCCTGTATGGAATGTTCTAAACTGATCATTCAATCAGGGATCAGACGTGTGGTTTTTTCAGAAAAATATCATCAGGATGACGGTTTAAAATTGCTTGAAAGAGCCGGCATCGAAATAGTACATATTAAAATTTGATCATCATGAATAGTGGCAACAAAAAAATCAAAATATATCTTCCGGTTATACTGGCTCTTGTACTGGCAGCCGGCATACTGGTAGGCCTGAAGCTTAATAATAATAACCAGGGAGACAACCGTTTCCTTATTTATCCAAGAACGGATAAACTCACCACGGTGCTTAATTACATTGAGCAGGAATATGTGGATACTGTCGACCGGAAGCAACTGGTAGATGATGCTATTCCTGCGATGCTAAAGGACCTGGATCCACATTCCATGTATATTCCTGCCAAAGATCTTGAAGAAGTAAATGAACCGCTGCAGGGGAATTTTAGTGGCATCGGTGTAATGTTTAACATGCAGGATGATACCGTAACCATTATTAATACCGTTCCAAACGGGCCTTCGGAATTAGTGGGGATAAAAGCCGGCGACAGGATTATCAGAGTGAATGACAGTGTTGTAGCCGGTGTCAATATGCCCAGTGAAGATATAGTAAAGATGCTTAAAGGCGAGAGAGGAACAAAAGTGAATGTAACCATTGCCCGCCGGGGCGAACCAACCCCACTCGAATTTGAGATCGTTCGTGATGATATTCCGCTTTACAGCGTGGATGTTTCATATATGGTTGCCCCTGAAATCGGTTATGTCAAAATTAACTCTTTTGGTCGCACTACTTTGCAGGAATTTCAGAAAGCTGTTCAGAAACTTCATGCCAAAAACATGAATAAACTCATCGTGGACCTGCGCGGAAACGGAGGCGGTTATATGGATGCTGCTACCAATATTGCCGACCAGTTTCTGAAAGGAGGAAAACTGATTGTGTATACAAAGGGTCGTTCCAAACCAAGAACCGATGTTTATGCCA
>Ga0102962_1001250_pt1 | contig 10335 bp, 7 predicted proteins | sample SalPonF2_C_D2_MG_FD_84519 | JGI IMG/M metagenome (GOLD analysis project Ga0102962, IMG submission 84519) | Salt pond soil microbial communities from South San Francisco under conditions of wetland restoration - Salt Pond MetaG SF2_C_D2_MG ... | reverse complement strand
ATAATACCGATCGTCCTCATCTGAGTTTAAATTATGCAACGCCCGAGCAGGTCCATCGGGCCGCTTAAATAAACCATTAATCTGTCAACTTATATCAGGACAACACCCAACACCGTGTCGTCGATGGTCAGTCGTCCGTCGTCATGATATGTTATATTTTCACAGGTCGTATTCTCAATGTAATTATTACAACTCTGCGATTCTTATCCAAACTCACGTTAACATAACGCATTTGCCTATGATCACGAATTTCGACTCCCGAAATTTTTCAAGACAAGCTACACTTTCCCCGGGGAAGGAATTAACGAGGCACCGCCCCGTTGCGGATTCAACTGTGTTTCTTGATCCACTTTTCCGGGTTGACATTATGATTGCCGTCTCTGATCATGAAGAAAACAACATTGCCTTTAGCGGAATATTTATCACCTGACAAACCGATCACGTCGCCTTTATGGACAATCATATCTTTGTGAACGAGTACTTTGCTAAGATTTCCGTAAACGGTTTTGTATTTACCGTGGTTGACAAATACCAGGTTTCCGAATCCTGTTAATGGTTTTACAGCAAAAACATAACCATCACTGACCGTGTGGACAGGCGATTGTGCCTTTGTAGTTATTTCAATTCCAAGATTGGTCACCCGGGTGCCGTAAACAGGGTTGACTTTGGTACCGAAATGGGCTGTTATGACCCCATGTTGAACAGGCCATGGCAATTTCCCTTTTTCATTAGAAAATTCTTTGCCAAGTTTTTTCAGATCGGCATCAGAGATACTGGCTGTGTGTAACTCAATGGGTTTACTGTATTTGGCAACTTCTTCCTTACGTTTGGCGGCATCTTTTATTTTTTTTGCTTCAGCCAATCGTTTTTTTCGTTCCGCTTCCAGCCTGCGCAGTCTATTTTCTTCTTCTTTACGGACCTTGTTTTCTTTTGTGATGAGATCGGATAGAGTATTGTTCAGGTTATCCACTTCCTTCCGTGTATTATGAAGCATGTCCTGAAGGCTGCGCTTGTCTCGTCTGAGTGCTGAAATAACCTGCTTGCGTTGTGTGATTTTACTTCTGAGTTTTTTTCGTTCGTGTTGTGTTTCCGATAAGACCCTGGTGTTCTTTTCTTTTGCCCGGGTTAATTCATCTTCCTTTTGTTTAAGGTCGGCCTGTGCTTTTTTTATCTCATCAGCCTGATTTTGTCGATAAAGCTCAAATTTTCGCAGGTAATATGCCCTGATAAGCATTTGATTAAAGGAGTGAGCTGTAAGAATAAGGGCGAGTTCCGAAGTGCGTCCGTGTTTATATAAATAAGATAGTGTTCTCTGATAATTGGCAATGAGTTCTTTAAGCTTTTTTTCCTTAGCGTCATATGCCTGTTGGGTAACCTTTATCTCCTTCAGGATATCACTTCGTTCATTTTCAAGTTTCTTGATTACCGCATTTCGCAGCGCAATTTCTTTTTTAAGATTTTCATATTCTTTATTAAGGCCGGCGAATTTTTTCTCTGTCTGTGAAATCTGGTTCTGATAAGAGGTTATCTGCTGTTTAAGTTGTTCTATTTCAGAACGCGTCGTGTCCTGCTTTTGCTGTAATTCACGACGCAATTTTTCATAATTCTGGGCATTAGCGGTAATCGTAATCCCCAGTAAAAATAAAAAAAGCAGACTTGGTACTCTTGTCAGCGAATAGCCGATCACTTTCATAAATGTTCTATGGTTAGATGTGGCGGCAAATGGATGTTGAAATCGGGATTGCTCGGATTGATTTCAAGTGATTGAATAAGTAAAAAGATATTAGATTTCTTATCAGAACTCAAAATCTGAATTTTTCGCGGTAAATGATAGCCGTTTATTACGGCATATCCACCAAAAATAACAGTTGAAAAATCGGGATGCATGGAGGCCGGATATTCAATTTTCCGGATCAGGAAATCATTCTTATCCAGAATTATCTGCGTACCATCCCTGTATGTGAGCGAATAATAATCGGGGCTTTCATAGACTTTTTTGACTTTTTTATCACCAAGCCTGGGTGAAATCACCGTTATGGGATTGACGGGTAATAAACCATTCAAATATACATAACTGTAACGTTTCAAAGACATTTTACGGGCAAATTTATCGATCTTATTATATACCAGGGCAGAATCTTTGTCGAAATAGAGTTCGCCGCCTTCGATGCCAAGATTATTCCTGAATATTAATTTGCTTTCCTGTCGGTCCGAAACAAAATGAATGGTGCCTCTCTGATAATTACCCGGCTGACTTATTTGTATCCGGGCTTTACCCGATAAGGTGTTCAGGCTATCGGAATAGTTATGGATTTTGGATATAATACTGTCGGGATTACGGTTACTTTTCTTGAATTGTTCTTTGAAAGTATTATCCGTAATAAATTTTGTTGACTGACACGCCTGAAAAATTAAAAGTAAAAAAAAGAAAGTGTAACGCAGATATTTAGACACGGGTTCAGGGGATTTATTAATTATTTGAAATCTTATCCTTTAAATACGAACGCTTCGGATCTTTGTTTAATGCCTTATTCCACCATTTTTTAGCTTCTTGCATGTTGCCCTTTTTTTGCATGATATCGCCCATATGTTCCATCACTTCAGCACCCGGGTTACTATTTTCGAGTGCTTGTTGAATATACTCTTCAGCTTTCTCATAGTCATTTAGTTTGTAATAGATCCAACCGAGCGTATCGAGAAAGGAAGTGTTATCGGGTTCCGAAGTTACTGCTTGTTTTGCCATTTTGAGAGCTTTGGGGAGGTTCTCATCCCTTTCGGATAAATAATAAGCATAATTATTCAATACTGTGGTATTGCTTGAATCGGCTGATAATGCCGACTCGTAAGCGCTGTCGGCCGAAGCCCATTGATCAATTGCAGAGTATGAATCGCCTAAAACACCCCAGATAATTGATTTAAAATGATTATTGGAAGGCAGTCTGACAGCATTTTTTAACCATGTGATGGCTTTTTGCGAATGCTTGAGATTGAAATAGGAAGAACCGATCACAAAATGGATGAAAGCATTATTTTTAACATGTTTGTTGGCTTCCATAGCTTTTGCAATGGTTTCTTCAAAGTTGCCCGATTGATAAAGTTGATGGACGAGTTCCTGCCAGAGGGAATCGTTATCGGGTTGCAATTTCAATGCCGTTTCAAGTTCACCAATAGCTTTGGCCGATTTATCCTCCTGTATATAAAAAGAAGCCGCGAGCGTATGGCTATCAACATTGCCCGGGTCGGTTTGAATAAAAGCTTCGATCAACTGTTCCGTAAGTTGCCTGATACTTTCGCTATGCGGATGTGAATTGTACTTACTCAGCATATAGTGGATGAGTTCGGTCTTCCGATCCGTTTGAACGGTAGTATCTCTAATCATAGGTGCAAGTAGGGATTTAACACTATCCACCTGGCTTAACTTAATGTATACATTGGATAACAAAATAACCGGTTCATTACTACCCGGATTATTCTTCAAAGCTTTCCGCAGGAGATGCTTGGCTTTATGTTCCTTATGGTCTTCAAGGTAATAATCGGTAAGAGTCTGTAATGTCGACGGGTTATCGGGATCAAGCCGTTGAATGGCTTCCAGTTCAGTTATCACGGAATCCCTCATTCCAAGCGTCTCGAAATTTTTATATTTCTGATAGTGGATATAAGCGTCGGGACCGTTAAGCGTTAGAATTTTGTCAAATGTTTTATTGGATTCCAATAACTTATTTTCATCTTTTTGGGCATTGGCAAGCTTATATAATACCTGTACATCCGACGGAGACTTCTTAAGATAAGCGTTCAGTTCCTCGATTTCTCCTTCTGTATTTCCCGATTTATTATAGATATCCGCTAATTTCAGGTGGTACCATTTATTATGAGGCTCAAGGTTAACAGCCTGCTTTCCGTAATACTCGGCATTCACCAGGTCTTTCAATTGTAAATAGGTATCTGCCAAAGCGTAATTAATCCCGCTTTTATTCGGCGCTTTTAAATAGGCATTATTCAAATGAACCAGCGCTTTATGGTATTCCTTCAACTCGAATTCCGTTATACCCAGAATATATTCTGAAGTGACATATCGGGCATCGGCAGCAGATAAAGTATCATCAGAAAACTGATGGAAATTTGACGTTGTAGCCAATCGGTTAGGCTGCTGCATTTGGTGCGTTGATCTACAATAAACTGCCAGGAGTGATAGTATGAGGATGTAAAATATGTTTTTCATTAAGCCAGTTTAAAAATTAAGGCCGGAACCTATATAATGTACTTCTTAAACATAAATTGTATCAGTTATAACCTGAACGCCGTTTTGGAGAAAGAATGTACGAATTATTATGATATAAAGAGAAAATCTATGAATCATTTAAAAATTATAATTGTGCACGCCACTTGTTCAGCTTTTTAAATGACGGAAGCATGCGTGAGCCGTACCAACTAAACCATTCTCCATTGATAAGTTCGATGCGAGTGTCGGGACAAACAGCTACGATATCCTCAATATGTTTCTTTTTAAATGGAAATGGTTCCGAACTGAGCAGGATCAACCCGGGTTGCATATTATTCAGCTCCTCCAGCTCGAATGTCGGATATCGTTTCTTATTGCCGAAAACATTCGTAAGTCCCCACTGACTCATTACATCGTGGATATAGGTGTCGTTGCCGATACTCATCCAGGGATTTTTCCATATTATATATGCTGTTTGCAGGGGTTCTTTTTTAGGCCTTTTCTCAAATACTTCATTTATTTCAGTAATAAGTTTTTCGGCTTTGCCGGGTGTCCCCAATTCTTTACCAAGTTGATAGATAGTAATTAGGGCATCTTCAATGGTCGCAATATTGGTTAAAAATACGTTGAAGTCCTTTTCCAGTTCTGAGATATCTTCTTTACGGTTCTCTTCGATATTGGCTATGATAAAATCCGGTTTTGCGGCCCTGATTTTGTCTAATCGTGGATTCTTGGTTCCTCCAATAATTGGAATACTGGTAATTTTTGTGGAGGGGTGAACGCAAAAACGTGTACGTCCTACAAGTTTCCCACCCATTCCGAGATCAAATAGTAACTCGGTAAGGCTGGGAACAAGGCTTATAATTCTCTGACAGGATTGAGCGGCCATGTTATTAGGTAATTTAATTAACCGTAATGGGAAATTATTGTTTGGACGCGGAAACTGTAACTTCCACCAAAAAGATTGGTATGAACTAACAAAGGATAGAGGTTATAAATATCTCTCCTTTCATCGAAACCGGGTTCTAACGGATAACTCTCCTTATAAGTACTATAAAAATATTTATTGAAGCTGCCAAATAATTGAGTAAAAGCCAATTCAATCTCACGGTGTCCGTAATAAACGGCGGGATCTATAAGAACTGTTTTTTGATCCGATCCGCACATATAATTGCCGCTCCACAGATCTCCATGTAAAAGAGCGGGTGGTTCTCGCGGCAGAAGGTCATCAAGTTTATGGTACAAGGATTTGAATTTATTATGAACAGACAATGTGAGTTTACCATCGTCAATGGCCATTTTTAATTGGGGTTCGAGACGTTCTTCAATGAAAAAGCTAACCCAGTCGGCATGGAAATGATTTGATTGTGGCAGCCGGCCGATATAATTATTATGATCAAGCCCGAAATGATCATTACTTATGCTATGCAGATCAGCTAACTGCCGGCCGAATTGTTTATGAAAATCATCAGTGGGAGTTCCCGTCGTTATGTATTCCAAAAGCAGATAACCTACATTCGGTCCCTCAACAAATCCATAATCAAGCACATCCGGTATGAGGAAACCCGCATTGGCATCGCGCAAGAGTTGCAATCCCTTAACTTCCTTTTCGAACATGTCGCGGCCCTCCCGTGCATTATACTTCAGGAAGCATGTAGTGCCGTCGTTCATTTCAACAAAAGAAGCCTGATTGATGTCTCCACCCGAGACCGGATGAGTTCGTTGAATGCGTTTACCTTGTGATGATTCTATATGTTCCCGCAAGGCGTCATTGATCATATATACAATTCAAAGCTAAGATTAATGTGAATATGAATGATTCTCATAAATAGTAATCTGCCAGGTCATTTTGGCTATAGTCTTATTAAGGTATGTTTCAGATAACAAAAAATAAAACGTAGATATTTTTGACTATTGGTTTATCACGATTCCCGCTCTTCAGTTCCTATTGCCGTATATACCGTTCAAGTTCGTCGAGTAACGCTTCACAGGTTCTATAGGTAATCCGGAAGACATCATCGAAGCCCCGCAATCCACCGTAATAAGGATCGGGAACCTCGTAATCGTCCGGCTGCGGATCGAAACTTCGGAACAAACGGATTTTATCGGTAAAACGATTGCCCTTATCGAGGTATACAAGGTTATCATAATTTTCCTGATCCATGGTTAGAATAAGATCATAATATTCACCATGATGATGTTCGAACTGTTGTGCTCTGGACCGAAGTATAATACCATGTGATTGGGCAACCTGACGGCTTTTACTATTCGGTAATTCACCTATGTGGTACGCTGATGTACCGGCTGAGTCAATCTCGAAATAGTTCTGAATGTTCCGTTCTTTAACAAGATGTTGGAGTACCCCTTCAGCCGTTGGGCTGCGGCATATATTACCAAGACATACAAAGCAGATGCGAAATGGATCTTCCCGGGTTATGATTCGAAATGAAGATGTTTCTTGTTGGGTCATATGAGATGATTGATATTATATTAATTCAGGGGTTCTGTTTTTTCTTATCAAAAACGGGAATTTGATCGGTATCTTTTCCCAGATAATTTAATTCAAATTTAACAGATTGTGTTAAATCACTCTCAGGATACTGTTTTAAAAATTGATTTAAAGCTATTTTAGCTTTTGGGTAATCCTGTAATTTTTCAGAATAAGTATAACCTATCAGAAATAAAGCTTTCTCTGATCGTTTATCTTGTGGAAAGTTTTTTCTAAGTTTTCTCAATAAGGAAATACTCTCGGTATAATTTTGAAAAGTTTCAACATCGAGCATGGCTGCTTTAAATAAATACTTTGGTGTTTCAGGGGAGTTCGGATAGCTCTTAATATAGCTTTTGTAGGCTGTAATCAGCTTTTGAGCTTTGTCTTTGTATGTTTCCGGTTTAGAATTATTTCCAGGGTCAACTTGAAGTTGATTCTCATATTTTGTTATATCTCCCGTTAATTGTTTCTTTGAAGTTTTATGGGAACATGATACCCAAATGAGCGTTAACGAAAATATAATTACTGCCGATTGTAAGTGTTTGTTAATCATATTGATAAGGATTTTTATGAAATTTGTATCATAAGTTTAAACGGTAATAGTTTTAAAATTTGTATATTTAAGGTTTTAATTAAACAATCTATCGGATTTTATCTGCCAATATGGATAAAAAGTTTGCAGAAGTAAAACAAGTTAATTACCCGAAAATTGAAGTAGAAATACTGAACTGGTGGAAGAAGAACGGTATTTTTGAAAAGAGTATCAGTACTCGTGAGGATGGTATACCGTTTACTTTTTATGAAGGCCCGCCAACAGCAAACGGCAAACCCGGTATTCATCACGTTTTGTCGCGTACTGTTAAAGATATGTTTTGCCGTTATAGAACGTTAAAAGGTTTTAAAGTAGAACGTAAAGGTGGTTGGGATACCCATGGTCTACCTGTTGAAATTGAAGTAGAGAAAGAGCTGGGCCTGCAGGGCCGGTCACAGGTCGAGGAGTATGGAATAGCAGAATACAACAAGAAATGCCGTGAGAGTGTTCTTAAGTATAAAGATCTGTGGGATCAACTCACCGATCGTATGGCGTATTGGGTTGATCTGAAATCGCCATATATAACGTTCAAAAATTATTATATAGAATCGGTTTGGTGGGCGTTAAACAAATTGTTCGATAAGGGTTTGCTTTATAAGGGCTACAAAATTCAATGGTATTCACCCGGAAGTGGTACTGTTTTGAGCTCTCATGAAGTCAGTTTGGGGTATAAAGAAGTTCAGGATCCTTCCGTTTTTATCAAGTTCCAGCTTGATGAAGACGACAATACCTATTTTCTTGCCTGGACCACAACGCCGTGGACGCTTATCTCAAATATGGCGCTGACGGTTCGCGATGATATTGATTATGTCTATCTCAAATTAAAAGAGAGTGGCGAAGTCTGGATCCTGGCCAAAGAGCTTGTCGAAGGGGTTATTGATGAAGAATATGAAATCGTAAAAGAAGTTAAAGGCCGGGACCTCGTAGGTAAAACATATAAACCACTCTTCGATTATGCCCTTAAAAGATTTAATAAAAATGATGGATGGCGCGTTATTGAAGGTGATTTTGTAACACTGGAAGAAGGTACCGGTATTGTACATACCGCCCCTGCATTTGGTGCCGATGACTATGTAGCCGGCAACAATAATAATATCCCGATGTTCAACCCGGTGGATCGTGACGGTTGTTTTGTTCCGGAAATAACAGAATTTGCCGGTCAGTGGTTTAAAGACGCCGATAAGAATATCATGCGTAATCTAAAGGAACGCGGCCTGGTGTATAAACATCTGACCACCATGCACAATTATCCCCATGATTGGCGTAAGGGAACCCCTTTGATGTCTTACCCGGTTGAATCGTGGTTCATAAAAACTACGGATGTCAAAGACCGGATGGTTGAATTAAATAATACGATTAACTGGAAGCCACCGAGTACCGGCAGTGGCCGTTTTGGCGCATGGCTTGAGAATAATGTAGACTGGGCCATCTCACGTCAACGTTACTGGGGTACACCGATACCTATTTGGGTCAGCGATAAAAACCCGGATTATGTGGAGTGCATAGGCAGTATCGAAGAGTTACGAAAAAAAGCGGGCCTTTCAGAAGATCAGGAACTCGATCTCCATCGACCGTATATTGATGAAATAACGTGGAAAGCACCCGATGGCGGAACCATGAGAAGAATCCCGGATCTTTTAGACGTCTGGTTCGATTCCGGGTCCATGCCATTTGCACAACGTCATTATCCGTTTGAAAATAAAGAAGATTTTAAGAATCACTTTCCAGCCGATTTTATCGCCGAAGGCGTAGATCAAACCCGGGGTTGGTTCTATACCCTGCACGCCCTGGCAACGATGCTTTTCGATAGTACAGCCTATATGAATGTTGTATCTAACGGATTAGTGCTCGATGCCAAAGGCGAAAAAATGAGTAAGTCAAAGGGGAATAGTGTTGATCCGTTTGAAGTTATTCAGAAATATGGTGCTGACTCGGTTCGGTGGTATATGATGAGTAATTCATCTCCCTGGGACAATCTCAAATTTAGTGAAGAAGGAATAAAAGAATTACAGCGTAAGTTTTTCAATACTATTACCAATACCTATTCTTTCTTCGCAATGTACGCTAATATTGATAAGTTTACGTATTCCGGACAACCAATTCCGATATCCGACAGAAGTGAAATGGACCGGTGGGTTATATCCCGATTGTACACAACTGTTAAGAAAGTTGATGTATTTCTCGAAGATTATGAGCCAACAAAAGCGGCCAGGGAAATTGAGCAGTTCGTTGAGGAATTGAGTAACTGGTATGTTCGAAGAAACAGGCGACGATTCTGGAAAGAAGGAAAATCGATAGACAAGACTGCGGCTTATCAAACGTTATATGAATGTCTGGCCAGTCTGGCAAAATTGGTATCACCCATTGCACCCTATTTGGGAGAGTGGCTGCACCAACGACTTAATGAAGTAACTCAGAAAGATGAGGATTCGGTACATATAGCTTTTTACCCGACGGTGGAAGAGACGGCCATTAATAAGCCGCTGGAATACCGTATGGAACTGGCTCGCAGAATATCTTCAATGGTGCTTCGAACCCGTAATAAAATAAATATTAACGTTCGGCAACCTCTCGCGCGCATCATAATCCCGTTAAAGGATGAAGATGAACGACAGGCGATAGAATCGGTAAAAGATATTATTCTCGATGAAGTCAACGTTAAAGATATTGAATATGTAGACGACGATACCGGCATCGTTGAAAAAACGGCTAAGCCCAATTTCCAGGTTCTTGGAAAAAAACTGGGTTCAAAAATGAAAAGCGCCGCACCCCGTATTAAGAAGATGACCCCTGAAGAAATTAATAAATTCGAAAAAGAAGGCGTCGTTGCTTTAGCTTTGGGCGAAGGTGACGAAATACGTTTGTCCGATGATGATGTTGAAATAATTCGCAGTGGTTTGCACGGTTGGTCTGTTGAGACGGAAGTAGGTTTGACGGTTGCTGTCGATACAGCTATGACAACCGAACTCGTTAATGAAGGCCTGGCGCGTGAATTCATTAACAGGGTTCAGAATATGCGTAAAGAAGCTGATT
>Ga0102962_1001249_pt1 | contig 10340 bp, 12 predicted proteins | sample SalPonF2_C_D2_MG_FD_84519 | JGI IMG/M metagenome (GOLD analysis project Ga0102962, IMG submission 84519) | Salt pond soil microbial communities from South San Francisco under conditions of wetland restoration - Salt Pond MetaG SF2_C_D2_MG ... | reverse complement strand
TTTGACCACGACGCCGTCCATCCGGGAGAGGTCGACGACGAGGCCGTCCTCTGCGACGGCGCTCCCCGACTCGTGGTGCCCGCCGCCGCGGACGCTCAGCGGGAGGTCGTTCGCCCGCGCGAACTCGACAGCTGCGGAGACGTCCGCGGCGCCGCGACACCGGACGACGAGTGCGGGGCGTCTGTCGACGTAGCCGTTCCAGACGTGCCTGACCTCGTCGTACACCTCGTCGTCGGGCGTGACGACGTCGCCGCGGACGGCGTCGCGCAGTTCGGTCGTCGCATTCTCGTCGAGTCGCGTCGAGTGTGGGGCGTCGGCGCCGCTCATTTACACCACCCCCTGTGAGAGCCAACTGGATTACTGTTTCTCCGTCGGTGACGGTCGTCGCGCCGTTCCTCGGTCCGCGGGGCCGTCGGCGATGGACGACGAACGCCGGGGGCGCGGAGCGGAACGGGGTTCGACCGGCGTTCCGGCGGGCGAGAACACCCGTAACGGGCTTCGTCGTCTCGCTCGACCGAACGGACGAGAGTGACCCATGCCGTCCCACTCGCCCACCCACGCGGCCAGCCGAGACCTCCTCATCGACGAGGCCCTGCCGACGTACGACGTCACCCAGCGACGCCACGCCGTGGTCGACGCGACCCCCGACGCGGCCTACGACGCCCTCCTGAAACTCGATCTGACCCGACTCGGGTTCTGGCCGCGCTTGCTCGGCGACGTCCGGATGGTCCCCGAAACGCTCGCGAGCAGCCTCCGGGGCGAGGCACCGCAGGCGTCACCGTCGACGATGACGTTCGCCGACGTCCGGGCCCAGCCCGGCTGGATGGTCCTCGGCGAGCGTCCCGGAGACGAGTACGTCATCGGCGCCGTCGGCCGGTTCTGGCGGGCCGAGATCGAGTGGCTCGACGTCGCCCCCGAGGCGTTCGCGGACTTCGACCGGCCCGGCTACGCGAAGTTGGCGATCGGCCTCTCCGTCCGACCGTACGGGTCTGACCGGTCGCTCGTGACCTACGAGGCCCGTACCGCGACCACCGACGCGGCGTCCCGCCGACGGTTCGAGTGGTACTGGACACTGATCGGGCCGTTCGCCGGGTACCTCATGGGTCGGGTCCTGGCGACGCTCCAGCGCCAGTTCGCCGGACGCGGGATCGAGGGACGGTGAGATCACCGCCGCCCTCCGTGATGAATTGCCCCGCACGTCGGCGTCCTCGAAGGGGCCGGTGAATCGCTAGAGTGTGCGGAGATGGCTCTGAGCGGAGTGTACGTGTGAATTGTCAACCCAATGGGCGAACGACCCACGGTCGCATCGCGATGCCCGCCGGTTCGAATCCGACCATGGCGTTCGCTCCTCACGGTCGTTCGCCACAGGAGAGCCAAGGGCCGGCTTTAGGGCTGAAGTTTAAAGCCCAGCAAATAAAACATATAAGCAGAGATGGGCACGAGAAATCGAATCGAGAACCTCCAAGAACGAGTCAGAAAACGCTCAGGTCTGTCCGAAGAGCAGCCGGAAGACGGGAACGCACCGACCATCGCGGACGACGACGCCGAGGCGCTGATCGAGTTCTCTCGTCAGCTCGACCTGCTGAAATCGGAGTACAGTGACTATCGACACGAGAAGTTGCTTCGCCACTGCGTGATTATGGCAGAGCAAGTCGGCGGTCTCGCCGATGCGCTCGAAAGTCGAGACGCCGCCGAGGACGTCGTCGTGTGGATCAACCGCGAACGCGGGGTTCCAGAGTACAGCGAGGAAACAAATCAGGATTACCGGGTCGCACTACGAGTCTTCGGTAAACGAACGCTCAAACGCACCGAGGTCCCGGACTCCTTAGCGTGGATTCCGACGGGCACGAGCAACAGCTACAACCCGGCCCCGAACCGGGCGGACATGCTCGAATGGGAGGAAGCGAAGCGGATGTCGGAGGACGGAGCCCTGAACGCCCGCGAAGAGGCGTTGTTCCCGGTCAGTCACGAGCTCGGGCCACGCGGGGGCGAAAGTCACGAGATTCGGATGGGGCAGGTGAACGACGCGGACTACGGCATCCAGATCGCCCTCGACGGGAAACAGGGGGAGCACTCGGTCACGTTGATCAACAGTACCCCGCACCTCCAGAAGTGGCTCGCCGAACATCCCGCACCCGACGACGATGACGCGTACTTGTGGTGCAAGCTCGACGACCCGCACGATAACGGCTCGTACCAGAGCTTCCTCGGACGGTTCAAGGATGCGGGTCGGCGCCTGGGAATCGACAAACCGGTCACCCCGACCAACTTCAGGAAGTCGAACACCTACTGGTTAGCCAAACAGGGAGCGAATGAGGCGTTCATCAACGACCGACAGGGCCGCTCTCCCACGAGTGAGCACGCCCGAAGATACATCGCCGCATTCGGACCGAAAAACGAGAACAACCAGTACGCGCAGCTCCAAGGGCTCGACGTACAGACGGAGAAAACCGAAGATCGGACGCCAGTCACCTGCCCGCGGTGCGACAAGCAGACGCCGCGCGATGAACCGTTCTGCGTCTGGTGTCACCAGGCGATGGAACCCGACGCCGTCGACGAACTCGAAAAGGAGGAATCTAAGCAACGCCGAGAGTTGCTCCGGCTTGCGAAAGACAATCCGGAGCTACTTGACGCAGTCGAGGAGATCGAACCGCTGATCGAAACCCTAGGTGGCGATGCGAAAGTCATCGACACAGCTCGGAAGTTCGTCGAAGCGACTGAGTAATCAACGACGTTCGCTTCGTGTTCCAAAGCCGTAATCGCTAGTCACCGTTTCAAGGGCGTCAAAGGACGCTGTTTTCGGCGTATTCTGGATATTCCGAGTAGACGCGTTCGATGACCTGGCTCAGGGACATGTGGTTGAACTCGTCCTTGATCTCCTCGGCCTTGCGGAGGATCTCCTGGAACTTCGCATCATTGGCTAGCTCGTCTTCGATGAACGCATTGCCCGCGGGCGTGAGCTCGTATTGGTACTTGACCTTGCCTCGGTCGAAGGTATCAGACCGTTCAACGACGAGTTTTTCGCCATCGGAGTCGTTTTCGCGCAATTCGTCAAGGTCGGCGTAGAGGGGTTGAGAAAATGGGCCGTAATCGTATGGTGTGAAACTGTACTTATCAGAGATAGGTAGGCCGCCGTCCTCCTCTTCGAACTTTTTTTGGAGGAGGAATATCATCTTCTGTAGCCGTGTCCGCCCCTCTATCGGCTCTTTGTGATGTGCGTACATGAGCGCCAACGGGAGGAGCTGTCTACGAAGCATTGGTGTCAACCCTTGTTGCCCGTTCTAGTGTAGATTCGAAGTCCGCAACGAAAATGATTGCCGTCTGTTCCTCGGAGAAGATGATTCCTGTCCGACCGGAGTGAATCCGCATGATCACGTGTTTCTCATCAATGATATAATAAGCCTTGTCGAGGTCATTGGTGTATCGGAGTTCCGCTCCTTCAAGGTCTTTCACGTTGTCTAACGCGGTTTCGGAGGATCCGATGATCTGAATGTCGACACCGTCGTCAGCGAGTTCCTGAAGCGTATCGGCGTCCTTCCGGCGGCTAATCCAGCGGAGGTCGGTGTCGACCAACTGGACGCTGCTTGTTGCGTCATCAATGAGACGGCGGATCTCGTTCACGGTACCTGATGCGCTCGTAAGAACCCAGGAGTCGTCGGTATGGTCAACGGTGTCATCGCGTTCCGTCTCCCACGCGTTCGCCAGTTTCGCTTCGACGTCGTCAGACGCGTCGATGAATCGCTCCTGTTCGTCCTGGATGACGTATCGAGGATGCTGGGCGTCGTACTCGGCGGGGCGGCGGCCCTGTTTGAGGACGCACCCCTTCTCCTCAAGCCCCGACAAGATGCTGTAGATGCGAGAATCGGGAATCTCTGCCCGGAGGGAGATGTCGCTCGCTTCCATCGGGCCGTCCTTGACGAGTGCTGCGTACGCTGCGGCCTCATACTGACTCCAGCCGAGAGCGCCTTTCAATTCATCCTTCAGAGGCATCCGTTCACTCCCACTTTGCAGGTGAAGTTTAATTATGCTTCCCTTGAGTGGTGTCTTACCACTATCGAATGAGAGTAGGGTTTGTAATACTCCGATTGATAGTAGTTTAGGTTAGGCTTATATGGGCAGCAATCGAACAAGTCCACCGGGAAACGAATATGAGCGAGAACGACAACATCGTCGACCTCGTCATCGTCAGCAGCAGCGGCGATATCGAGGACGACTTCCCGTCAAACCAGAAGGTACAGCCACTGAAGACATCGGTCATGGGCCGGCTGGAAATCGACCCGTCAAAGGCGAAGCAGTACCAGCTCGTCTACGACGGCGATCCGCTGCCCGGGAACAAGACCCTTGCCGAACTCGGCATCGACGACGGTGCCGAACTCGTACTGGAACCCGAACCCGAGGTCATCTAACACCGGAGGAGGCGGGTTCCATGGACGATGAACTCTCGAAGGCGAAGATGTCGGACCAGGTCGATCGGTTGGAGGCCACGTCACTCGTCGACCGGAACGGGTGGACGGTACGAGTTGATGGCATGGACGTGTCCATCGATATGACAGTGGACGGCACCGAGTACTCTCTCAAAGTCAACTTCGACAACTTCCCGCAGCAGGCCCCATCGTACCAGTTCGACGGGGAGTGGCCGAACCACGTCCGTGGAATCGACAGCAACAAGGGAATCTGTATCGATGGCACCCGCGAGTGCTACACGAACTACAACCATAACGAGCGCGCGGACGACTGGGACCCGGAGAAGTACGACCTCCCGAGCATGGTACACAAAATCTACGGGATGGTTCGTTCGTGACTGGAATCATCGCGTGGCTCCGCGACCGATTCGGTCGGGCCCCCTCGGAGTCGTTTAACGAGGTCAAGGAGAACGGGGGTCGGACGCGGAGACCTCTGCGCCCGTATATTTCTCCTGGGAACGGTCGTCGGACCCGCGGCATCTCGGGTTCAATCGAAAAGTTCTACGTCCCGACAGCGGTGCTCCGCGAGACCCAGAAGTTCATCGAGAAGCACGGTGCCGAAGGAACGGAGGCTTATGTGTTCTGGGCGGGTGCGGTCGCCGACGACGAAGCGTACATCACTACGTGTGTCTACCCGACCGCGAACGCACGGCACGGCGGCGTAAAGGTGCCGTTGCGGAAAATGACCGAGATTAACATGGAGCTCCGGGACCGCGATCAGCTTGTCCTGGCGCAGGTCCACTCCCATCCCGGTATCGCGCGACATTCGCCAGTGGACGAGGAGAAGGCTGTGAGCTTTCACGAGGGCTTTGTGTCGATCGTCGTCCCGGATTTCGGAGAGACACCGGTGTACGATCTCCGGGACTGCGGGGTGTACGCCTACACCGCGAACGATGGATGGCGGCTGTTGAACGACGGCGAGATCAAGGACAGATTCGCCATAGAGGAAACCGTTCTGGAGGTCTAGCACATGGCTAGCGATACTTCATCCTGGGACTCGGATCGGACTGAGACCGCGCTCGCGTTCCTCGTTGACGGCGACTCAGAAGCAGGAGTCGCCGCGCTCGTGGACCGGCGCGTGACGGTCAGCGTCGCGGAGCCAGCAAACGAGAACTGTCAGCATACCTTGTTCACAGCGGTCAATCTGCTCGCCCGACTACATCCTGTTGTCGGCGAAATCGTGGTTGCGCTCCCTCGTGATGCGGACCGCAAGGTCCACGTACCGGGGGTCGACGCGGGGACGGTCGGTGAGTCGGTCGCAGGCCTCGCTGCGCTCATCAACTCTCCGGTCACGGTCAGGAGGATCGAGGAGCCGAACGCGGCTGATACCACGTTGCACCTGGGTTCGGGGGCGACGGACGAGACGGTGTCGGTCGGGTCTGACGGGTGGCTGGCCCACGTGGCGACGGACGGGACACCGACATCGTTCGGCCGTCAAGTCAACCCGATCGGCAGTTACGCGGCTGCCTGTCTGGGGGTAGCCGAGGTGTTCAAGGCGGTGCTCCGCGAAACCGTCGGCGCAGAGAACGTCCGGGCCCGGATGACCCCGATCGAGTCAACGGAGTTCTCGACGTACGACTACACCGTCGATCGGGACGACCCGGCGAACCCCGAGCTGCCAGGGGTCGTAAACCTTCACAACCTGAACGTGATCGGCGTAGGTGCTGGTGGTGGTGCCCTGGTGCAGACGCTGAGCGCGTTGAACGCGGTGACCGGGACTATCCGGCTGGTAGACAGCGACGAAGTTTCGGCGTCAAACCTGAACCGGTACATCTGGGCGTACCGGCGGGACGTGGGGTCGATGAAGGCTGAGGTCGGAAAACAGATCATGGTCGACGCCCACCCGGCATTGACGTTCTCGGTGAAGGCCCATCCCGAACCGTACATCGCGTTCTCGGACCAGGTCGATTCGGACGCGTTGGATCTGGTGGTCTCGGCGGTGGACACGGTGCGGGCGCGTAAGCAGATTCAATGGGACTTCCCGAAGACGATCCTGGATGCGGCGACGAACCAGCAAGGTGACTACGTGGTGCTGCGCGTCGCATTCGGCGAAGGACAGTGCTTGGCGTGCAAGCACCAAGGCCGCCAGGATGGGGTGACGCGGGAGATGTCCGTGTTGTCGGAACAGATCGGGCTGGACACGGAGACGCTCGTACAGATGAACACGGACAACGCAGCATTCACCCGGGAGCAGGTGGAACGAGTCGCGGCGTTCGTGGACGGCGATGCCGAGATCGCGGTGCCCGAGCCGGGGGAGCGGTTCAGCGACTGGTTCCGACTGCACTGCGGCCACATCGATCTTGGCGGAGCGAACATGGAAGTTCCGGTCCCGTTCCTCCCGGTCACCGCTGGGGTGCTGCTCGCCGGTGAGGTCATCAAACAGCGGCATTTCCCAGAGGCAGTCGTCGACAACAGGTTCACGCACAATATGCTGGGAGTACCGGTGGAGGGAATGCATCGGTTCACGAAGCCGCATCCCGACTGTGAGGTCTGTGGCGATCCGGATACGGTGAAGCGACACGAGGAGAAGTGGGAGACGTCCGGAAAGCCGGCGGTCATCAACTACATTAACGAGACGTATCCCGCGAACCGGAGCGCAGAGGGACAGGCGGACGTCGTGGCGTATCTCTACGGGCAGAACGCGCTACCGGGGACTGACCCGGAGATTAGAACGCGACAGATTTTAGAGAACGTGCCGACGGCTACGCGGACCCACATCGGCAACTTAGTGAACGAAGTCGAACTGGTCGAGAAGCACGAGTCGCAGGGCGGGCGGTCGTACATCTTCCACGAGCGAAAGGAGGAGAGGCACTACGACGAGGACCTCGGTCCCATCGTCGATGAAGAGATCGAGCGTCTCCTAGAACACGTCGCGGACGATGCGGAGGTTCGACGGTTCGTCGCTGCACTGCTGGATATCGATGTGGGAGACTTGGAGACGGAGGAGATCGTGGAGGCGATCCGTGCTCGGTTCTTCGCGGTTGAGGACGAGGACGAGAGGATGGAGCTATTCGACGAGATAACGCAGGAGATCGAGGCCGCGGATGTCGACAAGGAGGAGTACGAGTACGCGCCGATCGGGTGGCGTCGGTCTTCAAACCGCTACACGCTGACGAAACAAGCGGTTAACCTGTACGAGGGGGAACGGTAAATGGGGTACGTCACTGGCCTCCTGAAGTACTGGGTGAAGGGACCGTTCACGAACCCGGTCGCGTTCTACATCTACGGTGCGGGCCTGCTGGCGTTGCTCACCGCGGCACCGCATCTCGTACAGGGCGAGTTCGTCCAGATGGCGCTTGAGTACTTCGTCACGAAGTACCTGCCTCCGACCTCGGTGGGGCAGATAATCGGGCAAGTTCTGATCGGGACGTTCGTGGCTGGCGTGAAGTGGTTCGTATTCACACCACGGCTATAGCACTTCTAACGTTCGAAACCGTCGATAGATGGTTTTTGTGGTAGATTATTCGGCACGATTCAGTGAACCCGATTTGTAGCTGATAGATGTCTCGTTGGGTTCGCAGACCAATCTATCGACTGATCTCGTACACCTACTCGCTGAAATAGACCCTTTGGAAGACTTCTCTGAGATTCTAGCTTCCGGGACCAGAAAGAGAGCAATCAGCAATCGGTTCGCTAGTCTTACTGGAGTGGAGGAGTTGCTAGGAATCGGCTCCACACCAGAGGCACGGTTGATGCTGCAATTTCCACTCGCCACAGTTTGGGCACTGAATGGGGACACTCGACTCGACGTCAGCGTTGAGACTGTCATCCTCGTTCCTCTCGACGGCGTCTCTTAGTTCGTCGGTTGTCCATCCGAAGCGCTCTCGAAGGACGGGAGTTCTGAGGCCCAGTTGGAGGGCCAGCAGCTTCGCTCGTGAGTGCCGGATGTTATGCAGCGTTACGTCTGCCCTGATCCCGACACGCTCGTGAACTCGCGCGGGGATTGCTAGAAACTGGGCCGACGAGAGGGACTCGTTGTTTCGTTCCTGTGTCCAGATCGGTGTGGTCGGAGCAGCCTCTTCTAGCGGTTCTGCATCCGTGGAGAGTCGTATATTTACCGGATGTTCCTGCAGCCACTTTTTCAAGTACGGCATCGAACCGCGCAAGACGAGCTGCCGGTCACGACCGTGCGGCCCTGTGAGGTTCACGGTCATGAAGCTGCCCTCGTCTTCGACGTCACCGAAGGTCAATCGGCGGAGTTCGGAAGGTCGTGGATGGGACTCCCACGAGACTGCCACGAGGGCCTTGTCTCGGATGTGGATGTCCGGATGTTCGAGGATCGGTACGATGTGGTCTTCCCAGCGGAGTATCTTCCCCTGGTCGTCGTTCGGTTCAGCCATGACGCACTCTCTCGTTCGAAGCCGAGGATAATCGGCCAATCGTGGCTGAAGTCACTTCAACAGCAGAACGCTTTAATAATTGAACGGGGAGAAGCGGTGGTTCAGTGGCTGGCCAAGCTTTACCAAAGTCGGTCACTCAGCGGCCAGTTCGCGTGACGAGACGGCGGAGTCGGTGTGACGTTGCTGGTAGTGCTCAACGCTGGAGGTGTCCGCGTGAGCCGTGGTCTGACTGTTTTTGGTTCGGATCCGATTTATCTGGGACTGGGACAGCTGTGAGGGCCGCAGTCGCCAGCGGACCTGGCCATCATCGTTGAGGTACTTGACGACGATACCCGTGTCCTTTGCGGCGGAAAGCAGCGAACTCAATGAGGCAGGAGAGTACTCTCCGTCATAGATCATTTCTCGGGCCCCTCGTGAGTCGTCCGTGACGACCGTGTTGACTTCCTCTCGAAGCGCACTAAATGCACAGCTGTTCCCTTCAGCGTCCAGCATTGCGTTGAAGACGACCTGTGCGTATTTCCGCGTTAGTAGTCGTTCGATCTCTCCATCGTTCATTGTACCTTGAATTAGTTTGTTCGTACGTAAATAAGATCGCCAACGGAAGAACCGTTACATTCGAAGTCGATATTCCAGCATCTGATCGAGACCCGTGACGAGACAGTGTCTCCGCCGGGATCCGAAGTCGACGTAAATAGCTTTCGCTGGTGAAGTCACTGTACCCTCGTCAAACCGGTTATCACCTCTGTTCTACTTCGTGTATGGACGGAGATCACGATGAGACCCTCCCCCCACGCGAGTACGTGCGGGAGAACCAACACCAGTTAGAGCGGTTGATCAAACACAGCAACAACGACTTCGTTCGCGCGTTAGCAATCGCCGCCTTCGTCGAGTACGGCGAAGACGCCTCGGTGGAATCGATTGCCCAGGATCTGGAGCGGCTCAGAGAATTGAAAGACAACGGATGAACGCTCGGTACCGCTCTATTCGGATAGATTACAGCTTTCGACCAGACAACCGACCGCTGGTCTTGGATGAGGCAAGAGCCGATAGGCTAATTCCGGAGGTACCCCCCAACAGAGAGAACTCGGCATTTTGGAAATCGTGATTTCAGAAATCGGAAATTCTATTTTGGTGGCGGTACCACAGGCCCTATGGACCGATTCGTCGATCGAGAGGTCGAGCTCGATCAACTCACGGACTGCTACGAGTCCGAGACGGCGGACTTCATCGTGATCTACGGACGCCGTCGCCTCGGCAAGAGCGAGCTCGTCCGTCAGTCCATCGACGATCGGGACGACGCCGTCTACTACCAAGCGGTCGAATCGACCGCACCGAATCAGCTCGAACAGTTCGTCGACACCGCCACCGAGCAGTTCCCTACGCTCCGAAACGTCCGGCGCGATTGGGAGGTCCTCCTCGAAGCGCTGGGCGAGGAAGACGCCGTCTTGGTCATCGACGAATTCCCGTTTCTCATCGAGGAGGACGAATCGCTCCCGTCTCGGATTCAGCGCGTCTGGGACATGGAGTTACAGGAGAC